>Ga0247608_10004133_pt1 | contig 16460 bp, 1 predicted proteins | sample 176DNAGHGlowgp2_FD_193490 | JGI IMG/M metagenome (GOLD analysis project Ga0247608, IMG submission 193490) | Sheep rumen microbial communities from Palmerston North, Manawatu-Wanganui, New Zealand - 1766 DNA GHGlow gp2 | ecosystem: Host-associated > Mammals > Digestive system > Stomach > Rumen ... | reverse complement strand
TAATTAATAATTATATAGTTACATTTTTTATATTTTTAATTAAATCTATTTTTTAATTATTAAAAAAAATATTTTAACTCAATAATTTATTCAAAATATATTTATTGCTGGGGATTGGGGATTGGGGATTGGGGATTGGGGATTGGGGATTGGGCCCAATCCCCAATCCCCAATCCCCAATCCCCAATCCCCAATCCCCAATCCCCTTTTAATATCTTTAATATATTATTTAACTTTTTAAAAAAATTTTAAGAGTAATTTATACCTTAATAATTTTTGAGTTATTATAAATTATTTATTTAATCTACTTTTATTTTTAATAAATCAAAATATAATATCTTGATTTCTTCTTCTTCTTCCTCTGTTCATATTTATTCTTTCCTCCTCTGCTTTTTCTTTCATTTCTTCTTCCTTTTTTTTTTCTTTTGTTTGAATTTCTTTTTCAACTTCTTCTCCAAGTAAAATTTTATCTCCACCTAATACGTCATATAAATCTACAGCATTTTTAGCTAGTATATTAATTTGAATTAATTCAGATAATTCTCTTTCAAAATTATTATTTTCTCTTACTTCTATTTTCCAGATATCTTCTCTATATTGCATATAAGTAAATAATTCAAAATTACAATTTACTTCTTGTTCATTTCTTTTTCCACTTAAAAATCTTGATATAAATTTTCTAACTGCACTGCTCAATACAACTTTTGTAATTAAATATCCTTTTCCAGTAATATCTTTTTTTGCAAAATGCTCATTTAATTTTTTTAGTTTTTCATCAGGAATCTTTTCCATATAATCTTCATCTGTATTATTTTTAAAATCATCATAACATAATAATTCAAAATATTCGTAAACTGAAAATAATTTTAATAAAGAAAAATTATGTTCATCAAATAATTTAATAGTTTCTTCTGACATATGTACAAAATTTGGAAGCAAATTATCATTAAGTATTTCTTTTATTGCTTTATTTTTAGCTAGTTCTTTATTATTTTTATCACTCAAATAAAATATAAGTAATTGAATAGAAAATAATATTTTTTTATTAGTATCATTAGATTCTTGCCTATCTCTAAAGCTATATAAGTCTTGCTTCTCTTTTTCATTTAATTCAATTTGAGGGAAATTTTCGCAAAAATTAGGAATTACAGAAGAATTATTATTCCTAAAAGATTCATATTGATAGATTACATAAATATTATCATCAAATAACTTTTTTTCTGGGAGTAAAATAGATTCCAAATCATTTTCAATTGCATTTAAATCATATTTAATATTTCCAAATGTATCCTTATAAGAATAGAGAAGAAGCATTTGCAAAAATGAATTATAATTTTCGGAAGTAATTTTAAATGATATTATATTACATTTTTTGGCTTTTTGAGGAGGAATTTTTTCTTCCATTTTTTTTACAAGATATTTTAACCTTTCAATTTTATTTATTTTTGGTTTCATATTTTGCAAAAACGAATTTTGAATTTTTGCAAAATCTTGATAAACTGCAGCAATTTGCATCCCATATGAAAAATCACCATTATCTATTAAAAATGAATATAATGGGAGAGATGGATCACTACTTTCATCCAATTTTTTTTTATTGATTCCTTTTAAAGAAATGCAATTATATTGTAATTCTTTTAAATATATATTATGTTCATTAAAAGCCAATTTAAAATTATTAAAAGGGCCAATTGGGATTTTTCCATTTTTAACTTCGGATGACATTTTTAAGTTTTTTGCTTTTTCTCTATCAATTTGATATGAATAGTTTTCTATAGTAAAAAGAACAAATTCATTCATTAAATTTATATTTTGTAAATAATTAACTGCATCCTCATTGGTATGAAGATAATAGTATAGAGCAGGATATAAATCATTAGATTTCTCAATTGAATCTATTATTTCAATTATTCCATTTTTACTCACAATTCTAATAGAAAATATATCATATAAATATGGATATTTATCTTCAATATTTTGAGGGAAACCTAAAATTGGATCTTTACTTGTTCCTTCATATATATTGCAAACTTTTAAATAATTTTCAGATAATTTACTATAATTTATAATATTGGCATCAACCATTTCAGTAAATTGCTTTTCAAATTCATTTCTATCTTCAGCTGTTTTCATATCTTTTGATTTTTGTATTATTTGATTTATTTCTTCAAAAATTATATTCATAAAACAATATATATTATTAATATTTTTTTTTTCTAACTCTTTTTTTAAAAGTTTCCAATTAATATTTAATATATGTAGAATATCATTTATATTTCTATCTTTATCTCTATTTTTTAGGATTTCAATTCTATATGTATCCCATAATCCTGATGAAAACTCTGGCTCTTCTTCATCTTCATCATCTTGATTAATCAATTCTCCTTGAAATATTTCTTCTTTAAGAGGAACAATTTTTTTTTCTTTTAAATCATGTAATGATATATAATCAATTAAATAATCAAATAATATATTAGAATAAATTATATAGCTCAAAATTCTATATGATATTGGATTTAATTGTCTTATTTGTTTATTTTCATTTATAAAAAGAAGATAATTATTGCAATTAATTCCCTTATAATCTTTATTAATTTTATTTTCAATTTCTTTATTAAAATCTTGCAATAATATTGAATCATACCATTGATCTTTATATCTCGAAATTAAATCTTCTCTTCTTTCTACATTTTGCTTATTTATTTCATCATAATATATTCTTATGATTTCTTTTTCATACTGTTTTTTGCCTCTTTTTGTTAAAATTTCATCAATCCCTCCTACCTCTTTTTTACAATTCAAACAATAAGTAATATTAACAGGAACACCACAATAAGGATTATAATACCATTCTCCACAATTACATAAATAAAATCCTTCACCTAATCCAGCTTTATTACTATTTTCAATATATTTATTAATAGAATAATAAGATTCAACAAATAAATCAGAAAATAATTCAGCTCCCGGAATATATGAATCATATATCTCATTTGCACAATTTTCACTTAACATTTTTGAATAAATAGAGTCTTTATTAGCCAAAGAGCAAGATAAAGATAATTTATAACTAAATAATAAAAGCTCATATTCATCAGTACTCAAATTTTCAATCAAAGGCTTCATTTTTAAATTGAAAATAGATTTATCAAAAAATAAATCAATTAATTTTTTTGTATTTTTATTAGCTTCATTTCCAAATTTGATAATAGAGAGAAATGAATTTACATAATAAAAATCAATTGTTTTATTTGATTTTATATTACTTATATTTTGATTTATCAAGCAATCTAAAATATTAAAAAAAGAATTTTCATTTAAATTTGAGAATAATCCTCCATTTTTATCTATTGAAATTTTTTCATCTAATATTCTTTTAAAAATTTCTTCATCTTTCCCATTATAAAATAAATGCAATAAATTATCTGTTGAAATAAAATTATAATTTTTTATTAAAGAATCTAAATAATATTCCTTACTCCAGATATCTTTATTGAACATAAATATTGATTGATCTTTAATATAATATTCTTTAATTATTTTTAAAATTACTATTTTAATTGATTTTTTTAAAGGTGTTTCATCTTCCTTATTATTTAGAAATTCTAATAAATTATTTCTAATTACTGAAGAATATTCTTTTTCTTCAAAGCAATATTTTACAAAATTTTCTAAAAAAACATTGCAATAAGCAATACAATATTGTTCCTTAATATTATAATTATAAATATCATCAACTTTTTTAAACATTATATTTTTTAAATTTTCATAAGCATTTTTAAAATCATTAAATGCATCTTCACCAAGTAAAATATCAATAATATCTCTTTTATCAGTTTTATTTCCTATTTCATCTTTGAAATATTGAATTATATTAAATTTAAAAATAGTTTTTAAAATTTCTTTTAAATCTTTTGAAATACCATTTTTACCCCCATCTATTTCTTTTAAAATTAAATTATCTTTAAACTCAAGGCTAAATGGATTATCAGGCTCATTATTATTTTCTTCAAGATAATAAGGATCTATTCTATATCTTCTAAATATAAGAACAAATAATTCAGTTGAAAATTTTATAAGAACGTCATTATTTTTTATTTTTGAGCATAATTTTGATCTAAATTTTTCATCATTTACCTCCTTATATTTTGAAACAATAAGTGAAATCATTAATTTTTCAAAACCTTCAAGACCTCTAAAATTATTAAATAATAAATCATATTGATTATTAAATTCATTAAAAGCTTTTTCAAAATCATTTTCACTTATACATTTTCTTTCATTAAATAATGAATTTACATATTGGTCTAATAATTGCTTATCATTTAATATTTGTTTTTTATTTAATAATTCGATTATTAAATATGTAATTTTAAATCTATAAAAATCTTTTGATAATAATCTTAAATTTAAATTAATTATTTCTGCTTTCTTATTAATATTACAAATAATATGCAAATTATCTATTAAATCATGAAAATCTTTATTTACAATAAAATCTAATAATATCAAACTTATCGAATCCAAATAAATTAAAAATGGGTAATTTACTTCTTTTTTGAATAAAGGATGATGAGGAGAAATTATATAATCAATTTCTTTATTTTCATATTTTTTTTTAATTAAAGAAATGATATTTGGCTCTATTAATAGTATTTCTTTTGTAATATTTAAAATATAAATCATTTCTTCTTTATATATTTCCATCCATAAAACACTTTTAATATAGTATGATTCTAGATTTTCTTTATCATATGTAAATCTTAATTGTATTAAAAATTTAATTAATTCAATACATTCTTTTTTTTTATCTCCAGTTATTTCATAACAATATTGACTATAATAGTCTTCAAATAATAATTCAAGCCCTTCTTTTAATTGGGATTTTGGAATTAATAAATATATTTCATCCTTTTTTAATATATTTACTAAATTATTAACTAAAGTTTCTTTTGGAAAAACAAAATAGCTATTTATCAAATCCTTTATATTAGCATATTTATAATCATTAATATTTTTATTTATATTTAAAAAATATTCATCGATTAATTTTTGTTTTTTAATGAATTCTTCAGAATTTTCATTCATTTTTTTATCATTATTTAAGTCATATAATAAATCAGAAGGATAATTAAAATATCTTATTTTATTTTCTTCCATTTGATATTCGTTTTTTCTTAATTCAATAATCTTTCTTATTGATTTTATTGAATTATGAGAAGGTAAATTAGATGAAAAAACATTAATTTTATTCCCATGCATTGTCAAACTAATATCTTCTGAGAAAAAATCTTGTTTTAACAAATAATTTTCCCAAATTTCTTTTGATATTCCTGAATAATTTCTTGAGTGAAAATATATAAATCCACTTTTCTCTGAATTTACAATAAATTTAAACAAATAAAAAATAAATTTTTCTTTCAATTCCTTAATAATCATTGATACAAAATCTTTATCATCAAAATTTTGATTTCTAAATATTGAATCATATATTTTTTCTTGCTCATCAATTTTATTTACCACCTTTTGAATTATATTATTTTTTAGATTATTATTAGAAAGAAGAATATTAATATTATTTTGAATAAATTGATTAGAATTAATTGCTTTATCTTCAAAAATGTATTCTATTGTAGTAAAAATAGAATAAATATTATTTAAAAATTCACTTTCAACATTTATTAATGATGAATAAAATAATTCTTTTTGTGTCTTTCCTAATAGATCATATATTTCTTCATCTCTTCCTTCAAAATTATCTACAAAACTTTGAGAATAAGAACTTAAATTAGTCAAAAAATATTCTCTGAATGGTTCAGTTAATGATCTTTTTAAATGAATTACAATAATAAATATTTTATTCTTTCCATTATATTTGTCTTTTTCAATTCTCTCAATATAATTGGAAATAAATTCAAGATTTTCTAAATCATCATTTTCAAAATGAAGCATGCATACTATTTGGTTAGAAAAATAAAAATCTTCTAAATTTTTTTCTAAAGACCTTTCAGACTTAATATTTTTAACAATTATATTGTTAATATCTTTGCCTATTATTTTTCCGAATTTATTATTAATTATTTCAAATTTAAAATTATTTTTCAAAATTGAAGTAAAAGTATATATTATATTTTTTGATTCTTCAGCATTTATTAAATAATTTTGTAAATTAGAGTGAATTGATTTTCTATAATAATTATTAATTTTGTCTACTAAATTTTTATATCCCAATTGATATACATTTAAAAAAACAATTAAGTCTTGTGAAAAAGTTTTTGCTAGTTTTGAAAGTATAAAGTTTTCATAATCTTCATAAGTCAATTTCTGAGAAGTATATTCAAATCTTGAATAGAATATTAACCCATTTATTTCTTCTTTATAAAAATTTATTAATTGATATTCAGGATTACATTTTATTCCATCAATTATTTGGAATAAATTTTTAATTTCATAAATTTTATTTGATATTTCTATTTCTTCTTTACTTAATAATGAATCAAAAGAAATAATATGTTTTTGGAATCTATTAATAAAAGGAGGATCTTGGCGCTCCAAAACTTTTTGATCAATAAGTATTATTATTTTTAATGAATCATTTACCAAAGAAGGACTAGTAACATCTCTCATAGAAATTTCTGCATATTTTTTACCTAAAGAATAATTAAATCTTTGATTAAATATGTCATATAAAGAAGCATAAGTTGTAGATAAATTCTTCATAACCAAAATAATTGGTTCTTCTAAATAATATTTTATTTGAGTAATAGCTTTTGCAGAATAAGCTTCATTATATATATCTTCTTCAAATAAACTACCAAGATAATATATTATTTCTCTTTCTTCTTGCTCTGATTTAAGCATTTGCCTAACTAAATATTGACTTAAATTAGATTTAGTTATTAATAATAAATATCTGGTTTCGTTGTCTTTAATATTATTACTAATTAATTCCATTGTATTAAATTTATTTAATATATTTTTTTTTTCTATAGGATTAAATTTAATAAATTCAGTTTCTATTGCTTTTGAAGCAGAAGATTCATTATTTTTAAATAAACCATTATAATTTGATTCAATTGCAAAAAATACTTCATCATATATATTAAAGTTTGTATTTTGCTTTTTTAAAAGATTTCTTACAAGAGTTTTTATTAAATAATAAAAATCTCTTGTTCCATGGAAATTTCTATTTTTATCTTTGACCATATTTAATCCATTTTTATATTTATAAACTGCTTTAACTAAATAAGTTATTAAATTTTTATTTTTTTCCTCTTGTATAAAATATTTACTATAAATTTTAGTAATTTCGAAAGCTGTATTTATCATTTCATTTACATTTGATTCTGGGCTAAAAACATTTAAATAAATACCTCTATTCATTTTAGAAGCATCTAATTTCCAATTTGAGATTCCAACAAATGCAATTTTTTCATTTGTTTCTTGATTTTTATAATCAAGTTCGAGAAAAGAATGAAGTACTTTAAGGGGATTAAAAGGAGATATTTCACACAAACCAATTTCATCTATAAAAACAAGTGATATTATATCTTTACCATCAATTCCCTTTATCTCATTTTGATTTGATTTTTTTTCTTTCCATTTTTTTAATGTTAACTCCGCTCTTTTAAATGCTTCTCTAATTCCTTTAGATGTACTTGTTAAAGAGCCTTGATAAGATGTTACAAATAATTGGGGATATAATTTCCAATATTTTGATTTCGAATTAATTCCTTTCATTGATTTTTTTAATAAATTTAGGCATAGCGTTTTTGAGCAGCCTGGAGGGCCAACCAAGAAAACTGCAATTTTTGTTAATATTCCAATAAAAGTTATAAATAAGTTCATTTTTAAAATATTATTTGGAGCTATTCCCTTCTCAAAAGTTATATTATTAATTAATTCTTCTTGCAATTTTTTTGAATATTCTATAAAATTCATTTTAAAAATGGAATTTGCTTTAGTTTCAAATTGTTCTCTTTCTTCCAAATTTAATCTCACATAAAAGCAAATAAAAATTGCAACTGTTATTGAATATTTATGTATGGTTTCTTCATCAACCATTGTTTTATAAAAAGTATAATCTAATTTAATTTCTTCTTCATTTGAATTATTATCTATATTTAAAATATATTTTTGTTTTCTTTTAAAGTCAAGTAATATAAATTTGTATATTGCAAAAAATTTTCTAATTTCTCTTAAACTAACAGATTCTTTTCCATTTTTATTTCTAATATATTCTTGAGAAAAAACAAAAGAATTCACAAAAAATGGATAAATAATATTCAAAAGATTTTTATCATTTATAATCTTCGCTAATTCATATTCAGAAATATTTTCTATATATTTTTTTTCATCTTCAATACCCAAAGTACCAAAATTTAAAACATAATATAATTGAGAATGAGTTAATGGATTTACAGTATATACTAAATTTGAAAATTTTGATTCCTTTTTAATTAAGCCTGTGCTTTCAATTTCTTTTTCATTCTCTTTTTTTCTATATGGATTGCATGCTCCTATAAAAGCAACATTACTTTTTATTTTTTTTCCTTGAATAGTATGCTTACACATTATTTCTGTAAGTAATCCCTGAGAATTGCAAGTATTTAATTCATCAAAGAATACAACTATTAATTTATTTTTGTCAATTTCATTATTCTTTTCAATATTATATTGACTAGGAATACCTGATAAACTTATATCATCTAATGAATCATTATCATTCCCATTTTCTTCATAATTCAAAGTTTCTTCAGCTAAATTATTCTTTGCAATAAATGAAACAATATCATTATCATTACATCCAGCATTTATTGTTTTTTTTAATAATATAAAATCACATAAGTCACAAATTGTATTTACCAAACTTGTTTTTCCACATCCTGTCTCTCCCATTAGAATAACTGAAATCCCAGATTTAAGTCTAAGCAATATTAAAATCATTTTAAAAAAATTATCTGCTGTAAAAGTATAAGAGCCTATAGAATCCTTCATTTCTTTTATGCTTTTTGAGCTACATAAATATTTTTTAATTACATATAAAAATTTAAAATTTGGAATTTTTTTTTCTTCTTGGAATTTTTTTTTTTCTTCTTCAAATTTTTTTTTTCCTTCTTCATCAATTTCTTCGGGACAATTAATTTCTTCTGGATAATTAAAATTATCATCGTTTATATTTGAATTAAAATCAATTAAATGCAATCTTTCCTTTTCAGTTACATTTCTTCCCATATTTAAAAGATTTTCTAAGTTTATATATTCTTCAGAGTTTGGAATGCTATTTGTCAATATTGTAAGACTTTGTCCATCCTCATTAATGCATATTAGGCTATTATCTTTTAAATTTCCAAAACTTACAATTTTTTCTTTTGAAGCTAATACATTTGCTATTTCTTTAATTGTATTTTCATCATAATTCAATTTAGCCATTTTCTGCTCACTTAATATTTCATCAAATGCTCCAATTGTAAAAAATTTGGTTAAATTTAAAAAGGCTTTGATTAAATTCTCTCTAATAATATTATCTATTTCTCCAGCAAATAGGGTCTCAGCCATTAAATAGTAGTTATTGGAAAATAATTTAAGTTGGTGATATAATACTTTAATAAATATATTAATTTGATGATATGTACAATTATCTTTATTTAAATATTTTTTTATCATTTCCTGGCATTCTTCTTCGTCTATAAATTCTGGATAATAATACCAATTATATTCTTCTAATTCATAATTTATTTGTGCATAAGAATAGAAAAATAAATTTTTTTCTCTCAAAATATTCTTATCAGAGTCATATAATTTTAAGTAATTGCAAACTAATTGTACATCAGATTGATATAGATACCTATGATTTTTTCTTAATTCCTTTATATTTTCTGGAATTAAATCTTGCTCTAAAACAAATGAAACTTTCTCTGATTCATTTTTTGATACATATTCTGAATATAATTCTTTATCTTTTTCTATATCTTCTTCATCATCAAAATGCTTATTTAATTCATTTAAAATTTTAAAAGTAGGAAGGGTAGATATTTCTTTTTGTTTAAATAGTTTTAATATATTTAATTTTTCAGAAAAATCATAAAACCCTTTTGGTATTTCAATTTTAATATGAACATTTCCTTCATAACAAAAAATATCTTCGTTTTGAGTATATTGTTTTTGTATTAAAAATGAAAATAAAAAATCTTGAAATAATTCTATTTGCTCAGTTTCAGATAAATCTAAATGAACACCAAAATAATTGTCATTATTATTAATTTTTAAATCTTTCAGCAGCCTTTTCATAATTATAGATCTTTTTACTTCACCTCCTAAAGGAAAACATATATATTTAAAATTTGTTTTTACTTCTTTTTCTCCATATTCATTTTTAAATTCATTTTCTAATTCAGTTTTTATATATGTACTTTTTCCATATCCAGCCAATGATGAAGATATAACTTCTATTTCATTAATTTTATTTAAATTAATTTTAGGATCTTCTATTTTTTTAATAAATTTCATTTTTATTAATTCCTTTCCTAAATCTGATTTACCAATATCATCAAATAAAAAAATAATTAAGGAATTTATAGGCATTTTTCCAAAATACTCTATTCTATCTTGAAATTCAATTTTTAAAGATAATTGCAATTTGTCTGGTTTTAAAATAATAAAAAGTGAATGAAATTTGCACATAAAAGATAAATACAAAAATGCTAATAATTCTTCCAAAGTAGTTTCTTCATTACAGATAAGAATTGAATATCTTGGAGGATACTTTCCTACAAAATATTTATAAAATTTAAGGGCTTGCTCATATATCATTTTATTTTCAAATATGAAAAGGCCTCTTTTATCTTTATAATCTTCATTAATAAATGAATTTTTAAATATTTTTTCTTCATTTAATTCATTTCTATTAATTATTTTTGCTAAATACTTTTCAATATTTATAAACATATCATTCATAACATTAATCATCTCTTCTTTGTATTGATTTAAATCATCTATTTGATTTAAATTTTCGTTATTATTACTACTTGTATTTATTGTGTTTTCCTTTTCATCCTCATTTTCAGATTTATCTAAATCTATTTCAGAGCTAATTGAAATGTAACTTCTATAAATATAATCAGCATTTAATTTTATATTTTTTAGTCCCATTAAATATATTAACAAATGTTTTATTTGCTCGACTTTTTCTTTATCATTATCTATTTTGTTTTTAATATAGTTATTAAGCTTTAATAATTGTTGTCCAGAAAAAAATTTTATATAACTTGAATTCTTATAAGCTTCCATTTGTAGATTTTCCATTTTTTTCATTATTTTTTTAAGTTCACTATTTTGTTCATCTAATGTTTTTTCTTTAACTTTATTACTAGTAAAATCTTTAAAATAATTTTCTTTTTCATTTTTAATAGATAATTCAAAGTTGAAATAATCAGGATATCCTTTTGATGTCAAAATTTGGCAATAATTTAATAAATCTCTTATTTTATCAATAATATCAATAAAAAGATTTAATGAATTATTATTCTGATTTTTACTTAAACTTAACGAAGCTATCTGTTGCATTTCAATTATATCTTTAAAATATTTATTTTTCTCTTTATTAGAAAAAATAACTTTACAATGATAGCCATTATCAAGTTCAACAACTTTGTGATCACCAAAATTTTCAACATAAAATATTTCAAATATAGATTCATTCATTATCATATTTATTTCTTCTCTTTGTCTTTCATATCCATTTCTATTTTTTAAAAGCTCCTCGATTTGAATTTTTTTATTTGATGCATTTTTAATCACTTCATTTATATCAGTTATTTTCATTTCATTTATAAGACGTTCAATATCATTTTTTATTGATTTAAAAAATTTTTCATCAGTTTGTTTTTCATAAATAAGTATCTTATTTTCACCATTGTTTTCTTCATTTTCTTCTTCTTCACTATTTTTTGAAAGATAATTAGCCTCTCTTTTAAATTCTATTAATATTTGTTTGACAATTAAATAATTATTAATATCATTAATATCAACAGATGTTCCAGTTAAAGAACTATTTAAATCTCTCAAATCATTATTTGTTATATTAAATAAAAATTCAAAAAGTTTATTATCCCATAAATTTTTAAGAATTTTTGAAATAAAATCTAAAGGTAATATTTTCAAGTTAATATCTTTCCCCATTGATTCAAACTCTAATATTATTTCATTTAATTTTTTTTTGTTATCTTTTATTATTTCGCTTTCAAAATCTTTTTCATTTGAATTTAATTCAGATAACTTTTCTACTATATTCTTAATATTAATAAATTTGGTATATTCTAAATTTAATATATCTAGTGTATTGATATAACTAATAACTATTTTTTTTGTAATTTCTTTTCTAAAATTATATTTCAAATATTCCATAATTTTTGAATCATCATCATCCTCAATCATAAATAATTCTTTCAATTTTATTATTTCTTTAACAAAATCTTCTTCACTAGAAAATAAATTAAGAAATTTTTCTAATTTTTCTTCTTTCATTTGGAAAATTGTTTCTTTATCAAAAAGATTTTTAATTTCATTTAGATTTGATAAAATTTCTTGAAATTTATTTTCTTCTTTTTCTATTTTTATACCAACTTGCTTTATAAACATTTTTCCGCATTCAAATTTTTCAATATCTTCCAATTTTTGGGCTCTTTCAACTAAATTATTTAAATTAATTAAGAAATTATCTCTATTTAAATTTTTTTCAATTTTTTCTATTGTTATATTTTGATTATCCTTATTCTCGAAATGAGAATATAAATTATTGATTTTTTGAAAAAATATTTTATCTTCATTATCTGTTATTTCCATTTTTTGCAAATAATTTTTAGATAAATTTAATTTTTTAATAATACTATCATAATCTTTTATTTTTTCTGATATTTTTTTATTTAAAGAATTTTTAGAATCAGAATCAATTTGTAAAATTTCTAATCTATTATTTAAATCATCATTAGATATGCTAGATATCTGAAGTAATTCTTGATAGGTATAATTTAATGATTGAAGATCAATAACTACTTTTTGAATAACTTCTAAAGAATTTCTATAATAAGATGAATTTATTATATAATTATTACTTGGAATTTGCTTTACTAATTTAAATAATTTTAAGTTCTCAGATTTTTCTTGGAAAAAATCATTTTTTGTTATTTTATATTGATTAAAATATCTTAGTAGTGTTTCTGAGGCATCTTGTATATTCAAAATTTTTTCTAAAGTTTTTTTATCCATTTTTATTATCCTTGTTTTGAGATAATTGATTAAATATTCATTGATAGATTTATTCTTTTCTTTATAATAAATAGATAAAAAATCAGCATATAATTTGATTAAATATGGCTCATTTAAGACTATATCTTGCTCACCTTTATTCATTATTTCTTCTAATTTTGATAAAAATATTTCTGAATTATTTGCATTTTTAGTAAACCAATTAAATGTTTTATTAGTTAATTTAAATAAATTTACTCTAGAATCTGATATGTTATTTTTTTCAAATAAATTAAAATATTTATTAAAAACTTTATCCAAATTTTTAGATTTTTCTCCGAAAAATAAATTTGAATCAAATAAATTCCATAATATATCTGGAAATTCATAAATATTTTCAATTTTTTTGAAAACTAAATGAAATACTTTGATACTAAATTTCTTTTCTGAATCAAAATTAAAATTTTTAAATATATTCTTTAATTTTTCCAAATCATCTGGAACTATATTTTTAAAATCTAATTGCTCTAGTTTTTGACAAAAATCATCTCTTGTTTCTTGAAATTTCCATAAAATAAAAGAATTGATAAAATTAATAATTTCTGAATTATTATTTGCCTCTGAATAATTTTTTTTATATATTAATTTTTTTATTTCATTATTATCATCTTTTAATATATTATATAACTTTTCTCTTTCTTCTAAAGAAAGAATATCAATGAAATTAGGATAGTTTTTTATAATAAAATCACCCTTTATTTTAGCATTTTTGCAATTTATTAAAATTGAATAAATTTTAGGGATTATTTCCTCAGATTTTCCATAATATTCATATACAAATTTTTGTTTTAATTTAAATTCAATATTCTGAAATAAATTTATATTTTCATATATTAATTCAATATAATCGACAAAATTTAAACTTTTAGAGACAATATCAATTTGATAACCTTCATTTTGCTTATAATTAATTAAAAGCAAATTTAATAATTCTTTATCAAAAATATAATTTTGAAAATAATCTAACTTATAGATAATATGGGAAATTATATCTTCTTTATAAGAGGAATCATTAATAAATTTAATCGCAGATTTAACATCATGTAAAATTAAATGGCAAAAAGAAATTAAAATATTTAAATTTAATGTTATGTTAAAATCCTTTTGAATACAAATATTTTCATAACTTTTTAATAAAATTTCGAAGTTAGGCTTTAGATCAAAGGGTAATTTACTTTTTTCCAAAAAGTTTATATTAAAAAGAGAAATAATTTCATTAATATTTTCTTTATAAAATGAATTTTTATTATCATTTAAAGCAAATGAAAGTATTTGAAGAAAACAATCTATTGTATATTTGGTATTATTATCTTTTAAAATTTTAAATCCTTTTTCAAACAAGAGATTCATTAATTTTATATTGTTTTGCATATTATTATATATATAATAGTAATAAGTATTATATATTGAACTAAAATCCTGAATAAATAATATGGGGGGTTTAACTTCATCAGAAAAAAACTTATATTTGGGAATTGAAAAAGATTTAAAATTAAGATTTTGAAAAACAAAATAGATTTCTTCATCATTTAAATATATATTTTCATTATCACTTTTAAAAAATTTTTTATGAGATAGAGATAAAATTTTAATTGAACAAACTTTTGAATTTTTTTTAAGTTTATGTGTATAAAGTATTTGATAATATTTTTCATTATTCCAATCAAAAGGAGTTTTATTTAGTTCTTTACATTCTTTTTCTAATCCTTGAGTTTGAATATATATTTTATACAATTGATAATCTTTTTGATTTATTCCAATAACAAAATAAAGTTCAATAAAATCATTATGGCCCTGCTTTGATGTAACTTTTGAATAATTAAGTTTATTTGGATTTTCTGAATCTGATTCTAGTATATTATTATTAATTGAATTATCATTATTATTAAATGAGTCATCATTATTATCATTTGATAGATTTTTTGTTTTAATATAATTGTTTAAAATTTCTTTTTCTTTATTAGTTATTTTGGGTATTTCTTCTATATTTATTTGATTTAATGATTCTATATTTAATTCATTTAGATTTAATTTTTTTTTTATAAAGTTTAATATTTCTTCTTCACTGGCTTTTTCATTTAATTCATTATCTATCGAAAATTCTCCTTTATTAATATTATTTATATATTCCTTTAATTTGTCTTTTTCTTCATTTGATAAAATGTTTAATTTCTCTATTTCTGTATCCTTTAAAGATAATAAACTATCTCCATCAAAGCCATCTAATTCTTCAATTCTTTTATCTTGAAATTTTAATTTCAAAAATTTGGTAACATCTTCTTCACTACTTTCTTTAGTAATTATTATTTCAGATTCTGAATCAAATTTTTCTTTTTCTTCATCTTTATATTCTCCTTTTAAATATTTCTTTAAATTATCTCTTTCTTCTTCTGTTAACTGGTTAAATTTATCTATATCTTCTAATTCCAACTCTATAAAAGTTTCGCCATCAAAGCCTAATGATTCGATAGATTGCTGAGAAAAATTTAACCTAGTTTTTAAAAATTTTGCTACTTCTTCTTCAGTACTATTTTTATTTATTTCAAATCCTTTTTTAGAATTAATTTTTAAAGTCTTAAAATAATTAATATATTTAAGTAATTTGAATCTTTGACCTAAATTTAAGCCTAATTCTTTCATTTTTTGCTCATCTAAACTTAATAATCCATGCCCATCTAAATCGTTTAAAGTTTCTTTGAAGTTTAGGCTATTTTCAAAAAAATTTTTAACTTCTTTTGGTTCAGACTCTGCTGTTATTACTTCTTTTATTTCCTTATCTTTAAATTTATCTTTATTATTATCAATATATTTTTGAAGTTTTTTGAGGCAAACAAATTTTGCTGAAAATATTTTTGTAAATTCAGTTTGATCAAGTTCCTTTAATTGCAATAAAACATCTCCTGAAATATCTTCATTTATTAAAAAATTTTTTTTTTCTTCTGGAAATTTGAAATATTTGACGAAATACTCTGCAACTTCTTCTTTTGTTGAATCAACTGAAAGAATTATATCTTCCATTTTCTTATGATTATTAAATATTTTAATAGATAAATCTATATCAATTAAATAAATAATAAAAAAATAAATAATTATTTTAAAAAAGATATTGACTGGGGATTGGGGATTGGGGATTGGGGATTAGAGATTGAGGATTG
>Ga0247608_10004130_pt1 | contig 16467 bp, 4 predicted proteins | sample 176DNAGHGlowgp2_FD_193490 | JGI IMG/M metagenome (GOLD analysis project Ga0247608, IMG submission 193490) | Sheep rumen microbial communities from Palmerston North, Manawatu-Wanganui, New Zealand - 1766 DNA GHGlow gp2 | ecosystem: Host-associated > Mammals > Digestive system > Stomach > Rumen ... | reverse complement strand
TGCTGTGCTTCCATTTCTTTTTGCTGAATATAATCTTTGATTTGGTAGGATTCATCGATATATTGTTTCTGCTCGTCTACAGTCATAGCCTTAAATCACTTCAAACCTGCATAATCAGTAATACTTTCTAAGAAAGCTCTATTATCTATATCAGGTAATCAAGTTATAGGGTTAGTTGCAAATCAAGCAGTATTCTGCATCAATGTTAGAAGTCATTGTGTTTTAGAAGCTTTAGTTTCTTCTACTCAAATATCAGCAGAACAAACTATCTTCATTTTATGGTCTAATTCTGAAAGATTAATTACATATTCCTCATCTTCATTTTGAACATATGCTACACTAGCTCAGCTTTGTTTTGAAAGTCAAAGCCAATGGTAGAATAATTTAGAATAGAATCTACCTATAGATTTAATCATAGGACTCAGTCTAGCTTTACTAGCTGCAACTCTTTGTTCCGCTCAGTAACGGCTTCTCTCTACTTTTCATTCTCAACCTAGAACATATGAATTGACTCAACATATTGTGTAAGCATCAGCTTTAATATTCTCAAACTGATTCATAGCAAGAGATAGAATATTGTAATCAGTAAAGTCTATCTTTGTAATAGCATTATTCATTCAAGCATAACTTGGGTTGATAGAGTAAACTTTACCTTCATCATAACCTATTGTTGTAGGAGCGTTACCTGTGGTAGGGTCAGTAATCGCTCATTGAACTGCAGCTAAGACAGGATTTAAATGTCTATAAACAGCATCGGCAATAGAGTTAAACAAAGCATTACATTGCTTCTGATGTCACATTACTTTCTTTCAAATTCAACTTGGGATACAACCTACACCTTTCTCATAAGTTAACTCAATAAAAGGTCATTCTCTACTAGATATAGCATAGTCTTCTCCATATTTGAAAGGACTATCTCAGTTATAAACAAAGTAACCATTAACCATTACCATAAGTTTATCCCCTATGTAAAGGTCAACCACTTCACAATAGCTAGATGTGTCAAGAATGTTAAATGTATCATCATATGTAGCTCCTGTAGGAACTCAGTCTCATAAGTATCATAGGTACGTAGCAGAATAAGCGTCAATGTCATATATCTTTGTAAAATCAGCTTTACTTAAGGGCATAGGAGCTTCTAATATAGCTGATTTCTTTTTCTGTAATTGCGCTGCCATTCAGTCTTTTCAATCCCATATAGGATAGAAGGCGTCTTTAAGTCAATCAAATGGAATAAATCTCCTTCTAAATTTTTCTGGCGCTTTATAAAAATCTGTAGCTCATACACTATAGAACATTTCAAAAGCTGATACAGGGAATAGCGCGGGGATAAATGTTGTCACATTCTCTCCGTCTTCATCTTTCATTATGCTTGTAGTATAACCCGGCATTCAATAAGAAGCTCAGATTAATGAAGCTTCATTCCTAATAATTTCATTAGTCTGCTCAGTCTCAGAAATCTCAGTTCCCCACTGGAAGAATAATTGAGTATCGTCAACTATTTGTGGGTCAACTTCTTCCATTGGAAATACTTTTGGCCTAAGGTCATTATCATACAATGAAGCCATAAATGTATCGTGGATAGAAGTGATAAGTGGATAAATCTTAGCAGACTTATATTTCATATTATGCTTTTTAAGTCAAGCCTCATACTCTTTAGAATAAAGCTTATCCATCTTAATAACCTCAAACCGTTCAGGAAATATATTATCTCTGAAATGGACTAATATCTTTTTAAGTTTATCGTAAATGATACGTTCGGCATCAGTGGAATTATCTTGGTAGATTTGAGCTTTCTTTTCTTTCTCTTGTTGCTCAACTTGTTTTGTAATTGTGTCTGCCATTAATTTAGATTAGTTGAATTAAAAATTTCTGAGGCACTACGTAACTTTGTCTCAATCTTTACATCTCTTTTGTCTTTACTGAACCCGCAAATGTTGTCGATTTCTTTATAGTACTTTAAAAGTTTTTCCTCATAACCTTTCTCTTGGGTATCTTGTAAACGTTTAATTTCTTGCACAAGTCCTCTTAAATAAAGCTCTTGAGCAGACATTCACAACTCCTCTTGTACAATTCTATCCAACATCTCTCTAGCCTTTTCATTTTCTGGAGCAATGTGTTCTTGCATAACATCGTCATCCATCTTATTTACATCAATTGACATAATTTATTGGCATAAAAATATAAAAGAAATAATAGGTACTTTCGTTGTAAAAAATAATTTAAGTCACATACAATCTCTCAGGTGAAGAATACTTCACCCAAGATATTTTGTATGTCTTATTTTATTTTTGTTAACGGTACTAATTAGCTTTCTGCTTCAAGTGCTTTAGTTGTCTTGCTTTCGATATCACTTAATTGTTTTTTGCTACTAACTGTTTGAGTTTTCGTAGTCTTAACTTTTCTGTTAATATCTTTAGATAAACTAAAGTCTGCTGTAGGAGTATGCTTAAATACAATCTCATTAACATTAGTTGGGTTATACCCTTTTAATCAAAGTTCCTTGACTAAATCAGCTCATTTAATCTTCACAGGCACTCGCTGTCAGTAACCTTGTCAAGCTCTCTGTCCAGTTCTATAACTTCAATTTCATGTTCAGCTACCGCTAGTTCAAGATAACTTCATAGCGGCATTCTTTATAGCCCTAGAAGCTCCACTTCATTTTTTAGTTGCTTTTGAGATTGCGTCTATATTGTCCTCGTTCCTAGAGACTAACTCTTCCATGTTAGAAATAATTTGTCCATCCCATTTATACAACATTTCATTCATTTTTTTGGCATATTCGTCATAGGAATCTCATAACAACTCTCTAAGTTTTTCTGGATTACGCTGAATAAAATCTTTGTTATCATAGAATAAACCAATCATCATTTCATTCTTTAATGCAGGTCACATATTCTTCGCCTCATTTATTCTGTCATATGTTGAGTTAATAATCATAGCAGTTACCTCTCATGTAGGGTCGGCATTTTTGAACTGGTGAGTTAATGAGGACATAGTAGCTATAACTCTATCAGCGTTTCATTCATCAATAGCCCTACCTATTTGTCAAATTTGTCTTAATACGCTTTCATACTGCGATTTTAATTTTACATCTTCGACTATAGCGTCATCTTCTTTACTAGTCTCTATATCAAAGAACTTTTCTATATCTGTCCTTCATAATTCAGTAGACTGGTCATAAATTATTTTTAACGCCGCCAAAGTAGCATCATCTTCATCGAGCCTATTTAATTTCTCAAAGAATGTGATATTATCTCAATCTAATATACTATTACCCATTCTTAATAACATATCTCTATATTCAGCCGCATTAAGATTTGCGTCCGTCCATTTCAAATCTCATTTTACTCATTTATTTCTAATAGCTTTAATCTTATTTAGTTCACTGTCAATCAGCATATTAGCATTTCATTGTCATAACATTTTGAGATATAATGGATAGTTAGGGTCTGTTGAATGCTCGTCTAGCCAATCTTTAGAATAGTTATATATCACATTAGCTACATATCCTTCATTAGAATAGTATTGTTTTACATTAGTAATCAATTTGTTCCAATTTTCATCAACAACTCTCTCTCAATTCTTCTTAACAAATTCTCAATGCTCATTCGTCTTGTATTTCATATGCTCTAGCCAAAGCTCCATTTGGGCATCAGCTGTATTTCATTTAGCCGCATCCATATGTCCAAAGTCTTCGAACTGTAATAGAGATTTATTGAATTGTTTACTACCTGGTCTATACTCAGAATTGTTTAATATTGTCTTTATAAATGTAACGGCTTCTTCGTTTGTAGATGGAATTACATATCATTTATCATAAAATTCTTTTCAAGCCTTAGTCTGTTGAATTATTCAAGCTAAATCTTCACTAGAGAAGAATGACTTGCTATATTCCCCTTTTCTTACTTTATTAAAATTCTTTATCGTTTTAAATAATTGGCTACCGTTTACAAAAGCTTTTCTCAAATTTCCCCAATATTTTTTCTTATCTTCCCAAGCTACATCATCGTCCGCTATTAATTGCATAGCTTTCCAAGTCTCTGAGTTATCTAACGCATACATAAACGATTTATCACTTCATATTTGTGCTTCTCACATAGCTATGCTTGGGATTCATCAAACTTGTCAACTGACTTCATAAGTATATCAGTATGAATTCTCATCTTCGTTCACCATATATCTGAGGCTTCAAAATGACAGATTAAAGAATTGTTTCTCAAAATATGCCTTCAAGTTCGCTCGTTCTCCGCTCTCAAAAGCTCATGCTGCCTCAATTAACCAATTGACTGGCTTCCACTGTCTACCAAAATTCTTTCATAAGGCGTTAAAGAAAGCTCACACTCACCAAGTATCGTGGTATATTGTAGGGTCCATTTGGCTTTCTAATATACTATTCATTTGCTCATGGAATGGTCTCAAAGGTCAGAAAGATTGAATACCCTGATACCACTGAGATACCATATTCATAGTTTCTCTTACATAAGATAAGTAGTCTAAGAAATAATACCATGGGTCTTTATTTTCATCTGGCCGTCTACCATTATCTTGGTACCTTGTAAGTTTAAACGACCACTCCAAATCATTAAGCATAGCTGTTACAAAGTTTACAAACTCTGGAGTATTTCATAAATAATCTACTAACTTTTCTCTAGCCTCTCTGCTTAGTCAAGGCATTCATAACGTAGCTTTATACAGCCTCCAGAAGTTCTCTCAAGTTTGTTTGAATATATTTTGTCACCAGCTTCATCTAAAATTTAGCATTTGCATAAGTCAATATAGACAGTTTTGCCAACCAGCTCAACCAATAGGCCTATCTAATCATCAGAAACCTAATCAAAGAATATTTCTAAAGTTTCTACCAGAGGCAGCAGCAACAGCATCCATTAATCTGGATTTTACTTCTGCACTAACTGTAGCATCGTCCATAAACGCTAAGAAATCTTCAGCGGAAGAAAACTTCATATAACTATTATCTCTTAATCACTTTACAAACGCTACATTCTTAAAGTTCCTTGCGAATATTCAATCGATAAAGTTGTTGGCGTTATCTTTATATGGGTCTAACCATTTTATCCAACTAGACATCTTTCAAGGTTTAGAATACTTTTTATCTACTTTGGCATACATATTTATATAATCATCTGCTGTAGTGATACCTGTCTCTTCATATAAATCCTTCATAGTTGGGATTCAATATCTATTATAGAAAGCGTTCTTATCTAAACTATCTGGGTTAAAGTTAAGCTTACCTGTAATATTTAATTCATTATAAGCTCAATCCAATACTCAAAAACTTTCTCTAATAGCGTCTATCCTTCACATATCCTCTATTCACAAAGCTTGCTCATATCATATTTGTTTTAAGAAATAAGCTACTCATTGCTGTGGAATAGTAAGAAGCTGTCAAGGGTAAGACATTAGCATTCTAAACGCTAACCGGCTTGAGTTTGCCACATCTAATAATTTGTTAATACGTCTAGCAAATCAGCCTCCTGCTAATGTAAATCAAGTGAGTCATTGTAAAACTCTCTTAAATACTCAATCACTATAATTAGTACCAAACAATCTATTAAATGTCTCTCTATCTATATTATTAATTGTTTCAACATAATCTCTATATCCACCAACTCATTCCAATAACCTCTCGTCTCTTCTATGAGATTGCTTAAACATTTTCACATATGAAGGCTGATTAGGATTAGAAAATTTAAAGAATTTTAACACTTGATTTTGTTCTATTCAAGACAGCATTCAGAATAATCATCTGATTCATCAAGTCTCACTAGCTCAATTAGCTCATAGATTCATGAATGTTTCTCATATGTGATAGAACGCTTTGTTTACATCTGCACTAGTTGTAACTCAAGTCACACCATCTGCGCTACCTAGCATACGTTCTAAGTTTTTGAAATATCTAGCAGCATTCCATGCAACTTCTTCAGCAGCGTTTCTAGGCTTTGCCTTCATTAATGACTCTAATGGCATATTATAGAAACTCCTATAAGCTTCTCTAACCTTGTCATATCTAGCCCAGATGTCTGCAGTTCTAAATTTACCATAAGTCCACATTCATCTAAGTCAGATTATATAATTTTTCATTCACCTAGCTACCTCTTCTCACATTCAACTGACTGCGTCAAGAGCATCAACCATTTTATTTGTTAGACTATATTTTCTCAAATCTGTTCTAACATCTGACATAAATGATACCATCAATTCTCTTTCAGAATCAGAGATGATTTGTGATTGATTCTCTATAGCTTTTAATGTTGCTGTATATTGATTCTGAATATTTTCTCTAAGCCTCTTTTGTTCTTTAGTTAATCTTCTTTCTACATCATCACTATCTTCCCAGAAACGCCAATTAAATTTCTCATCAACATTAACTTCATCAGCTCACCTAACTAAAATGCTTTCATCATTAAATATAGTTTTCTTCCAATCATCTATTTTAACATTGGCTAAGTCTGATAAATTCTTAGAACTTCAATCATCCATTCTAATCATAATCATTTTTTGGATGTCGTCTGTGTCAGAAGCTCAAGCTGCTTTTAAATCTTTTATTGCTTGATTGTAAGCCTCCTTAATCGTACTTTCTAACTTCTCTTTTATTCCTCATTCAACAGGTAAATCTCTTAGATATGAGTATGGAATAAACATATTTGTATATATGTTTTTCATTTTTCATCTAGCAATTTCTTTCTCTTGAGGAGAGAATATGTCTAATTTTCATAGCTCATCTATTTGTCTATCGATAGCCTTATCTATCATTTTACCTAATTCATCTTCTGTTACATATTTATTTTTTCTAAATCATCTAATAATATCAGCGAATACATCGTTTTTAATGTCTTGGTCTATTGTATTACTAGCCAATATATCAGTAAAGAAACTATCAGAAGCTAGTGAGTTATTTCACATTACTCTAGGCAATCAAGTGCTAGCATCTACTGCATATGTAGTAAAGAAAGAATACTGAGCAAGTAATGGTGTTTGTTTATACATAAGTTGGGTTGTATAGTTCGACGTCGTTGCTAATGCTTTTGCTGCTTCCAAATATCTAAGCAATACATACGCCTGTTTATTTGTTAAGTTTTCTATTCATTCTCTACCAAGAGCAAGGATACCTGCATATCATTCTATACTTGATGGCATATTATTTAAAGTTTGCCATAAAGTCTCTTTCACATCATAAACTACATACTCTCAATTGATTTCTTTTATTGTGCTTCAGTTACTTATTAGTTGATTTCTCCTTCTTTCTATCCTATTAATTGTAGCCTCATCCAAACCATTCGCATTATATCATTTAGCGATAGCCACATTGATATCGTTATCACTAGCTAATTGAGACATTGTATTTTGATAACTTCATTTATGAATTATCCTTTCTCAATTAGGTCATACTTCTTCTCGTCATAAAATTCTATTTGCCCAGTTATCTAGCATCTTCTCAACCTCTCTTGCGTTTTGTCATCATACTGCAATAGGTGCTGTATATTTAATTCACAACAAAGATTGTCTTTCTTCTGGAGTTAGAAATTTTGAATACTTAGGGAGAATAATCTCTTGTTCAAAAGTATCCATAGCATAACTGAAATCTTGTTTTAACTTTTGTGCATCTTTAAATGTGAATTTACTATTTCTAACTCATTCTTTCATAGCCTTCACATATTTATCTATTGTACCTTTTAATACTTGGTACTCAGCTCATCATAGAGATTCTCAAGCTCTGGCTCATTCAATAGCAGACAATGCTGTATATGTATCCGGCAAGAATTGATTCTCTCTTTTTATTACCCTAGAGACGTCTCATTGTAAACTTTCATCTGCTAACTTATTCTCAAATGTAGTGAAGTCAAAACTAAACTCTCTAGGTAACGCTCATTCAACAATAGCATTTAAGTTATCGCTAGTCATAGCAATATTATTCTTGTACATAAACGCTCTAGCGAAATCACTATTTAAATCTAACTTACCATTTAAATAATCATACATTGCTGTCTTTGCATTTATGAGAGGCAAATCATATCACTCCTTTACTAAATTCTCGACAAACTGAATTGATAAACTATCATATACATCTCAGTTTATCTGCCTTACAAACATATCTAATTCCTTATCTGTTACCTCTTGCTCGGGGAAGAACATCTCTTTATATCTTTTTTTTAATGCATCTTTATCTTTGAACAAAGTCTTCAAATCTTCTAAAGACAAGCTTGCTGGCTGAACTCAATTAACTAAAGATATAATCTTTCATTCAGCAGATAATAATTGTGACATATCTTCTGCTGTGTTGTAATTAAACCAAGCCTCTCTAATTAATTCTATGTTCTCATTTCACTTTATAGGTCATCAATTAACCAGAACTCATAACTTGTCTTTTATCTGTTTCTCCAAATCTTCATCCGACAGGGCATTTATTTCCTTTCTTACATTACCAATATTAATTATATCCCTATCAAAATTACCCGTAGTTAATCTCTCTAAAGCTAATTGTTTATCAATTCTTCTGTATAATGAAGCTTTATTTGTGAAACTGTCAAACGTTTGCACATCAATTCATAGCATCTCAGACAACTTCGTTTCTACATTTCTCACATATAATGGGTCTGTAGAATCTAATCATAGCATCTTTCAGAAGTAGCTTACTGCGGCATCATTTAATTCTTTATTATATTTAGCTAAAGCAGCTTCTGGATTGATAGGCTTTCAATCATCTGGTAAGTATTTCATATTTACCATATCTTCAAACATCTGCTTTACTTCAGCTCTATGTCTATCTACAAGTCATAATGTTTCAGCTAAATCTTCAAAGAAATCTTTAACTCTTTGTAAGAAAGTTTTTTGTTCTTTAGTTAATTTCTTTTTTCAGGTAATAGCTTTTAGTTTATCTCAATATGTAAAGTTTCAAGTTTTAAACCAATCTGCGAAACTGTTTGCAAGAATTTCTTCTGCGTCATATGCGTTAACTTGAAATAATTTCATAGCATCTTCTAAGACTCTGTCATATTGTTCCTTTCACACATATGTATTAAATATAGCGTGAAACAACTCGTGAGGAGGCGTGCTCTCTTTTATTATATCTGTAAAAGTTATAACCCAATCTCAATATGCTCAGTAAGCCTTTACTCATTCAATCATATCTCATTCAACAATTTTCACAGAAAATCCATAATCTTCAGCTATCTGTTGCCAAGTTCTATCTTTTGTGAACATCTGTACTTTCATAGCGTCTGTTGCTGGTAAGTCTGCTTGGTCGGCATATTGTCAGACACGACGTTGGAAGACTTCTCAAACAGAACCCTCTGGAGAATTAATTGTTACTATATGTCATCATTCTTCTTCTGCCTTTTGTATTTGTTTTCTATTTAATTCATCTATATTCATCCAAGGAAACCATTTATTATAATCTGTCACATCTTCTAAAGATTTAATTTGATTTATTATACTATCAGGGTATAATATTCATCTTTCGCTAGTTTTTACAGCTCCTCCCCATTGTCGTCATTCATCATCCCACATTGAATATACGAATGCTTTTATTTTCATCCAATCGTTTCATTCGTCGATAGTCTCTTTTAAATCTGAATTCATCCTAGATGCAATCTTCTGGATTATAGATTCTTGTTCTTTTGTAATTTTGGAGGTCGCCACTCATATATCAATATGGAGTCCTTCTGGGAAATATCTAAACCTTATTAATCCTTCTTTCTGCATAGCCGCAGTTAATAAGAACCTAGACGCATCAGTAGACTGAGAATGCCCTTTTAATCACCTATTTCAATGGAAGATAATATAATCTATAGCTGCCTGATGCTCTGCTCATATATTTGCTCACTCATACTCAGTAACATAATATCAGGCTTTATCCGCAAAGGACACCCCATCTATCATTTTACCATCGGCGGTAATAAATATAGCATCTTCAATATTATCCGTCGTTCAGAAAGTCTCTTCTAATTTTTTTGAGATATTATTTTTACTTAGATATTCATCTACTTCTTCCTTAGTTGGGATTAAAGAATATCAACGTCATTCTCTCTCCATAAAATGCATATTAGGGTCGGCCGTAGGAATTCTATTATCTACTGTCTTTATTTGATTTGAATAAAAATTTACATAGCTAATTCATCTATCCCTCGTAGCCATCATATATCATCATTCTCCTCATTCATCAAGTATTAATCAATCATATTCAGGGTGCTTTTCTTTTATAAATTCTTCTAAATAAACACCATCTGTCCAATCTGGCAATCATCTCTCAGATAAAGGTGTTCCATTTCATATTTTTCATAAGAATTCTTTTTCGAAAATTTCTTTTGCGACTGGGTCTCTAGTGTCAAATGGTTTTTCAATATTAAGATAAACCTCATATACCATTGGAGATAATTCTCATCTTTTATACTCTATAGCCGAAAAAGATGCATCTTGATATGCCTCAGCATATCGTCTATTAGGTGTAAAATAACTTCATTCATTAAATTGTTCAAATCATCCGAGGGGAGTTCAATGATATACTGGGATTAAATTACCATTCTCATCCCTAACAGCGCTCCTAGCGAAATACTCAACCTGTTGGTCAGAGATTTGTCTTCCTAAACTATCTACTCATCAGTCATTATAACTGGCTTGATATCTAAGCTTATCTCAGTTTCTACCTGTTGCAGCTTCATATGCACTAGCAAGAATTTCTCTTGTTGGCTTAGCTTCTCATAAGCTTTGAATTGATATAGTTCAAGCTACATTATCATATACACTATCGTCTACTGTTTTAAAGAATAAATTATCTCATTCCCAAACAAAGCTAGAAGTTTGTCATCCTTTTGGATAAAGGATAGTCAAATCTCATTCTTTTCTTAATTTATCTACAGCTTCTCTGAGTAATTGGTTATCTCACCATCTAGCATCATTTACAACTAGAAAACCTCATTTTAAATTTGCTTTAATTTCGTTAGCTAATTTCTCTACATTCTCTTGGCTATATTGCCAATCCTTTGTAAAATCTCATACTATATCTCATTCAACTCTTAATTTGTTTTTGTTCGCTATCATATCATATAGCCTAGCTTTACTATCACTAAGTTCATCTTTTGTGTATAAAGCTCTTCTGTAGTCAAAATATCAAACTTTAGCTCAATCAGGAACTTCCATACCTGTTAAAGCTCTAAAGAATACTCAACGAGAATTTGTAATTTTATTTCATTCCTTTCATTTTTTGAAAAGGTTTATTATTCATTCTCTAGCTAACTCATTGTTTCATAATAACTTCTGTGTTGCTATACTAAGTATAGAAGTATCTGAGAAATTTCTTGAATTCAATAATTTAATAATATTTTCGTCTCAAGTTATATTGTAGATAAGCTGAACTGCATCTTGAGGTTTAACCTCTTGTCAAGCTATTTTAATTACAATGTCTTCTTCTCAGAAAATATCCTCAGAAAATTTTTCAGCTACACTCTGCAAATCGTTTAATATTTTTTCTCAATCTCTTTCAGTAACTTTATACCCAAGGTTTTTCATACTTCTATATGCCCTATTGTCTAACATAACATCAGACAAAGTCATACCTTCTTCAGCAAACAAAGATGTATTAATTAACGTTTTAACTTTATCTGCATTTTCTTCTGTTAATCTTATTCAAGCTGAAAGCTGGATTAATTTATCTCTATATAGCTCTCTCAGCATTCAATTATTACACAGTTGCTCTGTGTTTGTGAAAGCTCTAGCAATCAATGTATCTAAGTTTGTGCATTTAACTATCCATTCCTCTGTTAAATCTCAAGCTAAATTTTCTCATTCTTTAGCTAGTATAGAAATAACTTCATCAGCCATTTCTCATCAAGCTAGCAATTCTCTAGCCATTATATAATTTGTCCAAAGCCTACCAGCCTTCTCTGGCTCATTTCAAAACACTTTCTTTATCGCCGCCCACTCACTATCTAATTTAGAGAATCCAGTTGGATTTCAACCCTCTTTAATTTTATCCATAGCAAGTTTGTAGTCTTTTTTAAGAGCATCTTTTATATCTTCCTTTTCTTTTGTCAACGTTTTTATTGTTAAATCGTTTTCTTTTTTAATCTTTTTAAATTCTTTATCTGTTATTATCCCCCTATCTAATCTAACTTTTGCATCTTTTGTTGACTGTTTGGCATCTTCAATTTTTTTTGAAGCATCGGAGAGAGCGTCTTCTATCGCATTATATGCTCTATAGATAGAATAATCTGAGGCAATGTAATCAGAAATCGCATCTTCCATTTGCTTCATAGCTTCAGAAGTATTTAATGTGCTATCCCAAAGCCTAGCAACTTCTTTTATATCCACATCAGAACCACCTCTAATCATTTCTAATAATTTCACTCATCAATAGAGGCTGTCTTTAGTTTTACTCATTTGCCTAGCTACTTCCATTAGAGCTTCTTCTCAAGCCTGTCATTTTAAAATGTAAGATTGAACTATAGCGTCAATCTTTATTTCTGCAGACTTTGCCATTAGTTCTAATGAGTTAACACTTCTTCAAGCCAAGTCTTTTCATTCACCTCATAACTTAGCGATAGTAGTTTGAGCATAGTTTTTAGTTGCCGCTAATTCCGCAATCTCTTTTGCCAAGTCGTCATTTCAAGCTAATAATTGTATAGCCACAATATTTGAAATTTTATCACAATCTTGTACTGCCATTTATTTTAATGTAATTAACATAAAACGTTTTCTATTTTACTAACAACTTCATTATATCCTCAATTATCTGCTAACGCATCTATGGTATCATCAGAAAGTTTCATACCTTCTAATCATTTCATTTTCTCTTTAAATATTTCTTTTACATTCTCTGCTCAGCTTATCTCTATTCATAAACTAGCTAGGGTTAAATTCTTAGCTTCCAATCAGAATCTATCCAACCCATCTTCAGTAAGAACCCATCTTTCTATAGTTCTTGCTCTATCTCAATCTCCAACTTTTTCTGTAATTTTTCTAAAATATTTGTCTTTGTTTTTTAACACATCATCATAGCTGTTTATCTTTGAGATATCTTGTATATCTTTCAAAGTAAATCATTCACTTACTTTATTACCAAATCACCTATCAACCACATCTAAAACTGCATCATACCATCACTCTTTAGCCTGTACTCAAGCCATAGTTCATTGCTTAAGCTTAATCACGGATTGATATGGTCATATACTAACGGTTCAAGGTATATTTCATATGTATTTAATTATATCTGCAGGATTTGTTGATTGGTTCTCGACTAGCACCTTTACTGCTTTTCATATGCGTGAATTAGGTAAATAGGCTTGCTTTACATAATTGTACATTAATTCCTTTGTCCGACTATTAGCGGCAGCTTTTCATTCTGCAGTTAATTCATCATAAACTTTTTTGGCTGCATCTGTTATCGTGGCATAAGCTCTGATATAATTCTTTAAATCTTGTTCAGAAAAATTCGCTGTGTTTTTTCACATCTGCCTAGCAATAAGTAACGCGTTTTCATCACTTTGATTTATGAAATCAACCAAATCCCAAACTCAAGTTCACTTAGTCCAAGCTCTTCATCATTTTAATCAAGTTCTCATAGCTCACCAAATATCCTTAGCTTCAGGTAATATATCTCATAAAAGACTACCTCACATAGATAACCAGAACGACGTATCTGAATATGGCTCAGTATCAAATGCGCTAAGTTTTGCATCCATACTCTGTCACACAGCAAATTGAGATAAAGCTCTATCTGCTATGTTAAAGACGCGCTTCTCCCAGGAATTAATGTTTCATAAGTTCCTTCATATTTCTCATACTCTGTCTAATCACCTTAATGTGGTATTTATTCCTCTAGCAGCCAATTTAGTGCTATCTGCAAGTCTTTTTACTCTATTAAAATTTCTAATTCATCTTGAAAATGTTCAAGCACTTCTTAATAAGGATGGAGCGCTTCAACCTGCTGTAGCAACTGTTAACGCTATATCTGGAGCGACGGCTCAGAGTCATTCTGGGATGTATTCTCAGAACTGCAATCCATATTTCTTAACAGTTCTCCTATTAGGGCTATCATCCGTTTCTATTAATTTACCAACACTGAAATCAGCGTCCCAGTACGCAGAAGCTGGACTATCCCATCACCATCTTCATTCAAAAACTGATGAGACGGTGTTTGTTAATTTCGCCCCCAATCTCCAAATAGATTGTCAAGCTTCCGCCCATTGTTCTCATATAGGCTCTTGCCAATGTTCAAATTGATTTCGTCCAGATTTTACAGTATTCAATATAGACTCCCAAGGATTGTCTGATTGTGACAACTTACCTTGTCTATAATTGTAGGCTGCCTCATTAGCAAACCTTCTCATTATATCTATAGCAGAGATTTTTCAAAATGTTTCTAATCATCATATCTCAATCCCTGCAATATCACCTAATCAATCTCTAAGTATATCATTCAACTCTCTTCCGTCTTCAAATCTCCATAATGCATCAGATATTTCTCACTTATCATTAACTCATTCATTAAGCTGCAACAACAAATAATCATTTACATTACTAGCGTATTTGTCCATCAACTGCTTCCATACGACATCATAATTGTAGATTATATCCCTTTGCCATTGTGTTCTCTGTAATTCTGGTGTCTGCGCCGCCTCGTCTCTTAGCCTCTTTAGATACATTTCACTTGTTAATAACCTATTTGCTGGGTCACTAACAATTTCATCTACATTTCTTATTGCTTCTCAACGTTCTTTTGACGCTAGGTTTTTATTAATCAAATCTAATGTATCTTTTTTTGCTATGTCTGAAAATCTTTGCATAAAATTATTAGCCTCCTCTGTTTCGGTTAAATCAACCTCATCTAATCACGCAGTCATATCATCTTTATATTTTTCATAAGCTGTTCTCCTTATTTCATCATTCTCGTCTAATGTTTCAAGGTAAGCATCAAATTGTTCTTGTGTTATTGGATAAACTCAAGTTTTAACATTATTACCCATAACAGAAGATAGCGTATCATCTGAATATGTTTTTCACCCTGAAAATTTTTTTGTATTAGGGACAGCTTGTGCTTTAAACCCTCCATCTTTCATATCATTATAGAAAGACTGACGCGCAGCTTGTTGCTCTTCATAGGTAGTTGCTGCTGCCAACTCCGAAAGATATAATTCTGCTCTAGCGTTAAAAACTCATTCATCAGTAGGGGTGAGCTTTATAACTCTATTAGTAGTTGGATTATAATCTAAGATTATATCTTTAGAATTCTCCTCTACCTCAGTATTATAACGATTGGCTGCAGTTTGTCTATTCCCCCAATTCGCAATATTTCAAACAAGTTTTTCCCCAAATCAAACAAAGTCAGGCATAGAAAATCATTTATCAGCATCAGCCTCTTCTTGAATTTGTTCATTTATGCTTAATGGTTCATTTATATTAAACCCAGAAATATTATTTCTAGCCCAGATATTTCCGCGTCTCTGCGTCTCTGTTGTAGGTGCAGAAAGCGTTGCGGTATTCTGATTAATTTGGCTTTGTATAACGGGAGTTTGAATTATTCAAGCGTTTATTTGATTATTTAACGTATTAGGAAAAGAACCAACTTGAGGAGTTGGTTGTTGTTCGTTTTCTATTATTGTTTCATTTAAAGTTTTTCCTGGAGTTACTGTGGTTGGCTGTTGAGTAAAAACTCATTTAGCTCTATTCCGTATATTCTTACCTACCCTAGCAATATCTCATATTATACCCATTTATTGAAGAATAATAAACTAAACTATTCCTCTTCAAAGTAATTATCCTCTATCTGTGTTTTGATTTTCCTTTCGTGTTCGTCTAGTCCATCTTTATATTGTTCTGCAATTTTCTTATCGACTACAGGGGTAATAGCAACTCAAGCAGCTTTATCTAATAAAGCCTCCGCTTCAGTTTTGGTAAGTCTATATTCTTCCCATGAGTATACGAAGTATCATTCATCGTCTCTTCACAATAAGCAGAGAATTTCTCAATCCTCATCTCTGATAATTGCATAATTTTCTGTTAAGGTTTTTAAAACCTCTTGTTTTCTTTCTAATAACATTTTCCTATAAATAGATTATATAAAAAGGCAAAATTTTTATAACTTTTGTAATTTAGAATAGACCATTCTTTAAATTTGAAAGAAAGTCTCAGCTTGTCTCCTGAGGTTTCTGGTACCTTTCAGCTCGATACTCCTCTGCTAATTGCTGGTTGCTTTTTACGTTACCAATCTTAGCTACATCTTTTGTAGCAAGTTGGTCGTGGAACCAAGCAAAATAAAGCACAAGCATCATTCCAGAAACCTGGTCATCGTGTTTCTTCTTCTCTCATCTAGCAGAAGCTTTCCACTTTTTAAAATGAGACAACTCCTCAACTAATCCATCCTCTCAATAACAAGCTGGGTCAATATGTATCAAGTTAGTGTCAAAGAAACTACTCCTAATCATTTCAATACACCGAGCCTTTCATACATTA
>Ga0247608_10004127_pt1 | contig 16471 bp, 13 predicted proteins | sample 176DNAGHGlowgp2_FD_193490 | JGI IMG/M metagenome (GOLD analysis project Ga0247608, IMG submission 193490) | Sheep rumen microbial communities from Palmerston North, Manawatu-Wanganui, New Zealand - 1766 DNA GHGlow gp2 | ecosystem: Host-associated > Mammals > Digestive system > Stomach > Rumen ... | reverse complement strand
CCTACACCAGATTGAACATGCATAAGAGATTACATTCATATTGAAGATCTTGCACAAGCTCACCTTCAAAGTTATGAATATCTTTATCATAAAAAAGAAATTAAAGCAAATTCAGAAGAAGAAATTACTACTCCTTCTTTTGAAGTATTCAACATATGAACTTGAAATTGAAAATCAGTAAAAGAAATGCTTAGCATAGCAGAAACCGTTGTATGAGAACCTATTAACTATGAAATAGGAGAAAGAAGAGATTGAGATGTTGCATCATCTGTAGCTAACCCAATCAAAGCTAAACAAGTATTATGATGGGAACCTAAAAAAACTATCATTGAAGCAGTTGAAGATGCTTGGAATTTCTATAACAACAACAAAAAAGAAGCTAACTAATAGATTTTTATTTAGTTACAGTTCTTAATACATGAAAACTCCAGAACTAAAAAAGATCGCCTGAATCGATTGTATTTTTTTGCCACTTGAAGAAACTTATTCACTTACAAGTAGCATTCGAATTAATGCAGGATCAGATTACGAAACAGATGAAGAAGCAGGTATTTCTCATTTTTTAGAGCACCTTTCATTTAAAGGATGAAAAAAATGGAATACACCAACTAAATTACGTGATGCAGTTATGGATATGGGATGAGTATTTAATGCAGGTACAGGAGATCGAAGGACAAACTTCTTTATCAAGGCTCCTTATAAAACATCAAAACTGCAATTAGACATTCTATCCGACATGATTGTAAATACGCTATATAATGAAAAAGAAATCGAAAAAGAAAAATGAGTAATTATTCAAGAACTAAAAAAAAGCAAAGATAATAATATTAAAGAAGCATATTTCCAAGGAAGAGAATTTTTTCTTTGAAAAAATAATTTTTCAAGACCTACACTATGAAACGAAGAAAATATTAAAAAATTTACACAAGAAGATTTCCTAAATTACAAAAAACAGTTATATACAAAGGATAATTCGGTTATTGCTATCGCATGAAAAATAGAAGACCAAAAATTCATTGAAGAAAAAATTAAAGAAAATTTCTCAACACTTCCTGACAAAAAGACAAGGGATTATCCTAAATTTAAACGAGATTTACCAGAGCACCACACAACGTACATTGAAAAATGATTAAATCAAGCTCGTATCGCAATTTTTATTCCTAGTGTAAGTCTTACTTCAAAAGAATATTTTCCTTGTACATTACTTGCCATGTTACTAAAAAAAAATTTATTCAAAACTATAAGAGAAGAATTATGACTTTGCTACGATATTAGCGTCAACTGTATTGCACCAAAAGAATATGGTTTCTTTTTAATTGAAACTGGGGTACATCCAGATAAGATAGAAATCACATTAGAAAAAATTAATGAAATCATTGATAAAATAATTATAAACTGAATTGATGATAATGAGACAACCCGTATAAAAAATGGTCAAATATGAAATACAATACTCGCCTATGAAACAGCACAAAACCTATCAAACTTCTATTGTTTAAGATATCTACAATTTAAAAAAATAATAACACTTGATGAATGGATAAATAGTTACGAACAAGTCAAAAAAGAAGATATAGAAAATATGTTACCACTACTAAAAAAGGATAAAAGATATACATTTTATATAAAATAATATTATGAACTACGAAATTAAAAATATTAATTGAATTGACTGTATCTTTGCTCCTATGAACGAATGAAATTCAATAACAATTGATATAGGTGTAAAAGCAGGATCAACTTATGAAACAAAACAAGAATCATGAATTTCACATGTTCTTGAACATATGTTCTTTAAATGATGAAAGAAATGGAAAACTCCTAAAGAGGTTGCTACCGCAATGGACAAAATCTGAGCTTTTTTTAATGCATGAACTGGAGAGCATACAACAAATTATTTTGTAAAATCAGCACCTCAATTTGCAGAATATTGACTTGAAGTACTTGCTGATATGTTGATGGATGCTCAATTTGCTGATGCTGAATTGCAAAGAGAAAAATGAGTAATTATACAAGAACTTAAAATGTATGAAGATAGTCCAATATCTATTGTATGAGAAAAACGACAAACATATTTCCTATGAGACAATTCATACTGAAGACCAACTATTTGATTTGAAGAAAATATCAAAAACTTTACTCGTGAAGACTTGTTTAATTATAAAAAAATTCTTTACACTAAAGACAATATAATCATAACTATCGCTTGAAAAATATTAAACCAAGCCGCACTAGAAAGGAATATTGAAAAACTCTTCAAAGACCTTCCAGAAAAATGTAGTAGAAAAAAACCAGAATTTAAATGGGATCTTCCAAAAAAACATAAAGACTTCTTCAAAAAAGATACCGAACAAAATCATATCATCATCTCAACAAAAGGAGTAGATATCTTTGATGATAGAAGATATGCTGCAGTTCTTCTAACTACTATGTTATGATGAAATATGTCTTCTAGACTATTCCAAGACATTAGAGAAAAACTTTGAATATGTTATTATATCAGTGCATACCATTCAGGTTGTAAAGAATACGGAATATTCACAATTAGAGCATGATTAGATAAAACTAAGTTTGAGTTTTGAGTTGAAAAAATTAATGAAGTAATTGATCATTTCCTAAATGAATGATTTACTGATGAAGAATTTAGTAATGCAAAGAACTGCATGAAATGAAGTATTCAAATGTGAATTGAAAGCTCTGACCAAATGGCAAGTTATCTATGAAATCAATACATTAACAAAAAAGAAATACATTGTCTAGAAGAAATATTAGAAAAATACGAATCTGTAAAAAAAGAAGATATTGTTGCCTTATTCCCAATGTTAAAAGAAGAGAATAGATATAGATTTCATATCGAATAATAAAAAAATGACCAACTACAAACCAGCACTATTCAACGAGTGAGAACTTACAAAACGAGCAAAAGAAAGGAAGCTTCAACCTTTTAGGTTAAAACAAATCTTTTTTGAATTATATAAAAACCAGAATACCGAACGAGATACACTTACAACAATATCAAAAGATTTAAGAGAAGAATTAAAAGAAAGTTTTGATATTTTATCAATTGAAGTTGTTGATACTGTTGAAGCAGAAGATACAACAAAATTCGCATTCAAAACAAGAGATGGACATATCATTGAAGCAATTTTAATGTACCATCGACAAAATGAAAAATATGTAAAAGACGATAAACCAAAACTAAATCGTATAACACTTTGTATCTCTTCACAAGTTTGATGTGCTATGAATTGTCTTTTTTGTGTAACATGAAAACTAGGATTCAAAAGAGATTTAACTCGAGAAGAAATCATATCTCAAATTCTCTATGCTAATACCTACATTAAAAAAAGATTCTGAAAAAAAGAAGATGGAACAAACCAATGAATAAGAAATATTGTATTTATGTGAATGGGTGAACCTCTACTCAACTATGAAAACCTAAGAAAATCTTTAGAAATAATGTTACAACAGGATAGATTATCTCTATGAAAAAGACATATAACAATTTCAACCTGTTGAGTTATTCCATGAATCGAAAAATTAATAAAAGATAATATAGATGTTAAACTAGCAATTTCTCTTCATGCACCTAACCAAGAACTCAGAAATAAAATAATGCCAATAGCTAAAGCCTATCCTCTTGAAGACTTAATGGCAACTATTGATAAATACGTAAAAGCTACAGACAATAGAATCTTTTATGAATACATCATGATAAAAGATCTAACAGACAAACCAGAACTTGCCCATCAACTTGTTAAACTCCTCCAAAAAAGATTAGCACACATAAACCTCATTCCTTATAATGAGAACCCAGCTATTAACTTAAAAGAAAGCCCATCAAATAACATCCAAAACTTTAAAAAAATCCTCGAAGATTGAGGAATTACTGTAACAGTTCGTGATAGTATGGGAAGAGAAGCAAAATGAGCATGCTGACAACTCGGTTACGAAAAAGTTAAAGAACATCAACATAATTAATCCCATTGTGGAGCAAATGGTGGATTATTATAACGATAATTTTTAGGAAGATTATCAATCTTTTTTAATATTTCTTCTGGTAAATCAATCATTAAAGCCTCATAGTTTTCTTTCAAATGTTCAAGACTTGAAGCCTTAGGAAGAACTATCAATCATTTTTTCAAAAGATATGCTAAACATAATTGAGAAACACTAATTCACAAAGTATCAGAGATTAAAATAAGCTCTTTATTTTTTAATAAATGTTGATGTCATAATGGAGAATAAGCCATCCTCTGAATTTTATTGTTTTCCATATACTCTTCGAATGAATCATTTTTCAAAAAAGCATGACACTCATACTGATGATATTCTACCTCACTTCAAAATCTCTTAACTAAAACTTCTAAATTACTTTTTGGAAAATTAGATACTCATAGATGAAGAATTCTTCAATTCTTTTTATAGGCCAATAACTTTTCAAAAGCATAAGAATCATTATCTATACTTGTTGGCCAATGAAGTAAAACTAAATCAATATATTCACATCTCAACTCTTTAAATGAAGTAGACAATCTTTCATCTAATCTTGTATACAAAAAATCCTTTTCAGAGAATTCATGTTTTTGATAATTAGGAACATAATCAAACCAAACTTTAGTAGTAATCCAATAGTTTCTCCTATCAACTCAAAGAGAATATAACCCTTCTCAAATTTCCTCTTCATTTCAATAAATCCAAGCAGTATCAAAAAGACGATACCCTATTTCATATGCCATAGGAAGTATTGTTTTTATCATAGTTGAATCAATTTTCCAAGTTCAAAGTCCTATTCTAGGAATATCCATTAAAAACTATCAATTGTAAAAAGATATATAAGAACTTGATTATATAACCATTTTTTATCTGCAGGCAAATCATCCTTAATCATTCAACGAATAATCCTAATAAACGGCCATTTATACTTACTCTTTCAATACTTCTTATAGACAAAATCTATAACATCTTTCACATTTTTTAAACGTTTTTCATCAGAAGCTGTAGGTTGATATCCTTCAACTTTAGATATTGATTTTTCTTCAGGTGTTATTCAAGTTAACTTAATATATTGTTCCCTATCTAGGACAACAAAAGCATCCATAACTTTAGTTCTTGAACCTCTATCCAAAGTATGACCATCATAAACCATAGCAGTACTAGCTCAAGCATCTAAGAACAAAGCATTATAACATCAGAATTGTTCTTTTAAGTATGCTGGTAAATTCCACACACTACTAGAACCAACTACTCCCATATAAATAGTTGTATTATCTTCTGTAGAACAAATAAAATTTCTATTAGCTAATCATGTTAATTTACTATCGATATAATGAGAAAAAGCATGAACAACATCCTCTCATTCCATTAATAATACAGGCCAATTTCAAATTCAAAAATAAATTTCATCTAATTTATCTTTATTTAAATTACTCCAAAGTCATAGATCAGCTTCTCAAGAATTTTTCTGCACAAATAAAGGAGTTCATTGTTTATCAAATCAAAATATCATTCTAATCGAAGTATCTCACCAATACATACTCCACTTCTCTCATTCTCAGAGATAAACCCTCTCAGAAACAGTATGAGTAATTCTCTTTCAATTTAACTTACAAGAAGAATAATCTCTTGGACAAAAGAATGCTCAATTTATTGCAGTATCTCATCAAACATTTTTTGCTAATTGTTCAGTAGTCGCTCATCAATTTTCAGCAGGAGAAGCAACAACAAAATGTTCTCAATCTAAGACGACTTTTATCACCCTAATTGGCCTTCATCACCTATTCTCAATTAATAATTCTTTATATGCAAATACAGAATTACTAAAGAATAATCATATTAGAAAAAACGCAAAACAATAAATAAACTTCTTCATATACTCAAAACGTTAAATGAATAAATTACAATAAAATCACTTTATAAAGTTATGCTATATTTTCAAGAAAATAAAAATAAATTCTGATAACAGAAAGCTAGCAAAAAAAGTAGGAGAAATTCCTACTTTCTATATACAACTTTTAAAGACTAATACTAATAATTGAATGATGCTATTTCAAAATAAGCTTGAGGATGAGCACATGCTGGACATACTTCAGGAGCTGTTGTTCACTCATGAATATATCAACAATTTCTACACTTCCAAATAATCTTATCTCCTGACTTAAAAACTTTTCCTGCTTCTAAGTTTTCATATAACTTTCTATACCTTGCTTCATGAGCTTTTTCAGCAACTGCAATCATTCTAAAAACTGAAGCTATTTCAATAAATCATTCTTCCTCAGCGATTCTTGCAAATTCTGGATAAGCTTCTTCCCATTCTTCTTTTTCTCAATCAGCAGCTGCCTTAAGATTTTCTAATGTAGTTCAGATTTTTCCAGCAGGATAAGTAGCTGTAATTTCAACCATTCTTCCTTCTAAAAATTTGAAAAATCTTTTAGCATGTTCTTTTTCATTCAAAGAAGTTTCTTCAAAGAAACCAGCAATTTGCTCTAATCATTCCTTCTTTGCTTGTTTAGCAAAATAATCATATCTCATTCTTGCCTGAGACTCTCCAGCGAAAGCTTTTAACAAATTCTTTTCAGTTTGTGATCATTCTAATTGTGGCATAATATCATCTCATTGAAATATAAAAATTATATTTTCAGAGTATAAAACAAGACACTAAAATCAAGGAAAAATCTTATTATATTCAAACCATGTTCACAAAATATGCCACAATTTATTAAAGATACCAATCACCATCAAGTCAAAAAATCTCAACTTGAAAAACATTAAATCTTTTCTATCATAATATTAAATTTATCCTCTATACTAAAAATAATGACAAAACAAGATTTTTTTAGTAGACAACAGAACAAAGGTACATTTTCATGAGGTACAATAAGACAACAACCACAAAAAAATAAGAACAGTCATACCGGTACACGATTAACTATCATTTTATTAATCATCCTCATTATTGCTTGAATCTTGTATAAGAACAATATTTTTGATCAAAAAATAGAACCAGTTGAAAATGAAAGCATCTACGAAATCGGTTCAGAAATTGAAGTTGAAGGTAAACTAGCATCAGACTGAGATATCCTAAATTATACCCATAGTTTAACAACACAAAACTGAGAAATCTATCTTCTAAAAAGTAAAACAATATCTCTAAATAATATCTCAAATCTCTCTTGAACATATGCAATTGTTTGAACAATCGAATCTTTATATAATTGAAAACCTTTAGTAGAAGTTTCCTCTATAACTAACAATTCTCAAGATGAAACAGAATGATGAGAAGAAACAAATATTGAAGACAATACTCCACAAGGAACATATATCCCAGAAGCATGAATTGGTTTGACATCAGAATTCTTTGATAATTATGCTTTAGTAGATAAACAAAACAATTGAAATATCATAGTTAAGAATCTTGATAATAATGAAACAACAACTATCAACTACTTCAAATGTACAGATGCTGGAGATACAAATTGTAAACAATTAACAAAAACATTTGAAAACAACGCTGTTAAAAAAATAACAACTATTAATTGAGACACTTTTTACAAATTACCAGACGTTAAAAGCCGATATTTTCAAAACAATAATCGACGAGGATACTTCATTAATAATGCAAGTGATGAAGAAGTTGAAAAAATTAAAGATTATATCATAATTCCTAACGAAGAAATCATCAAAGGAATCGTTAATCGTTACTGAATAAAAACTTGTTTCTGAGATGATAAAGTATTAAATACTATAAAATCTCATACCATTGAAAAAGTAGGTAATGACATTCTAATTACTATAAAATGAGAATGAGAAAAATTATTTACTTGCCAAGCAACATTAGATCTTAGTCTTCCTACAAAACTTAATTTTGTTGACATTAAAGTTGAAGAAAAGGAAGAAACAGAAGAAGTAAAAGAAGAAACTAAAGAAGAACAAAAAGAAGAAGTTAAGGAAGAGCAAAAAGAAGAAATAGTAAATGAGAATAAAGAAATAGCAAAGGAAACTATTTCTGCTGAAACACCTGCAACAAAACAATTTGCTATAAATCTAGCAAAACCAATGACATACGAATCAAAATGAGACTATTCAATAACTTTCCCATCTTCTAATATTTCATATACTGCAGATTCTTCTACAGAAGACTTTAACCAAGTTTGAGTTCGTTGTTCAAAAGCCGTTAAAGTAATCCAATATAAGAACAAAGACCAATTACAAGAAAATCCTGCAACAGTAGTTTATGAATGTACCACAAAAAATTGAATAGAACTACCATGAAACAATTATATCCTAAAAGAATTAGGTGATAAGAAATTTGTTATCCAGATTAATGACCCAGCATGGTATGATTTTGCTAAGAATATAACAATAGAATCACTATAATTCTTTATTTGATAGTACTCTAAAAAATGAGAGAACTTAAAGTTCATGGCATTTATAAACACTTCAAATGAGATTGTTATATCGTAGAAGATATTGCAATACACTCAGAAACAAAAGAAAAATACGTCGTATACAGATGATTATACTGAAATAATGAAGTCTATATCAGACCTCTTGAAATGTTTCTCAGTGAAGTTGATCACGAAAAATACCCTAATGTCCAACAAAAGTATAGATTTGAACTACAAGAAATTGAAAGTTTAAACAAATAAACTAATCGATTAAATCATCAAAATCATCTTCTTTATCCTCTCAACGATATTTATATATTGCATTTTTTACTCATAACAAAGCAATAACAGCTGCTCTTTTTCTTCTCGGAGAAACTTCAAATCATTTCTCCAAAAAAGTATCATAATTCCATGTTAAAACCACGTCTAAATCTTCTCATACAATAAATTCAGACAAGAAACTAGCTGCAGCTAAACTTATGTTACTAGGATTTCAATCATAAGAAAATTCTACAATTTTATTATCTTTTATTTTAAGATAAACAGTTACATCATCTCAACAAATAAAATTACCTTCATGTCTAATAACATCTGCATCTTTCATTTCATAATTACATAAAGGATTCTTTTCATATTCTTTTATCATAAGTTCTGACTCTACAGACATGGCAAAAAAACGAGAACTAAAACCAATAAAAGTATAAATATCAAGCTAAAAATCTCAACCAAATTTTGATTTTTAAGCAATTTCAAATACAATTATATAGAGATTTTATAAATAAAAACAAAAAAATCTATGTCTTTCGAAGAAGAAGCACCAAAATTATGACTTCAATATAGTGAAAACAATGATTTCTTCCCTGAAACCATGGATTTTTTGCAAAAAATTGGATTCATAAGTCTCTTAAGTATTGATATGGATGTTAAATATTCATTCCAAAAAACAAGCTGGGACTCAATTATCCAATGAGCTGAAATAGAAACTTATGATAACGATCATACCATAAATGATGATTTCTTTGCTCATAAAATAACAATACCAAGAGAAACAAACATTACTCGTTCACTCCTCTACATAAAACTAAACCAAAAAAAATCAGTATCAATAAAAGATGTAGCAGGATTTATAAGATCATTTCCGATGGTTACTTTCGTATTTTTCCTATTACTATCTTTCCTATTTATAAGCACTTTCTTATGAAAATTTATCCTGATATTTAATGGAATCGTACTTTTTATTTACATTCTATATTTTGCATATAAACTTACTAAATATCTTTTTCAACTAACAAAAATGGGAAGTAAATCAATGCAAGACTATATGGTTACCTATACTAACCCATACGACTTAAGAATATTTACAAAAGCAGCAAAAGATAAGTTTTCTGAACTATGAAGACAATGAATTACTGATATTGCTATCGATAGAAATACACTCTACATAAAAGAAGATTTAATTGATGATTCAAAAGTAAGTATGATAGGACTAATCTTTTGAAAAAGAAAAACAGTAAGCCCTGAAGAAAAAGAAATAATCATGGACAAAATGATAAACATCCTAAGTGATAAAAACCTTTTAGACATCTTTAACGAAGAAAATGACAATTAAACAACGACGAGAAGATGTAAAAACCATGGCTGGTGATACTAAAAGGAATCTTACCAATAAAGGTAAGCAATTAGTTTCTAATTCTTGAGAAAAATGAGTAGCTATGACTCAAGAAGCTGTTCAAAGAGGTAAAGATCTTTTTGCTGTTGATACTGAACAAGAACTAAACGCTGTAAAATCAGATATCCAAGAACTTGCCCCTTCTGCAAAAAACACAGTAACAACACTTATTTCCAATAGTAAATTCAAAAAAGGAGTAACACTTCCACCTCAAGATAACCTTTGTGCACAAATCACCAAATTTTCATATATGGAGCCAGAAAAAAGACCATATCAAATAGATAATTTTTATCTTGAACCAACATATAATTCAAAATTTCACTGTATCTACCTTAACCATCAAGAAAAGATATGTATTATCTGATATAGAGGTACAGAAGTAAACGAGAAAAAAGACCTTTTATCAGATGCTCAAATTATTCTCTGAGTAAATGCAATCGACCCAAGAGTAACCTGAAGTCTAAAACTATTTGATGAAGTAAGGAAATCGCATCCAGAATATAAAAAACGAGTTTGTTGACACTCTTTAGGATGAACGCTATGTTATATTGTCTCAAAACATAGAAAAGTAGACTATTGTTGTACTTTCAATCCATGATCCGCTCCTAATAAAATCTTTATTCTAATGCTTACAGATACCCTTCAAAAAAAAGATTGGACTCAAAAAGTTCACACCTATAAAATTATTTGAGACCCTATTTCAACTTTCTCATATGTATGAGATACAACCAGTTTCTTTGTAGGATTAAAACTAAATCCTATCGACTATCACAGAATGTCAAACTTCTATCTAGAATAAACAGAACTCTTCAAAAAAAATAGTAGATAAGTTAATATCCACCACTTTTATAATTAAAATTATCTACGAAGATTCTTATATTTTTTTATAATAGGATTCTCTTGATAAAGAGGCCTAACGTCATAGTATTTTCAATATTTTTTAAACCTTTTCCAAGCATCTCAAGGGACCTGTGAATCATAATCTAATGGCTTTCATGTTAAAGGAGATGCATTAATTTGTCTATCCTTAATTCAAAAAGAATTAAGAGAAGCATTCTCATAACCAATTTCATCAATCCAAACTAAATCAGGAGTATCTTCAGCATATGAAAAGTTAATTAATACTACTTCTCAATCTAATATAGCCGAACAAACCTCACAAGTAATCTTTCATAAATATTCATGATCATAGCTATATCAAGAGTTAGCAATTCTTTTCATAGAATCTATATTTAATCACCTGGGAACAACTTTATATCAATCTTTTACTTCATCAATATTTAAACAATAACAAGATCAATTAAATTTTATTATACAAATATCTTTTAACGAAGAAGTAAGAAATCATTTTCCATCTCTAATATAATTCTTTTCTACATAATTAATATAATCTTTCAAATCTTGTTTTCTTTTATCTTTCTTCTCGCTTCAAACACGATTCTTAGCATTCGAAATTATTATATTTCATATTTCATCTGGATGGAATAAACAAGAAATCTTTGTTTCTTTTTTCATCTCATCTATAAGAATCTCATTTCAAAGATCATCAGCACTATTTCACATAATAGGATCAACATCAGCAAAAACTGATGTTATACGATTATCAAAGACATCTCATAAATGATAATCTACTTTTGTAGTCGTCTCATAACACGAAAATGGAAGCTTTCATCATTTTGACAGACCATAATCTTTTCTTCTTCATGGACACGATCTCCACGCTCATTCTGAATGAGATCTATAAAATAGCCTCAAATGCCACTTATTATCAATTTTTGCATATCCTATTATATACTGATAACTTGAAGTATATATTTTAGATGAAATATATATTTGAGATTTGCTATTAAGTTCAACCTTAAAACGAGGCTGATATATACTATCTCCCTCATAAAAATACTTAGCATATTCATGTTTTTTAGCGCTCATAAAATCAGAAATTTCTTCCTCCGTGAGAGAATTACAATTAATTCTTGCTTCTCAAGGCATAATTTGAATTTTAGAAAAATCAACATTAATTTTTAAATCTCATTTTTTTAACATTATTCAATGATCCTTCATCCGCCAAAAATTTTTCTTTCATTTAGGATTTTCACTAACTCAGATCATTGAATCATCTGCAGAATACTTTTTAATTAAAACAGGATATTCTTTTAAATCATGAACTGTTAGCATTCAATCTTTATCAAGGACATGAATATATCATCCTTCATCCCACCAAAAAGATCTCGTATCATTATTTTTTATTTCTCTATTTGATTGAATATATCATCACTCAAAATTCGTATGTTTATATTCTCTATTCAAAAGAGAAAATAATTCATTTCTCTTTTCTTTAGCCATAGGACAAAAAACTGGAGTCTCTATTTCATTACATCTATTATCCATAAAATAGGTTGAAAAACTTTTAATTCTTCTTAATGCCATAACCAAATATTTAAGAATAAAATATTATTTAATCTCATATGGCAATCCTGTATCCAAGAAATCTTTAGCCATTCATAATTTACTATCAGAATAAGCATAACAAATCATAAGGACCTCACCTTGCTTTACTTTATCTCATAACTTCTTACAAAGATAAACTCATGCTGTTAAATCAGAAGGTGCTCATAACATTCTTGCTACAGTATTAAGATGCTTCATATCAATAGCTCTTACTTTACCTTCAAATGGTGAACAAACCTCAAAAGAATGTTGTCAGAGTTCAAGTTCTTCTGATTGAATATCTGGATTCTTTCAATTTTGAGCTCTAATAATATCTCTCATTTTATTCCAAGCCTTACCAGAAACTAGTTGATCTTTTGCCATCTTATAAGCAGTCTTATAAAATGATGTAACTCAACAAAGGACAAGTAATTGTGCAGATAAATCCAATGCTTTTTCTTCCAAATCCTTTGCTCTTTTTGGGTGTTGTTGCAAAATTCTCAACACTTCTCTTACCTGTAAAACAGCTCATACTCAATTTCAAATAGGCTGTATAGCTTTAGTTATAGTTACTTCTGTCTTAATTCATAATGCATTACCTATAATTTTAAAACGTTTTGCCATTTTTCTAGCATCTTTTTGATTAGTAACTTTAGCAGTTGGACCAACAGGAATATCTATAAGACAATGACTTACTCCCATAGCATAATTCTTAGCCATAATAGAAGAAATCATTCTTGCATAAGGCTCAATTCCAATAGGAGCAGAAACTTTAATAATTCTATCATTAGCAGGTGCTAAATTCAAATTACCATTCCACGCTAAACAACATCCATGCTCTTCTACTAATCTTACAATATCAGCTTTTTTCAATTCACTTTGCATTAATACTTCTACACATTCACCTGTCGCAGCAGGAGAAGTAATAGATTTAGAAAATGTTTTTGGAACAGTAATACCCAAAGATGCTAATAACGGAACAACTATCATTGTTGTCTCATTTCAAGAAACTCAACCAATACAATACTTACTAGCTACAATACCAGGGAATCTATACATATCTCATGTATAAGCAGTAGCTTTGGTTGTATATACTAATTCATCAAGATCAGCTTTATAGAAAAAACTTGTTGCGGTATAATAAGCTAATGCTAAATCAGATAATTTGTTATTTTGAATATCCTCAACAATAGCTTCTATTTCTTCCTTATTAATTTTCTTCCCTAATAACTTCTTCCTAATTGCTTGAATTGATAAAGGATTACTCTTCATAAAAGAGATTAATACTCTATCTCATTCTTCAAATGGATAAGCTTTTAAAAGTTCTTCTGTTGCTCCGATTTCTCCTGGTTTAATATTAGAAGAAAGCGCTACATCAACTACATATTCATCACCTCTACGAATTAATGAAACTTTATCATTTGCTGTAATTCAAAATTGTGCAGCTTGCTCAACATTCAAAATAGCAACATGTCAATCTCAGTTTGTAAGGTCCGTTTTTACAATTCTTGCATTAAAAATTTCCATAGTTTTTGTTTTTATAATAGATAAATAAAATCATATTTTTGTTAGTAAGCAGCTTCAATACGTGAACTAAATTCCTCTCAAATCGCCACATCTTGTCTTAAAGCTTGTAATTCTCAACCTATTAATTGTGAAGTAACAGCTATTTCATTTTCTTTAGCAACTTCATTATACCTAGATTCAATACTCGATGCCAAATTCATAAACTTAGTATCAAAGACTCATGAATTCAATATTCCTAACTTATCATAATTAACCTTATCTCCATCAAATATTGATTCCAAAACGGTTCATAACAATAGGTCCTTTTTCTTCCATTCTACTTCCTTACTTCTTGCCCTAACTCTATCTTCTCAATAACTCTTTAATCATCTTTGTTCTGAGACAATAAATCTCATTAAAGGATTATTAATACTTTTTACATCTAAACTATCAGCATGCATTACCTTATCTGACAGATTAGACATAAAAGTATTTAACGCTTTCAACTCATTTTCACTAGCTCCTTCAACATTATCAATTAGACGCTTCATAAAATAATAATAAGGACCATTCTCTTCCTCTGACAAACTAATTCAACCACCATTGTTTGAATCAAGTAGTCCAATCATTTTCAAAGCTGAATCAACAGTTCCATTTTTTAAATGCATTAAACTATTTTTCTTTCTCATCGTGTCTCATTCTTCCACTGGAACAGTATAATTCATACGATTTTCAATATTTCTTCATATAACATCTTTCAAATCACTACGAGATTCAACCCTTTCTTTTGGCAATAGATCAGCAACAGAAATATTCTGCATAAAATCAGAAAACTTTGCTTTCATGGTATGAATTTGCATAGGAGCTTCTCCTAACCTTCACTTTCAAAAAGATAGTTTTCATCCAGCTTTTGAATAATATTTTTCCGCCATAATATCTCAGGTATTTGGACGATATTCATAAATCGTACTTGGGTTATTCTTATCTCTAAAATAAACAGGATACTCTGGAGCAGACGGATCAATTTTCACTTCTCTATCAACAGTTTCAAATGAAGTTCATTCTCAAAAAACAGATTCAAGGAATTTTCATCTAACAGATAATGCAGATAAACCGCATTGTCTCCTAATATAAGATTGCAAATCAATTGATAATGATATTATTCAAGATCAAACACTTGCCCACATTCAAGAAGTAATCCATTTCCTTATATCCTGAGTTCATTCTTGTCATCATCTATCAGAGATAATCGTATCTACAAGAATTGGATCATCTAATACACTAGCAGGCTTCTTAAAAAACTCAGAAAACTCCTTTCTTACTTTTTCATTTTTCAAAAAATCTGCTAAATATTGTTTTAATTCATCTTTAGGCATCAAAGATCTTAATCTTTGCATAATTTCCCTTGCTTGATCACGAGATTTTCACCTTACATCAAAAAGCTCTGAAAGATTAGAATCTAAAGCCTGACTCCTATTTCAAGAAATAAAATCTTTATCAGCATCTGACATTTCATCAATACTTGGATATGGTGTTTTTGAAGCTTCAACTCAAACAAAATGACGTGAAAGAACAGATTGTTCTTTCCAATATTTAATAGGATTATTTATATACTCCTCCATACGTCTTGAAGTATCAGACATAGAACGATAAAGATTCGTATGACGACCTTTAAAATCTTTACGTCATTGAAGTATCCTTCTTATCTTCTCTTCATATACTTTTCAATTTGTTGAATTAAGGAAATCTTGATCTTGTAAAAGCATATCAAAGAAAGTCCATGTCTGAGGTCACCACAATCCATCAACCGAAATCTCAAAAGGCTTATCTTCTTGGACAAACAGACCTGCTAACAACTGGATTTTCTTCAAATCATCAGATTTAGCTCATTTTTCTAATATTCTAAAATCTTCTTTTAAAATCAATTCTCAAACAATTTCTTTTAATGAATAATCATAAAATAAATCAATTGCTCCTTCATATGAATTTTTATCTTTAAAAGCTGCATCCAGTTTTTTTAAATATTTTTTATTATCCTCATCTGTTCAATTTCAAAGAAAAAGTTTCTGATAATGTAATGAGAACTTCTCCAAATTACTTAATGTTAGTCATTTTCTTAATTTCTCTAATCTAGCTTTATTCCATTCTTCATACATTGCCTTAAAATCACTCTCTGTCAAATTTTTAATCTCATTCTCCTGCATTGATGAAAATTTTTCTGAAAGGAAAATCTCATAAGTATTAGACTTACCAATTGTATTAATTCAATTTGAAGAATATTTATTAAACCATTCTTTCAAATTAGAATTTTTATTAAGAAGTTCATCAACCTTGGACTTCTCATCTTTAATCTCTTCAACTTTCTTTGTATCTATCTCAACCTTGTCAGTAATAGCATTAACTACCTCACTACTAATAACTGCCTCACTGGTTGTATCTAACACTTCATGTCCCTTTGTCATTATCCAAAAAAGAAAAGACT
>Ga0247608_10004126_pt1 | contig 16476 bp, 13 predicted proteins | sample 176DNAGHGlowgp2_FD_193490 | JGI IMG/M metagenome (GOLD analysis project Ga0247608, IMG submission 193490) | Sheep rumen microbial communities from Palmerston North, Manawatu-Wanganui, New Zealand - 1766 DNA GHGlow gp2 | ecosystem: Host-associated > Mammals > Digestive system > Stomach > Rumen ... | reverse complement strand
ATGACCCCGACAGCATCACCATGGAGGAGATGGAGGAGACGATTCGCAAAGCGACTTTGGAAAGAAAGATCGAACCCGTTCTCTGCGGTTCCTCTTTCAAGAACAAAGGGGTGCAACGACTGATTGATGCCATCGTGAAGTACCTCCCCTCCCCGCTCGACATGCCCGCCATCGAGGGCGTGAACCCGAAAAGCGAGGAGAAAGAGACCCGCAAGGCCGATGTGAAGGAACCTTTCGCAGCTCTGGCTTTCAAGATCGCCACCGACCCGTACATCGGGAAACTGACCTTCATCAAGGTCTATTCCGGCGAGCTGAAAGCGGGAGACAGCCTCTACAACGTCACCTCCGGCAAAAAGGAACGCGCAGCCAAAATCCTGCAGATGCACTCCAACAAGCAACAGCCGTTGGAAAGCGCAACCGCAGGAAACATCGTCGCCCTCGTCGGCATGAAAGACATTCACACCGGCGACAGCTTGACGGACGAACGGCATCCCGTGATTCTGGAGAACATCGTGTTCCCGGAACCCGTGATCCAAATCGCCATCGAGCCGAAGACGAAAGACGATGAAGAGAAGCTGATGCTGGCACTCACCAAGCTGGCCGACGAAGACCCCACCTTCCAGGTGAAGGAGGATTCCGAATCGGGACAAACACTGATCAGCGGCATGGGCGAGTTGCATTTGGAAATCCTGCTGGACCGTCTGAAACGCGAGTTCAACGTCGATTGCAACCACGGCAAACCGCGCGTGGCTTACAAAGAGGCTATTCTCGTGCCGGTGCAGCACCGCGAAACCTACAAACGCCAAAACGGCGGACGCGGATCTTTCGCGGTATTGGACTTCAAGATCGACCCGCTGCCGTTGGATGCCAAAGGATTGCAGTTCAGCAACGAGATCAAAGGCGACGCCGTACCGAAGAATTACATCCTCGGTGCCGAAAAGGGATTCAAGATGGCCATGTCGAATGGCAAGTACGGATTCCCTGTCGAAGCCCTCTCTGTGACGGTCACGGACGGCGAATCCCACCCCACAGACTCTGACGCCCTGTCGTTTGAGGTCTGCGCGAAGATTGGCTTCCGCGAGGCGTTGAAAGAGATTGACACCGCGATACTCGAACCGATCATGAAGGTGGAAATCACCACCCCGGACGAGTACATCGGCAATGTCACCGGCGACCTCAACCGCAGACGCTCCGTGTTGGAACAAATCGACGCAAAGGTCGGTTTCCAGATCATCACGGCGCAAGTGCCTCTGGCGGAAATGTTCGGATATGTGACTACGTTACGCTCCATCACCTCAGGACGGGCAACCTTCAGTATGGAATTCATGAAATACGCGGAGGTCACCCCTGAGATCAAAGACTACATTATGAATGTGGGACGATTTATTCTTTAGAGAATGAATGAACGATGAACATACTGATCACTAATCACTGTTCACTGTTCACAAAAAAACAAACAAGCAAATGTAAACTGGCTACTGCCAATAAATAACGGTTAAACAATTAAACAATAAAGATAAATGGCTCATAGAATTAGAATCAAACTGAAATCATTCGACCACACGTTGGTTGACAAGTCTGCCGAGAAGATCGTCAAGACTGTGAACAGCGTGAAGGACGACAAAGTGGTGCTCGTTGGCCCTATTCCGCTTCCGACCCACAAGAAAATCTTCACCGTGAACCGCTCCACCTTCGTCAACAAGAAGTCAAGAGAGCAATTCCAGCTTTCCACCTACAAGAGAATCCTGGACATTTACGGTACCACCACTCAGACCATCGACGCTTTGATGAAGCTGGAATTGCCCAGCGGCGTTGACGTTGAAATCAAAGTCTGAAGTAGGACAATAGCCTGATCATCAGGCTTACTTTGGGGCGTTAGCTCAGTTGGCTAGAGCGTTTGACTGGCAGTCAAGAGGTCGTGAGTTCGATTCTCATACGCTCCACATAATGTTAGACTGAAGACTGAGGACTGAGGACCGAGGACTTGAGACTTAGGAAGGGCGTGGCCGTTTTGGCTACGCCTTTTTTCTAATTATGAATTATGTGCATGGTCAGGAGCCACGTTTGTTTTCGATGATACGACGAGACGAAGAGGCGATGAAATTGTTTCAATCGTTAATTATTAAAAATTTATTAAACAAAAAATTTTTCAAAATCTAACACTGAATCAAAAAAAATGTATTTTTGCGGCCTCCTTTATTATTAATCAAAACTGTTTATCATGGAAATGAAAAATCCAATTGATGAGGCCCGGAGATATGTGGCCAACGCGGAAGAGATCATCAAGAAAGCGAACTATGATCCGGAACTGAACATCTACACAGACAACAAGTTCGTCAAAACCGCGGGCAATATTCTGTGGTGCGGTTGTCTTGTCGCAATGGACTCAGTACTGAACATCCGTGACGGCAAAGGCCGTCCCTCGATCGAAAAGTACAAGGAGGCCGCCGGGAAGCGCGACCGTAAACTGTTGGCCGCCATTGTGGGCGGCTATGACATTATGCACCTGTTCATGGGCTATGACGGGGCAAGAAGCAAAAAAGTATGCAACGAAGGCTTCAAGTATGCCAACATCATCATTGATCGCTGCTCCAAACTGATCCAGGAGCCGGTGTGCGCATGACTGTCTTTAACGATGAAGCGATGAGGCGACAAACGCACAACCGTTTTTATTGCTCTACGTTATTCTTGCTGTAATAATTGAGATCAACGCGTTCAGTCCAGCCTTGCATCTGCCAGAACTTATTGCCGATTTCATTGTTCTTCAGCACCAACAGGCCGTTCTTCTTGATGCCCTCCTGTTCGATGGCATGATAAACCATGCCAAGGAGCGCTTTGCCAATACCGCGCTGGCGCAAATCCTTTCGCACGACCGTATGGTAGATGTAGGCACGACGGCCATCCATACCGCACATAATCACACCCACAATTTCGCCGTCCATCACCGCCACGAAATTGGAGGTTGGATTCTTTTTCAGGAACTTGGCGATGCCTTCAGCGGAGTCGTCATAACCGCGCAACGCCATTCCTTCGGTAATCGACCACAACGCATACACCTGCTCGTAGTCTTCAATCGTCATCAGTCTGATTTGATACTCTTGCATAACTGGAATTTTCATTGAAAGCGCAAATGTACATAAATTTCGAATACATGCTGACAAGTGAAATTGAAGAAGAAAAATACATTTTTTCACTCTGAAAAAATTGTATTTTTGCACATTCAACCACTACCTCAATGGTCACAAAGAAGAAAGAAAAACCGCAAATCATCTCGTTGGACGCATTCGGGAGCGCCAAAGACTATTGGCTATGCTGGGTGCAGTCGCCATTGACTCATTTTTCTTTCGCAGCCAATGTACAAAAGCACTTTGATCTTCCGTGCACCTACATCGGGAACATCTTGCTGGAGGATGTTCACCCCGATTTGAAATTTCCGATGTACCTCACCAATTTCAACATGGAATACGATGTTAACATGGTAATTCTGGCCAACCATGTCACTGCCCCAACTGCCTTATCCTTGGATCAGCAGAATCCGCTTTTAGGAGGACTGCTGTTTGAAGACGAATATTATCTCTTCAACAATCAAGGTCTTTCAAAAATTCATTTTTCATATCCGCAAGCAGATTATCTGTTCCTGCTTTCCATTGACAAACAGGCTGATATCACTGATTATTCAGCGCTGTTGCCACAGATTCCGAATATCCAAGTGTTGTGTCAGAACACCCCGCAAATGGTGGCAGAAGGACAGAAAAAGAGCAAACAAGTTCTGGATTTCCTACAATATCTTTTTTACGAATCCGAAGCCGCGGTGAAAGAATTCCGGCAACGGAAACTATCCCAACAGCTGCACCACAAGATGTCGGTGGCCGAAGCCAATTACGGGCATTTAAGATTCCCTGTTGAAGATAACAGAATGATTACCAGCAATTTATTAAGAAGAGAAGACTATTAACAATTCATAATTCATAATTCATAATTTCCTTACGGCCTTCCTTATGGAAGAACCAGCAAACCGTGCCAACCGTGACCACAGCGGCGAGAATGTAACCGACCGTGCGGGGAAGGAATGCGCCGAGGAATGTCGGGGAGACGAACACGAAGCTGACCGTGACCATCGTCATGAAAAGAGCCGGAATCAGCGCAATCCAATAGTAGGGTTTTTCCTTGTTGCGGCGTAGATAGACGGTGACCGCCCACAAAGTGAAGGCGGCGAGCAACTGGTTGGCCCAGGAGAAATACTGCCAGATTACCTGAAAGCCGGACGGTGCGGCGAGGCTGAACACAAGCAGTCCACCCGTGACAGCAAATAGCGGAATGGCAATCCACAAACGTTTTTTAATGCTCTTCTGCTCCAAATGCATGAAGTCGGCCACGATGAGACGGGCGGAGCGCAACGCTGTGTCGCCGGAAGTGACCGCTGCGCTGATGACACCGAGAATCGTGATGACCGCGATAACCACAGGGAACCATGTGTTGGCTATATGGCCGACCATGGCTGGACCGCTCTTGGCCTGCAACGCCGCATCAGAATGGTAGAAATAGGCGGCCGCGGCTGCCCAGATCAAAGCGACGATACCCTCCACAATCATGGCACCGTAGAAGATATGGCGACCTTGACGTTCGTTGGTCATGCAGCGCGCCACCAACGTGGATTGCGTGGCATGGAATCCCGACACCGCACCGCAAGCGATGCTGATGAACATCATCGGGAAGATGGGATTGGTGGCGGCCTGCGGATGACGGTTCTGCAATCCGCTCCAGATTTCGGGGATTTCAGGCCGGTAAATGGCGAAGGCGACCACGATGGCCACAGCCATGCCCATCAGTAGAAAACCAAACACAGGATAGATGCGCCCGATCACCTTATCGATAGGTAACAAAGTGGCTATCAAATAGTAAAGCAGAATGATAACCACCCAGATATAGACACTCATATTTGGGGTAAACTGCGTCTGCAAGAGCTGCGCAGGCGTGTTGACGAACACCACGCCGACCAGAATCATCAGCAGCACCATAAAACCGCGCATGAACTGCTTGACCCCGTTACCGAGGTAGGCGCCATGGGTTTCTGGAAGGCTGCAGCCATTGTTCCGAAGGGAAATCATACCGGAAAGATAATCGTGGACGGCACCTCCGAAGATGCAGCCAAAGACAATCCAAAGATATGAGGCAGTGCCAAACTGCGCCCCCATGATAGCACCGCAGATCGGACCAACACCCGCGATGTTCAGAAACTGGATCAGGAAGAGTTTCCACGGCTTCATCGGCACGTAATCAACACCGTCTGCCATCGTGGTGGCCGGGGTTTGACGTTTTTCATCCACACCGAACACCTTCTCCACGAAACGTCCGTAAAACAGGTATCCGAGAACGAGTAATGCTAAAGAAATACAGAATGTTACCATATAACTATGACTATGACTATAACTATAACTATGAACTTTGGCTGTTGGCCTTTAGCTATTGGCTTTTAGCCGACAGTTAAACAAGCTGCAAAAATAGTTTTTTTATGCGGACGTTGTGCCTCCTATAACGACTTGTTTATTTTTTTTGAAAAAACAAGACAGGATTATACAGTGTCCTTATATTTTTTGTAATTTTGCCAATTGTTTTTCTGTGTTTTACAGTAACCTTATTTCTACTGAAAAAGTGAAATTAATGAAGCATATATTACGTTTTTCAAGAGTGTTAAGTGGCCATTTTGCCATTATTTTGTTATCCGTGTTGTTTTCAGTTTGTGGGCTGACCGCATTTGCGCAGACCACTACTTCCACCATCACCGGTAATATCAGCAACGGCAAAGAACCGATACCGGATGCCGTGATCACCATTGTACACGAACCGAGCGGCATCCCATATTACGCTCTCTCCAACTCAAAAGGCAACTATGTGATCAACAACATTCTCGCTGGCGGTCCTTATACCGTAAGGGTGGAACGACTCAACTACAAGACGATGATTGTGACGGATGTGGAAGCCCCGTTGGCCGAAGCTGTGGTCGTGGATGTTGTGCTTACAGCCTCTTCCGTGCGTCTGGAGGAGGTAACTGTGTTCGGAGACGATCTCAACTCTCCTATGAACATCCGCCGTTCCGGAGCGAGTACGCATTTCGGTACCAAAGAGATTGGAATCGTTCCCTCTGTCAACCGCAGCCTCTATGATGTGCTTAAACTCACGCCGCAAAGCATCGGCACCGACGATGGCGTCTCCATCGGCGGCGGCAATTACCGCGGCTCGGTGGTCTCTGTGGATGGTGCCAGTTTCAACAACGCCTTCGGCATCGGCTCGAGCCTGCCGGCTGGCGGCACCCCCATCTCCATCGACGCCATTGACCGCCTTGATGTCAACATCACCCCTTTCAACGTACGCCACAGCGGATTCTTAGGCAGCTCCATCAACATGGTCACCAAGCACGGCACGAACACATGGCATGGCTCCATATACGACTACATGAAAGGCAGTGCGCTGCAAGGTCATAAGGTAGGTGATTCCCGCCTGACCAGTTCTTTAACATCGAAAAACACGATAGGATTCACGGTGGGTGGACCCATTGTTAAAAACAAGCTCTTCTTTTTCCTCAATGGAGAATATACATTGGACTACGAATCAGGCTCCCCTATCCAAGCCCGTCCTAACTCAGACTACAGCTATGGCGGCAGTTCTGGCTACAGCCGTCCGACTGTGACGCAGATGGAGGATATCCGGCAATTCCTGAGCGACAGGTTCGGTTACAACCCCGGCAATTATCAGGACTACTCCATCAAAACCCCTGACTACAAGCTTTTCGCACGCATAGACTGGCGCATCAACGAAAACAACATGTTCCATATCAGGGTGAGCCACACGCATGTTGCCGTGTCCAATCCTCCTTCCACCTCTATGAGTCCGTTAGGAGGCAAAGACACCCGGGTTCCCTATGGAGACACCATTTTCATAGTGAATAGTGATGATGCCGGTCGTCGGTCTCAATATGCGCTGCCGTTTGAGTCGGCACGGTATAACCAGATCTTGAATTTCACCACGATGGCTGCCGAGCTGAACACCCGCCTGATGAATGAACAGGGCGGCAACATGCTGCGTCTTACCTGGTCGCGGCAGAACGAGCCTCGTTCCTTCGTGGGCAACCTCTTTCCGACCGTGGATATTATGGCACCTTATAGTGACATGAACGGAAACCAGCAGTTGGGTCTGTTCACCACATTCGGTCCGGATCCGTTCACATACGGCAACCTACGTCGGGTGAACTCCTTTACCGCCACCGATGAGTTCACCTATAAAACGGGCATCCATGACATCCTTGCGGGTGTGCAGATCGAGTGGAACCACATCGTGAACGGTTTCATGCAGGGTGGTGCCGGATGGTATGTCTATGATTCCTGGCAATCGTTTGTTGACGATGTCAATGGTGTGGAAGGGGCAGGCCCGGCGCTGTTTATGATTACCCACGCTAATAGCGACGACCCCACGGAACAGGTATTCCCCACTTTCAATCACAGCCAACTTTCTCTGTATGGGCAGGACGAAATGGTCTTCAGCAAATTCTTCAAGCTGACGGTAGGTCTGCGTCTGGAGATGCCGTTCATCCGTTTCCGCTATGACAACCGCAACGTGGATTTCGACCAGATAGTTTCCGCACATCCGAACAGTTCCTTTACAGGCCTCAGCACTGCTGACTACCCGCAATTCAACATGCATTTTGCTCCTCGCATCGGCTTCAACTGGGACATCACCCATAACCGTAAGGTCATCCTCCGAGGCGGAACTGGTCTCTTCACAGGACGAATCCCCAACGTGTGGTTAGTGAGTGCTATCGGCAACTCCAACTGCCTGCAGTACCAATATATCGCCAACACCTCAACAGGTTCCGATGTGGTCGGGTTCGATCCTGACCGGGAAAATATCATCAACAGCATCTATGCCAGCCACAACTACAGCCGTCAGGGACTCCCTGCCCCTTCATACGCCACCCTTTTAGCCAAAGATTTGAAGATGCCGACAAGCTGGAAGTCATCTCTCGCACTTGATGTTCTCATCCCTGGCGATATCAAGGCTACCGTGGAAGGAATTTATTCCTTTAACTTTAACGAAGTTTACGCTTCCTTGTTAGGTTATAGTGAAGATAGCACTATACAGTTGCCCGGCGAACCGGAGGCGCGTACGCACTACGTCAGCGAGAACATTACCAACAGACAAGGATCCATCATGCACGGCTATTACCTGCATAACGAAAAAGGTCAGCACGGACAGTATTTTTCCGCCTCAGCCCAGCTGACCAAGAATTTCCGCTTCGGGCTAAACCTTTTTGCGGCCTACACGTTCAGCCACGCCACAAACCTCTCTGACGGTAACTCCGACCAAGTGTCAACGTTTGCAAACACTGCGACTGTTAACGATTGTAACAGCCCTGAGTTGGGTTATTCCGCATACGTGGCTCCGCACCGTGTGATTGCCGGCCTCGGCTATACCATCAAAGAGGGCAAGCGCACTGCCACCAAACTTGGAATCTTCTATGAAGGCCTCAACATGGGGGTTTACAACGGGTACTATGTGACCCGATACTCCTACCTCATCGGCAACGTCAGTGGACTCACCAGCCCGCAGCTGATATACATCCCCACTGCCGAGGAGTTAGCCGCCATGCCGTTCTCTTCCGAGGAGAGCCGTGCCGCATTCGAAGAATTCATCAGCAACAACCGCTACTTGAGCAAACATAGAGGCGAATATTCCAAGCGCAACGGAGGAAAGGCTCCGTGGCTCAACCGCATCAACCTCAAGGTCGCGCAGGAGTTCTACTTTAACCTCTCGGGACACAAGCAATCCCTTGAGGTCGGTGTGGACATCAACAACCTCGGCAACTTGTTCTGCAGCAAATGGGGCGCCTACCGTGTGCTCGACAGCGAGACAATCCTGCGCTATGACAAAGAAAACGGGAAATACAGCTTCACTCAACCCACGTGGTCAGTCTATAACAACTTGTCCTCCACGTGGCATCTTCTGCTGCATTTGAAGTATGCGTTTTAACGATAAAAAAACTCCGCAATTGCGGAGTTTTTTTTTATCTCGGCACCAATGCAACCCGAAACCCACAGTCCTCATAACGGGAATGGATGCTTCCGCGGTCGCGGGTGGCGCACCGGCTGTACGAAGCCGCATAGTTCCAGCTGCCGCCCCGCTGCACGCGATAGGAGGTCTCCTGATTGTTCATAGGGTTGTGCCAGTCCGTATTCTCTGCGTAGAAATCCTCATCGTACCAATCTTCACACCATTCCCAAACATTCCCGCTCATATCGAAAATGCCTAGCTCGTTGGCTGTTTTGATCCGCACGTCGTGGGTGCGCTGGCTACTGTTGTCATAGAACCATGCAATCTGCTTGAGATCGTTGCTGCCGGCATAACGCACTCCTGCACTTTTCAGACCGCCACGAGCGGCATATTCCCATTGTGCCTCGGAGGGCAATGCGAAATGATAACCTTCAGGCAGTTCAGAAGCGAGATACTTGTTCAGTCGGACGATGAACCGGTGGCACTCCATCCAGCTCACACGTTCAACAGGGAGTGTGTTGCCTTTCCAATAGCTCGGATTGTTGTCACGTCCCATCACCGCCATCCACTGCGCCTGCGTCACCTCCGTCTCACCGATGTAAAAGTCTGTCAGCGTGACATTATGTGCGGGGACTTCCTTGGCCTTACAGCTGTCATCCCGTTCAGCGACACATCCCAGCTCCAGATCCCCTCCCTTCACAAACACCATCTTCAAAGGGACATGGTTCACGGTAAACACTCGGTTGCCTGTACCTTGCGTCTGCGCCGACAGCACTCCTGCAAAAGAGAACAGCGAAGTCAGAAAGCACACAGCAACTATTTTCCACTTTATCAATAACATTTCTCTATTCATTTTATATATTCATTCTTCATTCTACATTAATTAACAACTGCTCTCCCATCCTTTTTGCCCACAATCTTTTCGCCCCTCGAAGTCATCGCTTTCAATTCTGCAATCAGAAAATCGCGAAACGTCATCGTAGTGTATTCAATCTTCTCATAATGAATGTTTTCCAGAAGATGGTCGCCACCGTCAGAGATGAAATTGAGGGTAACGAGCTTATAGAATCGATTGTCGTCAATAGGTTTACCCTGCACCATTATTTTAACAGGTTTGTTGTTTTTGTAAACAATAGACACACCGGCGTAGGGAGCGTTGAATTTGTCGTTGAATCGGTTCAAGGCTTTTCTTAATTCACTGCCTTTCAACACAATAAAAGTCAGATAATTGTCAAATGGCGAAATACGATACAAATCGCCGACCGTGACATCGCCAGCAGGCATGGAGGTGCGGATACCTCCGAAGTTGAGCATCGAAACGTCAAGATTGTCGAAGGTAGTGTCTTTAATATACTTTGACGCTTCATCCAACAGGATGTCTGTCAGAAAGTTGGAAAGCGGACTTTCAAATGCAAAAGACTCCAGTTCCTGATCTGTGTGCGCAATCACCACCTGCATTTGTTTTTCTATCTGCGCCTGCTTCTTTGCCACATATTTGGCCAGTTTCGGGTTCACTTTCGCATCATACGTTGAATCCAACCGAACCATTCTGTACTGATACTTGAACTTCGGTGCAGAAACATTTTGAGCATAACCAAAAGCTGTTATGCTCAAAATGATGCAGATGATGAATGTCTTAACGTTCATTTCACTATTTTTTTGACGGATTCTGGCCGCCTTGTCCCATCTTGCTGATACCGTCGCGCATGGAGGTGTCGGCCTTGATGTTCTCCAACTTGTAGTAGTCCATCACACCGAGATTGCCGCTACGGAAAGCATCTGCAAGAGCTCTCGGAACCTCAGCTTCGGCGAGAATCACCTGAGCCCGGGCTTCTTGTGCCTTAGCCTTCATCTCCTGCTCTTGCGCCACAGCCATAGCGCGACGCTCCTCGGCTTTGGCTTGCGCGATGTTCTTGTCAGCATTGGCCTGGTCCATCTGCAGCATAGCACCGATGTTCTTACCCACATCCACATCCGCGATGTCAATGGAGAGGATTTCAAACGCCGTACCAGAGTCCAAGCCCTTGGTCAATACGAGTTTGGAGATGGAATCCGGGTTCTCAAGCACCGACTTGTGTGTGTCAGCGGAACCGATGGCGGAGACGATACCCTCACCTACACGGGCGATGATGGTCTCTTCGCCGGCACCGCCCACCAACTGGCGGATATTCGTGCGCACGGTCACTCTTGCTTTGGCAATCAGCTGAATGCCGTCCTTCGCAACAGCTGCCACAGGAGGCGTGTTGATGACTTTCGGGTTCACGGATGTCTGGATGGCCTCCAACACGTTACGCCCGGCCAGATCGATAGCTGTGGCCGCTTTGAAATCAAGGGTGATGTTGGCCTTGTCGGCGGAAATCAGCGCGTTGACGACAGGTTTCACGTGACCGCCCGCAAGGTAGTGGGCTTCCAGTTGGTCGCGACTGATGTCAATGCCCGCTTTCGAAGCCGTAATCATCGAGTTGACAATCATATCCGGCGGAACACGACGCCAGCGCATCAGAATCAGTTGCACTAAAGAGACGTGGACACCGTTCAGTATGGCGATGAACCACAAGCGCAAGGGCACCATCCAGAAAAAGAGGATGACCAGCGCCAATACAATCACTATTGTGATAACAGTTTGTGTCATAATGTATTAATTTTGATGAGAAACTTCTACGATTATTTTGCTTCCTTCGATTTTATGGATTACAATGGGTGAATTTTCATCGATGAAACCCTGCATGGAGACAACTTCCGCTTCGGTATCACCGAAAAGTCCGGTACCGGTCGGGGCGAGACGAGAAATAGCAACGCCTTCCATCCCCTCTTTCAGCTTGGACTCATCAACCTCGTTCATCTTGCTGTCTATCTGTGTTTTAAGCTGAAGTTTACGCCACGTCTTCGTCCGCATCATCAACCAGAAGAAGCCGATAGTAAGGATGGCTGTGAGCACGAGCGTGAGGAATCCAACCGTAGTGCCGAACTGCACAAACGCAGTGACCACTCCGGCAATCATGCACAACACCCCGATAATAGCCACCACCCCGCCGGGGATGACGAGGAAGTCCAGGATCATCAGGACGATGCCGAGGAGGATGAGGAGGATGAGACTGATGTAACCCATGGTAATGGTTATTGGTTATAGGTTATAGGTTATTGAAGCAGTTAGTAGTTAATAGTTAATAGTTAATAGTTAGTAGTTAAAGTTAGACGAATTTGACGATATAGTAGTTCTTTTTGCCTTTTTGAACGAGGACATATTTGCCGTTGAGGAGGTCGTCTTTGGTGACGGTTTTGTCTTCCTTCACCTTGGTCTTGTTGATGGCGACACCGTTGTCTTTCAGCATCCGGCGGGCTTCGCCGTTGGAGTTGAAGACTTGTGTGTGTTTGGCGAGGAAATCGACCACGCCGCAGGTTTCGTCAAGAACGGTCATCGGCACCTCGAATTGCGGAACACCCTCAAACACAGAGAGGAACATCTCCTCGGAAAGGGCGGCAAGGTTCTCGGCGGTGCCTTTGCCGAAGAGGATTTCGGAAGCGTTGACGGCTGCATCGTAGTCTTCCTGCGAGTGAACGCGCACGGTCAAATCCTTCGCCAACGCCTTTTGCAGGATGCGCAAGTGCGGCTCTGCATCATGCTGACGCTCCATCTCTTCAATCTCCTCCTTCGTGAAGTGAGTGAAGATGCGGATGTAACGCTTGCTATCGTCGTCGGAGCAGTTGAGCCAGAATTGGTAGAAGGCATACGGGGAGGTGCGGGCGGGATCAAGCCATACGTTGCCCTTCTCGGTCTTTCCGAACTTGCCGCCGTCGGCCTTGGTAATGAGCGGACAGGTGAGCGCGTAAGCCTCGCCGTTGAGCATGCGGCGGATGAGTTCCGTGCCGGTGGTGATGTTGCCCCACTGGTCTGAGCCACCCATCTGCACCTTGCAGTTCTGTGTCTGATAGAGATGCAGGAAATCGTAGCCCTGCACCAACTGGTAGGAAAATTCGGTGAACGACATTCCATCGCCCTCGCCGTTGAAGCGCTTCTTCACGGAATCCTTCGCCATCATGTAATTGACGGTCAAATGTTTGCCGATATCACGGATAAACTCCAAGAAAGAGAACTTGCTCATCCAATCGTAATTGTTGACCAGCAGGGCGGCATTGGGCTCCTTACTGTCGAAATCAAGGAACTTGCTTAACTGCTTCTTGATACACTCTTGGTTGTGGCGTAACGTAGCCTCATCCAAAAGGTTACGTTCTTGGCTCTTGCCGGAGGGGTCGCCAATCATACCGGTAGCGCCGCCGAGCAGAGCGATGGGCCGGTGACCGCAACGCTGCAGGTGCGACAACATCATGATGCCCACCAAATGGCCAATATGCAGTGAATCCGCCGTAGGGTCAATACCCAGATAGACGGAACATACTTCTTTGTTAAACAACTCTTCGGTTCCAGGCATGATGTCATGCAACATGCCACGCCATCTCAATTCTTCTACAAAATTCATCTTTGTAATGGTTATGGGTTATTGGTTATTGGTTATTGGTTATTGAAGTTTTTTTGAACGTTTCGTCACGGAAGCACCATCGTCACTTTCCACTCGTCATTCTCTTTCAGGAGTTCCCATTCGGCCTGCGTGTCTTCACCATCCACTTTGAAAGTGCTGGCACACAAAGCTGTGGAATCTGTCTGGTTGACGATTTTAGTCTCCGTAAATTCGATTTTACGTTTACGCATTGTCTCAAGCTGCTCAGGTCTGTCTTTCATGCCGGCTTGGAGCTGTTTGATCACCACCTGCGATTTTTTGGTCGTAACCTGGTACATTTGTGTAAAGTCAGCCGTGTAAAAAGCTTTCAGGAACGACTCGGTGACCGCCTCGGGGGTGTTGTTCTTCTTGCTGTTCTGACAAGCGCCCATCATCAGACAAGCGCATGCCAAAAATAGGATCCAAAATCTTTTCTTCATATTTCTATCTCAAATAAATCTGCAAAAATACATTTTTTTTGTGATTTGTGAACAGTAAATAGTGATCAGTGAACTGATATTATACGTACTATTCACCTTATCATCTCATCATCTTATCACTCTTCATCGCTTCAAATCACCGTAATCTTCTTATAGCGAATCCGTTTCGGGGCCTCGTTGCCGAGACGCATCTTCTTGTTTTCCTCGTATTCGGTGTAGCTGCCTTCGTAGAAATAGACCTGCGAGTCGCCTTCAAATGCGAGGATGTGGGTGCAGATGCGGTCGAGGAACCAGCGGTCGTGGGAGATGACCACCGCACAACCCGCGAAGTTCTCCAAACCCTCCTCCAATGCCCGCAACGTGTTGACATCGATATCGTTGGTAGGCTCGTCCAAAAGCAGCACGTTGGCTTCCGACTTGAGCGTAAGTGCGAGATGCAGACGGTTGCGCTCACCGCCGGAGAGCACCCCGGCCTTCTTGTTCTGGTCGGTGCCACCGAAGTTAAACCGCGACAGGTAGGCCCGCGAGTTGATGAGCCGTCCGCCCATCATGATCTGCTCGTTGCCTTCGGAAACGACCTCCCATACGCTCTTTTCGGGGTCAATGACCGTGTGTTGTTGATCGATATAGCCCACCTTCACGGTCTCCCCTACCTTAAAGTCGCCGCTGTCCGGCTTTTCGAGCCCCATGATGAGGCGGAAAAGTGTGGTTTTTCCGGCGCCATTCGGTCCGATGACCCCCACGATGCCGTTGGGCGGCAGGTTGAAGTTAAGGTCGTCGAAGAGCAACTTGTCGCCGAAGGCCTTGCGCACATGGCACGCCTCAATGACATTGTTACCCAAACGCGGTCCGTTGGGGATGAAAATCTGCAGTTTTTCCTCCTTCTCCTTCACATCCTCGTTGAGCAGTTTGTCGTAGGCGCTCAGACGGGCTTTCGACTTGGCGTGACGGGCTTTCGGAGCCATGCGCACCCACTCCAGCTCGCGCTCTAACGTCTTCATGCGCTTGCTCTCCTGCTTCTGCTCCATAGCGAGACGGTTGGCTTTTTGTTCCAGCCACGATGAGTAGTTACCCTGCCACGGGATGCCTTCGCCGCGGTCGAGTTCGAGGATCCAGCCAGCCACGTGGTCGAGGAAATAGCGGTCGTGGGTGACGGCGATGACCGTGCCCTTATATTGCTGCAGATGGGCCTCCAACCACTCCACCGATTCAGCATCGAGGTGGTTGGTGGGCTCGTCGAGGAGCAGGATGTCGGGTTCGGTGAGGAGCAGACGGCAGAGGGCCACGCGGCGGCGTTCACCTCCGGAGAGGTTCTTGGCGGGCGTGTCGCCGTCGGGACAGCGCAACGCATCCATAGCACGCTCCAGTTTGGAATCCAGTTCCCAGGCATCATATTGCTCGATGAGGTCGGTGAGTTCGCCCTGTCGTTCAATGAGCTTGTTCATCTCGTCGTCGCTCATTGGCTCCGAAAACTTCATGTTCACCTCTTCGTATTCCTTTAATATATCCACAATGGGCTGAACGCCCTGCATCACCACTTCCTTAACCGTCAGATTGTCATCTATTTGCGGCTCTTGGGGAAGATATCCAATGGAATATCCCGGGGAGAAGACCACCTCGCCCTGGTAGGACTTGTCTATTCCGGCGATGATCTTCAGCAACGAGGACTTTCCCGCGCCGTTAAGACCGAGCACGCCAATCTTCGCTCCATAGAAAAAGGAGAGGTATATGTTTTTAAGCACTTGTTTTTGCGGCGGGAACGTCTTGCTGACATTCACCATCGAGAAAATGATTTTCTTGTCGTCTGCCATATTTTTTCGGTTTTCGATTTTCGGTTAATGGTTTAAAGACTACTCGGTTAGAGTATCCTATTAACTCATAAAAAAACGTGCAAAGGTACATAAAATACGAACACTCACGACCAACCGCTTATTTTTGTATTTTTGCAGCCGTATTTTGCACCATGTTAGGGATAAACATTGACAAAAAACGGATTTTCGGGCTGGATTTGCTACGTGCCATCGCCATCCTCTGCGTGGTGCATGGGCATAGTTCACATTTGCTGGCTGACTCTTGGTTGGAACCTCTCATTTCGCTGCCGCACCCTCGCGGTGTTGACATTTTCTTTGTACTCAGCGGCTATCTGATTGGCGGATCGTTCCTTTCATACGCCCAAAAGAACCAACGGGTAGATATCCACAAGACCCTCCGTTTCTACGCCAGGACCGCTCTTCGCATCCTTCCCAACTACTATACAATCTTGCTGGCGTACCTTATCCTCGTCAGCAACGGCATCGTCAACGGTGACACGCACGCGTTCCCTCTTTGGCAGTTTTTCACATTCACCCAAAATCTTTTCACCCCGTTCTATAATTTCTACTGGGAATCTTGGTCGCTTTCTGTGCAATGGTGGTTCTATGTCCTCTTCCCCATGCTGTTGACCATTATCTCCATGCGGGTAAGTCCGCGCAAGGCCACCCCGTTTATTTGCCTCT
>Ga0247608_10004125_pt1 | contig 16477 bp, 16 predicted proteins | sample 176DNAGHGlowgp2_FD_193490 | JGI IMG/M metagenome (GOLD analysis project Ga0247608, IMG submission 193490) | Sheep rumen microbial communities from Palmerston North, Manawatu-Wanganui, New Zealand - 1766 DNA GHGlow gp2 | ecosystem: Host-associated > Mammals > Digestive system > Stomach > Rumen ... | reverse complement strand
TGGATAAGTGGTGTCGCCGAAGGCTTTACCAATATATGGATGCCATGGTAACTTTCTCTGATGCTACGGAGATTTTCGGGCAGCGCACCATCAATATTAGCAATGGTGTGGATTTTGATAGCATTCCAGTCCGTTTGCCCATCAAATCGGACGAATCCTCTCTCCATCTTATAACTGTTGCCGAGGTTAATATATGGCATGGGCTTGATCGGGTGATAGCTGGCCTTGGGGAGTATTATCTTCATACGAGGAATCCTCGTCAGGTTTTCTTTCATATCGTGGGCGGTATATGGAGTGGCCATTTAAGAGGTCGGTTAGGTATACAGACACTTATTGATAAGTATAATCTTCAGGAGAAGGTCTTCCTGCATGGACCCTTATTTGGCGCACAACTCGACGAGGTGTTTAACACATGCCAGTTCGCTGTCGGCTCCTTAGGGCGTCATCGTAGTGGCATCGATCATATCAAAACACTCAAGAACCGTGAATTTGCCGTTCGTGGTCTCCCGTTCGTTTATAGTGAAACTGATTCGGATTTCGATACTCAGTCTTATGTGTTGAAAGCTCCTGCTGATGATACGCCGGTTAATATCCAGCAGATTGTAGATTTTATGAATCATTTTACGATGAAGCCTGAGGAAATTAGGAAAACAGTCGAGCATCTGGCATGGAAATATCAAATGAAGCGTGTTACAGATGCTTTTTTGTAGATTTTTCTTTGTTAATTGAAAACAAATCCGTATTTTTGCAGAAAGTTGTAAGAGATTAAATTATCCCAAGAACAGAGATGAAGATATTGTATCTTGTGTATCATGGTTTTTCAGAGTATAGTGGTATCTCTAAAAAGATACACTATCAGGTGAAAGGTTTACGGGAAAACGGGCATGATACGCGATTGTGCTATTATGACTTCAATGAGCAAGGTCATCGCTGCCGATATATTGATGGGCATGTGTTGGAGGATTATGGCACCGGGGCATTAGCTGGGCTTCGGCAACGTCTGGATTACGACTGCGTTTACGACTATTGTGTCAGTGAGCATATAGAGCTTGTCTATGCCCGCTGTTTCCAGAATGCTAATCCTTGGCTGACGTCTTTTTTCAAGAAATTAAAACAGACAGGCATCCATGCAGTAACAGAAATTCCGACATACCCATACGACCAAGAATTCAGCCATTTTGGATGGAAAATACGGGTTGAACTGAAAATAGATCAGTTGTTCCGCAGACAGCTATATCGGCAGATGGATGCTTTGGTCACTTTTAGCGATGCTGAGCTTATTTTTGGTCAACGTACTATTTGTATTAGTAATGGTGTGGATTTTGACAGTATCCCTTTGCATTCTCCTGTTACTTCATGCAAAACTTCCCTGCATTTAATTGGCGTTGCCGAGGTTCATCCCTGGCATGCCTTCGAGCGAGTGATGACGGGGATGGGGGAGTATAATGGCTCCCGTGAAGTTTTCTTCCATGTTGTTGGAGGGGTGCATCCCTATCGCATGAAAACAGATTTCGTGCCTGTTATAGAGAAATACAGGCTGGCGGACAGGGTTATTTTCCACGGGCAGCTTTTTGGTGAGGAACTTACTCACGTGTTCAACCTGTGTCAGTTTGCTATCGGCTCGTTAGGGCGTCATCGTAGTGGCATTACAGTCATCAAGACTTTGAAGAACCGTGAATATGCTACTCGGGGTATCCCCTTCATATATAGTGAGCATGATAGTGACTTCGATAGTCAGCCCTATGTGATTAAGGCACCAGCCGATGAATCCCCGATAGATATTCAGAAGATTATAGATTTTATGGATCACTTTACGATGAGGCCTGAGGAAATTCGAAAGACTGTAGAACATCTATCGTGGAAGATCCAAATGCAAAAAGTAGTTGATCAATTATTTAAAGGTTAAAAATATGAAGGCGATCGATTCAGACGAACTGAAGGCTATTCAGTTAGATTTGTTGCAGAAGACCACAGAATTTTGTGAGAAAAACGGTCTAAGATACTTCTTATGCGGTGGAACACTTATCGGTGCAGTTCGTCATAAAGGCTACATTCCTTGGGATGATGACATTGATATAGCAATGCCGAGGAAGGATTATGATAAGTTCGTGAAGTGTTTCAATCAACCAGGAAACTATTATCAAGTTGTGAACCTGACAACCAATCCCGCTTATGCATACCCTTTTGCAAAAGTCTATGACAACCGTACAGTTTTTAATGAACTCCATTATCCTGGTGATACTTTTGGAGTGTATATGGATATATTCCCTGTAGACGGTGTAAATGATGTGGGGCAGATAAAGAAAATCATTCTGCTCCGTAAGTTCCTGAATACCAAAAGGGCAAACTATCAGCGTCGTACGATTCCGAAAATGATTATTAATACATTTGGTAAACTATTGTTACTGCCTTTTTCTGCTCATCAAATAGGTCAATGGATGGACGAAGAAGCTCGTAAATACGAATTTGGTAGTTTACCGTCAGCAGGTGTAATTGTGAATCCTATAAGTCTTGGTGAAAAAGTTGACAAATCAGTTTTTGATAGTGACGTCTATCAGGAGTTTGAGGGTAGGAAATACCGGGTTCCTGTAGGCTATGATGCCTGGCTTAGAAGCATATATGGTGATTATATGCAGCTGCCGCCAGTTGAGGATAGAGTCACGCATCATACCTTTGAAGCATATTGGAAAGATGAAACAAAATAAGGTGGTCAAGACTGATTTGGTGTGAATGGAGCGGTTAAAGTAAATGCTCGGTTAGATCCAGTGAATGCTTTTCCCCACAATCATTGCAAGTCTTACGGAAATTGGATACGGTAATTGCCCCAGGAGGTAGAAACCAAGGTTAAATAATCTGTAACGTTTAAAATGCAGTATTTCTAAGAATGTTGCCGGATGCTTTAGGTCTTGTCCGATTTCTTTGTCAGTCAATCTTTCGGTAAAGCGTTCACGGTGACGTAAAGCTATGCATACAGCCCGGAATTTGTGTTTCATGACACGTGCGCAGTGGGCATCATAAAATGACCGGCCTCTCAAACGTTTACTTCGCTCTGTCATCAATGCGTCACCCTTTAGACGCTCACGTATTTCCCAAACAGGTATTACTTCTCGAGCTTCGCGCCCCATGAGAGAACCCTTACGTATGACATAGTTGTATGTTATATTTGGGAGAAGTATGGCCCTTTTGATACATGAATAGTAATCCGAGAGGAATAAAGAGTCTTCGCAGGTTCTAATAGAAAAGTATAAATGGTTCTTTCTAAGAAAATCGAGAGAAAACAGAATATTCCAAGAAGTAACTGTAATATTCCATCTGAGACTTGAACAAACAAAATTGGCAAAGGCATCATCACCCTCAATGAGCTTATATGATTTGTAGGTGAATGCAGGAGTTTCTTTCCCGGTTTCATAATTAATACATCTTGCTGAAGCCAGGACGGCATCTGCTTGATGTTCTTCCGCTTCCTTTACCATGACTTCAATCGTCGCTGGGTCAATATAGTCATCTGAATCAAGAAAATAAATATATTTTCCAGAAGCATGGTCAATGGCGGCATTCCTCGCTTCACCCAAACCTTTATTATATGGTTGTTTTACTATTTTGATGATGTTTCCGTTAGGATGATTATTTTGTAAGTTATAAACAATATCCATAGATTTATCTTGCCCGCAGTCATCAACCACTATAATTTCCAAATAACGATAGCTTTGATTAATAACCGACATCAGGCACTTTTCAATGAATGGTTCCACGTTATACACCGGAATTCCAATTGAGACCAATGGATTTTGTTTATAATCGTTCAGCATCATAACCATATGCGTCCATTTAAGATTTATTATTATTTGTATGCAAAATTACAAAGAAAAGTTGGATATTCCAAACTTTTTATTTATTTTTGCAGAAAAATAGAAGGTATGGCGAATTGGTATGATAAATATCTCTCGATCTACGGGAAACCTTTTTCTGAGGTGTCGTCTGAAATTATAGAAGGAACCCGTCTGCGTCTGGCCGCTCTCCAAAGTGATAAGCCATTAGCATCCATTGTGGTCATTGGCTATAATGAGGAAACCCATCTGCAGGCTTGTCTGTGGGCTATTAGCGAGATTAAGTGTAAGTATCCGGTTGAGATTATCGGGGTAGACAATGATTCTACGGACCGGACGGCTGAAATCTATGAGAAATCCGGCATCCCTTATTATACAGAATATCAGCATTCCTGCGGCTATGCCCGCCGCTGCGGGCTTCAACATTCCAAGGGAAAGTATTATTTTGATGTAGATAGTGATACTCTCTATCCCCCTATGTATTATGAACTGATGTTGGAGCAGTTGATGAAACCGGGAGTCGTGGCGGTATCCGCTACGTGGAGCTATTTCCCGGATGCCGGACATAGCCAGCTTTCACTGAGGCTTTATGAAATGTGCCGTGACCTGTTTTTGTGGATTCAACATTTCAAGCGCCCTGAACTCAGTGTCCGTGGTCTTGTCTTTGCCTATAATGCCGACTATGGCCGTCGGGAAGAATACCGGGTGGACATCATCCGAGGTGAGGATGGTTCTATGGCACTTTCATTGAAAAAATATGGGAAGATAAAGTTTGTTCGGGATAGTCGTTGTAAGGCCATAACTGGTTATGGCACTATCGGCAGCCAGTCGATGTGGCAGAGTTTCTTGCAGCATGTCAAGATTCAAGGCAAGGGAATCTCCCGTATTTTCTTTAAGAAAGACCATTATGAGGATAGTGATGAAAATCTTGTAAAACCCAATTCATGAAAAAGAAACTGCTATATATCCTCAGCTCGTTAGCTAATCATGGTGGGTTAGAGCGGATTGTGACCGACAAGCTTAACTGGTTGGCGGAGCACTCACAGTATGAAGTCTTTCTGTTGACTTTTGAACAGAATGGTTATTCAATGGCTTTTCCCTTACATCCCATGATTATCTATGAGGATTTGGGTGTCATGATTTATACGGAATATCGATATTCGGGCTTAAAACGGATGTTTTACCATTACCGGTTGCATAAGCTATTAAGGGAGAGACTCACTCTAAAGATAAGTGAAATATCTCCAGATATCGTGATATGTTGCCAGAGGCTTATCATGCCAGATGTCGAAACATCAAAAGGAAAAGTCCCTCTTATATTTGAATGTCATTCTGGTTTTAGAGGGTATGAACTGGAAGGCGCATCATTTCTCCAACACTTGAAGATAAGAAAATGTGACAGTGCTATTCGCAAAGCCCAGCAGGTGGTGACTTTGACAAATGGTGATGCTTCTGATTGGAGAAAGGTGAACAAGCATGTCGTAACAATTCCGAACATGGTTCATTTAAATGATACTGGGAAGTATAGTGATTGCATGTCAAAGTCGGTCATCTTTGTCGGACGGTATGACGTTCAAAAAGATATAGGCAGCTTGTTAAAGATTTGGGAGATAGTCAACTCCCGACATCCTGATTGGCAGCTTCATCTCTATGGTGGTTATGGCAGCGAACAAACTAAATGGATGCCAATGATAGAACAAATGCGTGCAAATGTTTATGCACACGAATCTACCTCTCAGATTTTTGATAAATACATGGAGAGTTCTATGCTCCTAATGACTTCTGTCCACGAGCCTTTTGGACTAGTACTTCCGGAAGCCATGAGTTGCGGGCTGCCTGTTGTATCGTTCGATTGCCCTTACGGACCCGCTGATATTATTTCTGATGGTGTTGATGGCTTCTTGATAAAGGATCGTAATATTGTTGTATTTGCAGATCGTGTATGTCAGCTGATAGAGGACGAGGATTTGCGAATAAAGATGGGAAAGGCGGGAATTCTCTCGTCCCAGAAATACAAAGCGGGCGCGATTATGCCTAAATGGCTGGAATTGTTCAGTCGAGTCAAATGAAGTGTTCACTACAAGTTTAGAACCTTATTGCTCATTTCCTCAATAGTCTTTCTGATTTTCTCTTCCATGGTTCCAGTGATGCTCCATCCGAGTTGTTCTAGTTTCTTTGTTGAGAAAACGGATTTTGATACAGGGTTAAAACTTCTTTTTTCTGTATCAGACGGTATGTCAAGGATAATATGTCGGTTCCCGATATGTGCTATCATCTCTGCCAGCTGCTTGATGGTTATATTTGAGTAGCTGTCGGCAATGTTATAAGCTTCGCCCTTTTCGCCTTTTAATAACAGATGCAGTAATGCTGTGATACAGTCAACGACATAGCACCATGAGCGATATTGCTCGCCGGTGCTTTTCATGATGATGTTTTCACCGTTTAGTATGTTTCGGATAAACTGAGCATAGACACGATTGTCCGACTCGGTAAAGTGTGGCCCATACACATGACAAGGCCGTGCTATAACCACATTTGCACCATATTCCGTCATATATGATACACAAAGTGTTTCTGCTGCTCGCTTAGAGGAGGGATAGCAAGATCGTGGATTGGTAATATTGACGTAACCATTATAGTCTTCTGTGAAAATCCGACCGTCACCTTCTCCATAGATTTCACCTGTAGAGACATATAAGAATCTTCTCATTCCGTGAGAGATGCCATACTCCATGAGGTTTGAAACGCCAATGGTATTTGATTTGATGATTTCTACAGGTGCTGTTCTAAAATAATGGGGACTTGCATTACTTGCAGCATGAATGATATAGTCAAACTGCGTATCACCTTGTAGGGGTACAGTGACATCGTGTTGGATAAAATGGAAATGACTATCCTTATAATAAGGATTAAACCGTTCAGATGCTCTTTTCACATTACGCCCTAATGCATAGACATGATAGCTTCTGCCTGGGAATGCCATCAAAGCATCTATCAGGCAACTTCCTATTAATCCTGTTGCTCCAGTAACCAATATGTTAGTATTTGAGAGTTTCTCCCAAGGAAGATTTGCTTGACTGATGTTTTTGACATCGTCTTTGTAGGTTGTCTTTTTTATTACTTCAGCCATTTGTCTTTTGATGTATGCATGAGTGCCTTTAAAATTTCTAAATCTTCAGTTGTGGTGACCTTAATATTCATCTCAGAGCCAGGAACAATATGCATCACTATGTCGCCTAACTCTGCGCAGAGTGTACATGATGCTACAGAATCCGTTATTCCTTTCATCTTTGCTTTTTCGTGAATTGTGATGATGTCTTTCAGTCTGAAAGTCTGTGGGGTCTGGGTACGGATCAAGGTGTCTCTGGGGATGCTGGTAGTTGATGAAAAACCGTCTTTGCTTTCCAAAATGGCTTCTCGGCATTGTATGCCGGTTATGGCATACCCATAGCTTTTGCATATTGCAATGTTGCTGCTGATGATATCCTGAGATAGTAATGGACGGACCGCGTCATGAATCAGTACTAAGTCATCATCATCATATCCAACCTCTTTTAATCCGTAGATGCCATTGTGAATAGATTCCATTCCAGAATTCCCTCCTGGAAATATATGCCTGAGTTTGGTTATGTTAAACTGGTTAGCATAACTTTGCAGGACTGTTTCCCAACCTTTAAGACATACAACAGCAATACAGTCGATATTGGGATGCTGTTGGAAACATTGCATCGTATGAATGATAATGGGAGCGCCATCGATATGCATAAATTGCTTGGGTATATCTTGTCCCATGCGGTTCCCTGATCCTCCTGCTATGATAAGTCCTATATTCATATTCTGATTCTTTTGTTGATCTGTGGATTAATAATTTGTTGTCTATTGTGTTTTTAATCTTTTGCGTAGAAGAAGTAAAATAATATAAATTGTAGGAACATTCCTAAAAAGAATGGTTATTATGCATTGTTTGATCCCATTGGTGAATCTTAAACCCGGGGCATATTTCCTTAATTGTTTAATCGTTTTTGTTTTTTGTTTTATTCCTTTAATGCCGTATGCAATCCGATGGGATAAAGAGATAAATTTTGAATATATATGATTCATGTGCTTTTGTTTAATGGCTGGGGATAATCCTTCCATAGTTCGTAATTCCCATGCCTTAGCGATTGCAACACATAAGTCGTGGGCATGTCTCATTGTAAATGCTGATGGTGCGGAGATGGTCTGATGTCCAGTCCTATAGATGTATAGCAAAGTGTTTGCCCAAATGTATTTCTTTGCATTAAGGTAGCATTGATGGGTAAATGGGATGTCTTCAAAAAAGATTCCTGATATAAATGTGATGTTGTTTCCTTGAAGAAATTGTCTTCTGTAAAGCGTTCGCCAGACGTAGACATTAATAATTAGCGACTCAATCTGGTAAAGTTCTATACCTGTGCTTTCAATTTGTTGATAGTTCCTTTGCGCTATAGTGTCATTTTTGATTTCTTCATTGGTCATCTTTACAAAGTCTGCTACGACCATGTCTGCTTTCGTCTCCAAGGCTTTTTCCAACAGGGGCTTGACGCTGTTCTCTACCAGCAGGTCGTCAGAGTCGGGCATGAGAAGATATTCTCCCCTGGCTATTGCCATACCGTTGTTGCGGGCCATGGAGAGACCTTGGTTCTCCTGGTTGATGATGGTGATATTCTTGTGGCTGTCGATGATGTCCTGTATCACCTCCATGCTTCGGTCTTTCGTGCCATCGTTGACGATGATGACCTCAAAGGTGTCTTCATCAAGCCCTTGTTTGAAAATACTCTCCATGCAGGTCCGGATATATTCCTCGACGTTATATACCGGAACAATGATACTTAGTTCTAAGTCTTCTTTCATATTGATAGTCTTGGTGTCTTTTATCTATTTTTCTGCAAATATAGTGCATTCCTGCGAAATCTCCAAATTTTTTGTCGTTTTATTCGGAATTTATTCGTACTTTTGCAGCAAAGAAAGAGGTGAAGTTATGAATATTGCGCTGATAATAGCCGGAGGTTCCGGCAACAGGATGGGACAGGATATCCCCAAGCAGTTTATCAATGTGTATGACAAGCCGGTGCTTATCTATACCTTGGAGGGATTCCAGCGCCATCCGATGGTGGATGCGATAGGAGTGGTATGTCTCGACGGATGGCACGATGTACTCAAGGCATACGCTCACCAGTTTAATATCACCAAACTGCAATGGGTGATCTCTGGTGGGAATAGTGCCCAGGAAAGTATCCGTAATGGAGTCTATCATCTGGAGGGGAAGGCTGGCGATGACGATATCATCATCATCCACGACGGCATCCGCCCGCTGGTAGATGCGACGGTGCTGACGGATGTCATCCAGAAGGCTAAGCAGTTTGGTAATGCCGTGACCTCGCTGCCTTATAATGAGCAGATATTCATTGTGAATCCGGAGGATGATTCGACGACGAAGGAGTACATCCCCCGCGAGACGCTTCGTCGCGTTTCAACGCCTCAGGCCTATCAGTTCAAGAAACTGGACTGGGCCTATCATGAGGCATTCGAGAAGGAGATAGGCATCTATGGCTCAGCCTATACGAACACGATGATGGTGGAGCTGGGCGAGACGCTGCACTTTGCGGCTGGTTCGGATAAGAACATCAAACTGACCACAAAGGATGACCTGGAACTCTTCAAAGGGTATCTTAAAATCGACAAGGACACATGGCTGAAATAGGTTTGAACAAGCAACACCCGCTGTATCAGGAAGATCTGCAGCGCATCATCGACATTCAGGAAATCGCTCGTCTGAAAGGTAAGTCTTTCCTCATTACAGGTGCTACAGGCTTGATAGGCGTCTGCTTGATTGATGCCTTGTTATATTATAATAAGGTGGCGGATGCGGACATTCATGTCTATGCCGTAGGCAGAAATTGGGACAAGGCAAAGTCTCGTCTGGGAGAGTATGACGGCGACGGCCATTTCCATTTCATCGAACAGGATGTGCGAATGCCCTTTCCGTCAGACCTGAAAGTGGATGTGATTATGCCCTTGGCGTCCAATACCCATCCCTTGGCCTATTCCCAGTATCCGATAGAAACCATTGAGATCAACGTGAAGGGGGCAGAACATGCCTTGAACAAGGCCTTGGAGTGTGGAGCGACGGTACTTTACCCATCATCAGTCGAAGTCTATGGCAATGCCCGTGGCGAAGATGTGTTCACGGAGGATTATACGGGGCAGTTGAACTTGGTGAATGCCCGCGCCTGCTATCCTGAGTCGAAACGGTTGAGTGAGGCTTTGTGCCAGTCCTATATATCCGAGCGGGGCGTGGATGTGAAGATAGCCCGGCTGAGCCGTGTGTTTGGTCCGACGATGCTGATGTCCGACACCAAGGCTTCCTCTCAGTTTATTCAGAAAGCCTTGGCTGGCGAGGATATCGTGCTGAAGAGCAAGGGTGATCAGTTCTTCTCCTACACTTATGTGGCTGATGCAGTGAAGGCGATGCTTTATGTCCTGCTGCATGGTGAGACTGGTGTGGCATACAACATCTCCAACGAAGCCTGCAATGTCAAGCTGAAGGACTTTGCTGGTGCCTGTGCCCGGTGGGCAGGCAAGGAGGTGGTCTTTGACTTACCCTCGGAAACCGAGCGCAAGGGCTATTCCGTTGCCATGAAGGCCATCCTTGACAATTCCCGTCTGCTGTCTATCGGCTACCAGCCGCTCTATGCTTTTGATGATTCTATCCAACGGACGCTTGACGTCCTAAAAGCATCGGCATATGGATAAGCCCAGAAAATTCGACGAAATATCAGTGATGCATGTGTTGGCAATGACGATGATTGTCGCCTTCCATAGCATGTGCTTCTATAATGGTCGCTGGTCGAAAGTCCATGCCATTTACATTCCTTTCTGGACGAAGTTATCAACATTTCTAGATGTGATAGATTTGAATATGTTTGTATTCATATCGGGCTATTTGTATGGCTACCTATATATTTATAGGAATAAGTATCGCCATCCGTCAGAGGTTATCCGCAATAAGGCTATACGACTGTTGATTCCATATTGCTTCTGGGGTGTCTTTATGGTAATGTCTTTCCCTTGGAATAATTGGATGAAGCTATTATATGGGGTGGGGCACCTGTGGTTCCTGCTGATGCTCTTTGGCGTATTCACACTTACAGTCCTTCTGCAATTGCTCAACAATCAGAGGTTACGTTTTACCTGGAAGGTCGGTCTTGTCCTAATTGTACTGGGTTATGGTTCCTATATCATATTCTCGAAGTATATCAATCCTCGCGATTTCCTGTGTGCATCAAGGGTGTTATACTATTTTCCGGCTTTTATGATCGGCTATGTATGCGCTAAGATCCGAGTTGCATGGTGGTTGCCTAATTGGTCGCACATGCTCCTGCCTTTCATAGTACTGGCCTTGTTCTTTTTGGTTTGGTATCGTATCCCATTACCCAGCAGTCATATCCTTCTTCTAAGAACTGTTTGTGCATACGCTATTTGTGTCGTCCTGTTAATCATTCTAAGTAAAGTGACCATGTCTGACCGCTTGCGACAGGTTGTACAGGAGGTAGAGCGGCTGAGTATGGGTCTGTACATTTTTAACCAGATAGCGATGGATTTGGTCTTCACGACACCCGTGCTGCACAGATGGTTTGAAGTGCATTGGGGCATTGGCCCATTCTTGCTGTTTTTAATTGGTTTCTTTCCTCCAATGTTTATGTCGTGGGTGTTTAATCGGTATAAGCTTTTGAGGTGGACGATTGGCGGCTGACGTAGTCCCTGATAATTTCTGAAGCAATACAGGAATCTAGCAGATGATAGCCGTTAAGGTTCATGTGCAGCCTGTCTTCAAGGAACATGGTCGAGTCTACACTTCCACCTGGGTTCCATTGCTTAGCAGCAATATAGAGTACACTGTCTTTAATCCCTTTCTTTACCAGCATCTGATTGAGTGCATCGTGGTAGTCTGTGCATTCGTTGTTGATGGTCCCCATCAGTAATGAGCGTACGAAGTAGAAGCATCGATCCCTAAGGCTCTTCCTTGTCATAGGTTCGGTGAAGTCAACGATTGGTATCTCCATGACCACAGGACGTATGTTGTTATGCAGTAACAGGTTGATAATCAACTGCATATTTTCGGCGTAGAATGATGTTGGTCTGAGGTAGGTGACGTCGTTGATGCCGGCAAAAATGACACAATAGTCAGGATGGTCTTCAATGAGTGGCTGGGTACAGCGGTCTGGCTCGTATGAATGTTCTTCTGTCTTGCTACTGTACATAAAGAAATACACTTCTTTGCTAAGGGCTCCTTTCTTACCTCTTGTCACGGTCTTTATTGGCTTATGGTAAATCCTTTTGGCTGCATTGGTCATCATGGTGTCTCCCGAGAGGATGGTGTGATAGTCTGCCCAGCTGTCGCCAATGAAGGCAATGCGTAGTGTGTCGTCATGATGTACCTTTCTGATGGTGTAGAGCGGCAGTTCTTCTGGTACATAGTAGTGGATGTACTCCGGAATAAAATAAAAATACGTTAGTGCAACCATAATAATCATACCGACTCCTGCCAAAATACGTCTGATGATCTTGGGAGAAATGACCTGTGACGGCTCGTCTGGTAATATTCTTGGTTGCATGCTTGAAAACTATTTATGTCGGATTGTTTTGCCTAAAAGTATTGGCGCATGCGTCTTTGCCCATAGAATGATGGGGTAGAGCAAGGCAACAATGACGATGGCTGTGGGTAATGCGGTGTACCATTGATAGCAGATGGTGCCGTTGATTCCCAATGTATGTTCGAGGGAGAAATTGACAACAGTGACCAGTATGATGTGGAGGCCGATGATGACGAGGGTGCCGATGGATATGTTGGTGACTATAGAGTGTCTGAGGCCATTAAGGACCTTACAACCGTACAACACTCCAAAGAGAAATAGTACGTTGATGGGGTAGAAGAGGGCGATGTGCAGGATGTGTTGCCCAGCATAGAAGGCTTCCAGATGCCAGGCAAAGAGCAAGATGCTGGCTGCCAAACAGGTAACGCATCCGATGATATCCCATCTGAGATGACACTCTCTGAACAGATGATATTGACCAAACAAATACCCCATATAATAATAAGGTAGATTCCGCATGATACCAATGGGAGTCAGATAGGGAGCAAACTCATAGTATTTATTGGCTCCATAGAGAAAGACGGAGATGATACAGAGTCCCGTCATAATCCAATGCTGATACCTAGTCTTTCTGCAGAGATCGATAAGAATATGCATAAATAGAATGGCTGGCAGATACCAGAGCGGACCATTCAGTGGTTCGGCAAATGAACTCTCATGCTCCATCAGTAAGGCTCCAATCAGTGGTCGCATGGTCTGAAACATATCAGGCATTCCCCCATGAACAAGGTAATATTTCAGAATCCAATAAGGATAGACCACCACATTATATATAATATAAGGTACGATGAGGCCGTACCAATATTTCTTCCAGTTCTCTTTGTCGCTCCCACGGTCTTTCTTCAGATAACCCGAGATGAAAATGAAGATGACCATCGTCAGTGCCTGGAGATACCGATAGTAGAACCATTCCTGCGATTGGGGCAGATGGCAGAACACTACGCTACAAACGGCGAGTGCTTTGGCCCAATCTATCCAGATGATTCTCTCTTTCATGCTACAAAGTTACATTTTTCTCATGAAACAGCCAAGAGTTCCAACTTTTTTCTTTACTTTTGCAGATGAAATGGCAAAGCAACGTATAGCATATATCGACGCAATGCGAGGATTCACGATGATTCTCGTAGTCTATGCTCATATCTGTTATTTCTGCATGGAGGCCCCGTTGATGGGATATAATCGCATCTTCTACCTTTTCCGATTGCCTTGCTTCTTTATGATTAGCGGTTGGCTGTTCGAACCAATAGCCAGTCGTCCGTTCAAGGAGGTCATTCGTCATAAGGCAATGGTTCAACTGCTGCCTACTTTTATCTTTCTTCTGCTTTTGGCTCCTCCGCCAGAGTTCTTCCATCAGTTGGGTACTTTGAAGGGAGGCTACTGGTTCACGTTTGTGCTGTTTGAGTTCTTTGTACTCTATTTGTTGATTACTCGTCTTGGCAAAGCCTGGCGTCCTTGGGTTGCATTGGGTATCGCATTGACGGCCTTTTGCTGTGCCAGATATTACAATGAAATTCATCTTTCTGCTGTTGGCGCACAGAGATATGTGGTGGATGCCATCGGCTTTTTGAGTGTCACCTTATGGCGATTCTTCCTCTTTTTCTATATCGGTGCTTGGATGCGTAGACATTTCGAGGCTTTTATTCGATGGACCAATCACCCATGGGCCTTGCCTGCGATGGCCGTCATCTTCTTTCTGATTGCCTCAACTTCCCACAAGGACATACTGTGGTATGAGATGTTACGATTCTTCTTGGGAGGAATTACTGGTATGTGGATGATCTTTACCTGCTTTCGACTCTCTGAATCATGGCTGAATAAGATTCATCTATCCAAGCCGCTTCAATATGTAGGCACTCGTACCTTGGATATCTATCTGCTGCACTACTTCTTCCTGCCTCGATTTCTGATACCTTATGCAGATCAGTTGCGGGCTTACGATAGTCAGTTCATCGAATTCCTGGTGATTCTTGCTATAGCCCTCGTCGTCTTAGCCATCACCCTATTGGCAAGCTACCTCATCCGCCTCAGTCCCTTCTTGGGCCATTATCTTTTTGGCGTGAAATGTGAGCACGCTTAAAAAGTATATTAGAAAGGCATAGTCTTCTGTAGTGAAACGATAGCGTTGGTAATATTATCGAAATACCTTCGATATAATCGTATATGTGTTATGTAATAAAAGGGCTTGACCAAAATCAAAGAGTGGAAATAAAGTAAATAACACTTGTCCTTCCAAATAGTATTTAAAAAACGATTTATTAATAGATGTAGATTCTTGTATAGTTCAGGAACCTGTTTTTTGTTAGCCTCAAATATATCAAGAGTTCGTGCTAAATAGGTTAAAATCCAAACGAAGTAGTCTATTTGAGAATTATGGAACTTAGGAGGATTATCTAGGATAGTATTATAGATATAAATCCTACTTTCTATGAGATGTTTCGGATTCTTTACTGAGTTGCTTGTAATATTTATTGGGTTATCTTTGTTATATATGTAGGTAATATTGGGCATTACCAAAACATTTCTTATTTGGCGGAAAAGCAAATATGACCATAATTGGTCTTCATTGATGATTCCCCCTTGAAAATACAAATTCTGTTCAGTGAAAAATGACCTTTTAACTAATTTGTTCCATGAAGTATGAAACAATTCTCTTGATAACAATTTTCGGAGTGCAGATTCGTCAGAATTGTCAATGAGGTATGGAACGTCTGTATCTAAGTGCATAATCTCTTCTTTTCGTTGGTTGTCAAATGAGTTTCCTAAGACAATATCCACGTTATCCCCACCATTATTTTTAATTCCTTCGATAAAATATGAGATTGTGCTAGGCTGTAAAATGTCGTCAGAATCTACAAATAAGATATAATCACCAGTAGAAATTCTGATTCCTGCGTTTCGAGCGACGCAATGCCCACTATTTGTGTCAAGATGAATAGTTTTAAATAGAATTCTCCCTCTGTAATCTTTAAGTTTATTATGGACAATCTCCATACTGTTATCCGGAGTACAGTCATTCACCAATATGCATTCTATATCAGCTTCTTCACATTCCTGAGAGAATATAGAATCAATACATGCCCCAATATATTTACTCGAATTATATATTGGTATGATGATGGATACAGACATCAATTTTTTATTTGTCATTCTGTTTAGGAATAGCATTTTCTGACTGCAAAAATATTATTTTTATTTCAATTGTGCAAGAATTATCATGTAAAATTTGTTTTTATTTTCGGGAATCAAGGGGACAGGTCGCGTGATTCTGCCGATTTCTCGGCGAATCATGGACCTGTCCCCTTGATTCCCCCTTTTCTGTTGCTGCCCAAAGAGGTATCCCATATAGTAATAAGGCAGGTTTCGCATGATGCCGATGGGCGTCAGCTGGGGCGCAAACTCCCAGTACTTGTTGGCCGTGTAGAGTATCACGGAGACTGCGCAGAGTCCTCCCATCCACCAGTGTTGATACTTCGACTTTCGGCAGAGGTCGGTCATCACGTGCATCACCAGGATGGCGGGCAGATACCAGAGCGATCCGTTCAGCGGCAACGCATAGGTGCTCTCGTGCTCTAAGAGCAGCGCTCCTATCAGCGGCCGCATCGCCTGCAGCAGATCGGGCATCGCTCCATTCGAGATGTAGAATTTCAGCATCCAGAAGGGATAGACCACCATGTTATATATCATATAAGGTATGATGAGTCCATGCCAGTATTTCCGCCAGTTCTCCCGCGTGCTGCCGTAGTCCTTCTTCAGATAGCCGGATATGAAGATGAAGACCACCATCGTCAGCGCCTGCAGATAGCGGTAGTAAAACCACTCCTGCGACTGCGGCAGGTGGCAGAACACCACGCTCACCACGGCGAGTGCTTTGGCCCAATCTATCCAGTTGATTCTCTCTTTCATGCTACAAAGTTACATTTTTCTCATGAAACAGCCAAGAGTTCCAACTTTTTTCTTTACTTTTGCAGATGAAAT
>Ga0247608_10004124_pt1 | contig 16478 bp, 12 predicted proteins | sample 176DNAGHGlowgp2_FD_193490 | JGI IMG/M metagenome (GOLD analysis project Ga0247608, IMG submission 193490) | Sheep rumen microbial communities from Palmerston North, Manawatu-Wanganui, New Zealand - 1766 DNA GHGlow gp2 | ecosystem: Host-associated > Mammals > Digestive system > Stomach > Rumen ... | reverse complement strand
TCCTTCTCGTCGTCTACTACAAGTATTTTTTTGTCTTTCATCGGCATTTCATTTAATTGCTGAGCAACCTTGAACGCGGCAATTTCTTTTACTGTATTATTTTTTCATTTCTCACTGATTCCTTAAGATGGTCTGGCCGTCGCAAGCCATTTTTTCCGCTCCTTCCAACTGCTTGCTGATCTCATCTGCCTCCAGAAAATGCACCTTCAGTGCCGATGAGTTAGGATAGCGGTTGAAGTACACGTTATTGCTCATGTAGAGCTGTATGGAAGCGATGTCCCTGCTCGCCAGTACATTATTATAATAATAGAGGATGCTTCTGAGCACTCTCGGCAGCACCTTGATGCCTGTTCTGCCATCGTGGAATGTAACAACGGCTATCACATGGTAGTGGCTACGCTTGTCCTGTAGCTGCTCTCGCTGTTCCTTGGTGCTCTTGTGCGACACAGTGAGGCTTCTGCCAAACTTGCGGTTAATCTCATTCATGATTCCGAGGAACAGCGGCCCGTGTGCCGAGGCATCTTGTAGCTGGTTATATCCGATGTAGTAATGAATCATCTCATGGATGATGGTGTCCTCCACTTCCCGTTCCGGCATATCCAGGCGAGCATTGATGCGGAGCCTGAAGTCGTATAGTTCCGTCTTGCCGAAAGGCTTCCTTCGCTTCTTATACACGCACTGTCCAAGGAAGGTCTTGGCATCGCTCAACTCTACAGGAATCTTGGGGAGTTTGCCGCCAAACATTTGGCGGTTAAACTCCCCAAACTTCTGTTCTATGTATGGAATCGTTGCCTTCATCTGTCAGTTTCTCTTTCGCAACAACCCTTGTGCTTCTTGCCGTTGCCGCATGGACAAGGTTAGTCCTGTGCTTTGCGAATATACTATAAAATAGAGATTACTTAAAGATGACTTTCTTGCCGTTGATGATGTACAATCCTTTCTGAGGACTGACAACTCGCACGCCCTGTATGTTGAAGACGGCAGTGTTAGCCTGTTTCTCAGCAGTGATGGTCTGAATGCCAGCGGCCTTACTGGTATTTCCGTTGATAGAGTAAATATATCCAGGATAAAACTCTGGTAACGTGCCAAAGTACATCATCATGGCACAGACGACGACCTCATCACCAGCCTTCACGTCGCCTTCCGTATAATTATCGTTCTCAAGTCCTCTTGTCTTATAGACATTCATCAAACCAGTTGTAGCGTCTGCCCTGTCACCGATGCAGAACGAAGCTCGGCCGTCACTTTCAGCCGTTACGTCGCCAATGACAAAGCCCTTGGTATAGTAATAAGAGTTGACGCCAACATCGTGTAGGGCATCCAATACCACAAGCGCATCGGCAACGCTGAACGGACTATCTACAGTACCTTGTCCCTTTGTAGTAACGATGGTATAGGTTGCTTTGGCCATACTACTGGTCTTACCCTTGCTGTTGACAGTGATTGCATTGACGGTGGTAGTCTCCGAGAATGTCAGCTCTGCCCCATCATACTTTATTCCCGTAAAGTGTGAGTCATCCGTATATGCTGGCGTATCCCCATTAACCGTATAGATAATGAAGCTGCCCGTGCCACAAGACATCGTCAACTTCTGTGTTCCGAAACACAAACCTGGTTCCATACTGAAGGAAGGCTCCACAGGCGTGTCACTTAGTGTCACAACAACCTTGCTGATACGTACCTGTCGGGAAGCACTCAGAGAGAAGGAGTTGGCATTGCCTATCCAGGTGCCAACCTGGCCATCGGCTTCGAAGGTATAGGTTCCCGCTGTTGGGTTGGTTAGACACCCTGGACCAAACTGTTCGTCACCATTTGCAGCACATGTGATTTCCACCTTCACAATCTTGCTTCCAGTAGAGGAAATGCAGAAGTCCGCCCCAGAATAGCACCGATAGTGGTTCGTCAGATTCATGCAACCGTTGCTGACAGCTATGGTTACATCCTCCTTGGCAATCTGGTCTTCACCAGGATCACTGGCTGTATGCGTTCCCTTATCCGCTGATGCATCGAAGGTGACCCCTCCCTGTATGGTAACAATCGTGTAAGTTGCCGATGCCACATTGCTGGTGACACCCTTCTCATTCACGGCAATAGCCTCGATAGTCGTTGTCTCCGAGATGGTCAGCGGAGTGCCGTCATACTTTGTTCCAGTAAAATTAGAGTCATCCGTGTAGTCAGGGGCTTCCCCGTTCACGGTATAAATAATGAATGTACCGGCCTCGGCACTCAGCGCCACTGACTGCGGCTCAAAATACACCCCCCCAGGAATACTGAAAACAGGATCTTTTGGAGCATCGCCCAGCGTCACTACAACCTTTCTGATACGCACCTGTTTAGAGGCATTCATGGTGAATGAGGCATCGTTGCCAATCCAAGTTCCTACTTGTCCATTCTCTTCATACTCATAAGTTCCGACCGTAGGATTCTCAAATCCACCAGGTCCATTCTTCGACTGGCCTTTCGCAGTACAGGTAATCTCCACCTTTAGGATGTTTGCTCCTGTAGAAGTGATGGTGAAATCTGCACCTGCATAACAACGATAATGGTCTGCCAGATTCATACAGCCGTCGCTTATAGCTATAGTAACACCATCTTTGCTAACCTGATCTTCACCAGCATCCTCCGTAGTACGAGTACCCTTGTCTCCTGATGCATCGAAGACTACAACACTCTGCGCACTCATATTCAGTGTAAGCACTCCCATGAGTGTGATAAAAATGTTTCGTAGAATATTATTCATTTGTTTAATTATTAAAAATATTATTGATTAGTCAATCTAGTAACGAAAAAACTCTGCTGGCATGTCGAAGACGAACTACTTGCCTTTATTCAAATATCAAGACTATTAGTCCTATTGGACTGCTGTATAACTAATGGCCATTTCTCCGCTTTGCATGGGTACGCAAGTGTTTCACTTGCGGCACCCGCAGGTGGAGAACACCTGCGTACCCGTAGTAACTATATAACTAACGGTTATCTAACTGTTTTGCCTGGGAACGCGGGCGTCCTCGCCCGCAACCCTGGCGGACGAGGACACCCGCGTTCCCAGAGTCGGCTGCAAAGTTACGAATAATCAAGGGCAAAACCAAAAAAATCATTCTTTTTTTGTCGAGGCCGTAGTCGAGGCGTAGTGATTTCGCTCGATTTTGCGTTGATTTCGCGCAGGAATGTCCTCATTATTAAGCGCGACAAAAACAGTGTACTGTCTTTCCAAATGGGCTTGGTGCGTATCTGCCCTGCAAAGTCAAAGAGTCCGCCGAAGAGGTAGGCATGAGTTTGCATCTGTATCCTTTTCGGGTTTAAAGTAATCGATTTTTTTTGCTAATTTTGCCTGTAGGAACAAAACGCTAACACGCAGCTACTCCAAGCGGCAAAACCGCTTGGTACAGTAAGCGGTGGGTCTCTCGCAGGCTATCTTCCGTTGAGTAGTGGATAGGCCGTTTCGAGTATCTTGTTGCGCAGGTTCTCAGGATAGTCTGGCCGGCTTTCCAGGAAGTCCGACACCTTCAGGCGTGCCTCGCCGCTTCGGTGCTCTCCGAGTAGTGCGTTGAGCCAGTAGCCGGTGAAGAATATGTCGCCCGTCTGCTGTATGTCTTGCAGCGCCTTCAGCCCCGACCAGATGTAGTCGCGGCTCTGTACCTCGCGCTCGGCGCAGCATAGCAGGCTCAGCATCTTGACGGTCCATGGCTCCACCTTGCGGTTCTCCGGGTCTAAGAGTTGCAGGAAGAGGCTTCGCTGCTCGGTGGCACTTGGGGTGCAGGCGCGGCTGACGTAGTCGAACTCCAGCCGCTGGTCCTTGGACTTGAGCCTGGCTCGCTGTCGGTTGATGATGTCGCGCCACTGCTGTGGCTTCTGTATGGCCAGGTGGTAGGCCATGTTGGTATAGTCGCGCTCGTCGAAGAGAGGGTCGCTATGATTTTGCCATAGTCGGTAGACGTGGTTCACCACCTCGGTCGATGTGGCGTGGCTTCCCAACAGTCGCAAGATGGTTTGCCGGCAGGCGGGTTGTTTGTTCTGCTTCACGGCATCGAGCATGCACACCTCCAGGGCGTGTCGTCCCTTGGGCTGCTCGGTGAGGGCCACGCGTAGCATCTGCTGTCCGAGGGCAGAGATGATGAGCGGGTTGGTCTCCTTGGCCAGCTGCCGGTACATTTCTCCGAAGTATGCTGGCTTGAGGCGCTTCATGAGGTAGTTCTCGAAGAGTGTCTGCGCTATGGCGTAGCGGTTGAGGTCGGTCGATGTGGCAATGAGGCGCTTGGGCAGCAGCTGCATGTACTCATCGCTCAGGGTGAAGCGCCCGTAGCCCATACCGTCGTAGTTGGGTATGATGAAGTCTGGCTTCTTGGGCAGGCTTATCTCCACGATGGGTCTGGTAAGCTCCACGGCCTGCATGCGCGACCCGTCGAGGTCGTAGCCCAGCATGATGACTACTCGCTGTCGCCAGTTGATGCCTCGCCCGTAGGGGTCGGCCTGGCTGATGATGAGCTTGCCGTTGATGTAGTCGGTATGTATGGTGGGCATGCCTTTCTGCTTCACCCACACGTTGGAGAACTGCCTGACGCGTGCGTCGGGATTCTCCTCGTCGAGTATGGCCATGAGGTCGTCCCAGGTGGCGTTCTTGTAGGCGTAGTAGTTGAGGTATCGTTTCAGTCCGCTCCTTAGCTGGTCGGCTCCGATGAGCGTCTCGAGCTTTCGCATGACCACGGGTGCCTTGCCGTAGATGATGTTTCCATAGAGCAGCCCTGCCTGGTTGAGGTTGTCGAGTCGCTGCTTGATGGGGTGGGTGCCCTGTGTGCGGTCGGTGTCGATGGCTCGCTCCTGGTAGGAGCGGAGGAAGTTGAGGTCGTGGTTCACGCCAGGGAACTGCTCGCGCACCACCTTGTCGGCAAGGAAGTTGGCAAACACCTCTTTGGTCCACACGTCGTCGAACCATTTCATCGTCACCATGTCGCCAAACCAGAGGTGGGCCGTCTCGTGGGCTATGAGTGCCAGGCGTGACAGCTGCTCCTCCTCCGATGGCTTACGTCCGAGGAAAATGCTGCGGTCGCTCAGCTGTATGGCTCCAGGATGCTCCATTCCCCCAAACTGGTAGCCGGGCAGTATGGCCAGGCCGTAGCTGTTGAAGGGGTAGGGTATGCCGGTGTATTTCTCCATCCAGGCTATCGACTTGGCAGCCATCTCCATCACCCGTGGTAGCTGGCTCACCTTCTGAGGGTCGCTCTCGCGGTAGAGCACGCGTATGGGCCTTCCATCGACGGTGGCGGTTTTCTCGCTGAACTTGCCAGCCACAAAGGAGCAGAGGTAGGTGGGCAGTGGCTTGTCGGTGGCACTGGTCATCACGGTCCATCCCTGGGGCACGTTGAGCTGGATGTTGAACAGCGCCTTGAGGTCGGGCTGGTCGAAGCATGGGAACACCGTCCGTGCGTTGGCTGGCACGAAAAGCGTGTACATGTAGTCGTCGTGGCGGTTGAGTGCCTTGTCCTGGCTGGTGAAGTTGATTTTCACCTCGTTCAGCCCTGGCCGCAGCAGGCGCTTGGGTATGGTGATGTGCTCGTCGGCATAGTCCAGTCCGCGTATGCGCCCGTTCACTTCGCAGCGCTCGTCCAGCTCGCCCGTGAAGTCGAGCACCACGTCGGCGTGCTCCCTCACTACAAACTGTATGATTGCCGTGCCATTGACGGGTAGCAGCTGGCTGCCGGGTATGTTGAACGTGAGCTGATAGCTCACGCTGTCGAGGGCCTGGGCGCGCTGGTGAGCCAGCCGCCAGCTGACGCCTGCCTCCTCGGCCATGGCCGACAGGCAGAGCAGCAGGCTGCAGAGCAGCAGTGAAAGTCTGGTTTTCGCCATTCAGATAGTTTATAGTTGTGGCATTGGGCACACCTCTGGGGGCACCTGCCCCTGGAAATCGGTTGCGAAGGTACTGATAATTTGCGACTTGACAAAGTTTTTTTGCAAATAAAAGGCTTTTTTCTCGCAATCTGTTAAAATAATGCAAAGATTACGGCCTTGGAGTACAACGTAAGGAAAAAATTGCTATATTTGCCCTTGACTTAATTACTACACCTTACTAACTTAATATTCAGTATTCATTATGGCACACAAAATCATTTTTTCAGTTATCCAGGACTGCATAGACAGCTATATGCAGCGTGTAGGCAAACGTGAGATTGACGAGATTGAAGCCAACTCCGTGCTGGCGCGCCAAGGCCTCTTGAGCGACGACGAGTGTAGTCCAGGCGAGCCTTTGCGCCAAGTGCTTGCCAATCTTCGCGACAGTAACCTGCTGCCCAAAAACATACGCCAGCGCTTCGGTGCCTGGCGCATCGGCAATTCCCACGCTTCGCAGTCGATGCAACAAGTGTTTAGCTTCTGAGAAAAGAATAATCTCCCGGACTACCGACAAGGTGTCCGGGAGATTGTTTAGTACTGTGCGGTAGTCTTTTCCCGCTGCCCAGCGGGAGAAGGGCACAGGGCTGGACAGACTATAGGCAAGGCGCGATTAGCCTGCGTGCAGCGCCCACCGCCTTACTTCACCTCGTAGCTGGTGTAGTTGTCGCCCCTCTCGTTCATCCGGATATGTCGGATGGCGGAGGTGTTATCGTCAACCACCAATTCGAACGAGGTGAACATTTGGCGCTTCTTCTTCTTGGCAGGCGTTATGTTGATAGTCTTCAGCCTATTCTTTGTCGTAATCGTCACATCATTACTCTTGGGGATGGGCTGGTTGTTGATAACAGCCTTGAGCACTTGGTGGAAAGTGGCAAATTGCTCGTTCTTGCGGCTGTCGGTCACGTGCTTCTTGCCTCCTACCGTCATCGTGAACTTCGTTCCTTCCATAATCAGTTGTTCCTTGCCTTGGTTGGTCGAAATGCAGATGTAGTCGGGCTTCTTGATAGTCATTGTGCCCGTGGATACGGCATCTTGGGCAATGGCTGTACGGTGTTGGGTTCGTGTAACGCTTTGCGCTACGCCAAATGTCAGTTGACAAATGATGAATGATAATGCAATGATAAGTCTTTTCATAACTGGAGGTTTTAAGGTTTTGAGGTTACGAGTTGTTTATGATTTGCAATGTATTAAACGCAGTTTTAGTCACACCTTCCAGTCCATGCATGGACAGGCTCTGCCCGGTAAGCATCAGGTTGGGAATAGGTGTGCGTGGCGATAGCATTGTCATAAGTGGCTGCCGAAAGTCTTTCCTGACGCCAAAGGCCGTTCCCAAGGGCGACAGCGTATAGTCGCGCCAGGTCAGTGGTGTACTGCTGTATTGCTTCTCCACCATCGTGGCAAGCCCTGGAATGGCAAGCTCTGCCAGTTGGACGCACTCTTCGGCCATACGCTGCTTTAGCTGTTGGTAAACAGCAGGGCGACGCCCAACCGATGTGTCCTCCCAAGGCTTGCACAAAGTCCACGGCATGGGCGTGAGCAGGTCTATCTGCCGTACATACTGCGTGCCATCTTCCGGCACCTTGGCACAGACCATCACGCCGCCAACGCCACCGTGCTCACCGTCGGCTTGCTGGAATGTCCAGACGTTTGCCTTACGATAGACGTACTTGTTGTGGTTGAAATATGGCAGGGTGGCTGGCCTGATGATGAGAGAAACCGTAAAGAGTCCGAACGTGTTTTCCAGTGCGGCGATGCGACGGCGGAACATGCCTTTGAGCATTCTGGAATCCTTCAGCCAGCTGAACGTCAGTTGCGGGTGCACATCGCTGACGAAGAGCTGGCCTTCGAAGGTGGTGCCGTCTGTGCAGCTGGCTGCCACGATCCTGCCCTCATGCTCTTTCAGCTCCTTCACTTCCTTCGAGCAGCATAGCTTGCCACCGGCAGCTGTGAGGTCATGCACCAGCGAGTCGACAATCAGGTTGCCACTACCCTTTAGTCGCCAGCTACTCTGAACATAGCTGTTCAAGCCGTGAGCGTAGGTAAACAGCGGTAGCGATTCGGGGCGCAGCTCTATTCTCATGGCCACAGCCGACACCACATTGACGAGCAGGGGGTCGTGGAACAGCGTACTCAGATAGTCGTAGGCGTTGGTAGAGAGGTATTGCATGGCGTCGGCATCGCTTTGTGCCACCACTTGCAGCATCTTCACATACTGGGTCAGTGCCTCGCGCTCTTGGGGGAACTGCTCGCTAAGCGTGTCGACAAAGCGTCCATATCCCTCAGCCAGGCAAAAGGTGCGCTGGCCGATGGTGACACGGTCGAAGCCGTCGGCATCGAGGCGGTGCCAAGGTAGCTTGAGCAGGCCCAGCGACTCGAAAGCGTCGTGCAGCGGCTGGCCGTCGGCCAGGCCTCCCACGTAGTGCAGTCCTGTGTCAAAGTCCAGGCCGTCTCTGCGATAGCTCTGCAGGCAGCCTCCCGGCATGCGATGGCGCTCGAGCACCACTACGCTCCTGCCGCTCTGCGCCAGCTGTCGGGCGCAGATGAGACCTCCCAGTCCACTGCCTATGATGACTACGTCGTATTTCATTGCTGTTGCCTGTGCTCTTGCCGGGCAAGGCTCGCCTGCCCGTAGCCGTTGGCTATCTGCGCTTTATTTTTCTTTGTTCAGTTTTCTATAGACGGCAGGCTGTACGACGTAGGAGAGCACAATGGCAGACAGCAGGCCCACCAAAGTGGAAAAGCCGACGCTGCGTATGGCCGGATGGACGGCCAGAAGCATGCTGCCTACGGTGACCAGCAGGGTGATGGCTGAGAGCAGAATGGCCGTCTTGTGATAAGCAAGCTGACCTCCGATGAGACCTTGCATGACAAAGATGCTGTAGTCAACACCGATACCGAATATAAATGTAGAGATGATGATGCTGATGAGGTTGAATTGCTGGTTGCAAAGATTCATGGCTCCCAATACGATGAGCCAGCTCAGCAGGATAGGCAAGAAGGCCAGCAGTGAATGTTTGATGTTGAATCTGAAAGACACCAGTAGCACCAGCAGGACAAACCCCATCGAGAGCCACTGCAGACGGTCGAAGTCGCGGCTCATGGCGATGAGCGTGTCGGTGGTGTAGTAATAGGTGTCGAGCACCATCAGGCTTGGCTCCTTGGCTATGGCGTCGCAGATACGGATATAGTCGCTCTGGCTGCTGCGGACGGAGTCGTTCTCGCAACGGACAGACGTGAAGCAGAGGTAGGTGCCATCGTAGGAGCGCTCCATCAGTGTAGACTTGAAGCCATCGGGCACTATGCCTGCCTCGTAGAGCGCATCAGGGGCGTAGTCGGCCGTGACGGCCTCGAAGAAAGGCTCAAAAGCTTCTGCTCGCAGGCCTGTAGCAGGAGCGGTCTCTGCTATAAGCCGGCGTGCCTGTTGAATTCTGCTTTCGCTCCAGTAGTTCCGCCATGCGTCGATGCGCTGCTGCTGCTCGTCTAAGGATACAAATATCTTGTTGGTAGGCGAATAGCTCTTCACCAGGCCGAGTTGTTGCAGGGAGTCGAGCTTATGCCTTAGGTTGGTGAAATTGTTTAACGCCTCTTCCATCGTTTGCCCGTGGCTGGCAAAGTATGTGGTCTTGTCGCCGGTAAAGGTTTTGCTGCGCAGCAGGTTCTCCGAGTATTTCACCTCTGGGTGGTCGTGTCCCAGATTGTGCATGTCGGCATCGAAGTGGGTGCCGCCAACGATGAAGGCGACGATGCAGACTACGGTCAGCAGGCAGATAGCTGCCAGCAGTGGTTTGTTGCGGTCGTAAGGATAGTTGTTTATGCGGTCGATGAACTTTGGCAGCGGGCGAGCCACGGAGGTGAGCATCTGTGGCAAGTAGATGAGCGAGAACAGCGTGGTGCCCAAGATGGCAAAGGCCGCAAAGATGCCGAAGTCGCGCAGTAGGTCGGTTTCGATGAAGATGAGTGCCGAGAAAGAGCCGATGGTGGTCAGGCATCCCAGCAGGACAGGCTTCACCTGCTCGCGCAGCAGTGCCTCGCCATCGCTCACATACCGGTGGTGGGTCAGCACGTGGAGCACATAGCTCAAGGCCACTCCTAACACTATGCCTCCAATGCCAAGGGCCAGCAGCGAGAACTCGCCTTTCGTCCAATACATGATAGCCAGGCTGAACACGGTGCCGAAGGCCACGGGAAGAAGCAGTAGCGGAATGGTGTCCCAGCGGCGGAAGCACACCAGCAGGAAAATAAGTACCAGGATCAAGGCTCCGGCAATGGTGGTGGTTAGGTCGTGCTTAATCTGTGTGGAGTTATAAAAGCCGTTGGCCGGTGTGCCGTGATAGGTGATGTGTATGCCAGGGTGGGTTATGGCAAACTGCGCTATCAGCTCGTTAAATGACTTGAACATCGCCGAGCCGTCGCCAGTATTGGTGCTGGAGAAGCGTGGCGTGACAAAGGCTATGCACACCGTCGAGTCAGGAACGAAGAAGTGGTTGTCGATAGTCCTGTAGTTGCCTGCTCCGCCTTCCAGCATGGGCTTCAGCTGTTTCATCAGCACATTTCTCATGCCTATCGGGTCCATCTGTATCAGCTCAGGGTAGGCAGAGCCAAACTCGCCTGTCAGATCCTCATGGTTTTGCTTCATCTGCTGCGCCATGTGCTCGCGAGTCAGCAGCGAGTCGAACGCAGCGTATGCCGTCGTGTCGATATAGGCCGGAAGGTGTGTCGCCATGTAGTCGATGCCATCGGGTAGCAGGTCTTCGTCCAGCTGGTAGAACACGTCTTCAATGAGTGCCGAGTCCTTTTGCAGCGAGTCGACGAAGGCATCGCATGTCTCGGCAAGCCTCTCCACGCCCTCGCCCTCAAAGAGCAGAAACACCTTGTCTTTGATCTTCAGGTCGGCAAAGGCCAGCTTCGTGGTGCCGTCCTCGTTCTTCGACGACGGCATCAGCTGGTTGATGTCCTCTTCCAAGTGTATCTGCACGGCAAAATAGCCGAAGAAAAGGAATAACGCTACCATTGACAGCCTGCAGACGAGCTGGTGGCTGCGGAAGTAGCGGTATATCTGGATAAATAGTTCGGTCATTCGACGAATATTTTCAAGTCTGTTTCTGCTATCGTCTCACCATCTATGGTAGAGGCACAGTGGGCCAGGGTCATCTGTCCAAACGAGAGCCCGAACTGTGCCCTGGTCTCAATCTTGTCGCCTGCCTGTGGGCGACGGTTGCAGTAGAAATGCTTTACTTCCACTATCATGCCAACGGGGGCACTGTCGCCTTTGCTCTTGCTTCCTGCAAGGGCAGAGCACGACTGTGCCATGTGCTCTATGAGTCCTGTCTCAGCCAAAGTCTCATCGGCAAGCATGAAGTAGTTGCCATCGCGGACGGTGAGAGCAGTGACGGCCTGCTGGTCATCACACTGCTCAAACTCGTCCACCATGAGGAAGGGAAAACGTTGGGGCAGGAGCCGCTTGATGTCTTTACCTTTCAGCTTCATGCAGGCAGGTGCCCCTCAATGTAGTCATACAGATTGTTGAACGTCTGAATCTTCTTCAAATCCTCTACGGGGATGGTGATCTTGTAGGTCGTCTGCACCAGTGCAATGAGGTCTACCAGGTTGATACTGTCAAGATTGAGCGTTTCCTTCAGGTTCGCCTCTGGTGCGAACTCGCTCTCTTCGATTTCAAACTCGTCAGCCAGCAGGCTGTTTACTTGCGAAATAATTTCTTCTCTTGTCATAATTGCTTTACTATAAGTTTTTGATAATCAGTGTCGAGTTGGTGCCGCCAAAGCCGAACGAGTTGCTTAGGAACATGTCGAAGTGCTGTTGGCGGGTCTCTGGGATGACGTTAATGCTCTGCGTCACTTCGTCAGGGTTCTCAAAGTTCAGCGAACCGGCGATGAAGTCGTTCTTCATCATCAGTATCGAATAGATGATCTCCGACGCTCCTGCCATCCACATCTCGTGTCCCGTCTGGCTCTTCGTAGAGGTGACTGGCACGCGATAGCTGCCAAACACCTTTGCGATGGCCTCTGCCTCGCGACTGTCGCCGATGGGCGTCGAGGTGGCATGGGCATTGACGTAGCCTATGTCCTGTGGCTTCACGCCGGCGCTCTCCAAGCAGCGCAGAAGCGAGCGCGACGGTCCTTCCACGTTGGGTGTCGAGATATGGTCGCCATTGCCGGAGAATCCCCATCCGAGAATCTCTGCCAGTATGGGGGCGCCTCGATTGACGGCGTGCTCATAACTCTCGATGACCAGGGTGGCTGCGCCTCCGCTGGGTACGAGTCCGTCGCGGTTGCGGTCGAAGGGGCGGCTGGCCTTGGTCGGGTCGTCGATGCGTGTGGAGAAGGTCTGAAGGGCATCGAACGAGGCAATGCCGTACATGTTGTTCTCCTCGGCTCCACCGCAGACGATGCAGTCTTGCAGCCCATTCTTGATGAGCAGGAAGCCCAGGCCCAGCGACTGCGAGCCGCTGGCACAGGCAGCCGATGCCGTCAGGTTGATGCCCTTCAGGTGGAACAGCGTGGCCAGGTTCATCGTTACCGTAGAGTTCATCGACTGGAAGATTGCCCCAGAGCCGCAGGCGGCGGTGGATTTCGCCGCACGGAACTTGTCCATGGCCACCATCGTCGACTCGGCTACGGAGTCGTTGCCATAGATGACTCCCACCTCGTGGCTGTCGATATAGTCTTGTGTGAGCCGTGCCTGTTCAAGGGCCTGCTGGGTGGCTACGTAGGCATACAGTGCCTCCTCAGGCATCATCTGCCTGACATTGCGGCTCAGCACTTTCTTCAAGTCTGGGTGTGGCACGTTGCCACAGATGGGCGAACGGAAGCCTGCGTCCTTGCGCTCCTGGCTGAACACGATGCCGCTACGCCCTTCAAACAGAGACTGGCGCACCTCCTCGAGCGTCGTGCCTATGCACGACCAGATGCCCATTCCTGTGATTACTACTCTTTTTTCCATCTTTTTATATCTTTTTTATATAACATCGTCTTCGTTTCACATGTTGCGGATTCAGCGGCTTCCATTGAGTGAGTTCCCGCACATTGTCTTCCAATTGCGGACCCGTCTCTGCCCAACGGATGCCACACCTATTATATATAGGTATAAGGTCTTCAAAGAACATGGCGTTAACCCCTAATCCCTGATAGTCGGGGCGGACGGCGATGAGCAGCATTTCCACATGGTCGGCTGGCTTGAACTTTATCGCCTTCAGCAGGTGCCACCAGCCTGTAGGCCACAGCCTGCCGCCAGCCTTCTGTAGGGCTTCGGCCAGGCTGGCCATCGACACGGCAGCTCCTACCACCTCCTGTCGGTCGTTTACTACGACAGGCACAAAGCGTGGGTCGATCAGCGTAACGTAGTGCTGTAGGAAAAGGTCCACCTGCTGGGGCGAGAACTCGGAGAATCCGAAAATGGGGGTGTAAGCCTGGTTGAACAAGTCGAAAAGGCCGTGCCCTCCCTGCCCCCGTAGCTGCTTGCGCGTGTATTTCTTGACTGTCAGTCCTGCGCTCTGCCTCAGGTACTGAGCCACACGAGCGTACTTGGCAGGCACCTGCTCGGGTATGTTGATGCGCACCTGCAGCCAGTCAACCTCCTTCTCAAAGCCCGCGGCCTTCATGTGGCGAGGATAGTAGTCGGGGTTGTAGATGGCCGTCGTTGAGCCTGCCATGTGGAAGTCCTCAACGAGCATGCCCTCTTTGTCGAAATCGGTAATGCCCAGCGGGCCTTCTATGTTTTCCATTCCCAAGGATGCTCCCCAGCGGGCCACTGCATCGAGCAGTGCCCTTGATACATTGTCGTCGTCGATGAACTCGATTAGCGAGAAACGCACGTTGCGGGTGTTCCATCGTTCGTTGGCCTTGCGATTGACAATACCCACAATACGTCCTACGGGTACATCGTTCCGATAGGCGATAAAAGGCTGGACATTGGAAAAGTCCAGTCCAGGATTGGTCGCACGGTTGAACAATCCTCGGATGTCGCTCTCCATGTCTGGCACGTATTGCGGCACCTTCTGATAAATCAGTCGGGGCAACTGGACGAAATTGTCCATGTCGCGTTGGCTCATCACCTTTCTAACCTCTACTTTCATTTATGTCTGCCTGACTTTGTTACGATACTCCAGTGGGGTCATGCCGGCCTCTTCCTTGAAATACTGCCCGAAGAACGACGAATTGGGGAACCCCATCTTGTAGGATAGTTCCTTGACGCTCAAATCCGTGTTGCGCAGCATCAGGTAGATGTCGTCCATTACGCTCTCAGTAATCCAGCGTGTAGGCGACTTCCCACTCACTTGCTTACAAACTTTAGAAAGGTATTTTGGTGTGACGTTCAGCTGCGAGGCGTAGTAGCTCACCTGCTTCCGCTTGCTGGGCTCCTTGCCCAGCAGTAGCATGAACCTGTCGAAGATGCTCTTCTCGCCGATAGTGGAGGCCTCCTGAGGGGGGGCGGCATCTGTCTTTGAGTCCTTTTTCATCAGCATCTCACAGATCATCAGGAACATTGTGCGCAAGAACGACAACACCAATTCGCGGTAGAGCCTGAACTGCTCCTCGCTGTCAATGCTCTGAAAGAACGTCCTGGCATAGTTGTCTGCGCCATTAATCCACAGCCCACCGTCAATGACGTAGATCTCATCCAGGAACATGGCCCTGTTCCATAGGGTGAACTGAGGCCCCAGAACTTCCCTCAACACCTTGTCGGACACCAGCAATATGCCTACCTCCACGTCGGTGCTGACCATCATGGGCTGCAACAACTTATTGGCAGGTAGCAGAATCACCTGTCCACTACTTGCCTTTACCTTTTGCTTGGGCGATATGCTTTCTTCTGTAGGCAGTGTGCCTCCAATCTCCAGCTCTATTCGCCCACGGATGCAATTTACTACAGCGTTATAGCCTATGCGTACAGCCTGATTGGCCACCAAGGGAAGTTGTCGGAGGTTGTTCAGGAAGACAACCTCGTTGCCAAGATGAATTAGCCCTTGGCTGCCATTCTTGGCCAACGTCTTTCCGTCGGCATAGTAAACGCCTTGCTTCGTGTCGTTTGTCGCCATCGTGTATGGAAGCAAATGTGCTTATTTGTTTTGGGGTGCAAAGTTAAGCATTTTCTTCCAAAAGACGACGTTCAATATTTCGCCCAGAATGTCCGTTTGTTTCTATGGTGAAAGTTTGTATCATATTCCATGAGGGGGAGACATAGGCGCGATGGCTTTATATAGTGGCCGAATGGAACTATTGTTGTTCGGCTGTTTTGCAATGTTGCCATCCAGGCTTTCTGCTCTTTTTTTGTACCTATGACATGCGTTTGTTTAGCGGGTGGGGCATACGATAATGCCTCCGTTGGGCTGAAGGCACACCTTGATTTGTCCACGCTTGTCGGCTTTTACCTGCTTCAGCTGCGGCCCGTCCTTGGGGTCGTCGTAGTAGTAGCTGAGCGTCGTGCCAGCCAGCTCGGGCAGGGCTATGGTGAGTGTGCGGGGCTGCGTCTCGGCGTTGAGTCCGGCCACGTACCAGGCGTTGTTGTGGCGGCGGGCCAGCACCACGTAGCGTCCGGGGTATCCTTCGACGAAGCGCGTCTCCTCCCAGGTGGTGGGCACTCTCCTCAGGAAGTCGAGTTCCATCTGTGGCAGCTCCGTAAGGTTGTTGGGCTGCAGGGCTATGCACTGTATGGCTGTCTGGTTGGTTATGGCCGATGCCATCTCAAATATATCGGTGGTGTGGCGTGGGTGTCGGCTTTTGTTGTCGCGTGCCAGGTACTTGTTCATGATGGTTCCACCCCAGTCCATGGTTCCCACGGCGTTGCGGCAGAAGGGGTGGAGCGTCAGCTCGAAGGCTTCGGTCTCGGCGTGGTGCTCGGTGAAGTACACGTTCTCAGAGGCGAGCACGGCCTCCGATGCCACGTAGTTGGGGTACATCACTTCCCAGCCCCTGGGTATGGTGCATCCGTGGAATATCACTTGCAGGCCGTAGCGGTTGGCGTCGTAGAGTATGTCCTCGTAGAGTTGCATGGTCTGCTGTTTGTCGCCTCCGAAGAAGTCTACCTTGATGCCTTTCACGCCGATGCTCCTCAGCCAGTCCATCTCGGCGTCGCGAGCCATGGGCGTGGCCATGCGGTCGCGTGGTGTCTGAGGTGCATCGTTCTCGGTGCCGTTTGAGTTGTACCAGAGCATGAGGCTCACGCCCTTGCTGCGGGCGTAGTCGGCCAGGTGGGCCATGCGGCTGCGCCCTATGCGCTGGTCCCACCAGTTGTCGACCAGGCAGTATTCGTAGCCCATGGCTGCTGCCAGGTCGATGAACTTCACCTGGTCATCGTAGTTGATCGACTCGTCCTGCCACACCAGCCACGACCAGGTGTAGCGTCCGCCCTTGTACTGCTGCGACGGCTCATAGCGTTGCTCCACCACGTCGTAGCTGATGGTGGTCTCGACGATGGGCTTGAGCGATTTGCCCACGGTGATGGTCCGCCAGGGCGTGGCGTAGGGTAGCGACACGCCTGCCGTGGCCTGTCCCAGGCTGTTGTTCTCGCCGGGCTGCGGAAAGGCTATGGTGTAGCCCGTGGCTGCCTGGTAGTCGCTCAGGTGTGAGCCG
>Ga0247608_10004123_pt1 | contig 16482 bp, 14 predicted proteins | sample 176DNAGHGlowgp2_FD_193490 | JGI IMG/M metagenome (GOLD analysis project Ga0247608, IMG submission 193490) | Sheep rumen microbial communities from Palmerston North, Manawatu-Wanganui, New Zealand - 1766 DNA GHGlow gp2 | ecosystem: Host-associated > Mammals > Digestive system > Stomach > Rumen ... | reverse complement strand
AGTTGCATGATAAATTGATGACAATTCATTTTGTCCAACATCCTTTGGCGAAATAGTATTCATGCTTGGTACAACTGTTGGAACAACAACTGTATTGATCCATGGATTAAAGTAAGCAATTGCAAATGGATCTTTTTGGATTCTGATACCAAATGGATTTGCAAACAAGAAGTGCTCACTGATATTCTCTGATGTATCAGCAGTTTCAATATGATTACTTGAACCACGTGCATATGGTACAACGACATATCTACTTTCTTCCTTACTGCTGTTGGTATATTTCCACAACCAACCAGGTGGGATAATAATTTCGTTAGAAGATACACTGTTATCATTATTACTGTATAACAGATTATATGGGATTCTTCCATGTAATGTATTCGTCTTGTAGATATTATCTTCAGAATCCTTTAATGCTAAGAACCCACTCCAGATTCTACCCCATGGATCATCTCTACGCTTAAAGAAGAATGGATAAAGAATGTTCTTGAAGTAGAATGTCTTAAGCCATTCATCAATGTCATGATCAGTTGAAATAACATTAGCTGTGTTATAAGCTTCAATTGTTTCACGACGAACAGTTTCGGTATTACCAATGTCAGTTCCACCAACAGATGGTCCAATAACAAATGCTGCTTTCATGACATTTGCATTATTAGCATATCTCGAAGTAGCTGTGATTACATTTGGTTGTGTCTTTGGAGCTTCTGTGAAGTTGGCTGCATAACCATGTGATGAATAAACAATTATCTCAAACTGTGAATTCAATTGTGGTGTGAAGAATCTGTTACCAGCTAATTGGAACATAAGTCTGATCTTGTGTGGATTATCCATGATATAATGAATGTATGGATTCGTATCTTTAACATCATCATGGATTGGAAGAATGTGATCTCTTGCAAGAATAGTTCTATTACCACTTCTATCAATGTATGTTACATCAAATCCACAAATGTTATTTGGTTCTTCAATGATATAATCTTCATTTGGAATACCATTTGTCATGCTATTAGTAACGAGATATCTTGTTCTTTTATATTCAGATACTCGTACGAATAAACACAACCATGTATCAGTTACACGATATACAATGTATGGATTCTTATTAACTGCACATACATTTCCATTCATATTAATATACTGAATATTCCATGCTGGTGCGGACACATTCTTAGCAGTGTCAATATTCATATACTGAAAAAGAATATCATAATCTAATGAATAAACATTTCCGTTTATCAAATTAAACTGTGTATCTTTATCAAGAATGAATTCATACTTTTGCGTATTGGGATTAAAGGTTGCATTCTTAAACAAATCTTCAAGACGAAGTTCAAGAAGAATTTCAGTTGAAGATGGATTTGCAAATGAATAACCAATATCGAAAATTGCAGCTTCTGCATAAATTGAATCAGGCAGAACTGCTTTCGTTATGAATGATTCATTAAAATAGAAAGTTGATGTAAAGCTCAGCTGTTCTGTAGCTTGTGAAATATATTCACTAATGATACTAAATGCACCAGTATTCAATACATTCATTGGAATATCATGGAACACACGTGTCATTAGATTTTGTCGAATATATTTCTTTATACTTGAATCATCCGAGTAATTCTGTAAATAAACATCGGCCATTTTGGTTCCTCCTTAGGTTAATATTTTTATGGAAAACGGAGATATAAGTCTCACGGACCATGAGTTCGTAAGTGACAAACTTATGATTTCGTTTTATTATAAAGGAGATGAGAATATGGATAAAAATGTTCAATTAAAAGAAGAGGAAATCGTTGGACAAGAATCTGTCTTATCTGACATATATCCAAGATCAGACACTTCATCAATTGAAGATAATAGAACTGGTGAAAACTTAGACATTACACTTGCTAATATTTATGAAATGATAAATAATAAATTAACAAGAGTTGTCAATACTGTCAATGGTAGATCCGGTTCAATCGTATTATCACAAGAAGATGTTGGATTATCTAATGTTGATAATATCTCATTTGATGATATTAAGAGTTGGACAAATGAAACAATCTTGAATGCATTTGAGAATAAGAATCTCGTAACGTCTTCAAGTTCAGAAAGTCTTGCAAGATTAGTGGCTTACGGTGATCCAGCTTACAATTATGCTTCTTATTTCGTTACTCATTGGAGTACAACAGATCTTAGACCAGCACTTGGTAAAATAAGAATTCCTGATCCAGAAGACAGTAGCAATCCATATAAAATTTACTCTCGTATGTTAAACACTATCGAAGAGACTGATAAGGCTTTTACATATGAGAATGGTAGATTAAACTTAAACCTTGCACCAGATCAACATGGTTTAACAATTGGATCTGATGGTTTAAGACTCGATAGTGATGTCTTGAAACGTGGTATTCGTGTATTTGAAAACTTCTATTATTTCGAACATACTGAAGAAATTTCGAAATCTGCAGATAGTTCAATAATCACTCGTGATACTGGATTCTTGTTAGACTATCATACTGGTGCAGATCCAACACTTGAAGCTCCTAAGGCAACAATCAGAATCGGTGCTCGTAAGATTTTATCTGAAAATGGTTCTGATCCAATTCATTATATTGATCCATATGTTGCAAATACTCTGACAGAGGATGTTCTTATAATCATAACTGGAGTAATCCATGATCGAAATCTTGTAACCGATAATAACTATTATAATCAATCATTAGTATCTACTGGGCCTGTGATTGGTTATCTTAAAATTGACGAAGAGGGAATCTATAACTTCTACTTTGTTCCATTTACAATTTCACCAGGATTTGGATTAATTAACACAGTTGGAAATCCATGGCATGAGCAAATGAGTCCAAATGGATATTATCATAATGCATTAAGTGTTAATACGATAATTGATGAAAGAAATATCAAAGGTGGAGATAAAAACGAGAGACGTGTTAGTTATTCTGGTTTACAAGCTATTGCATCTGCATCAGCACCATTCAATTCAATGGATGATGTAAAACCAGATATTACTATGCCAAATAGTAGTAAAACTGACAATCTTGTTAGTATGAACTTCGTAATGACTCCTGAAGGACGTACTAATTTATTTGAGGAATATTACAACGATTGGGATTACATGTTTAAAGGTGGATTGTTTGTTCCAACTGATGCATCATTGTGTGCTATGCCATATGAGCAATATGGATATCGTACAGATGATGAATCCGGTAATCGATCTAAAGCATTCAAAAACTGGTTTGCACCAACACCATACTATGCAAATCCAGAAACAGTCGCAACTCACACTGGTTTTATGAATTCACCAACATTTATCGGTATTAATCTTCTCAAGGGTTATACTGAAGATGAGAATTCAAATGGCGCTAAGACTGCATATTCATTATCTGGTTTAAGAGTCATTGATCCTGGGCAGTTGACAATTAGCAAGCATAACAGTCGAACACTGAATTGGGAAATGTTCGGTATGAATGAAGCGGTTGATGCAAATAGATTCATCACTGCAAGATATTCCCACGTTGGTGAGAGCTTGTCAATGATGGTGCACTTGATACACCACTTACACCAGCTGATCTGTCACATACCGGTGGTTTGATGGTTAATGTCGGTAAGGGTCTTGAGATCATGCCATTCGGTGTTGCAGATGATGGTTCAACAATCGATAGAATGGGTAAGGTCAATGTTAGACTCGGTGCTGGACTTGAGTTCGATAAATATAATCGAATCACAGTAACTGGTGGCGGTGGAGGATCTTCTGGAACTGGTTTATTGAATGCAAGTCAGCTTTCAATCCAAAGTTTGAATATTGCTGGTAGAGACAGTCAAGCTACTGAAGAGAATAAAGCTCGAATTGATTATGAAGCAACAACATTCCATGATCCATATTTGTATGGCGATAATAACTTGTTTACACAATCAATTATTGAACTTGGTGATGGTTTAGCACTTGAAGTTACACGTAATGACTTTCTTGATACGATGTTTAAACGTGCAACGATTACTCAGATTCTTGCATCAAATATCTTTGCAAATCTGCTGGATTCCACATGGGAATCTATTTACAATAGCATCATGACTGGTAGTTCAATCTTTACTGATAATAACCCATCAAATGTTATTACACTTAATACATTCATTGAAAGCACAAAGTCTCATCCATATGATGTAGCAACAGTTGAACAATGTCAATCTCCATCAACATTATTAATGGATTGGATTAGATTTAATCCAGATCAAGGATATAATGCTGGTAAGAGTATGACTATTAGCAGTTTAATTGCAGCATATAAGCAAAACCATCCTGATTATGCATAAGGAGGGATTATATGCCTAAGTTAGTAATTAATACTGGTGCTGGTTTAAAAGCAGATGAAACAGGTCTTCACGTATTGGTTGATCCATCAGCTGGAAACAGATTAACTGTTGAAGAAGATGGATTATGTGTTGTTCCAACTGGTCAATCAAGTGAAGTTAAACTGTTTGAAAGTCAATATGGATATGGAATTCAAGTTGACTGGAGTCCATGGGGTGTATTCCAAGATGAGTTTATGGATGAAACAGTTGCTAATACTTACAAAGATAAAGTATCATGTAATAGTGTAATCCATCGAACATGGACAGCTGCCGGTTTAGATCCATCAACACAAATGCCATATGGTTTAACTGGTAAGAATGAATCTGAAGAATTCTCATCAACTTCTGATTGGGTATTTGTTGGAGATTTCTTCCGTGTTAAACAAAGCAATGGTAAGTACAATTATTATCTAATAACTCAAGTATCAGCAAATGATGGTAAACCAGGTAACAAGGTTATTGGATATATAACATTATTAACGGATGGAGCTGATTTTTAATGCCAAAAATAGTTGTTAAAACTGATGCTTCTTTAACAATTGATTCGTCACAACAGCTGTGTATTCGATTATCTTTATCTTCATCCAATCTATTATATCTAACTGGTACTGGTGAATTATCAATGCATGAGGGATTGGTATTTAAGAAGAAATATTATCCAATCAATTCAATTTCAGGTAATCCATCTATTGCTATTGGTGGTATCGGTTGTTCATCTGCAGTTTCAAGATTAATCTCCGTCGGTAACACTGACGGAGATATCTTTAATACTGGATCAACAGGTGATCCAAATACTGAAGGAGTTAATACAGCTAATCTTATAAATGCAATAGCTGGTACAGATGTTGGAATAAGCTGGTGGACTAAAGAAGATTATCAGAAAACTACAAATATGGGGGTGACACCTAATGCCTAAGTTTAATATTAAAACTGGTGATGGTATTACTCTTGATTCTAATAAGAGATTGGCAGTTCGTGTTCAAAGTGGTGTTCAGAATATTACAGTTGGACCAAATGGTGTATATGTTTCAAATGGTCAAGGTAGTAATGATTCAATTGTTGATAACTGGACTGTTGTTTCAAATGATCCAACTCAAACAAGTAATTTGTTAATACGTGGAAATGATCGAGTCATTCAAACATGCTACTATTATTCTTTTTTACGTGGTGAAAGAGAATGGATACCTGGAACAACACAAGAGAATAGTATAAGAGCAATTGAAACTAAAAGTCCAGATGTTGCAGTTGATACTGATCTTAAGAATGTTGATGATTTAATTCGTGAGATAAACTTTCCATGTTGGTATCCTGCGGTAACAACTGTTGATGGTAGAACGGTAAAGTCGTGTTCTCCGATACTTGTCAGACCCGGAACTCTGATTGTATTAGGAGATGATATTTTCCCATCAACAATTGGAACATCTCGAATTGCTGAAACTGGTTTTAGATTCTCCACTCATACAATGTATGATGATCAAGGACAAACTAAGATAGGTGAACAGAAAGCTTGGGCTTTGTTTGTTGTTACAAGTGTAACCACTGGTAAATGCTCAACTTATGAAAACATCATCGATTGGAATGTATTCAGAAATGCACATAACTATTCGGAATATCCAATTATAACTGCTATGACAATGCGTTGTTTATGGAGTGTAAATCCAAATTCTACAAACTACGGATATACATTTACTAATGCAATGAAGAGTGCATGGTATGCTAAAGGTGATGTTTTAACCGGAGCATTTGATCCAACAAATCTTTATGGTCAATATACGATTTAAGGAGGAAAGAATATGTCACAGATTAAAGAAGTTAATATCGGTGATAACATCAATACCCATGATGATTCAGATATCACACATGGCTTGAAAGGTGTTGTCCAGATCTATAGAAAGAATAAGGAAACTGGTGAAGTGTCTTTCTGGAATGAAAGTCACAACATCATTCCTATTTCCGGTTATCAAGTAATTCTGATGAAGTTATTTGGTTTATTCCTTGATTCTTCACATGGTAAGATTACTGATAACCTCACGAGAGATACAACTCTTGCAATTCCTGATCTTAATAACGTTCTCAATATCGGTGTTGATCCAAGTGGTGAAAGACCTGGATCAAATGATGGTTATACTGTAATGGATGAAGATATTTCTTCCAATTACATTTGTCAAGGATTCATGGTTGGTAATGGTGGTTCTGGTGAAGATACTGTTACAACAAAGAATACTGCTTATAACTTTATCTCTCTCCGTAATCCAATTCCTTTCCAACAGACTCTTTCGAGTAATCCAACCGTAGCTGGTAAGTATCTTGGTTGTTATTTCGGTAACAGTCCTGATGGTGAGATTCCACAGTCTGCATACATCAAGAAGTTTGATACAATACCGCATATCTATCATTCTTGGTGGACTGATAATCAGAGATGGGACTATGTTGATCCAGTAACACAGAATGATCTTGGACCAAATGCTATTAATGGAGCTCCGAAGACAAACAGAATTGAATCATATGTTGAATGCCAGCTTTCTCTCAGTGATACAGATTGCATTGAGTATTTCTCTCATGCTGGTAATAATCAAACTGCTATGATTAATGAAATCGGACTCGTTGCATTTGATACAATTCCTGGTACAAGATCAATTGTTGAAAAGTGCTATGAGAAGAAGATTCAGGATTATCTCATGATTATCTTCACCAAGAAGGGTGATGTAGTACCAACTGATTCTCAGAATAAGATCTGTAAAGTATTGGCAAATGAGATTCATGCAATTCTTGATCCAATTATAAATGCTCAAACCTTTACTCAGAACAATCTTAAGAAGTTCTTATCTGATCTTCCAACATACACTGACACAGATATTGAATCTGGTTCTTCTGTTGATTATGATATGTTACAAGAGCTTTTTGCAACTGCTGACAGCATCAATGTTGAAGCATATTATAATAAGAATGACACGATTCAGTATATTACTGATACCTTCATGAATAATCTTGAAGCTGTTGGTACAACTTCACTGACTATTGATGAAGCTCAGCGTATTAAGCTAATTACTTATTATACATTCCCCAGTATCCCGATTTCTACAAACTGGGAGATTCTCATTAATTACAGAATCTATGCAAATTAATGAGGTGATTAAATGTTGGATGTAAATCGTGAAAATGAATTAAAAATGCGAGAAGAATTCTCTGATAGTGTCTTGAACAATGTTGCTGGAGCTATTGGATTCGTTCAATATATCAAGTGGAATAAGATTCGAATTGTTATCAATATGGAACCAAAACCATCACAACGCCCGAGATTATCTGGCTATCGAGTTTACGTCCCCGGGGCATACAAAAATACAGCATTCTTCCATAAGAACGTCTTACCAACACTGAAGGGTGTTTGGATTGATACACCATGCAAAACTAACTTGGATATTTATGTCAAGACACCAGCATCATTTACAAAGACTCAAAAGCTTCTTGCTGAGATGAAGATACTTCGTCCATGGGCACATATCGGTGATATCGATAACTATGAGAAGTCAGTATATGATGCAATTCAAGGTAATCAGAAGCGTGGACACAATGGAATTATGTCTGATGACAGCCTAATAATCGAATCCCATTCAAACAAATATTATTCCGTTTCTCCTCGTTATGAACTTGAGATAACATACATGAAGGAGATTCCGGAAAGTATTAAATCTGTATTAAAATTACGAAAGTGAGATGAATAGTCATGGCTAAAAAATTCACAGACAACGACTACAGTAGTCTTTTCACTGGTGGTGATAAAGATGTCGAAAGAGACATTGATACCAGTTTACAAGCCTATGATAATCTGAAGGGTCTGTATGGAACAACTATTGGTAGAATGGTTCGCGGCTTTGATAAAGCTAAATCAACCAAGTCTATTATTGGTATGGCTGCTCGGAATACATTTGAATTCCCTGTATTTATTTCAAAGAGTATTCCTCTTGATTATGCTACTGCAACTAACCAGCTTCTTGAGCAGCTGTATGCATCATATGTACAAGCTGCAATTTCCCAGAACCCGATTGTTGATGCAAGAAGCGTAAAGCATGGTGGATTCTTGGCAAATCTTCAGACTAACACAACCAAGTATGTTGAGTATACTGATATGACATATGCTCATGAAGCTTGTCATAATGACATTATCAATGAAGGATATGAGTTTGTATTTGACATGCTCAATTGTGCTGATTGTGATTCTAAGGCAATTCTTGAGAATGTTGATAATACTCCACTGTGTGAGTTCGATCATTTCTTTGCAGAAGCTGCTGGTACTGGTGTTGGTAATAACAGTCATGCAACTGATACAGATTACAGAGATCAGAAGGCACGACTTGATGTTGAAAATACCAATAAAGCCGGTGATGAACCTGAGGATGAAAACGATAGAAGAGATTATCGTAGAGAGGTTCATAATCGTCGTGCTGAACAGAGATGGAAAGCGTATAACGCTGCAGCTGATAGTGAGCTTAAGACATTTGATGTTTCAACTCAGAAGCAGAAGGAAACCGATCGTCGTGACGAACATGCAATGAAGATGATGAATCGTGCTCCTGAAGTTCTTAAGGAAGATGACATGAGAAAGATCAATACTATGAAGCCTCTCATGATGAAGATTCAGATGCGTGTTGTTAATAATAAGGATGAGATTTCTGAGAAGCCGGTTGAATTCATTGTCGGTGTTCACACTCATGCTCGTCTTATCGATGCTGATGTTCTTCCTGATGTTGTTAAGTATCCTCTGAAGGAAATGAATGAAGTTACAAGACACATCAAGTGGAAGAACGGTGAGCTTAAGTTCTTGAAGGATATCGTATTCCAGATTAAGGAGAAGAAGCAGACTGCTATTGATTCTCGTGATCCTAAGAAGAAGTGGTATCGTCGTCTTTATGAACTTGCTCATGAGAAGGGTGATACTAAGGTAAGTGGTGCAATCAGTGGTAATGGTGCAACTGGACTTATTCCAAATGCAACAATCATGATGAGTGCAAGTGACTGTGAGAATATCAAGGCACAAACAAAGCTTGATGTTATGAAGCCTTCTCTTGCAAAGAGACTCTGCAGTGAACTCTTCCTCATTTCTCTGGTTGTAATCGATCAGGATGCAGAATCAATCAAGCTGTTCATTCCTGAATTGTATAATGACTGGGAAGTTCATTCTCTTGCAAGTGTTGAGAAGCAGCTTGCAGAGCTCAGTACAGCTGGTTCTAAGACAAGAGATCTGTTTAAGCTTCTCAAGTAATGGAGGTGTATAAAGATGATTAAGAATGGAAAACTTGAAAATGAATCTGATGAGAAGATTCAAAAGGAAATTGGATTGATGCTTAAGAGTCTCGATACAATTTACAAGAATAAAAGCTCTGATGAATATAAGATGATGGGTGATATCACCAAGTCTCCAGTCTACAGTGAACTTGAAGTTGCTGTTGCTGATCTGAGTGCACTTGAAGGTTTCCCGAAGAATGAAGCTGCTGATTACCAAGCTATGTTCAATACTCTTCACAAGCCGCTTTATAAGCAGATGGTAACTGGATTTGTCAGCAAACCTGATGAAAAGAATATCACGTTTACTGCATTATTCACATATGGTTATCGTCTGTTGATCGGTGAACTTTCTCGTATCTATTCATCTACTATTGCTACTGAGAAGGGTATTGTATATCAGCCTGATAAGAATAAGAATGATAATGCAAGAACAGCACAGTTCATTCATGATTATACTCGTAATCTTGAAGAAGAATATAACAAGGTTCTGAGACGTCTTGATTCTAAGCCGAAGCTCCATCAGGAAGCAGCATTGATGAATGCTCTTGGTAATGGTGCAAGTGCAATTGCTGCATTTGTTAATGCACATGAAATCATTCCGCTGTCTCATATGTTCAAGGATATCTTCAAGCATATTCTTGGTGCTGGTAAGATGCTTAATCCAATCTCATATATCAATCACAGATTAACACGCAAGTATGATGCTGAAGTTAAATCCTTTAAGGATGTTTGTGATTTGTATGAACAGACTAAGCAAGCATATGAAGAATATAAGAATTCTCCTGGTAGAAAGAGTTCTGCAATCGAAGGAAAGTATATCAGAAACATCAAGAAGTATGAGATTCTGATGAAGAATAAGCAAGCTAAGATCAAGCATTACGATTCTCGTGCTGAAGCAGAAGCTGCTGAGAAAGCTGAACAGTTGAAGCTTCAGAATAAACAAGAAAAGGAAACTCAGAAGCCAGCTCCAACAAAGCCTGCACCATCAACTCCAAAACCTGATAATACTTCATCAACTCCGTCCTCTGGTACAAGTACACATGCACCGGTTGATACTGGAGATTTGGACTTCTAATTTGAATAAAGGTATAAGAATAATGGGAGCGAAAGCTCCCATTATTTTATATTTCATATACATATTCTTTAATTGGTTGAATGTCATGATGATCAATTTTTAAGGAGGTGATAATATGACCCAACCAATACAGTTTATATCATTATTTGCTAAATTATTATATTACTATTATTTGAGTTATAATAATATGGCATTGAATATAAATGAAACAATTTTAAACAAGTTTACATTATATTTAATATGGTTATTTAATAAACAAGCCAAATACTTCAACTTGTATAATGAGAAATCAATTCTTGATTCATTTATGTTATTCGAGTTTCCATTTGATGAACCGATGAATATATATGAAACTGAGAATGCTATTAACATTGCAAAAAATAAGTTAATAGAATTTCCCATTAAGAATCATATTATCATTACTGACGATTACTGTATATTATCCATACTACCTGTTCCATTCGATGCAGTTGAGATAACTCATGGAATGATTACAAACTTCTTCACTCCAATATTAAATTGAGATGATATAACAATAATCAAAATCATATAGAAGGGACTGAGAACGTTATGACATTCAACGTGCAAATCTTTGATAAAAACAATTATCATATCGCAGATAACATGAATGCTTCTGCAAAAGATGTATTAACATATCTGCATAAAGGTCTAATTGTTATCAATATGCTGACAAATCAACCTATGACTGAATCGGATGTACTTGACACAGTTGGTGTTTCTGAATGTCCGATCGAGTTAGATTAACATGGTAATTATCACAGCAATGTGATTAATTATAAAAATCAATTTTCAAGGAGGAGATCGTAATGATCACAGAGAACAATTATAGCCTGTCTGCTATGGTAGAATGGGCTAACAAGTCCGTTAATAACATTAACGGAACCACAGAGGACATCCAGACAGCGTTCCATCAGGTCCTGAAGGCTGGTATCAAGAAGGCTAACTACCCGAGTTGTGAAGCTGAACTTGGTGTTATCGACCAGATCAAGGACTTTGATGTTACTCCGCTGGCTGAGCAGCTCCCGAACATCATTGCTAAGTATATGGCTGAAGAGAAGCGTCCGATCAATCTTCCGGCTGTTGATGATGTTACTGCTCCGGGCTCGCTTCGTCTTGTTCATAAGGATGAGACAGTTAACGAAGGTGTTATCCAGATGGGTGCTCGTAAGGGCGAGAAGTACAAGTCTGTTGTTAAGGCACATGACGAGTACAAGATCGTTAGCAAGAAGGATAAGTTCAAGGACTAATATGATGGTATGGTGTGGGGGCATATGCCCCCACACAACCATTATTATTATTTTTTCTATTATTTTGAAGCTTGGTATATATATAATTAATATGAATAATAAACAACTAATTCGAGTTGTAAATTATTCATTCCTATTATTGAAAGGAGAGTCAATATGCTGACTTTCGAAAAACAGATTGAACTTGTCAACAACAAATCCATCAGATTAGCAGCAATCGTGCAGACAGCTATCCATGGCTGGCACGGTGCAGATTCTGCAAATGACGATTGTCCTGCAAAGGCAATTGCAATCGCAATCGGAATTGATCCTGAGTACACATATGATTGGTATAACACCAACCCATATGATGTGCCAGATGACATCATTGAGAAAGTCAAGGAAGCTGCTGAAAATGGCAGTCTTGATGATCTCAAGATCCATCCAACTGATCTGTGCTATCCGCCATTATGGATTGTCGAAGAATTCGGCAAGTTTCTCCAGAAATAAAGCAACGTCCTGGGCATGACATTAAACCGCCCACCAATTTTTTTTGTTTTTTATGCACGAATTATTTTTTCCATTGGAGTTTCAGTTGATTCAACACCATTAAGTGTATTAGCTAAGTTTACATTAATACCTGCTGAGATATCTTCGAATAACATAGCTTGTGTTGCACCAGCTTGTTGTACTGCTTGTCTGTAACCAAGTTTTGTATAATCCATTAAATCAACATTCGGATTAGTACCATATACCTTTGCAAATGTATCTCGATCATGTCGACAAAGTCTTCTTGCCATGAATTCATAAATGATACTTGGACCATCGATACTGATCTTATTCAAATCCAGATTACGGAATGTCATATCAGGAATAAGATTATATGGAATTAATGGTAATTTAGAATTCATAAATACAAGGTCAAGATATTGACAAACATTTGCAATATTCTGCTGGAATGCTAATGAACAGATTAAAGAACCAGGTTCATATGATAAGATGTATTCGTCCATATTCTCTTGAAGATCACCGATGATATTAAGATCAACCATAGTCGGTACAGTCATAATTGTATCAAGAACAACATTACCATGGCCATCTTCAAATCTGGCTTTATTAATACCAAGACAAGTCATAGTAGTTGCTTCAATATAGTATGCAGTAATATCATCAGCATATTTAGGAATATACAATTTCAAAAACTGATTTGTTTTCAAGTGACCATCATCAGTTACTTCAACGAACTTATTTGGATGAAGGAATGTTTTACTTACATCCATAAATCCAGCCTTCTGAGAAAGGTCATGTTTTGATTTAAGCTTCAAGTCAAGAATCTTTTTTGTAATTACAGACATAAGCATTCCGACATTAGATACCTTATCATCTCCAAGAAGATAGAATAACTTACCAGCACACTTTGCACAGATCTTATTATGTAAGCAACACTGTGGTGAATACAGATTAATTGTTTTACCAACATAATCATTGATGTTATGAAGTGTGGTTTCTTTAATCTTATTACCTTCTTTGATGTTACGGAATATGAGGAACTGTTTGTTTGATTCAGTAACAGTAATCGGAATAGTTGATTGAGTACCACAGTCAGAATTTGGATCAAGATCAATTGCTTCTGATTGTAATAAAGCAATCATTTGTTTTGACATATAACCAGCTTCAGCTGTACCAATTGCAGAAGGATAAGCTGCTGCAACAATTGAGTTCGCGGATGGTGTAATGTCATTCGGCTTAATACCTTCCATCAATGAAGATTCCATGATATGATATTTCTTCAATCCATTATCAAACACGGCACCTCTCATAACATTGATGTTCTTATAGTTGTTATTTAAGTTACCATCACCACTTCGATAGAAGTCATAACCAGAATCATTCTTAAGATTCTCACGAACCATGTCCATTAATTCTTTCTCAATTGCATTATTTGCCATAACCTGTTTAACTGGATTATCTGAATTAAGATCAGCTGCATGTTCTTTAAACAATTGAGCTTTACGCTTAAGAACATTATCCATTGGCAATAGCAATGCAGGTGTAATAGATACAGCTAAGAATCCAGAACACCAGAAACCTAATCTGTCACGTGCATCTACATATGAAACCAGTTGATCAACTGTAATCTTATCTTCAAGAACAAGATTGTTTACTTCAGTATTCAATCTGTCAAGTCCTTTATTATCAATTGGAGTATTCTGATAACCAATATGTTGAATGATGTCATTCATCTCAAGCAAGTATCGATTAAGAACCAATATACCAAGAGTTGTTTCAGTTGGTTGCTTGACAAATTTGTATGTTGCTGGGGTTAATTGGATCTTTGCAGTTGGTTTGAAATTGGGTTCAATCATCTGATGAGTTTCTCTGTCCATGTGACCAGCAAACATGTTTTGAAGAAATGTCATATTTATATCATGTGGATCCACACTCAATATCCGATCAAGTGCAACTTGTGTTGAACCAGATACAGTTGTGGATTGTAATTCAGCAGCCATATAATAGCCCTCCTTTAGTATCAAAACTTTATTGATCCGTTTATTTTTAATTTTCATATACATATTATTTATATGATATCAAACCAGATATCATTAAACAATCTTAAGCCACATAAAGGAGGAATGATAATGGCTCATAAGATTAGGAACGTATTCATTCTTACGTTCATCATCACATATTCATCAATCAAATATGTGGTGAATTGGACCGAAGGGTTCATTGAGGGAATCTTCGACAGAATTTTCTTCCCGGAATTCGTCGATGAAAACAATCGGGAAACTAAGGAGGACTAATATGAGTTATAATGACAAACTGTGGGAACGTACAATTCCCTTTGTAGACAAAGACGGCGATACAATTGATGCATCTGAAATTGGCGGATTTATGACCCAAGATCAGAAAGACTTCATCGCAGATAAGCACCGTGATCTCCGAGTAAATAACGAGATAGAGTTAACTCGTGATCTCGAGGTCATGCTCAATGAAATCGTCCTTGAACATTTTGGAGATGGAATGGATGATGTATATACTGATCATGAAGAAGCAATGGATGATATCTTAGATATCGTGAATAAAAATGCTTCCAGCGATGAAGATGGTGAAATTGTAAAGCGTGGAATAATTCCCGCAGATATTGTCTTTGCAAACACAATGCCGGTTCCAAATATGCGAGTAATCCGCAAAAACACCATCGTTGATCTTAATTCAGGAAAACATGATGGTGTAAACGTTTACACGATACTCATGTATGATGATATCATTTCAAAGCTTGACGACATCTCAGATCATGAAGAAGTGGATGTTGTTATCGGTTTCATAAGAAGAGATTTATTTGTAAACGGAGAAAGAAGAGACTCTTGCGGATATCCAATTATCACAAACGTGAATACGGATACTCCATCGTTGAGAGTAGATCGATTTCATTGCTTGTTGCCACAGCAAGGTATCGATATTTACAGTCAGATGCCAGAAGACAAGAAACAAGATATAATCAGCAATATTGTTGAGGTTTATGTAGAGATGTCAACTATACTCGCACACTATTACGCAATTCAGCAGCTCCTGTTAAATCCGTTGGTAAAGAAGTATTCAACGACAACTCGAGTTGTTGATCAGTTCAAAAAAGGTGGTGGTAAAAATGGTAAGAAAAAGCCCGTGAAGTACATCAAACGTATCAAGCTCGATACGGATGATGTGACCAATCTTATCTACAAGAAAGATGAGAATGGTGAGCGCGTTCGTAAGACGCTGATCTGGTACGTTTGTGGACACTGGGTAAACCGTAAAGGTACCCGCTTCTTCAGACATGGTTATTGGAAAGGACCTCTGAGAGATTCCAATCCGGAACTGTTTGTCGACGGCGTACGTCAGCGTGAAATCGTTTAATCATTAAGGAGGAAAAAGAAATGAATAGCAAAAAGTATAATGGAACTGGTAGCAGTTGGGAAGATCTTTGCAAAACTATGCGTAAAGACAACCCGTATCCAGGACTCGCTGGTATCAATGATACCACGACCAATAGCTGGGGTACTCCGAGTGACACCAGACCGTCGGACACCCCGATCAATAACTTCTTTGGAGTTGGACCTAATATTCCGACATCTAACATCTATTCTCGTGTGAATGTTGAACAGGTTGCAAGTCTGTTCAGCTCTACACTTAGATTCCAGATGCCGAGAAGCGTGCGACTGATCACTATTCATGGATCTGAGGTATTCATTCCCAATGATGTGTTCGAACTGGCGAATATCTCTCTGATCCTTTCGATCAAGAGTCAGCTTGAGGATGGTATCTTTAAGCGTGAGAATAATGAAGTTCTCGATGTTGTCTATATGCCGCAGAACGGGATGACTACGAATAGCTATTATGTTAGCTATTATACCTCATCCGATAATACTGATATGATTGCAGTAAGCACCATGACACAGGCAGCAACGAGACTTATCTCCATCTTCAAAGATCTGGGGATTGATTTGATATCTGATATTGCAACAAAGACAACTGGTGCTCGATTAAGAG
>Ga0247608_10004121_pt1 | contig 16489 bp, 31 predicted proteins | sample 176DNAGHGlowgp2_FD_193490 | JGI IMG/M metagenome (GOLD analysis project Ga0247608, IMG submission 193490) | Sheep rumen microbial communities from Palmerston North, Manawatu-Wanganui, New Zealand - 1766 DNA GHGlow gp2 | ecosystem: Host-associated > Mammals > Digestive system > Stomach > Rumen ... | reverse complement strand
AAAGGCGTTGCGCAATAAAAGCGAACAAAAATTCCCCAAACAGAATTTTGTTCGCTAAAATTTTATTTAATTAAACCGAACATTTATTCATTCTGTTTAGGGATATTATGTTCACTTAAATATTCTATCTTTTTCTACTATACCATTATATATTACTTAATAAAATTTGTCAATACCTTTTTGTTATTTTGTTAAGAAATTTTTTATTAGTTCATATATATTATGTTTTATTTTTTGGTTTTCAAAATATACAAGTCCTGATTTAAAATTATCTACAAACAATTTCCAAAAATTATATTTACGCATTGCATTAAACATCATAGTATTTGGTGTATGGTCTTTAAGTGTCATTGAAAAAATGTATGGAGTGTATTTATCATAGTCCATTGAAACGAAAACTTTTCCGTTCGTGATAGTCGTTCCAGATACCGATATATTTCATCATTATATACTATTGCAAAGCTGAACTTTGCTGAACCTGATTTCTTTTCGATAAAGTTTTTATTTTTATCCATGATTTTATTTTTCATTGCGTATTGTTCGTAAGGTGTACCTTTTGCAAGTTTTCCGAATTAGTGTATTTTCTCTATCTTTCCTAAAATCTTCATTATTCATAAATTGAACAAGAATAAGATTTTCTTTAAATAATTTTATATCATTATTATATGGAAGTTGTAAGTCAAAGAATTGAAAAAGTGGTGAATATTCAATTCCGTTCGACTGCATTTCCAAGAATAAAAATTTTAATATCTGATCTATTACGAATAATACTGTCTAGGATACCCATTAAGATCATTCCGTTCATTTGGCAAATAATAACGTTTATTTTTTTCTATTGGGTATTCGTCAATTATAATTGTTTTAACATTTTGATAAACGGAAGATTTAAGATCCTGTGCTTCTGTCATACGTTTTGCAAAACCGAAAGACTTCATTATTAAAATAAAATTTACGTTCTTTTGCTTTAAGTTCAATATTAGGGAATGTGTCTTTTATATCATCAAAGAAGTCTTTTTGATTTTTAGTTTTTTCAAATATTTCTTTAAGTTCATTGTCATAACGTCTTAAATAAAGGAATTGTGAACCCTTTTTGTTATATTGTTCAATAACATATTTTTTCGCACCAAAGGACTTTCCGACAACCGCCTTTCTCCGATCAGAACGTTTACAGGGCAGTTATAAGATAAAATTCTGTGATAGTCGTAAAAATGCAAAGGGTTCACCTACTTTCCTAAAAGAATTGCAAAAGTAAAAGTTATGGTGCAGTCTTTCACGACAAATATACAAAACACTTGCTTTTCACACCGAACACGAAATATATTCGTGGTGTTTTCGTATTTACAACCATATTAAACCTTTAATTTCGCAATTAATATTATATCACATTTTAAGTATAAAATGCAAGTATAAGGTTATAATAATATTAAACTTTTTTCAAAACTTTTTTAAAAATAATTTGTAAAAAAGTATTGACATTTGTAAAATAACGTAGTATAATGTAGATAAAGTTAAGGAAAGGAGATTTTTAAAATGAATAATGAAGATGAAATTCAGTTAAGAATTGATCTACTATTAAAAAGTTTTGAAAAATATAAAGTAAAAATTGATAAAATTACAATATCACCTGAAATTAGAACAACTTATATTGATGAAAGTTCTAGATTTTTTATAAATTTTTGGTATCAGAAAAAATTAGTTGAATATAGTCCAAAAATGACACTTGAACAAATTAATTTTTATTTAAAAGGTTTAGGGTGTGCTTATACTTATTCATGGAAAGAAGTTTTAGAAAGGTAGGTGTATATATGAAAGTTGATATTTTTAGTACAAATAAAAAATATAATATTATTTATGCAGATCCTCCTTGGAGTTATAGAAATATGGGAAATATACAAGCAACAGCAAATCAACATTACAACACCATGAAACAGGAAGATCTAGAAGAATTGGGAAAAGTAATAAAGAATATTAGTGATACAAATTGCATGTTGTTTATATGGGTTACTTTTCCAAAATTACAAGAGGGATTAAATACAATAAAAGCATGGGGATTTGAATATAAAACGATTGGATTTAATTGGATAAAGAAAAATAAAAATGGAAGCAATTTTTTTGGAGTAGGTTGGTATACAAAAAGCAATTCTGAAATATGTTTAATTGGAGTTAAAGGAAAACCAATAAAGAAAAGTAATTCAATTTCACAAATAATAGAAACTGTTAGAGAAGAACATAGTAAGAAACCTGAAATTGTTAGAGAAAAAATAGTTGAATTTGTGGGAGATTTACCAAGAATAGAATTATTTGCAAGACAACAAGTAGATGGTTGGGATTGTTGGGGAAATGAAGTTTAGAAGATAGGTAGGTGTATATATGAAAGAAGAAGAAATAATAGCATATTTAAAATTAAAAGTTAATATAACAAAGAAACAAATTGAAGATGGAAGTTTATTTTTATATGTGGAAGATACAAAAAAAGAAATTAATGCAATACAAGGTTTATTAGATTTATATAATAAAGAAAAAGAAAAGAATAAAGAATTATTAGAAGGATTAAAATATAGAGTCAATTATTGCAAATTATTAGAAAAAGAACTTTATGAAGATACAGATATGGAGTATGAAATGGAATTAACTAAAATAGAACAAAAATATATACAAGAACTCTTAAATAAGGAGGAATAACTAATGAATAATGAAGAAGAAATAATAAATAATATAAAAACAATGTTAGAAAATAATGAAAATATATTTGAAGAGACTGGAACTTATATATATTTTAGTAAACCAGTAGAAGAAGATGTTAAATGTTTATTAGATTTATATGAAAAAGAAAAAGAAAAGAATAAACAGAAAGATATTATTATAAATTTATATAAAATTATGTATAATGAAATTATAAAGGAGAATAAGGAAAATGGATAATTCAAAAGAAATTGAAGAAGCATTAAAGAAAATATATTCTTTTAATATAAAAGTAAAATGGCTTGATTTTAGAATATATGAAGTAAAAGGATATATTGAAAACAAAGTTTTTAAAGTTAAAGTTTGTCAAGATGTCTTAAAAAGTTTTGATGAAAATATTTCTGACTTTTTAGAAATTATTGACAAACAACTAGCAATATTATATTATAAAAAGGTAGGTGAAAAATAATGAAAGAAGCTTTACAAATTATACAGGAATTAGATCTTCCTGAAGAAGTCAAAGAACTGGCACGAAAAGTTTTAAAAGATTAAGTATATAATAAAAATTATATAGGTTTATTCGTTTAACCATAAAACGAAAATATCAATATTATTTAACCGCACCAATGCGAAAAATTGGAGAAAGTGAAGGAAAATTATGAAAAAACAAGAAAAGAAAACAGAATTCAAGAAAAATGACGAAAATATTGGAGCATTATGGATCAAGAAAACTTCAAAAGCTTCTTTTTTATCAGGAATTATTGAAGATGAAGAAGGAAACAAAACAAGAATAGTTGTATTTAAAAACAAATTTAAAGAAAGAGACAATCAACCAGATTACAGAATTTTGAAAGCAAGAGAGCTTGAAGAAAAAGAAGAAGTTGAAGAAACAGTTGATGAATTATCATTTTAAATAAATGTAAACAATAAAAATAGAAGGGTAGGTGATTTGAAAATGAAAACAGTAAAAGGAATATATTTAAACTTAAATGAAAGTGATTATTGTTTTAACTTCAAAGGCTTATCCTTTTATTTTTCAAGTAAAATGTACATGGAAAAATTTAAAGAAAATGTGCTTCATTTTGTAGAACAAGAAACAATAAAATTTGAAATTAAGTATAAAATGACAATTAATCTTGATTTATATTTTATGTTAGTATTATATAATAGAATTGAAAAACGTGGTTTTAGAGTTTATGATAATATTAATAAAAAAGAACTTTCAAGAAAATCAGTATTTATAACAAATATATTATAATAGGAGAAAAAAGAAATGGCAGATAGTAAAATAAGATGGAATAGATCAGATACTGCGACTTTATCTAGGGCGGTTCGTGATTTTAATAAAAAAGTAAGAGAACTAAAAACGGAAGAAAATAAGTTGTATTTGCCTGATGAAATTTCTTATAAAGAAACAAAAGAAAATATAACAACACGTAGGGAACTTAATAGAATGATAAATTCTTTGAAACGTTTTAAAAGGGAAGGTGCAGAAGAACTTTACACAACACAGGCAGGAGAACAAATGACAAAATGGGAAAGAAGGGAACTTGGAATTCAAGCACGTGTTGCAATTCGAAGATTAAATAGAGAACTTGCAGAACTAGGAGTTCCAAAAGAGCGGACAAAAATATAGTAGAATTCAAATGGGAAGTCAAAGAGCAAGAGAAATTACACGTCAAATTGAAAGATTACGTGATATAGAAAATAGGACAAACTATGAATTTAAACGTTTAAAAGAAAGTATAAAATTTCAGGGTGCTTCTGATTTTGAAATGAAAAAAGCTAGCATTTTTCGTGAAAACTATATAAAAGAAATGGAAAAATATAAAGGTTTTCAAAATTACGAAATATTTATGAATAAATTAAAATCAATTAAGAACCCTACCCAATTCTATAATTTTGTAAGTAAAAATGAACTTATGCAAGACTTAACATATCAAAGTGACGAATTTTACACGCAGGAAGCATTTAATACTTTTATTTCACAATTTGGCATTGATATTCAAGGTGATATGGAAACTCTTGAAAATTTAAATATACTTCAAGAAAACTATAACGAATAAAGGAAGGTGAAGCTTATGTGAAAAGGTTTATGACAGATTTTGAAACTGCAACGTGGCTTGAAGATGAAACTTACGTGTGGGCTTGGGCTTCCTGTGAAATAGGAAATGAAGAAAATTTAAAAATAGGAAATACTATTGAAACTTTTATTGATTATTGTTTGGAAAATAAAAATAGTATTTTTTATTTTCACAATTTAAAATTTGACGGTGAATTTATTATTTATTGGGCTTTAAAACATGGCTTCAAACACGTTCAGGATAAAAAAGACGCCGATAATATGACGTTTACAACACTTATAAATGAAATGGGGCAATTTTATGAAATTACATTATATTTTGAAAAAGGAAACAAAAGAGTGAAAAAACTTACATTTATTGATAGTTTAAAAATTATCCCTTTTTCAGTATCAGAAATTGCAAAAGCATTTAATTTGACAGAAAGTAAACTTGAAATAGATTATAAAAGACCGAGAAGAAAAGGTCATATATTAACAGAAGAAGAAAAAGCATATATAAAAAATGACGTTGTAATAGTTGCAAAAGCTTTAAATGTATTATTTAGTGAAAAACTAGATAGAATGACAGAAGGTTCAAATGCGCTTCATGATTTTAAAGAAATACTTCGGAAAATCAAAATTTGAACATTATTTTCCAAAGCTTGAATATGAAATAGACAAAGATTTAAGAAAAAGCTATAAAGGTGGCTTTACTTACCTTAACCCTATTTATAAAGAAAAAGATGTAGGAAAAGGATCAGTTCTTGATGTCAATTCTTTATACCCTAGTGTTATGTATGAAAAAATGCTTCCTTTTGGTGAACCTGTATTTTTTGAAGGACAGTATGAAGAAGATAAAATATATCCACTTTTTATTCAGATGATAACGTGTTCGTTTGAAATAAAGAAAAACAGAATACCAATGATACAAATAAAAAATAACCGTATGTATTTTAGACCGAATGAATATCTTGAAAGTTCAGGTGGCGAAGTTGTTTGTCTAGTTTTAACAAATGTTGATTTAAAGTTATTTTTAGAACAATATAAAGTATATGACTTAAAATACGAGTGCGGTTGGAAGTTTAAAGGAATTCAGGGGCTTTTTACAAAGTATATTGATAAATGGATCAAGATAAAAAATGAAAGCACACTTTCAGGAAATAAAGGAATGCGAACTCTTGCAAAACTTATGCTAAACTCTTTATATGGAAAATTTGCAACTTCTCTTGATGTTCAAAGCAAAATTCCATATTTACGGTGAAGATGATATTGTTCATTATAGTATATCAGAAAAAGAAGAAAAAGACGGAATATATCTTCCTGTCGGCGCATTCATTACTGCGTATGCAAGAGAAAAAACAATAAGAACTTCGCAAAGCATAAAAGATTATTCAATAGAAAAATACGGAAAAGACTTATATATTTATTCTGATACAGATAGCATTCATTCTCTTTTACCAATAGAAGAACTTAAAAAATTTTGTGATATAGATCCTGTAAGGCTTGGTGCTTGGAAACATGAAGGAAATTTTGAAAAAGCAAAATTCATAAGACAGAAATGTTATATTGAAATGATAGATAGAAACCTACAAATTACATGTGCAGGAATGCCTAAAAGTTGCTATAAATATGTAAATTGGGAAGATTTTAAGACTGGGTTTACATGCAAACGGAAAACTTACATTTAAACACGTAAAAGGTCGGTGTAATATTAGTTGACACCGAATATACTATAAAAGAAGAAAACTTTATATCTCATCTTGAAAAATATAAAAAGAAATGATATAATTTTTATATAAAAAGAAACAATAGAAAAAGGGGTTTTATTTATGGAAATTGAAATCTTATTAGAAAAACTTAACTTTTCAAGCATGATATGGGAAATTGCAATTCCACTTATTTTTAGTCTTGCGGATGTAATAACAGGATATATTCAAGCAGTAATTAATAATGATGTAGACAGTCAAAAAATGCGTGTCGGTTTACTTCATAAAATTTTAATTATTCTTGTAATTATTTTATCATTTATAATTGGACTTGCTTTTAATATTTCATTTATTCCAAAGACTGTTTGTATTTATGTATTTATAATGGAATTTGTATCAATACTTGAAAATCTTAAAAAAGCAGGACTTGACCTTGGAAAACTTGGAAATATTTTAAAAGATAAAACAGAAGGTGGAAAATAATATGCAAAAAGTATATTTTAAAAGTAAATGTGGCGAAGAATATATATCAGAGCATTTTCAGTATAAAGAATTTGCGTGTCATGACGGAAGCAACAGATTTTTACTTGATACTGATATGATACCTGTAATTGAAAAATATAGACAATATGAAGAAAGAAGTCAAAGGATAAATTCTGCATTTAGAACGCCTTCATATAATAAAAAAGTAGGTGGAACAAGTTTAAGTTATCATTTAAAAGGACAAGCTTTCGACTTGCAATTTTATAAAACTGAAAGAATTCCAAATATTGATACAATGTGCGCATTCTTCAATACTTTAAAAGTAAAAGGAATTATAAAATATTCGTGGGGTGTTCATATTGATTTAAGAAAATATGTATATCATGCAAGTAGCACAGGAAAAAGACTTGAATTTAAAAAGATATATATTCCACTAGATAAAACTTTAAGAAAAGGAAGCAAAACAAATGACGTTGGTGTTTTACAATTTATGTTAAAACAAGAAGGTTATGGGCTGGAAATTGACTGCATATTTGGAAGAAAAACTGAAAATGCAGTAAGACATTATCAGGAAACAAGAAATTTAAGACTTATTGACGGAATAGTCGGAAAAGAAACATGGGGAAGTTTAATAAAATAAGTTATACACATAGTTATCCACATTTTGTTGATAACTATGTGAATAAATATAAAGGAATGATGAAAATGAAAATACCAAGAAAAATTGCAGAATTCGTTTGTGAAATATTAAACGAATTTGAAAAAGATAAACAAAACTATTATGCTAACAAATGGAATGACATAATTGATAATATAGAAAAGGAAGGAAATCATATTCCTAGAATTGATTAAGGTTTAAATTATGGCAACAATAGAAGCTAGAATAGCACCGTTTATAAATATTGAATTTGTTGTAACTTCTGTATGGTGGGAAGAACCTAGAAATCATAGGCGGTCTTGATATTGCAACTTATACAAGTGCAGGTGACAATGTTCCACTTTATTCAATGTGTAATGGTGAAGTTGTATTAAAAAGTTATGATGAAGACGGATACGGAAATTATATAATAATGAAAGATAGCACAACAGGAATGGGCTTTTTGTATGCGCATCTTAAAAAACCTTCAGTCAAAAATGTAGGTGATATCGTAAGAATTGGTGAATTTGTCGGAATAGAAGGAACGACAGGATCAAGTACTCGGAATTCACCTTCATTTAGAAATGCAAGATATATCAGAACATTCTTGGATATTTAATGCACCAAAGGAAACATATACAAACCCTGCTGACTTTTTAGGAATTCCAAACGTAGAAGGAACAGTTGCGATATATTATGAAACACCAATTCCTACTACGCCAAAAAGAAATAAGTTTAAATGGGTGCTATATGCAAGAAAATTAAGAAATAGGAATAAAATTTAAAAGAAAGGGGCAATATAAAATGGATAATAAAAAATTTAGTGAAATGCTTGACAAAATGCAAGAAAAAATAGGAAAAGAAGCTTCATCAAAAATTGCTGATGACATTGGACTTTTAATTACTGAAAATTCACTTGCAAATCAAGAAATTGAAAAACGTGATACAGAAATTACAAAATTAAAATCAGATAAAGATCAGCTTCAAGAAACAAATATGTCACTTCTTCAGCAAGTTAGAATGACAAACGATAATTTTGGAAGCTCTAAAAAAGAAGAAAGTGAACCTGAAAAGAAAATAATTGACTTCAAATCAGTATTTGATGAAAAAGGAAATTTTAAACACTAAAAGAATGTTTGTAAAAATGTCAAGAAAACACTTGACATTTTTATTTTTTATTTATATAATAATTATGTAAAAATTTAATTAGTAAAGGAGAGATTTTTTATGGCAATTCCTGAAGGTTTAAAAACCGCTTTAAACAATATTCGTGAAACAAGTATTGATAATAATACATTGTATCACAGATACGTTCCTGAAATATTCGATGACACAGATATAGGTTCTTTTGCAAGTCCTATTTTAAATAACCCAAATGTCATGAATGAATTCATGAACGTTTTAGTTCAAAGAATAGTTTATACACAAGTTGATACAAAACTATTCAGAAACCCTTTAAGAGTTCTTGAAGGTGATAGAATTCCACTTGGTTCTATCGGACAAGAAATTCATATTAACCCTGCAAAAGCAAGAAGATTTAATGTTGATGATTTCGCAGGACTTCTTGCAAAATATGAAGCTGATATTAAGGTTCAATATCATCATTTAAATGCAGACCTTCAATACTGCGTAACAATAACAAGAGCAAAATTAAAAGACGCTTTCGTATCTTGGTCAACGTTAGAAAACTTTATTGATGGTTTAACTCAAAGCTTATACAACGGCGCCTACATCGATCAGTATAATATGACCAAAGATTTAGTATCAAGTGCTTATGCTTCAAATAATGTAAGAGTTGAAGTTGTATCTGCAATTTCAAGTGAAGCAACAGCAAAAGCATTCTTAACAAAAGCAAGAGAATTATACTTAAATATGCAAACACCTTCTACAAAATACAACGCATGGGGTCAAATTGGTGGCTATGGTAGAGAAATTTTAACATGGTCAAACCCTGAAGATATAGTATTTTTATTAAGAAATGATATAGCTTCATATATTGATGTAAACGCACTAGCAAGTGCTTTCAATATTGATAAAGCTACACTTCTTGGAAATATTATATATGTAAATGACTTTGACGAATACGACAATGAAGGAACAAAAATATTTGACGGAAGCGCTATTATGGGAATGATCCGGAGATAAGGCATGGTTCAGAATAAAAGAACAAGAAATGACAATGGACGAGTTCTACAATGCAAACAACCGTACATGGCAATATTATTTAAATGTTGTAAGAATGTATTCATATTCATTATTTGCAAATGCAATAGTTCTTGCAACTTCTGCACCTTCTGTTCCTGCTTCTGAATTAAAATTTAATGAAACAAACCCAACAGTTGTTGAGGGCGCTAAAATAACATTATCACTTACAACTACACCTTTCCAAGCAAATCCTACAATAACATTTAGCTCAGGAACAGTAGCAAAAGCAACAGTTACAAAAATTGATAATAAACATGTTGAAGTTACAGGTGTTGACGCAGGAACTTCTGTAATTACAGCAACAGACGGAACACATTCAGCAACAGTTACAGTTACAGTTACAGAAGCTACAGAATAAAATAGTATTCTAACATTCACACTCCATAAAGTTTAAGGGGTAGGGCAAATCACCCTATCCCTTATTTTTAAGAAAGAAGGTTTATTTATGGCAATTACTCCAAATACAAATTTAAGACTTTTGAAATGTCCTATTGAAATTGATAATAAAAATCAAATAAAATTTACAAGTAAACAGGCACAATATAACTATTTTAATTCGCTTCCTTCTTTAAATTTAGATGATGAAGATATTTCATATCAAAGAAAAGATAGTATTATCGCTTTTCCTGAACATATTGACAATTTATGGGAATATAACTATTGTATGTATCAAAACGAAAACTATACTGACAAATGGTTTTACTGTTTTATAACTGACATGAAATACGAAAATGACGGTTTAACATATATTACTATTAAAACTGACGTATTTCAAACTTGGCAATTTGATTTAACATTTATGAAATCTTTTGTTGAACGTGAACATGTAAATGATGATACAATAGGGCTTCATACAATACCTGAAAATTTACAACTTGGAGAATACATTGAACAATTAGTAAATTCAAGTGATAAAATTGAATGGAATTCACTACTTACAAATATTGTTGTAGTTTTAGGTGTAAGTGAAGTAGGCGTGGGTGTTACAACTTATCCAAGCGGAAACAAACAATATAATGGTGTATTTAGTGGGCTTACTTATATTACTTTTCCAACATTTTCGGACTGTGCTTCATATATTAGAGCATTACAAAGTTCTGAAACGGAAGATTTAATATATACGGCTTTTCTTGCACCTTTAAGTTTAGTAAATGACGCATTTGAAAATAAATTTACACCTGAAGGATATAATTTTGAAATGGCTTTTGTTCCTTATTCTGCACTTGCAAAAGATATTGCGCAGTGTCATGTAAGTGATGATTTTAAACTTGACAAAAATTATACACCTGTAAATAATAAATTGCTTTCTTATCCTTATCGTTATTTTTTACTTTCAAATAACGTGGGAAATTTTGCAGAATATCACTATGAATTATTTAAACATGACAATAACAATAAAATGCTATTTTATATCATGGGCGCAATAAATAATGGGTGTTCAATTAAGGCTTTTCCTGAAAGCTATAATAAGGCAATTCCAACTGGTGAAAGTTATAGTGAAACTGATATAATGTATAGTTTAGACGCACCAAAACTTCCAACGTGTTCTTGGATAAATGATCCTTATACAAATTGGCTTACACAAAACGCAGTAAATATTCCACTTGATATAATAAAAAATGTAGGACAAATTGCAGTCGGAACAGGTCTTGCAATAGGTACTGCAGGAACTGGTGCAATAGCAGGTGGCGGACTTATTTTAAGTGGTTCAATGGGTATTGCAAATACAATGTCAGAAATATACGAACATAGTCTTGCACCTGAAACTGTAAAAGGTGGTGCAAATCAAGGTGATTTAATTTTTGGACTTCGCAAGATGTTTACACCTGTAAAATTTTCAATAAAAGAAGAATATGCAAAAAATATTGATAATTATTTTTCAATGTTTGGTTATAAAGTAAATGAAACAAAAATTCCAAACCTTACAGGACGCAGAAATTGGAACTACGTAAAAACTATTGATATTAATATTGAAGCAAATATTCCGCAAGCTGACTTAACAGAAATAAAAGAAGAATTTAATTCAGGAATAACAATATGGCATAATACAAATACTTTTCTTGATTATTCGCAAAATAATGATATAATATAAGGTAGGTGATAAAATATGGGAAAAAAGAAAAATTATAGAAACAATTATAAATTCGTTGATAGTTTAATGATAAATGACGCAACCTACGTTGATTATTTAGACAGATTTAAGAAAATTGCGCTTTCTGTCTTTGAATGGACTAACCTTCCAAAATCAATGAATGCAATGTATCTTGAAAAGTGTCTTTATTATTTAGGACAGGCAACACTCTTAAAAGATAAAAACTATGGCTTTATAAATACACGTTGCTCGACAGACGGAAGCTTAAATATATACGGACTTCCTGTTCGTTTTAACTGCTATTCTTATGAATATCAAACAAGCAGGTCTTTATATACAGGCTTAAAACCTAGAACAGACGCACAAAGAGAATACCTAGAAACTAGCGAATGTATTTTAGTTCAAAATAATTGGGAACGTATTCCAACTGCTCGGTTCAATGGAACTTTTTGCATATAGACTTTATGAAGCAGAAAGAAGTTCAGACGTAAATATAAAAAATCAAAAATTTCCAAATATAGTGCTTACAGATGACAAACAATTATTTACACTTAAACAAGTATATTCACAAATTGACGGAAACGAACCTGTAATTTATGCAGATAAAAAGAATTTACAACCTGATAGCATAAAAGTATTACAAACTGGCGCACCTTTTGTCGCTGATAAGCTTCAAGAATATAAAAAGGAAATATTTAATGAAGCATTGACTTTTCTTGGCATTAATAATATAATGGTAGAGAAGAAAGAACGTTTAATTTCAGATGAAGCAAATTCAAATAATGAACTTATAAACTTAAATTTGCAAAGCTATTTAGCGCCACGTCTTGAAGCTTGTAGGCAATTTAATGAAAAATTTAACCTTACAGGAACTGACAAAGAAATAGGCGTGCGTGTACGTTCAGACTTAAAAAATGTAATTAAAAATGCCCAAAGTGTTGTATCCGACTTTAAAGAAACTCAAAATATTGAAGAAATTGATTTAAAGGAAGGTGATAAATAATGGCAAAATATACAATAGAACTTCGTAAAATTTGTGACATATACGGTCGTGAAGTAGTTGAAAATTGGTTCAAAGATTATGATATAAAAAATTATTTAACACCTACGCAAATTGCACAAATTCAAAAATTTAATGTATGGTCAAAAGATAGACTTGCTTCAAAAATTGTTGACCATTATTATATGAAGGAAATAGGTTTTGAAACTCCTGCACTTTTCAAACACTACGCAAAAATCACAATGCAGGAAATAATGGAACGATATTTTCCTAAAATCTATTCAAATTTTCTTGAATATGATCCACTTTCAAACGTTGATTTTACAGAAGTTTACACTAGAGAAATCGTAGGCACAGGAGAAAATGAAGGATCGTCAAATTCGAATTCTTCAAATACTGCAAGTGGTATGAATATAAATAATAATACACCTCAAAAAAGAATTGAAAAACAAGATTTAGAAAGTGGACTTTATGCTTCTTCTACAAATCAAAGTGATACTTCTTCAGAAATTCAAGATAAAACAGACACAAAGTCAAATTCAAAATCAAATACAATAGAAAAATTTACTCGTCATGAAGAAGGTGACAACGGTGTTATTATTACAAATCAAAGACTTGTTAAAGAATTTAGAGAAATAATAGTTGCAATAGATGAAGAAATTATAAATGAATTAAATTCTTTATTTATGGGAATTTATTAGAAGGGAGTTATTTTATGAATAAATTAGATAAATTAAATTTAAAATGTTACCCAAGATCTATAGGCGCACTTCCAAGTTCTTATCTTGTATCTTTAAGTTATGAAGAACAATTACTTTTACTTTGCAAAAAACAAGAAGAAGTTGTTGAATTTATAAATGACGTTTTAGACCAAAAAATAAATGATTATATAACTGAAAGATTTAATGACTTAATGATAAATGCAATGTATGAAGAAGAAACTGAAACACTCGTACTTTCTATTGAAGATAGTGGGGTGTAATTAATGGATATTAGAAATTTAAAAATAAATAATATACTATATAATATCGCAACTACTTGGCGGAAAAATAAAAGGAAATATACTTGACCAAACAGATTTAAAAAATGCACTTGATACAATTTCCGATAATATTCCAACTGACCTTTCTGAACTTTCAAATACTACTACAAAATTTGTAAATGAAACTCAACTTGAAAGTGCAATATCGTCACTTGGAAATGTATTTACACTAAAAGGTTCAGTGCCAAATGTTGAATCTTTACCATCTACTCGGAAATAAACAAGGTGACGTTTATTATGTAGAAAGTGAAAGTGCAGGTTATGTTTGGATAGATGATAACGGTACTTTAAGGTGGGAAATACTTGGAATGACAGTTGATACTTCTAACTTCTTGACAAAATCTGGACTTCTTCAAACTTCAGGAACTTCTACAAATAATACTATGAGCCAAAATGCAATTACTTCTGAACTTGGAAATAAGCAACCTAATTTAGTAAGTGGTACAAATATAAAAACAATTAATAATGAAAGTATTTTAGGAAGTGGAAATATTGAAATAGAAGCTTCTGGAGATATTGAAGAAATTGGAAGTAATACAAATGGAAGTTATATAAAATATAAAAATGGAATTTTAATTTGTTATGGTACATTTTCAAAAAGTATTGCTAATTCAAATTATGTCAATTGGGGTTCTATTAAGACCTATAATATGACAAATGTTCATACTTTTCCAATAAGTTTTATTAGTAAACCAATTTGTATCGTTCAAACTGTTTCTAATTCTGCTACAAACTGGGTTACTTGGTCTGATACTTCTAGTACACAAATAACCGGCATGGGTGTTACTCGCCCAGATGCTCCAGGAAATGCTACTGTATCATATAAATATTATGCAATAGGTACATGGAAATGAAAAAAATATTAATTATAATTATAATAGGAGGTTTACTTATGTATATTTCAAATATAAAATTAGAAAATGAAGTGTATGAAATTAAAGATACTATAGCACGTCAAAAAATTCAAGAACTTACTTCTAATGTAAATAATAAAAATTTTGTTCCAAATATTGAATATATGTTTACTCATCACGAAAATGATGCAACTTTTCAAGGAATGTGTGCTGATAGTCAATTTTATTATTATGCTAGTATAGTAAACAATGCAAATGTAAAAATTTATAAAAGAAGTTTACAATCAAACGAATTGATTAATACTTATGTAGATATACCTTTTGGTCATTGTAATGACATGTGTGTTTTAAATGATATTTTATATTCGGCTGACTTTAAACATGGCAATAATTATTCACGTAAAATATCATATTATAATATGCTAACAAATACTACTGGATCAATAGATGTTTTTGAAATTAATCAAGCTTTAATTAATCAGGGTTATATTAATATTTCAGGAATAAGCGTTTATGATAGTACTCATTTAATTTGTTTACTTAATAAAGACCAAAATGTATATAATAATTTTGGAATATTTTTATTAGATTTATCAAATAATTCTTTCACTCAAATCGAAGTAGAAAATACAAAAAATATTAATATTACTGATTTTTATATGTCTTATCAATGTATTGAATATGTAAACGGAAAATTATTTTTAGTAGCTTCACATCCTACTTATTTAATAGAACTTACAGAAGTCGATAATAAGTTTGAAGTTACACAAATTATAAATATACCAACTCATGATATACTTGGACAAAGTATTGGAGAAATGGAAGGTATTACAAAAGTTCCTGCAAGTTTTAATGGTGAATATACTTTACTTCTTATGTCACAAACTCACAGATTTTCACAAAATAAAATGACTTTAAAATTTTATTGTATAAATCCATTTTATAATTTACCAAATACAGCAAAACGTATTGGATTTGAACTTACTTATCCAAATTTACAAAATAATATTATAGTAAAAGCAAATTCAAGTAATTATTATGAAGATGGTACTGCAGATTATCCTTTTAAAGATTTATTATCGGCAATAGAATGTTCACAATTTTCTACAATAAAAACTGGAAAACAAATTTTGATATATGCAGGACAATATGATATAAGTCAATTAAGAAACTTTAATAATTTTGCAGTTGCTTCACAAGAAGAAGGCGTAATATTTAATGGTTCAATGTCATTTAATAATTGTCAAAATGTATATATAGGTGGTGCTTATACAATAACATTTAATACTCAATTTTTTCACACTACTAATTCAAAAATTACATTTAATAATATAATACTAAATGAAACTGGAACAAATACTCTTACAATGGAACTTGGATCTGTTGTTAAATTTATAAATTCAGTTGCAAATCTAACTAATTATTTTGTAGTAATTTCAAATTCACACTGCGATATTGAATTTTCTACAATTCAAAGAACAAATTCGCAATATCTATTTAATGTAACAAGTGGAACTTTAATTTGTAGAAATAATAATGTACTTCCAGCAAATATTGGAAGGGGTGCAGGTGGAATAGTACAATATGCAGGATATATAAACGCACCACAATAAAAAATTTCTTAACAAAATAACAAAAAGGTATTGACAAATTTTATTAAGTAATATATAATGGTATAGTAGAAAAAGATAGAATATTTAAGTGAACATAATATCCCTAAACAGAA
>Ga0247608_10004120_pt1 | contig 16491 bp, 21 predicted proteins | sample 176DNAGHGlowgp2_FD_193490 | JGI IMG/M metagenome (GOLD analysis project Ga0247608, IMG submission 193490) | Sheep rumen microbial communities from Palmerston North, Manawatu-Wanganui, New Zealand - 1766 DNA GHGlow gp2 | ecosystem: Host-associated > Mammals > Digestive system > Stomach > Rumen ... | reverse complement strand
ATTCCTTCTTGATGCCAGGGGCTGCAAGCTCCATCGTGTAGGCTTTCTCACTCTCCTTGACATTGACTGCGGGTGCTGTACTGTTGGCACGAGGCATGAAATCAGTGTTAAAGAAATCATCAAACATCGTTGGGAACCAACCATTGCTTTTCATTAATCCGTTCAACATAATCAATACCTCCTAATTATACTTTTGGTTTAACTTATTTGTTTTTGACCTTTCGGTCGAGTCTGCTTTCGCTCGGAAGATTCAAAGCGAGCTTTGATCTTCTCTCGCTTAATCGCAGCCTTGATCGCCTCCGCTTGTTTGCTTCGGCTTTCACTAACAGATAAGCAAAGTACATGCCTACAAAACGAATCCGTGCCAGAATGACAATCGAGAAAGTCAATCTGGCACGGAATTTAAACTCGCTTAAACTATGCTGACAATTTATTAAACTCGGTTAAACATTGGTTCAGATAACCACTTCTTTTCCAAAAGGTGAAAGAGCAAGCTTCGCCAGTCGGAATTTCCATAAATTCCGATTTATCAGCCTGTATTATTAAACTTTGTTGCAAAGTTAGTCATTTCTGAGAAATTCCCGTGAAAATTGCGGAGTTTCCACGAAAAATTCACAAATTTTGTAATAGGGAAATGCCAGCGATACGTTTTTCTTCAATATATCAGCGGTTACTCTCCACCCACTTCTGCAGATCTGCCTTTGAAGCACGGTTTAGGAGTTTTCCCTCTTTCCAATTCAGATCGGGATAAGCGGCCTTCAGGTCAGCACAAGCCTTCTTGATGCTACTGCCTCCTGATGTCGCAAAGGGGATGACTATCTTGCCCTGGAAATCGTAAGTCTCCATGAAGGTGTTGATAATCGTGGGACAGGTATACCACCAGATGGGAAAGCCTACATACACCACGTCATAATCCTTCATGTTCTGGAGCTTGGCGGTGATAGCCGGACGCGAATGCTTATCCTGCATCTCCACCGATGATCGACTCTGCTTATCATTCCAGTCAAGGTCAGCATCCGTATAAGGCTGTTCAGGCTTGATCTCATGCAGGTCGGCTCCTGCCACCTCTGCCAACTGCTGGGCAACACCCTTGGTCGTGCCCGATGCCGAGAAATAGGCTACTAATGCTTTCTGTTCCATCGTTGTCTCTGTTTTCTTCTGTGAAAGGCTACGGGTAGGCGCGCAAAGCGCGGGAATGCAGGCACTCAGGCTGACAGCCAGCAGTGCCGTCATCATCAATACAATCTTTTTCATACGCTATCTTTGTTTGTTGAATATCAGTTTCATCGTCTCTGGGTCGAGCGGCTGCATGGTGGGCAGTTTCAGGCTCTTCACCATGTGGAGCGTGCCCTGCTTGTACTTCAGGAAGTGCTCCGTTTTGATGTGGCTCTGATAGGCTTCCTCGGAGGCATAGATCTCGAGGATGCGGATCTGCGTGGAGTCCTCAGCGCTCTGCATGGGGAACAGGCAGACGACGCCTGGTTCAAGCTCCACACTCAGGCGGTCTACTTCGTTGGCAAACTTCAGGTATTCCTGCAGATGCTCTGGATAGACTTCAATTTCGGCCAGTCGAACTATCATCGTCTCTTTTTCGTTCAAATCGTCGTGCACCATTCCGTCGGTCTGTGCATCAACGGAACATACTGACATTGCCACCATCGTAGCCATTATCATAACGTATTTTTTCATCTTACAACCTTTTTGCCGTTTTCTATATAGATACCTTTAGATGGCTTCTGCTTCAATAACCTTCCAGCCAAATCGTAGATGCCGTTAGGTGCTGATGCTGTAGTTTTGACCTCACTGATTCCTGTAACTGTAGTATAGTTGACGGCAGTGAGCCAGTCCTGAATGAGCGTTGCCCGTCGGGAGTGGTTGGAATGGTTAATCCAAAGATCCTCACTGAAATAATCACCGTCAGAAACCAGTCGCTTGCAGTCGGCAACCACACCGCTGATGCCACTGCTGGCACTCGACACAATCAGACCGATGTTCTTGCCTGCCATCTGCCCTCCATAGTTGAAGAGGTAGGTCTGCATTGGAGCCGCCATCTGACTCCACCAAAGGGGCGTAACGATAATGATAGTTCCATAGTCGCTCAGCGATGTACTCACGGGGTCGATGGCTGGATAACTGCTCGCATCGTTAGGATTCGCCTTGATAGCATTGAGCAGTTGGGTGCCTAGGGCATAGCCGTTGGCCTCATATTTCAGTCCCTTCTCTGCAGGCTGTATCTCCAGCACGTCAGCATCTATCTGGCTGGTCAGCGTAGTAACAATCTCACGGGAATAGTTGGTGTAGCTGTAGTACACCACAAGTGTTTTTGCCTTAGCACCTGTACACAGCATTGTAAACATGGTACAAACAAAAAACATCAGTTTCTTCATAATCATCTGTTATTTAAAAATAGGCTCCACAATGGGGCACAATGACCTTTATCTGATTATAGCGAGCCAGTACATTTCGTGAAATCATATTAGATACGGCTCGAGTGGTTTCTGAGAGGTATTCCTGCATGGCTAGCGGAGTCTGCTGCATGACCTGACGGTTGACGGGTTCCGGACGATGAGGATGAAGGATGATGACAGCCTTTCGTTCATTTAAGACGGAGAAAAGCGTATCGAGTTCAGGTGCACCGAGGTATTGGCCACCTACGTTCGAGGCCAGTTTGATGCCGTCGGCTTTCAGCGTGTCGAGGGCATAGATGGTTTCACGGATAGCGGCATTCACATCGGGCAGGGGCAGTGCTGCACAGAACTTGAATCTACCCGGATGCTCCTTCTTGATGCGAGCTGCAACTTCGTTTGTCTGTCTCACTACATCTGCTGATGTCGGCTGTGGAGCTGCTAATGTCAGCACCGATGTCTGCACACCAGCCTCGTCCATCCACTTCAGATGACTCTCCACATTATAGCTTGGCAAGGGGAATCCCTCGTCCATCAGTCGCCCCTCATTTTCAAGTGCCGAGACGAACTCAGGAGTGATGATGTGGCTATGCACATCTATCACACCTTGAGCCATTGTTACAGTTGCAATTATCGTTGCAAATATAATCGTCTTAATCCTTTTCATCCTGAGTCTATTTACTCCACACCATTTACGGAGGGTCTGATTACTCCATACTGTGTTCCCAACCGCCACGTGTGTCAACGCCTGTCGCATCAGCAAGTGCTTCCAGTTTGGAAACCTCTTCTGCGGTCAGCTGAATCCTGGCAGCCTCTGCAGCCTCGATGACGTGACGCTCCTTCGTGGCTCCGATGATGGGCAACGTTCCCTTGGCGATAGCCCATGCGATACCAATCTGAGAGCACGAGGCACCATATTTCTGTCCGATGACGGTCATCTCGTTGGTCAGCGCCTCCAGTTGTGGCAGTACGGGGTTGTACTTCTTTCCGCGATCACTCTCTGCAGGCAGCGGGTTCTCCTTATTATATTTCCCAGAGAGTGCGCCCTGCTCCAGCACCATATAGGCCCAGAACTCGATGCCCTGCTCCTTGCAATAATCCAGCACACCGCCTTTCTCAGACGAACGGTAGAGCAACGAGAAATGGTTCTGTACGGCACTTACCTTGAAACCGGCCTCGCCTAAGATTTCATTAGCACGGCGAATCTCCTTGATGTTGTGATTCGACACACCTACACGCTTCACCTTTCCAGATTGTAACAGGGGAATCAGTTCTGGTGTCCAGCGCTCCACGTCCATAGGGTTGTGAATCCAGTAGATGTCGATATAGTCACAGCCCATACGCTCGATAGATGCGTCGGCCATTTTCTCTACAGAATTTTCGTAAATCTCTGCAATCTGCGGAGTAAACTTTGTGGAAATCTGCACATCCTCACGCTTGTATTCACTAATCAACTGTCCAAGAATCTTTTCCGACTCACCCATACCATAGACGGTAGCCGTGTCCCAAAGATTCAATCCGGCTTTCATCGCTGCGCCTAACACTGGCTTCAGGTTCTCTACGTCAGTCTTACTTCCAAATACGGCGTCTCCGCCGAATGCTCCTGCGCCCCAGGCCCAGGTTCCTAATGCAATCTTACTCATATCTTCTTACTGTTTTTGATTTGATGCTGCAAAGGTACGATGATTTCGTCATTCATAGCCTAACTAATTTACTGATATATCAACCTATTTTACGGTTTTTGCAGATTTTTCTCTTTTATGTTGGTAAAATTGTGTAATTTTGCCCTCGAAATGGAGAAGATATTAAGAGTTCACCATGTCAACGACTATGCCCGATACATCGGTGCGCCAGAGTTGCATCCGCTCGTCTCAGTCATCCACTACGACGAGCTGGTAATGCTTTTAGTTTGGTTAATAATGGTTAGTTAATATGTTTGAGGCTCGCAGGGATGCGAGCCTCAAACATGTTTATAGATAGTCGAAGGGTCAGAGCCCCTGCCCCACCCGAAATTAGGAAAAGACAGCAGGCGATAACGCGGTAACACGGTAACACGGTAACATAAGGTTTTCTGCATGTGATGGGGATCGCTGGGTGAGAAAGAGATTATAAATTTATATATATTATTATATATATTATAATATATATAATAATATATATAAATTAAATAAGGGGTGTCGATTACCAAAATCCAAATGTTACTGCGTTACCGCGTTATCGCGTCAATTGGCCTAGGAATCAAGGCTCACCTAATTCACTATAGATGAGAGCGACCTGCGCAGGCGTGAAGGAGCGGGAACCGGAGGCCAGGAGCACTTTCAGACGGGGGTTGGTGAGCAGCCATCTGCGGAACTTGGCCCAGGCTGAGAGGGGCAAAAGATCGGGGAAGTAACGCTGCGCAAGAGCGGTACGGTTGAAACTGGTGGGATGAGCGTTTTGATTGTAAAGCATAGAAATATATAATGATTATGATGCAAATTTACAAAAAAATCGGCAAACCACCAAATTTTTGCAGCTTTTGAGCCCAACAACTCGATATAACTCGATGAGTGGCCATGAAAATTCCGTACCTTTGCATTGTCTAAGAAAAAGACGGGATTTGCGGCCTAACTAGGTAACAAAAATTGCCAAGCGCGCGGGCACCTGAAACCTAGGCAAAGCGCAGAAATCAGTCTACTTGACAAAAAGTAAATTTATTTAACAAACTACTAAAAAACAACGATTATGGCATTGAAAGTAAAAGCAGTTGAACGAAAGATTAAGTTCACGAAGGACGAGAATGATCCCGGTGTATACCGCTATGTGATGCAGCCCGACCTCTACATCGCACTGAACCAGACGAAGGTGATCCGTGAGGCAGCCCTCCGCTCAGGCGTGAGTCAGGGTGTGATGAAGGCCTGCTGGGATGCAGCCGGCGAGGTGATCAAGGCGTGGGCGACTGAAGGTCACTCGGTGGCGCTGCCCGGACTGGGCACCATGCGATTCGGCCTGCGCGCCAAGAGCGTGGAGAATGTGGAGGACGTGAAGTCGAGCCTGATCTCGAGCCGACGCATCATCTTCACACCGACCCAGGACCTGAAGGACGAACTGGCCAGCACCGCTATCCAGATCACCTGCTACGACCGCAACGGAGAGATCGTGAAGCGTGTGACCTCGAGCGACGCGGGTACGGTGGAGGATGAGACCTCCCCCAACCCCTCCGAGGGAAACACCTCCCCCAACCCCTCCGAGGGAGGGGAGCCTGATATGACTGGTGGCGGACAGAGCACCGGTGGCGGAGATAGCACCGGAGGCGATGAGTATGACCCGAACGGCAACTAATCAGAAAGGGAGTTGACGCATGAAGAAGCGTATCGTTGAGGTAGCGGTGAAGGTGATAGTAGCCGCCCTCACGGCCTTCCTGACAGCCATCACGACCACGAGCTGTATGGGATATGGACCGTTTTAAAGGCCAAGAAAAGGTAAAAAAAATAAAAAGGTAAAAAAGTAGAAAAAGGGCTGGCATTGGGAAGATGTCGGCCTTTTTGTTACCTTTGGTAGGTATCCCATCTTCAGAGTTTGATGTAGATGTTCTTGCGATAGAGGACGTAGCCGATGGCGAAGTTGAGCAGGACGAAATAGAGGGCATAGACGAGCGAGGCCCACTTCAGAGCGGGAATGACAGCGTGGATGCCGTTATAGACCAGCTCGGAGACGCCGATGTTGCCCAGGATGATGGCGAGAAGCTCGCTCGACACGTAGAGGGCGAGGGCATTGACGCCAAAGACATGGAAGAAAGTATTAAACAATGGGGACTGTCCACTCTCCACTGTCATCAGCAGCGCCAGCAATAGCGAGGCAAGGCCGCAGGTGACCATGACGTAGCTGGGGCTCCAGATGCACTTGTTGAGGGGCAGCCCGTAGGAGAGCAGATAGCCGCCGATGACGAGGACGGTGCCCACCACGAAGAGGGCGATGACCTTGTCGGAGACGGTCTCCTTCTGACGGACGATTCTGCCACAATAGAAGCCGAACAGCACATGGGCGACGGAGGAGATGGTGCCCAGCAAACCCTCAGGATCGACGGGGCTCCAATGATAGAGATGGTCGTAACCGAAGAGATGGAGGTCGACCTGCGCCAGCACGTTCACACTGGCATCCTCAACATAGCCGTTGCCAAAGACAAGGATGGCGGAATAGATGACCAGCAGACCGATGGCCACAGGGATGGTATATTTGTGATTGCAGAACAGGGCGAAGAGCGACACGACGCCATAGCAGAGGGCGATGCGCTGCAAGACCGCAAAGATGCGGAGATGGCCGAAACAAAGGAAGTCGCCCCCGATGGCATGGTCGAACCAGTTGATGAACAGGCCGATGGCGAAGAGCAGCACCGTGCGCTTGACGACGCGACGGACGACCTGAGGCGTGGGTTTGAACTCGGACTTCACCAGCGAGAGATAGCACGAGATACCCATGATGAAGAGGAAGAAGGGGAACACGAGGTCGCAGGGCGTCATGCCGTTCCACTCAGCGTGCCGGAGCATCTCGAACGACTCGCCCCAACCGTTGTTGACCAAGATCATTCCGGCAACGGTGATACCACGCAGGATGTCGAGGGATAAAAAACGATAACTTTTCAATTTAATCCTTGGATTATATCAACTTCATTTCTTTGGCTTTCTGCATGAGGAGGGCCATGAGGGGCTCGCGCTCGTTTTCAACACGGTTGTCGAGAACGGCATCCTTCAGGTATTGCTTCAGCACCCCTACTTCGCGTGAGGGCTTCAGGTGAAACAGTTCCATGATCTCATTGCCATCGATCACGGGCTGCAACAGTCGCACATAGTCCTTCTCCTTCAGGTCGGCAAGTTTCTCGCGCACCATCCGGAAATTCTCGAGGAACAGCTTCTTTCTGACCTCATTCTTCGAGGTGATGTCGGCCTCGCAGAGCGCCATCAGGTCGTCGATATCCTCGCCCGCATCGTTGAGCAGACGACGGACGGCACTATCCGTCACCACATCGTCGGCAATGGCAATGGGACGCATGTGCAGGTCGACAAGCTTCTGCACGTATTTCATCTTCATATCCAAAGGCAGCATGAGCCTCCGGAAGATGACGGGCACCATCTTGGCCCCTATTATATTATGGTTGTGGAAGGTCCAGCCGACGGCAGGATCCCAACGCTTGGACTTGGTCTTGCCTACATCGTGCAGCAAGGCCGCCCAGCGCAACCAGAGGCTGTCGGACTTGGCAACCACATTCTCCAACACCTCGAGCGTGTGATAGAAATTATTCTTGTGGGCACGACCGTTCTTCTGGTCAACGATATCGAGGGCGGAGAGCTCAGGGAAGATGATCTGCAGGAGGCCTGAGCGCTGCAGGTATTCGAAGCCGATGCTGGGGTGCGGGGCCATGATGATCTTGTTGAGTTCGTCCTTGATACGCTCACCGCTCACGATCTTGATCCTGTCGGCCATCCGTTCGAGTGCGATGAAGGTCTCGTCCTCTATCTGGAAGTTCAGCTGGGTGGCGAAACGGATGCATCGCATCATGCGCAGGGGGTCGTCGGAGAAGGTGATGTCGGGCTCCAAGGGCGTGGCGATGATACCATCCTCGAGATCGGCCAGACCATTGAAGGGGTCTACCAGTTCGCCAAAGCGGTCTTTGTTCAGGCAGATGGCCATCGCATTGATGGTGAAGTCGCGACGGTTCTGGTCGTCCTCAAGGGTGCCGTCTTCGACGATGGGCTTACGGGAGTCATGGCTGTAGCTCTCCTTCCGCGCTCCCACAAACTCCACTTCTATCTCCTCGCCCTTCTGGTGGTATTTCACCTGAGCGGTGCCGAAATTCTTAAAAACAGAGAGATGCGCCTTGCGCCCCAGCATGCGTTTCAGCTCCTGGGCCACGACGATGCCGCTCCCCACCACCACCACATCGATATCGTTGGAAGGGCGTTCGAGAAAAATGTCGCGCACATAGCCGCCCACCACATAGCACTCCACCCCAAGACGGTCGGCCGCCCCGCTGATCTGGTGGAATAACTCCTGGTCTAAAAGCGCTGCTAATTCTTCGTCAGTATATAATTTCATTAGAACTTTTTCACAAATTTGCTGCAAAGATACTTATTTTTTTTAGACAAAAGAACAAAAGAAACAAAAAAAATATATGCTCTTGTGTACTTATGTCTAAAAAAATGTGTAATTTTGCACCGAAATACGAGAAATATGGCAATGAGAAGATTGGTTTTGAGCGCGACGGCCCTTCTGATGCTGTGGTCCTGTGGGGGTAATGAAGCCCAGAAACAGGCCGAGGAGATGTTGGAAAAAGCAGGTGTCTGTTTCGAGCAAGGGCAATATGACGAGGCGTTGACTGTGATCGACAGTCTGCGCAAGATATTCCCCAGCGCCATCGACACCCGCAAGAAGGCCCTGAAGCTCTATCAGGACATCGAGCTGAAGAAGACCCAACAGGAGCTGGCGGTGACCGACAGTCTGTTGCAGGCCGTGAACCACGACTATGCCTACCAGCAGGAGAAGGTGGAGCGTGACAAGGCTGCCCTGCGCGCCACACCTGAGGAGCTGACGATGCTCACCCTCACCCGGATGAAGCGCGACTCGCTGCGTACACAGACAGAGGTGCTCGGCGCCAAAATCCGATATATTCACAAGAAACAAAAGGAGATGAAGTGATCATGGACCCATTTGAGAAGACGAACCAAGAGTTTGAGCAGGCCATCGCCGAGTGCCGCGCCCTGTTTGAGAAGAAGCTCCACGACTACAAGGCCTCGTGGCGCATTCTGCGTCCTACAGCCCTTACCGACCAGCTCTTCATCAAGGCCAAGCGCATCCGTTCGCTCGAGATCAAACAGGAGTCGATGGTGGGCGAAGGCATCCGCCCGGAGTTCATCGCCCTCATCAACTACGGTATCGTGGGACTCATCCAGCTCAAGAAGGGTTTCGCCGACATTGTCGACATCACCAACGACGAGGCCATGCGCCTTTACGACCAGTACGCCCACGAGGCACTGGAACTGATGAAGCGCAAGAACCATGACTACGACGAGGCCTGGCGCTCGATGCGTGTCAGCTCGTATACCGACTTCATCCTGACGAAGATAGAACGTATCAAGGAGATCGAGAACCTTGGAGGCGACACGCTCGTGTCTGAGGGTATCGACGCCAACTATATGGATATCATCAACTACGCGGTCTTTGGAATGATAAAACTCGCATGAGGAAGATACTTGTCAACATCGCCCGATTGCTGCTCGCCCTGACTTTCATACTGTCGGGATTCGTCAAGGCAGTCGATCCGTTGGGCACGCAATACAAGATCAACGACTATCTCGCCGCCCTGCACCTGCGCGACCTGGTGCCTGACTTCGCGACGCTCTCTGCATCAGTATTGCTATCGGCAACGGAATTCGTCATCGGTATCTGTCTGCTCTTCGCCATCAGAAGACGGCTGTTGTCCAGGTTGACGCTTTGCGTGATGGTTGTCATGACGCTGATCACACTGTGGCTCGCCATCGACGATCCCGTGAGCGATTGCGGATGCTTCGGCGATGCCTTGGTGCTCACCAACTGGCAGACGTTCGGAAAGAATGTGGTGCTGCTCATCGCGGCCCTCATCATCTGCTGGCAACCTCTGGATATGGCGCGGATGATCAGCAAGACCAATCAATGGATCGTGCTCAACTACGCGGCCCTGTTCATCCTCTTCGTCGCAGGCTACTGTCTCTACGACCTGCCCATGTTCGACTTCCGCCCCTATCATGTGGGAGCCAACATACAAGAGGGAATGGAAGTGCCCGAGGGTGCCCAACAGCCCCAGTTCGAGACCACCTTCATCTTGGAGAAAGACGGACAGCGCAAGGAATTCACCATTGACAACTACCCCGACTCCACCTGGACCTTCATCGACTCGAAGACCATCCAGACAGCTGAGGGTTATGTGCCGCCCATCCATGATTTCACCATCACGACAGAGGACGGCGACATCACCAGCGAGGTGCTCGAAGAAGAGGGGTACACCTTCCTGCTCATCTCACCGCATCTGGAAAATGCCAATGACAGCTATTTCGATCGCATCAACCTGTTGTATGAGTACTGTCAGGACAACGGATACTCCTTCTACTGCCTCACTGCGAGTACAGACAGGGCCAGAAGCCATTGGCGCGAGATGACGGGAGCCGAATACCCCTTCTGCACGACCGACGAAACCACGCTGAAGACCATGATTCGCAGCAATCCGGGGCTGATGCTCCTGCATCAGGGCACCATCATCCGCAAATGGAGCCACAACAGTCTGCCGAAAGAGCAACAGCTCACCCAGCGACTGGAGGACAGCGAGTTGGGTAAGATGCCCGGCGACAACGTTCCTGGCAAGATCGCCAAGCTGCTCATGTGGTTTGTCCTGCCCCTGATGCTGCTCACCATCGCCGACCGCCTCTGGACCTGGACCAAATGGCTGAGGAAAAAGAATAGCCAGAGTAATCAGAATACTCAGATGATAGAAGAAGAAAATCAATTAAACCCTTTAAATAAAAGTAAAAACGTTATGAGAAAGAAAATTGTAGCCGGAAACTGGAAGATGAACATGAATCTCCAGGACGGTATCGCTCTTGCAAAGGAGCTCAATGAGACACTGAAAGCCGACAAGCCCAACTGTGGCGTCGTCATCTGCACACCGTTTATCCATCTGGCAAGCATTGCCCAGTTCCTTGATCAGGACATCATCGGTCTGGGTGCCGAGAACTGCGCCGACAAGGAGAAGGGTGCTTTCACCGGTGAGGTGAGCGCTGAGATGGTGAAGTCAACTGGTGCACAATACGTTATCCTCGGCCACTCTGAGCGTCGTGAGTATTACAAGGAGACGCCCGAGATCCTGAAGGAGAAGGTGATCCTGGCTCAGAAGAACGACCTGAAGGTAATCTTCTGCATCGGTGAGAGCAAGGAAGAGCGCGAGGCTGGCAAGCAGAACGAGGTGGTGAAGGCAGAGCTCGAGGGCAGCGTATTCAACCTCGACGAGGCTGACTTCCGTAAGATCATCATCGCCTACGAGCCCATCTGGGCCATCGGTACCGGTCTGACCGCTACTGCTGAGCAGGCCGAGGAGATTCACGCCTACATCCGTAGCATCATCGCAGAGAAATATGGTCAGGCTGTTGCCGACGATACCACTATTCTCTACGGTGGCTCTTGCAAGGCTTCGAACGCACCTGAGCTGTTCGCTAAGCCCGACATCGACGGAGGCCTTATCGGTGGTGCTTCACTGAAGGCTGCCGACTTCAAGGGTATCATTGACGCCTGGAAGAAGTGAAACGGCTTTTAACCATAGGATGGATGTGTGTTAGCTGCCTGATGGCGGCTAACGCACAGACAACCTTCACCCAGCGGCTCCAGAAGAGCAATGCCGGTGAGGGAAAAGTGACCGTCACGCAGTCGAAGGAGATCGACGACCTCGTCAACGGTCCTCAGGATGTGGTCACACCTGCCAGGCAGACCACCCTGCCGACACAGAGTAATAAGAATACTCAGGGAAATCAGAATACTCAGAAGCAGCCCGAGAGGCAGCCCGAAGAGAAGCCCAAGCATCCGCAGATAGCTGCACAGCCTGAGACCACCATCGACACCACCTATACGGAGGATGCCCGAAAGAAGGTGATGAAAGGCTATAAGGTAAACGGCTATCGTGTTCAGGTCTTTGCTGGCGGCAACTCCCGCGATGCACGTGTCAAAGCGGAGCGCACAGGCCGCGAGATCAACTCCCTCTTCCCCGGTGAGCCCGTATACGTGCATTTCTATTCTCCAAGATGGATCTGTCGCATGGGCAACTACCGTACCTACGAGGAGGCCCATCAGATACTCAACGCCGTGAAGAAGCTCGGCTACAAGTCGGCCATCATCGTGAAGGGAAAAATCACCGTGCCGTATATCAATCCCAACCCGCTAATAACAACCGACGATCAATGAATCCGGAAACAGAATACCGCGAAGGTTTAGAGCAGCTGGCCCAGCACTATCGTGAGATCATCACCCTGCTGGGAGAAGACCCCGAACGAGAGGGCCTTCAGAAGACGCCTATGCGTGTGGCCAAGGCCATGCAGGTGCTCACCCGCGGCTACCAGATGGATGCCCACGAGGTGCTCCGTCAGGCCCTCTTCAAGGAGGACTACTCACAGATGGTCATCGTCAAGGACATCGACTTCTTCTCGCTTTGCGAGCACCACATGATACCCTTCTACGGCAAGGTGCATGTGGCCTATATCCCTAACGGCTACATCACGGGGCTGTCGAAGATTGCCCGCGTGGTCGATATATATAGCCACCGCCTACAGGTTCAGGAGCGCATGACACTCCAGATTAAGGAGTGTATCCAGCAGACCCTCAAGCCCTTGGGCGTGATGGTAGTGGTCGAGGCCCGTCATATGTGCATGCAGATGCGGGGGGTGGAGAAACAGAACAGCATCACCACCACCAGCGATTTCTGCGGTGCCTTCAATCAGGCCAAGACGCGTGAGGAATTTATGAACTTAATTCACAACAATAAAATTTAAACTATTTATCATTATGGATCAGACAAGCAACGGAAGTTTCAAGCAAAATGAGACACCATTTCAGGCGTTTTATCACAGCTGCCTTGGCAAGCTCGTCATTTTGATAGGCATCCTGATTCTCCTCTTCATCGTAGGTATAATGACGAAGCCTACTCAGAAGGAGATGGAAATGGAGATGATTGACAACATCCTACAGTGCATCGAGGAAAACGACAGCATTCAGGGCGATGAAATCGACGATCAGGTGAACAACCTGAACCATATGTTCAGTCATGCCGACACCGCCAAGATCCACAAGGATCTGATTACCTCACTGAACAAGAACAACCGTCTGGAGATTTACAATCACTCCTTCTTCCGCACAGCCTATATCATCAACAACATCCACCCGGCTGGTGTGCGCGTAGGCGTCGGTATGTTCGGTGTCGTCTATCCCACCGTTATCTACAAGGATCTGCTGCTCAACGTGGGTCCCATGCAGAAGAAGTATAAGGATGGTGTGATCCGAACCGGTAACGTCAACACGCACGACCTGGGCATTAATCCTCCTGTGAAAGCATACCACTATCAGGGCGATCCCGATCAGTAAGGTCACAGACATAGGATCAATGAACATCCTCGTATCTCAAGAGATAGCGAGCGTCTGCCCTGGCTTCGTTGGAGCCGCGGTAGACGCTCGTGTGGTTAATACCCCTTTCTGCCCTGAACTGTGGCAGGAGATCCACACCCTCGAAGCGCGCCTGCGTCAGGAGCTCTCCACTGAGACGCTCAAGGAGCAGCCGGGCATCGCGGCCACCCGTCGTGTCTATAAGGCCTGTGGCAAGGACCCCTCCCGTTACCGTCCTGCCAGCGAACAGCTCATCCGACGGATGCTGCAGGGCAAGGAACTCTATCAGATCGACACCCTCGTCGACCTGGTGAACCTCGCCTCCATCGCCTATGGCTATAGCATCGGCGGGTTCGATGCCGACAAGTTCGTGGGCGACACCCTCACCCTGGGCATCGGGCGTGAAGGCGAACCTTACGAAGGCATCGGGCGCGGACCCCTGAACATCGCAGGACTACCCGTCTACCGCGATGCCGAAGGCGGTGTAGGCACCCCTACCAGCGACCACGAGCGCACCAAGATGACCCTCGCCACCACTCATCTGGTGGTACTCATCAACGGCTACGACGGCAACCGCGAGCGGGTCGTCGCCAATGCAGAATTCATTCAGTCGCTGCTCCGCAAGTATTGCCAGAGCGATGGCGGCACGATTACACTATACCCATAAAAACCCCCAACGATCAATGAAGAAACTAAGCCTACTCCTCATCACCCTGCTGACACTCTGTTCTTCAGCGTCGGCACAAGAAGAAAACAAGGAAATCATCCGCACCACCTCCGGCCTCGTGAGCGGCATCATCCAGGAGGGCACCCTCGCCTACCTCGGTATCCCTTACGCCAAGGTGGAGCGCTTCATGCCCCCACAGCCCGTCAGGAAATGGAAGGGCATCCGTAAGTGCGACCACTGGGGGCCAATGACCATGCAGCAACAGAATCGCCCGATGACCGAAGACCAGATGTCGGAACAGTGCTGCGTGCTCAACGTATGGACCACCGACGTGAAGGCCAAGAAGCCCGTCATGTTCTGGCTGCATGGTGGTGGTTTCGACAGCGGCACATCTGAGTGGGATCCCGGCATGTGTCTGGCCAAGAAGGATGTCGTGGTCGTGAGCATCAACCACCGTCTGAACATTCTCGGTTTCCTCGACCTATCGACGTGTGGCAAGAAATACAAGTACTCAGGTAATGTGGGTATGCTCGATGCCGTACAGGCCCTCGAATGGGTACGCGACAACATCGCCCGGTTCGGTGGCGATCCCAATAACGTCACCATCTTCGGCGAGTCTGGCGGTGGCGGTAAGGTGGGTACCCTGATGTGTATGCCCAAGGCCAAGGGACTCTTCCACAAGGCCATCATCATGAGCGGCACCATCCTCAATGTCAATACCAAGGCGATGACCGAAGAACTCGGCGAGGCCGTGCTCAAGGAACTGGGCCTCAGCAAGAAGAACGTCGACAAGATCAAAGACGTACCCTATAAAGACCTCTACGCCGCTGGTCAACGGGCAATGGCCGCCAGCATCGGCACCCGTCGTCCGGGTACCCCGATGATGTGGGGCTTCGGACCCACTCCCGATGGCGAAGTGCTCCTACAACAGCCCTTCCAGCCCGCTTTCGCAGACTTCAGCGACGATATCCCTCTTATGATGGGCACCACCTTCAACGAACTGCAACGTTCACGCTACAATCAGCCCATCACCTTTGAACAGGCCCGCACAGAATTGCAGAAGACCTTCGGCGACGAGACCGATGCCTACATCAGCGCCTTCTGCGAAGCCTACGTCAACAACAACTGTGAAGAGATTCCCGTTGGACGACAAAGTGTTTTCCCCACCGACCTGTTGTGCATCGACTGGCTTTTCCGTCCGAAGACCCTCATCACGACCGACGCCATCGGTGGCAAGCGCAAGGCTGATACCTATGTCTATATGTTCACCGTCAACGAGTCAGACAACCGGAGGCCGAAAGGTTCCGCCCACGGTGCCGAACTGAAATACTGTTTCGACGTGCTGCACCACTACTCCAACCAGCTATCGGCCAAAACCCTCGAGGCCAACAAGCGCTGGGCCACGACGATGAGCGACGTATGGGCCAAGTTCGCCCACGACGGGAATCCTAACTGCGAGGGGCTGCCTGTCACCTGGCATCCTTACACCAAGGAGAACGGCGAACTGCTGGAGTTCGGCGGCACCAGCGTCAGCCTCCGCAACCACCACGACCGCCGTCTCGAGGAAATCATCAACCGTCACTGCTTCAAGCAGCTCGACGAGTTTAATAAGAACAAGGGTTCCCGCCAACATTAACCAGAATATATTGAGTGCTGGGGTCAGGCCCCAGTCCAAAGTTACTTAGTGCCGGGGCCTGACCCCAGCACTAAGTTTTTAGCGGCAGTCGAAGAGGATTTTGCGGCGATTATCCTTTGGCCGCACCGCGAAGTGAACCCAATACGTGGTGCCGCGCTGCTCCAGGATGAGCTCGTCGAACGCCCAGCCGTTTTCATCAGCCGTATCGAGCAGGAGCCGCGCATAGCGTATCATCTGTTCCGGTCCATAGCAATGGATATCCACCGCGCAACCCGTCAGATGATTGCTCCCCTTCGCACCTCCGCACTTCCTGTTCACCTCCTCAGATCGGAATCCGCTCGAAATAATGACCGGGATCTCCCCATCATTTCTACTGACTCCTTCCCTCCTTACTCCTTCTCTCCTTCCCTCCTTCTCTCCATACACCGTATTATACCTCTCCCTTAGGATCTCCAGCCATCCGCAGATCCGCTTCAGGTTCTCGATGGCCACGCGCGAAGGGATATTCCCATCCGTTGTATAATAGCTCGTCTTAGTCAACTCTCCGAGCGTAAAATGCGGGGAGAGTTTCATCTCCTTATTTATACTTACTTCATTCATAACCGTTACTTATTTTGTTTCATTTCCTTTATTTG
>Ga0247608_10004118_pt1 | contig 16500 bp, 20 predicted proteins | sample 176DNAGHGlowgp2_FD_193490 | JGI IMG/M metagenome (GOLD analysis project Ga0247608, IMG submission 193490) | Sheep rumen microbial communities from Palmerston North, Manawatu-Wanganui, New Zealand - 1766 DNA GHGlow gp2 | ecosystem: Host-associated > Mammals > Digestive system > Stomach > Rumen ... | reverse complement strand
AAGCTGGATTTTTCTGCCGCGAGCAGCGCATTCAGCTCGATGCCGTCATAGCAGAGTGTCAGGCGGTATTCGTTATCTCCCGCAGAATCAAACTGCACGGAGAACCACTGTGCGTCTGCCGCGTCATCCTGCCCCGTTTGCTTCACCGATTCCTCCCCGATCACTGAGACATATGCATGGGAGATGATCCAGCCGCGCGGGTCACGCTCCGGTTCGCTGAACACCCCGACCGGCATAATGGAGACCGGCTGCACATTGGTTTCCTCGAAGATTTCGCGCAGCGCACACTGCTCAACGGTTTCGCCCTTTTGCAGGAATCCGCCCGGCAGCGCCCACATATCCTTGAACGGATGCCCGCCGCGGCGGATCAGCAGCAGCCGGAGTTTATTCTCGGGATTTTTCCGGTAACTGCCGCTCTCCTCCGTGGAGATCCGGAATGCGGCAATATCCGCCGTGACGGAAGGGCGCTCGTAATCTTCGAGCCGGTAGCCTGCAAGGAATTCTTTTTCGCTGTCCATCGGATCGCCTCCTTTTTGTGTTATTTACAATATGATAATAACACAAAATCAATAAGATGTCAAGCGTTTTGCAAAATTTTCTTTATTTAACAGAAAACGCGCACCCCGGAGGATGCGCGTCAGCTGGCAGATAAAGTCATTTTGCCCCGGATCGTTTTTGATATTCATCCCCGCGGAGCTCTTCTGCACGCCGGGGTATTTCGCACTTTGCGGAGCGCGGCGAGAGGCGCTGCCCCTTGACCCCGCAAACTTTTGAAAAAGTTGATCAAAACTTTAATTAGTCTTCTAACGAAGTTTCCCGACAAACAAGCAGCGAAGAACCTCCGCTGCCTGTTTGTATTATGATATCGCATCGTTCTGCCGGATCAGAGTGCGGAGAAATGCTCCTCAATATCCGGAACGCCCGAGGGATCCGTCGTCGTAATGAGAACCATATGCAAAAAGCCCCCGATCTTCCGGAAATAATAAAACTGATGAAGCTCGTCACCGTTATGTGGTGTGGAATACACAACCTTTTTGCAGGGCGCGCCGCCGAGGGTAAAATCCGTCGAGGAGAGCTTGGTATGCGTCGCGGTCAAATCCTTCGCGAACCGTTCGTCCAGCGCAGCAATATAATCGTCTATCGAATAATCAACCGGATTCGGCGTCTCTTTTGCAAGATTCTCATAAGCAATAATCACGTTGGTCCCGGCAGCATCGTCAACCATGATGCAGTCACAGAACGTATCCTGCTTCAGCAGCGCCGCCTTCACCGCCGCTGCATCTGTCACATCCACGCTGAGATTCATCTGTGCCATCAGCTCTTTGTCTGAGTAGAAGCGCCAATTCTTCGGCAGCGTGACCGCCAGACCGGCGTATTTGCTGACATAAATATCATCGCTTGCAGTGCCGTGCTCAAATTCCTCGGCAGTCCATGTGGAATGCGAGCTCTCGGATTGTGATGCCGCCGCTTCACTCACTGCACTCGTTTCACTTTTTCCGGAATTCTGCAAACTGCATCCTGTTGCCGCAGTGCTGCACAGAATCAGGGAAAGCGCCAGTATTGCTGCTGTTTTTTTCATGTTTTTCTCCTTTTTCCGCTGTTTATGATTGGAAAGCAGCTTTATGATATCATAGTTTTATTCATTTGTCAATAGTCCCCAAAAAACAGCCCGGAGACATTGCAAATCTCTGAGCTGCTTTCTGCAAATAAACAACCGTCCGATATCATAACCGTGCTATCTGTGGAATGTCGGATCATCCGTCCGTTCCAGCAGATAGTCAATCGAAACGCGGAAATAATCTGCAAACAGAATCAGCGTCCGGTAATCGGCTTCACGGGTGCCGTTTTCATAGCGGCTGATGCTGTTCTGATTCATATTCAGTTCAATGGCAAGCCGCTGCTGCGTGATGCCGCGTGCCAGCCGCAATTCTTTCAGTCTCATAATAAAATTCCTCTTGACTTTATTATACCATTGTGGTATAATAAAAATATTCCAATTTGGGATAATCCGAAAAAGGAGCGCTTTATTATGGAGAATGAAAAAGTATTGGCGGAATCGCAGACAAAGAACTCGTTTACTGAGAAAACCGCTTTTTCATTGATCTTGATTGGCATAATCGGCATTATGGTCGGTACTTTTATTTTTATCAGTCCGTTGATTCGTATTTTGTTCGGAGTCTTTCTGCCAATTGGGGTTTTATTCTTAGTTTTAGCACGATGCAGCAGTTCGATTATTGTGACCGATCGCCGTGTCTCCGGTAAGACCGGCTGGGGTAAGCAGGTCGATCTTCCGCTGCGTCAGATTTCTGCCGTGTCCAAGCAGAGCAATAACACTCTTGGCGTATCGACTGCATCCGGTTTGATCAAGTTTTCGCGTCTGGAAAATGCAGAAGCGGTCTATCAGGTCTTGACCGGACTTATCAATGAGATGCAGACACAAGCGTCAATTGCGTCTTCTGCTGCGCCCGCTCCCGCGCCGGTCATTCAGCAATCGACCGATGCAGACGAGCTTGCGAAGTTCAAGGCGCTGCTTGACAGCGGTGCCATTACACAGGAAGAATATGATGCCAAGAAAAAGCAGATTCTCGGACTGTAACGAAAGCAAATACAGTCCTCCCTGTATAAATGAGAAGAAGCCCGAACGGAAATACCGTTCGGGCTTTTCAGCCTGTCAATAAAGTCCTTCTCTTCAAAATACAGGTACTGAAAAAGAAGAATATGTTATGGATAAATGGGGGAAGGAAAACTCTTGTTTTCCTACCCCAGACCCCTATCTTTCGCGCTTTTGAACGCAAATAGGAGAATTCCGTGCGCTGCGCAATAGTTTGCTGCGCAAACTGTGGCGGCAAGGGGCGCTGCCCCTTGACCCCGCAAACTTTTGAAAAAGTTTGATCAAAACTTTAATTGTTCTTCTAACGAAGTGTCCCGCCGTGCTTTCAGGAAGTCTCTCTGCGCCTTGTCTTTATTCTTTCATCAGACCGGCGCCGGCATTCCATGCCTGTCCGACCTTTTCCCCGACCGCATAATATCCGTGCCGGTACTGATCGAAGATCAGCGCGCCGACCTTTTCCGGACAGATTTTGTCCTTGTCGCCGACAACGCGTTCATCTGCGCTGACATTGACAATCTTTCCGACAATCGCGTGCATATTCGGCGTGTCGATTTCTTCCGCGAGCTCGCACTCCATCGTAACCGGATATTCCGTAATAATCGGTGCATTGACAAACTCGCTTTTTACCGCTGTGCATCCGCTGCGTGCGAATTTATCGGGCATTTTGTTTCCGGTTGCAATACCGAAGAAATCCGCAGATACGATGTTTTCAGTGTCGGCAATGCTGACGGTAAACGCCTTTGTTTCCATGATGTTCTGCGTCGTTTTGTGGTCTGCGTCGATGAACAGTGCGATTTTGTCCGTGTCGCAGATTTGTGCCCATGCCGCATTCATTGCGCAGATATTGCCGTCTGCGCCGTATGCTGCAACAATCACGACCGGCATCGGGAACAGTGCCGGCTGTACGCCGAGATTCTTTCTCATAATGATGACCTCCGTTTGATTATTTTGTCAGATCGCTGCGAATAAAATGTGTCGGCTGCCACGGCTCGCGTGCCGGGAGCCCGAATTCTGCCTTGCCAAGCGCAATGGAACGCATCAGAAAGCTCATGTTCCGCGCAAGCGTCCGCATGGTCAGCATTCCCTCTGCATCATAGGCTGCCTCGCCCTTTTCCCGTCCGTGAACGCAGTTCCAGTATGAGCTTGAGGCGACCGGCATTCCGCTGATTGTGAAATACTTGTTCAGCTCATCGAAGGTTGCCGAGCAGCCGCCGCGTCTGGCAATTGCGACGCTCGCGCCGACCTTCATGGTCTTGTCAAAGCCCGTGCTGTAAAACAGCCTGTCGAGACACGCGATCAGTGTGGCATTTGCAGAGGCGTAATAGACGGGCGTTGCTGCAATCAGACCGTCTGCCTGCTCAAATTTTGCGGCAATTTCATTCACCGCGTCATCAAAGACACAGTGTCCGAGCTCTGCGCATTTGTTGCAGGCGATGCATCCCCGGATATCCTTTGCGCCGATCTGCACGACCTCTGTTTCGATGCCCTCCGATGCGAATGTCCTGACAAGTTCCGCAATTGCAAGCGCCGTATTGCCGTTCTGCCGCGGGCTTCCGTTTAGGATCAGTACATTCAAGATACCGTCCCCCTTTTTGTGTTTTATATGTATATTATAGCATTGATCTTTGCAAATGTCAAGCAGATACGAGAAATATCGGCGGTTTTCGGCGCTGTGGCGGTGTTCGGCGGGACTATCCAAACGGAGCGGACTTTTTATTCATGATGATATATAGGCAACACCGCACAAAGCCCGCCTGACGGCTTGGCGGCGCATCTGCTTTCATCTTTTCCGTCATCTTGCACAGAAATTCCTTGCCGGGCGCATGTTTCGCAAAAGCGAAACTGCGCAGTTTGCTTGCAAACGTGCGCCAGCCCGGCGGCGTCATTTCTATACAATCTGACGAAAAATCTGACGGGTCAAACTTGTTTGACCGTAAGCATCCTGCACCACCAGCTCTGTGCGGTGTTGCCTATAATATAAATGTCTGTGGTTACCTAATGCTAACAGACAAATGATTTGAAAGGAGTGTTTCGATGAAACACAAACAGACTGCTGCATTCCTCACCTCTCTGGCGATGCTGGCAGGGACGGTGCCCGTTACGGCATTTGCAGCAGATGACAATGCTGCGTTCAGCGGATATGTCCTGATGAACATTCCGTACAGCGATTTCTATGCTGCGGAGGGAGCCGCGATCGGCGATGTGGACGCGGTTTCCTCTGCAACCAATAAGACCGGCAATTACGGAAAAGCCGGCGGTGTGTATCATACGGTTGAATTCAGCGCAGATAACTATATTATCAATAAGGTTTCGGCGGTTTATAATGCGGCAGAGGTTCCGCAGGGCACGCCGGATCCCGATCCCGCTGAGACGACAACAACAACCGTTCAGGAGACCACAACGACCACTGCATCGACCGCAGCAGCACCCGTTCAGGCGGGCGGCGCTGCAACCAATGCGCCTGCTGCCAAGACCGGTGATGCCGGTGTCGGAGCGGCGGCGGCAGCACTGCTCCTTGCGGGCGCAGCTGCATTCGCATTGAAGAAAAAACACTGAGATCACGCAAAAAAACAGAGCGGCAGAGAGTCATCCCTGCCGCTTTTTTTATGCTTGATTTTACGCGAATAGTGCTTTTTGTCGGTTTCGACAATGCGCGTAACAGGGGATAGCGTCCATGTCCCGCGCCGCTTCCGATTATATTCGCGCTTCTGCTTTTTGTTCATTTTTTCATATGGCACAAAGTCCTTCATTCCGCATCACCTGCCTTGAAATTATAAATCGGCCGGATGATCTCATTGATCTCGACGGTGTCGCCGATGCAGCCGGTGATTGCCTCCATCGGCTTGTATGCCATCGGGCATTCATCGAGCGTTCCGCTGCTGACCGAAGTTGTGTAGATGCCGTTCATCTGCTTTTTGAATTCGGAGACGGTAAATGATGCCTTTGCCTCAGAGCGTGACATCAGTCTGCCGGCGCCGTGCGGAGCGGACTGATTCCAGTCGTCATTGCCCTTGCCTGTGCAGATCAGGCTGCCGTCGCGCATATTCATTGGAATCAGCAGCTTTTCGCCGCGCCGTGCCGAGACCGCGCCCTTCCGCAGAATCATATGCTCTGTGTCAATGTAATTGTGAATCGTCGTGAACTGCTCTGCGATATGCAGCCCCATGCCGCGGATAATCTCATCCATCATCGCCTTGCGGTTCAGCATGGCAAATTGCTGCGTCAGCTTCATGTCATGGATATACTGCGCAAACAGCGCGCCGGCGGTATAGGCGAGATGCTTCGGGACGTCGGTGCGCTTTTCATTTTGCAGCTTTTTCAGCGCTTTCTGAATCTGCTTCTCCTTGCCCTGTGCCTTCAGCGAGCCGATCAGCGCCTGTACCTCATCATGGGACGCGCTGTTGAGCTGCCGGTAAGCCTCCTCCTGATAATACCGTGCGACCTCGACGCCGAGATGCCGCGAGCCGGAGTGAATGACCAGATAGATGCTGCCGTCCTCCCCCTGATCGGCTTCGATGAAATGGTTGCCGCCGCCGAGCGAGCCGATGCTCTGCATTGCGCGCGGTACATGAATCCGCTCTGCGCAGTACAGTCCATCCAGCGAGAACTGCGCAGAAAACCGGTGCGGCGTATCCCTTACAGCAAAGCCGGAGGGAATCTGCCGGTAGATCAGCTTGTCGAGCTTTTGCAGCTCGATATGGGTTTCTTTGAGCCGGACGGTCTCCATGCCGCAGCCGATATCGACGCCGACCAGATTCGGTATCGCGGTGTCGTTGACGGTCATGGTTGTGCCGATTGTGCATCCTGCGCCGGTATGCACATCCGGCATAATGCGGATTTTGGCACCCCGGCTTACAGGCTGATTGCAGAGTGTCAGGATCTGAGCGACGGCGCTCTCTTCCGCAATTTCTGCAAAAATCTTTGCAGATGCGTACTTTCCGTTTACTTCAAACATATTGGTTCCTTTCCGGAGCGCCCGCAAAAAAAGCACCCCTGCCAATGCAGAGATGCTTCAGACTGACAAAATGATGCAATCAGTCTCTCCGTGCGGGCAAACTCCATGTGCAGTGTTGTTTCAGATATTGACTTGTACGGTTCGGTTGACTTGAATATTTTGGGTAACTCATGGTGTTCACCTGCCTTTCTCAGAATTTGAAATCATTATATGCATTTTACGCGGATTTGTCAAGCGCTTTTTCCGGTTTGTAACGGTTATGTATCTGAATCGAGATGATCTGTCTGTATGCGGGACCGCGCCTCTGCGGAGCGTCTTCGATCTTTTCACGCAGCCGGCGGATATTGACGCTCAGGGTATTGTCCGAGACAATTTTCTTTGTCAGCGACCAGAGCTCCTCTGCGAGCCGGTCACGGGAGAGCATCTGGTTTTTATTGGAGAAGAATACCAGCAGAAGGCGGTATTCCAGCGCAGACATGGCGAGCTCGCTGCTGTTTTTCCGTACAATCCCCTTTATCGGGTCAATGGTCACATTGCCGCATTGCAGAAACCGCGCAAGCTGTTCGTCATCTTCAACCAGTAATATTTTCGGCATCGCGTTCACCTCCGCTCCTGTTTTCATTATATTGATGCCCCAACTAACTCTTGAACTTATCCGCTTGTCTAAATGCCGATCTGCGGCGTCAGAAAACCTTGCCTTGCGTCAAGCCCAGCGGCGTCATTTCTATACAATCTGACGAAAAATCTGACGGGTCAAACTTGTTTGACCGTAAGCATCCTGCACCACCAGCTCTGTGCGGTGTTGCCTTAATCATAATTCTAAAGCGGCACCGGAGCTCCGATACCGCTTGGATTTTACCGCATATTTACAGTCAGGCTTTCGGGATTTTCCCGTTCCGCACGCGTAATCATATTGATTGCTGCCCTGCCGTAAGGCCCGAGATTGTCAATCAGGCACTGCATATGGTTCAGGGTCAGGGTCGTTTTCTCGTTCAGGGTCGTCAGGCAGTCAAAGAGCGCATCGAGATTCGCGCCGTAATAGCCCGGAAGCCGCAGCTTTGAAGCAAAAATCTTGTGGAAGTCGGCGCGGTCCTGAATCGCCGCACAGTCAATTGTAATCTGCATAATTATTCCTCCCCATATAATAATTCAAATGTAGTGTAATGATCGCCGGTATAGTAAATCAGCCCGTCATTTGAGTAGACAATCCGCTTTGCGCCGCGGCTTTTTTTGCCGAGGGTATCAATATCGCATTCATGGTATTCCCTGCCCGGTGCGGTCGGCAGCGCACCCTCATAATTTCCGAAGTAACTGCCGCCGATGCAGCAGCCCGGCGCATAGGGTTCCAGCGAGCCGCCGCTCCAGCCGAGTGCCTGTGCTTCCTTTTTCGTGATGAAATTCTGCGGAAGCTCGCCGTATGTATAGAGATACAGCGCAACATCATCCTTTGTCGTATAGGTGCCGTCGCGGTCAAGGCGCCCTTCGATGACAAGCGGCGCGGTTTCGGTCAATGCCTCTGTTCCGGTTGTATAGTCCGACTGCGCGGTTGTGATCGGCGCGGCGGCGGTTGTCGTGATTTCGGAGGCTGCCGCAGTATCATCGGGCAAAGTACCCGCAGTCATGATCGGCAGCGTACCGGAAGTCTGTGTGAGCTCTGAGAAAGCCTCGGATGTCTGTTCCGCAGCAGAATTCTGCGTCTGATTCTTTTTCTTTTTTCCGCAGCCGCTCAGCGATACGGCAATACAGCCGGACAGCAGCAGCGCAAGGAGCTTTCGCAAGATAATCACCTCTGCTTGGTTATTTCGACAAAAAACGCTTCTGTTTACGATACAATACGGCTATTTTTTCTATTATAGCATAAAATTTTCAAAATGTAAAGACCTGAAAAAAGAAAAAGGCTCCGATCATCACCGAAGCCTTTGCGTTCTGCAAATCAGGATTTCCGGCGGAATTTCAGATACAGCGCCGCCAGAAAGAACAACGCCGACAGTACCGCCGATACGATAAACATAAATGTATGACCGTTTTTGAATTGCCAGAGACAGCAGGCAAGCCATGCGGCTCCGACAACCGCATACAGTTCTGTTTTTTTCATAGATGTACCTCCTATCAGTCAGAAAACCGCGTACCGCTCAGCCGGCAGCCTTTTCGTTGCCGACATAGGTCACACCGTCGCCGTAGATCGTTTTCCAGTCATTCTGCATCGAGATCGGAACCCAGTCAAATTCCTCGCAGAGCTTTTCCATTTTCTCCGCCTTTTCCTTGTTGCCGTTTTCGCGTGCGGTGTCATCGCAGCAGAGCATAAAGGCAAGGCTCTTGTAATCGTTGTTGCTGGTGGTATATTCCGCCATGCTCGCATCGCCGGTGCTGTTGCCGAAGGAGAGAACCGGCTGCTGACCGATCTCCTGAGCAATGACCGTCACCTTATTCATCTTCAGATTCTTGATGATGAAATCGCCGCCGAGCACAACCTTGTCGTCATCGTCAAACACATAATTCAGCCCGTCGGTGTCGCCCTGATCCGGTGCAACCAGCGTTTCATCCGAGCCGATGATCTGGCGCGGCGGAACATTCAGCGGCGACTGATCGACAATGCCACGGACGATAAAGCGGTCGGTTCCGCTGACGATATAAACGACAAAATCATTCGCCTGAAGATACTCCACAACCTGAAGCATCGGCTGATAGAATCCCTCACCGCGCTTCATGCCCTTATAGCTCGGCATATCCTGCTTCTTGAATTCCTGAATATAATCGTTGAATTCCTCGGTTGTCATGCCCGCAAATGCAGATGCAACCGCCATCCCATGATCGACCTCAAGTCCTTTGAAGGATTCGCCGGTTTCATTCTGCTTTTTGATTTTCTCAGCGGTTTCTTTTTCAAATGTGCTCGCTTTCCCGCTGTATTCGGGATCATCCAGCACACGGTATTTCAGCAGAGTGTAATCAAAGTAATTCGGGTCGGTCTCACAGAACAGCGTACCGTCCAGATCGAACACGGCGATGCGATCCTCCGGCGGAATGTAGTCCTTGCCGCCGTTTTCCGTCACAGCCTTCACATACGAAACAAGCTCTTCCTTCGCGGGTGCATCCTTTTCCCAGAGCGAGAGCATTTTGTCGGGATCGGCGCCCTTCTGCTCTTTTTTCTTCTTTCCGCAGCCGGTCATGATTCCGCAGACAGCAAGCATGGAAAGCGCTGCCGCCGCAAATCGGATTTTTCTTTCTGTCATTGTGATTGAATTTCCTTTCCGTATTTCGAATCACGGAGCATGATCCTTATGGCATGAACATCGCCCCTCAACATCATGTTGAAGGGCGTGCATTTTGGTGGGAGAGGGTGGATTCGAACCACCGAAGTTAAAGAACAACAGATTTACAGTCTGCCCCCTTTGGCCACTCGGGAACTCTCCCATATAAAATTTTGAAGCTGGTGGACGGACTTGAACCCCCGACCTGCTGATTACAAATCAGCTGCTCTACCAACTGAGCTACACCAGCAATTTGCTTCTTCCGTGAACCAGCTTGTTTATTATAGCATAAGCGGCAATAAAAGTCAAGCATTTTTTTATAAAAAGGGCTTTTTTGTCACTTTGCACAAAAACTTTGCATTTGTATGGAATTTGAAATTTCAAAGAATCCCGCATAAAACAGATCCGGAGGCACATACTATTTCCGATCATAAAAAAAGGAGATGCTGACATGACCGAATGCGAAAGCCTGATCCGAATGCCGCAGCCGCCCTCTGTGCTGGCATGGAGCAGCACCGTCGGGAAGAAGGAGGGCGAAGGTCCGATGCGGAACTGCTTTGATGCGATTGAGCAGGACGCATACTTCGGACAGAACACATGGGAGGCGGCGGAAAGTGAATTGCAGCGGCGAACTGTCATGCGGCTGTTTGACAAGGCTGGCTGTACCGAGCATGACGTCGGCTGTCTGTTTGCGGGCGATCTCATCAATCAATGCACCAGCTCAACCTACGCGCTGCGGCATTTCGACACGCCGTATCTCGGCATTTTCGGAGCCTGCTCAACCTTTGCCGAAGGGCTGCTGCTCGGCGCGTGTATGGTCAGCGGCATGAATATGAAATACTGCGCCGTCCTCACCTCCTCGCATTTTTCCAGTGCCGAGCGGCAATTTCGCTTTCCGCTGTCATACGGCGGTCAGCGGACGCCGAATGCCCAGTGGACCTGTACGGCGGCGGGCGCGGCAATGCTGACCCCCTGCGATCAGCCGCCCTTTATTCGCGGGGTGTGCGCCGGGCGTGTCCGCGATGCCGGAATCACGGATGCGGGAAACATGGGCGCGGCAATGGCGCCTGCTGCGGCGGATACCATTGCGCGGTACCTCTCCGCGACGCGAACCCGCCCTGCGGATTACGACGCAATTGTCACCGGTGATCTCGGCATTGTTGGCAGCAGACTTCTGCTTCGGCTCATGGAGCAAAACGGCTATGATCTCCGTCCGGTTCACCGGGACTGCGGTGTCATGATGTTTGACAGCAAGACGCAGGACACCCATGCAGGCGGCTCGGGCTGCGGCTGCTCAGCGAGCATCATCTGCGGATATTTTCTGCCGCGGCTGCAAAGCGGAGAATTCCGGAATATCCTCTATGCTGCAACGGGCGCACTGCTCTCGCCGATGCTATGTCAGCAGGGTGAGAGCATACCGGGCATCTGTCATATTGTGCATCTTTCGCATACAGCGGGAAAGGAGCGGGATTTATGACGTATCTATGGGCATTTCTGATCGGCGGGCTGCTGTGTATGATCGGGCAGCTCATTCTCGATTACACCAAGCTGACGCCGGCACGGATTCTGGTCGGATATGTTGTCGCGGGTGTGATTCTCGGTGCAGCGGGGATTTACCCCGCGCTGACGGAACTGGCGGGCGCCGGAGCCGGCGTACCGCTCTCCGGCTTCGGGAATCTGCTCGCACAGGGGATCCGCGAGGATATCGCCGCACACGGCGCCCTCGGCATCCTGACCGGCGGGCTGACCTCGGCAGCGGGCGGTATTACCGCAGCCATGCTGTTCGGGCTGCTGGCGGCGGTGCTGTTCCGCGCAAAGGAGAAATAATCACGCAGAAAGGAGCATTTCCGATGATCGGATTCATTGCGGGATGCATGACCGGCGGTGTAATCGGTATCGTTGTCATGTGCTTAGCCCGCGCCGCACATGATGCAGATGCGTATACAGACGGACAATAAACAAAACCGACCGGCTCCGAAAGAAAGCCGGTCGGTTCAGCCTGTCGATAAAGTCCTTCTCTTCAAAATACAGATACTGAAAAAGAAGAATATGTTATGGATAAATGGGGGAAGGAAAACTCTTGTTTTCCTTCCCCCAAGCCCCCATCTTTAGCGCTTTGAACGCAAATAGGAGAGTTCCGCGCTCTGCGGAGCGCGGCAAGGGGCGCTGCCCCTTGACCCCGCAAACTTTTGAAAAAGTTTGATCAAAACTTCAAAAATGATTCTTAATGAAGTATCTCGACAGACTGAACCGACCGCCTCCCAGAAGGAAGCCGGTCGGTTTTTTCTTTGTATTACTGACAGTTTTCGCTGCGGAATACGATGCCGTTTTCGTCCATGCGATCAATCATTGCGAGGGAGAACACGGGCAGACCGCTCTCACGGAGCTTCATGCCGCCCTCCTGAAAGCCCTTTTCGATCGCAATCCCGACACCGACGGCTTCTGCGCCCGCCTGCCCGATCAGGTCAAGCAGACCTTCAATTGCTTTGCCGTTTGCGAGGAAATCATCAACAATCAGCACCCTGTCTTCTTCACGGAGATACTCGCGCTCGACAATCACTGTGTAATCTGTGCCGTGTGTATAGGAATGTACGATGGTCTGATAGAGGTCGCCGGATACATTGCTCGTCAGGTGTTTTTTTGCAAAGAGCACCGGCACATGCAGCGCCGCGCCCGCAGCAACTGCAATCGCAATGCCGGAGGATTCAATCGTCAGAATTTTCGTCACGCCGCTGTCAGCATAATGCTCTGCAATTGCAGCGCCGAGCTCCATAATAAAACCGGCATCTATCTGATGATTCAGAAAGGACGACACCTTCAGAACCGGTCCGGGCAAAATCCTGCCTTCCTCGCGGATTCTGTCTTCGAGAGCTTTCATATACACACCCCTTTGTTTCCGTATTCACAGTCAGGACATCATCAGCCTTTTATGGGATTTAAGCCTCAACCGCCTTGCGCAGTGCATCGGCGCGGTCGGTGCGCTCCCATGCGACCTTCAGATCCTCTCTGCCCATGTGACCGTAAGCGGCGAGCTTGGAGTACTGCGGCTTTCTGAGCTCCAGTGTTTCGATAATGCCGAGCGGACGCAGATCAAAACACTTTCTGACAGCATTTGCCAGAATTTCCTCGTCAACCTTTCCGGTGCCGAAGGTCTCGACAAACACGGAAACCGGCTCCGCAACGCCGATTGCATAGGCAAGCTGCACTTCGCAACGGTCGGCAAGCTCGGCGGCGACAATATTCTTTGCGATATAGCGTGCCATATAGGCAGCAGAGCGGTCAACCTTCGAGGGATCCTTGCCGGAGAAGGCACCGCCGCCGTGGCGGGAATAGCCGCCGTAGGTATCGACGATAATCTTTCTGCCCGTCAGGCCGCTGTCACCCTGCGGACCGCCGATCACAAAGCGGCCGGTCGGGTTAATCAGAATCTTGGTGTCCTGATCAAGCAGCGCAGCCGGGACAGTCGGGCGGATAACCAGATCAATGAGATCCTCGCGGATCTGCTCCGGATCCACCGATGCAGCGTGCTGCGTCGAAATGACGATGGTATCCACTCTGACGGGCTTGTCGTTTTCATATTCGACGGTCACCTGCGTTTTGCCGTCCGGTCTGAGGTAATGCAGCGTGCCGTCCTTGCGGACTGCGGTCAGGCGCAGCGCGAGCTTATGCGCCAGCGAAATCGGCAGCGGCATCTTTTCCGGTGTCTCATTGCAGGCATAGCCGAACATCATGCCCTGATCGCCTGCACCGAGCTGCTCTGCCGCAGCATCCGCGGCATAATCCGCTGCCGCATCGACGCCCTGTGCGATGTCACCGGACTGCTGGTCAATCGAGGTCAGAATGGCGCAGGTGTGGCCGTCAAAGCCATATTTTGCGCGGTCATAGCCGATATCCACGATCACCTTGCGCGCAATCGCCGGAATATCGACATCCGCTGTTGTCGAAATCTCACCCATAATCAGAACCATGCCGGTCGTCGTGCAGGTTTCGCAGGCAACTCTGCCGCAGGGATCCTGCTCCAGGATCGCATCCAGTACCGCATCCGAAATCTGGTCGCAGATTTTATCAGGATGCCCCTCTGTTACGGATTCCGATGTAAAATAGCGTTTCATAAAATTCCCTCCGTTCATTTGACTGCCGCATCATGATGCGCAATAACAAAAAGCGGCACGCAGAAACGCATGCCGCTCTTGATTTACACTGCAAACGTTCCTCATCTTCCGGCGATAACCGCCGCAGGACTTGGCACCATTCACCCCGTTTCCGGAATGCGGTTGCCGCGGCTTCACAGGACCCGTTCCTCCACCGCTCATGATAAGGCTGAATCTATTATAGCCGATTTTGCCGCAAATGTCAACCCTTTTCTGCAAACAGAATGCAATTGCCGCTGTTTTTTTCAAAAATTCACTGTTTCATCTTGACTTTTTGTATATTTTCCGTTATAATAATACTGCGGGCATTTAAGCTGCCCTGCTCTGAAACAGAAATCGTGAAAAACAGGAGGATTTGCACCATGGGTAAGTATTTAATGAAGCGCACAAAAACCGGCATCAAATTCGATCTGAAAGCAGGAAACGGTGAAGTAATCGCAACCTCTGAAGTTTATACAACAGAGCGCGCCTGCCGTGCCGGAATCGCAAGTGTGCAGAAGAATGCACCGGTTGCCGCTGTCGAAAACCAGACCGAGGAAGGCTTCAAAACAGAGAAGCATCCGAAATTCGAGATCTACAACGATAAGGCTGGCGAATTCCGCTTCCGCCTGAAGGCAACGAACGGACAGATCATCGCAGTCAGCGAGGGTTACAAGGCGCTGAGCGGCTGCATGAACGGCATCGAATCCGTCAAAAAGAACGCAGACTCCGAGATTGTCGTTCAGGAGGCATAATGCCCGCCTGCAAGGCTCTGATCCCGCACTGCTTCTTATATAGTATTTATTTCAAATTCAGGAGGTTCAGCAACAATGGATATCAAGGCAGAAATCGAAAAGCTCGTCGGTAAAATCACAAAAGACGATGCGCTGAAGGACAAGTTCACGAAGGATCCGGAGGGCACGGTTCGCGGGCTCGTCGGCGATAAGGCTGACAATGACACCGTCAAGAAGATTGTCGAAGCCGTCAAGAAGGCACTCGGCAGCGGCGCCCTCGGCAAGATCACCGAGAAGATCGGCGGTCTGTTCGGGAAAAAGGACGACGACAAGAAAGACTGATTTTTGCAGAATTTGAAGATGAGGCTGTGTAACCCGTGCGGTTGCGCAGCCTCAGTCTTTCGGTAAAGTCATTTCATCGAAATGAAGTGCCTGTCAGCGCGGAATGAGAGAGTGAATAATGGGGGAAGGAAAACTCTTGTTTTCCTTCCCCCATTTCAGTTTGTAGAAAAAGGTATCGCTTCGCGATAATTGATATTGGGCTCCGCCCAAACCCGCCAAAGGGACATTGTCCCTTTGGAATCCCATTATAAGCAAAATGAAAGAAAATGCGTGATTTTTCATTTTTCTTCTAAAAATGAGATTCTTAAGGGATAGTATCCCTTAAGCGGGGGTATGGGGGCGGCGCCCCCATTTTGAATCCGTCGGAGACACTTTATCGACAGGCTGTAATGGGGGAAGGAAAACTCTTGTTTTCCTTCCCCCATTTATCCATCACTTATTCTTCTGTTCGGAATCCATATTTTGAACAGAAGAACTTTATCGACAGACTGAGCCGTCCGGATTGTATACCGGGCGGCTCTTTGCGTTATGATTCTTCTTTGTTGAATTTTGCCTCCGTAAACTGCACCTGCCCGCTGAACGGATTAAACGCGACATCGGAGACGCCCTTTTTACTGACCAGATACCGCTGCTTATAGAACAACGGGATAAAGCAGTGATCGGAAAGGATCGCCGCCTCGGCGTTCCGGTAAATCTCAACGCAGTCATTGCGGTTTGCGGCAGAAGCAGCCTGTTCAATCAGCTCCCGGACGGTGCCTTCCTGTGTGCAGACGAAATTTTCATCAGCGAGAAGCTGCGAGAAAAACGAGGATGCGTCCTGATTCGGACCTGTGACGGCATAGAGCGCGAAGTCATAGTCTTTATCTGCGAGCCGTCTCTCATATTCCTGCTCGGAGACCTCCTCGATTGCGAAATGCAGATCAAGCTCGGATTGCCATTCGTCGAGCGCTTTGCGCAGAACAGAATAGTCCATTACGCCGGCGCAGCAGAGGATTCTGCCCTCGTCCGGCTCGGAGATCCTCAGCTTTCGCAGTCCCTTGTGATAAACCCGGTCTGCCTCTTCGAGATCAAATTTCTGGTATGCTGCATCGGCAATGAGTTCGCGGCAGCTTTTGTTGAGCAGCGTGACACCCGGCGGCAGAATGCCGGAAGCGGTGCGGATATCGTCGCCGTTCACTTTGATTTTTGAGCGGTCGAGCGTCAGGCTCATTGCCGTGAGGATATTGCTCTCGGCATATTGTGACTCCGGATTGACGATCAGACCGAGCGTGAGACTGTATGTGCCCTTGACGGAATAATCCGCGTGCTGTAAGATGCTGCTCTGTGTTGTGACATAGCAGTCGGCAGAGCCGTTTGTGAATATTTTTGCGGCATCTGCGTCGGTTTCCTCGATATACAAATTCAGATCGGAGGGATAGACCCTGTGCTCGGCATGGTTCAGCGGATTCCGGATCATCTGGATGACATTGTACTTGCCGTA
>Ga0247608_10004117_pt1 | contig 16502 bp, 12 predicted proteins | sample 176DNAGHGlowgp2_FD_193490 | JGI IMG/M metagenome (GOLD analysis project Ga0247608, IMG submission 193490) | Sheep rumen microbial communities from Palmerston North, Manawatu-Wanganui, New Zealand - 1766 DNA GHGlow gp2 | ecosystem: Host-associated > Mammals > Digestive system > Stomach > Rumen ... | reverse complement strand
GTTTAAACTCTGAAATAATAATTAAAAAACTTCAATAAAAATGGCTGAACAAGAACATCATCATCATCATCACGAACATCACGAGCACCACCATCATCACCACAAAATGGATGGCGCATCTAAGTTCAAGAGAGACAGTCTGTTGGCAATACAAAGAAAAAGAATAATTCAAAAATGGCTGTTCAGAATTCTTTGCATTGTAGCAATCTTACTGTTCATCGCTGTTGTCATCGTATACAAAATGGACTAAAAGCCCTACTTAATATAGAAAGTTTCTGTAAGCTGACGATACCAGTTAGAACGTTGACCCGGCGACTCTTCTAAGACTCCGACGCCTGCATCTATGTGCCTAACACTATGAAGACCAAAGGACAGCAGGAAGCGTCGGATATTCTTGTGTGGCGTGGTCTTGACCGCCCAGTCCCTATGTAAAAAGAAACCGCTTAGTGCGGCTTCAGATTTGACTTTCTGTACATAATCAAACGGCACTACTACAGAAATAATGCCCTGCTCCGTCAATAATCTACGAGCTGTTTTGAAGAGCGCCTTATATGTCAGGGAGAGACTGTGGCGTGCTATAGAACGTCGGGAGTCTGGAGATATTAACGAATCAGCAAAAAAAGGAGGATTAGAGACAATGGCATCAAAAGTACCATTGAAGTCATGAGCATCGGCTTCAAGTATTTCCACATGGTCGGCAAAGGGCGAATGTGCAACATTAATTCGTGCCTGACTAACAGCAGCAGGGTCGATATCTATTCCTGTGATATATGACTCGGGAAAACGTTGCGCCATCATCAGTGCAATAAGTCCTGTACCAGTGCCGATATCAAGAATCTTCTGACCACCTTCTGCCCATGCACCAAGAAGTGTTCCGTCTGTTCCAACTTTCATGGCGCAATCGGATTGCCATATGGTGAATTGTTTGAATTTGAAGTATTCATTTGCCATAATCGGCCACAAAGATATACATTTTTTGTTAATAATCAATGAATACATCGCCATTTTTCAATTAATTTTCGTAACTTTGCACCCCAATTATGGAGTTTAAAATTAAAATGAACGATAATCAGTATAATACTAAGTCCATATCGATGATTGCCGATTTGGAAGGAGATATCACAGACATGATTGATGGAGAAATCCCATCAACTCTGCCCATCCTTCCTGTCAGGAACATTGTGATATTCCCTGGCGTCGTATGGCCCATCCTGCTTGGTCGTGAGTCAAGCATGAAACTGGTACGTCAGGCAGAGAAGACTAGTTCTTTGATAGGTGTTGTATGTCAACGTGATCCGGATATTGAAATGCCTGTTGAGGGCGACCTTTTTGAATACGGCGTGGCAGCTAAGGTCGTCAAGCAGTTCAATCTTCCTGGCGGCTCAACAACTGTTGTCGTGCAGGCTCTTGGTCGTTTTCGCCTGAAGCGACTCACTAAGTTGATGCCCTATCTTGAAGGCGAGGTAGAGCCCAAGCCAGAGATGCACCCCGACAAGCACGACAAAGAATGGAAGACCGCCGTTGATGACTTACGGAATATGGCAGAACGCTATATCTCAATGGTTGATGAGATGCCAGACGAGGCTATGTTTGCCATCCGAAATATCCACAATGACGAGATGATGCTGAGTTTCCTGTGTTCCAACATGCCTTTCACCATTCAGGAGAAAGTTAAGTTGCTGACAGTGGAAACCGTTAAGGAGAGGCTGTTTGGTGCCATGAAAGCGCTGAACCGCGAAATAAACCTTCAAAAGCTTAAGACGGATATCCGTAATAAGACCCGTGAGGATATCGACGAGCAACAGAAGAACTACTTCCTGCAACAGCAAATCAAGAACCTGCAGGCTGAAATGGGTAACGAGCAGTCACCCGAGAAATCAGAGTTGCTTCGCAAAGCCATGGACAAGAAATGGTCGGACGATGTTGCACGCACTTTCTATAAGGAAGTAGACAAATTGGATAACCTCCAGCCACAAAGTCCTGATTTCAATGTCCAGTTAAACTATCTACAGACATTTGTTTCGTTGCCTTGGGATGACTATACCAAGGATGACCTAAACCTACAACGTGCACAGAAGATTTTAGACCATGACCATTACGGCATGGAAAAGGTGAAGGAACGTATTCTGGAATATATGGCAGTTCTTTCACTACGTGGCGATTTGAAGAGTCCTATCATTTGTCTTTATGGACCTCCAGGTGTTGGTAAGACCTCACTTGGCAAGTCTATTGCCGAGGCCATGAAGCGTAAGTATGTACGTGTATCATTGGGCGGTCTGCACGATGAGGCAGAGATTCGTGGACACCGTCGCACTTATATCGGTGCCATGCCCGGACGCATCATCAAGAGCATTCAGAAAGCTGGTTCAAGCAATCCCGTATTCATCCTTGACGAGATTGATAAAGTGACACAAGGCACCATCAATGGCGACCCAGCTTCAGCTCTGCTCGAAGTGCTTGATCCCGAACAGAACACAGCTTTCCACGACAACTATCTTGACGTGGACTATGATCTATCGAAGGTACTCTTTATTGCCACAGCCAACAACCTCGGCACTATTCCACGTCCCTTGCTCGACCGCATGGAGGTTATTGAGGTGAGTGGTTATATCACAGAAGAAAAGATAGAAATTGCCAAGCGTCACCTGATACCAAGGGAACTGGAGAATACCGGACTGAAGATGCTGACTAGCAAGCCTAAGTTCAACAAGGCCGCCATTGAGAAAATCATCGAACAGTACACACGTGAAAGTGGTGTCAGACAGTTGGAGAAGCAGATTAACAAAGCCATGCGTAAATTGGCTTACCGACGCCAGATGAATGGTAGCATTGACAACTGGAAAATTACGCCTGAATCATTGGAAGACCTGCTTGGCAAACCGCCATTCTATCGTGACATCTATCAGGGCAACGACTATGCAGGTGTTGTCACAGGACTGGCATGGACCAGTGTAGGTGGCGAGATATTGTTCATCGAGACATCACTCTCGAAGGGAAAGGGTTCGAAACTGACATTAACCGGAAATCTAGGAGATGTGATGAAGGAGTCGGCGGTGTTGGCTCTGGAATATGTGAAAGCCCATGCCGAGAAGCTCAACATCGATTACCGCATCTTTGACAACTGGAACATTCATATCCATGTGCCAGAAGGTGCTACCCCAAAAGACGGTCCTTCGGCAGGTATCACCATTGCCACATCTATCGCTTCAGCCCTAACCCAACGTAAAGTACGTAAGAATATGGCGATGACCGGTGAGATTACTTTACGTGGTAAAGTTCTACCTGTAGGTGGTATCAAGGAGAAGATTCTGGCAGCAAAACGTGCTGGTATTACCGACATAGTAATGTGTCAAGAAAATAAGAAAGACATTCTGGAGATACCAGAGATCTATCTCCAGGGGGTACAGTTCCACTATGTGGAGAATGTGCAGGAAGTATGGAACTTGGCTTTGACAGACGAGATTGTCAAGAATTCGCTGAAGTTTGAAATCGAAGACGAGAAAGAGAAAGAGGACAAGAAATGAAATTCGAACTGCAACATACCGACCCATACAGCAGTGCCCGCACTGGACTTATCACCACTGACCATGGACAAATAAAGACACCTATCTTCATGCCAGTCGGCACCTGCGGTAGCGTGAAAGGTGTTCATTTTCAGGAATTACGTGAGCAAGTCAAGGCACAAATCATTCTTGGAAATACCTACCATCTATATCTACGACCAGGACTTGATACACTTCGTAAAGCTGGAGGTCTGCATAAGTTTAACACCTGGGATCGTCCCATACTGACGGACTCTGGCGGTTTTCAAGTTTTCTCGCTGACAGGCATACGCAAGTTAAGAGAAGAAGGTTGTGAGTTCCGTAGTCATATTGACGGTTCAAAACATGTCTTCACTCCCGAGAATGTCATGGATACCGAGCGTATCATCGGTGCCGATATCATGATGGCACTCGATGAATGTCCTCCTGGCGAAAGCGATTATCAATATGCCAAGCGCTCTCTTGGGCTGACACAACGTTGGCTAGATCGTTGTATCAAACGCTTCAACGAGACAGAGCCGCTATATGGTCACAAGCAGACTCTTTTCCCCATTGTACAGGGGTGTAAATACAAAGACTTGCGACAGGATGCAGCCAAACACGTAGTAGACCGTCTGGGCATGCTTAACGATGGAGGAGGTGCATCTATTGGTGGTCTGGCTGTTGGCGAGCCTACCGAAGTGATGTATGAAATGATTGAGGTGGTCAATGAAATACTGCCTAAGGACCGTCCACGATATCTGATGGGAGTGGGTACACCTCAGAATATTCTTGAATCAATAGAGCGTGGCGTAGATATGTTCGATTGTGTGATGCCTACCCGCAATGGCAGGAATGCCCTTCTTTTCACTTATCAGGGCACGATGAATATGCGCAACAAGAAATGGGAGAACGACTTCTCACCTATCGATCCTGATGGCTGCGACATCGACCGTTTGCATTCAAAGGCATATCTTCACCATTTATTTAAGGCCCAGGAGATATTGGCTTTGCAGATAGCCTCTATCCATAACTTAGCTTTCTATCTCCGATTGGTGACTGATGCCCGTCAGCACATCGAGCAAGGCGATTTCACGCAATGGAAGCGCTCAGTGATTAATGACTTAGGACGCAGAGTATGAAGAAAATACTGGCACGATTAATCCCACGGCTTGACCGATACATCATCAGCAAGTTCATTGGAACATACATATATTCCATCTTGCTGATAATCAGTATAAGTATCGTGTTCGATTTTAATGAGAACTTAAACAAGTTCTCTACCTATCATGCGCCATGGAGTGCCATTATTTTCGACTATTATGCCAACTTCGTTCCCTACTTTGCCAATCTCTTTTCACCATTGTTTGTATTCATTGCCGTCATCTTCTTTACATCAAAGTTGGCGGGCAATTCCGAAATCATTGCCATGTTGGCAGCAGGTACCAGTTTCCGTCGTCTGATGAGACCCTACATGGTGTCAGCCGCCATTATTGCTATCCTCAATTTCTATCTGGGAGCGTATGTCATTCCTCATGGCAACGTTGTACGCTTGAATTTCGAAACACAATACAAAAACAAGAAACGCATCACCTCTGCCAGCAATGTTCAGTTGCAGGTTGCACCTGGCGTTATTGCATATTTGCAGCAATACGATAATAATATCAAACGTGGCTATGGCTTCTCGCTTGATAAATTTGAAGACAAGAAACTGGTTAGTCATATGACGGCCAACGTCATCCAGTACGACACCATTTCTGATTCACGCTATCATTGGAAAGCCATCAACTACAAAATTAGGACACTTAAAGGTCTGCGCGAGAAAATTGAGACAGGAGTAGAGATTGACACGCTTATTATGATGGAGCCCATGGACCTCGTCTATAGTAATGGGCAGCAGGAAACTTTCACCTCACCCGAGTTGCTGCGCTACATCTCCAAACAGCAGGAACGAGGTTCTCAGAATGTTGTACAATATGAAGTAGAATACCACAAGCGCATAGCCACTTCGTTTGCCTCCTTCATTCTTACAATCATCGGTGCCTCTCTATCAGCTAGAAAGCGCAAAGGCGGCATGGGATTGTCTTTAGGAATTGGTCTGGCTCTGTCTTTCTCCTATATCCTTTTACAGACCATCAGCGCCACTTTTGCTATCAACGCCGGTCTGCCTGCCTTATTGGCAGCGTGGATTCCCAACTTAATATATGCCGTCATAGCATATTTCTGCTATCGACAGGCGCCCAATTAAATGGAAAAGAACGATAATATAAAATGACATTTGAAGAAACATATTTAAATGATAATATCCTCGATGCGCTTTATGATATGCATTTCGAGGAAATGACCCCTATTCAGGAACGATGCATTCCAGAGATACTGGACGGACGGGACGTTTTGGGTGTAGCTCAAACTGGTACTGGAAAAACTGCCGCATACTTACTGCCTATTCTTTCTATGCTTGATGACGGTGGCTATCCCGAGGATACCATCAATTGCATTGTGATGTCACCCACCCGTGAACTGGCTCAGCAGATAGACCAGGCCATGGAGGGCTTTTCATACTATCTTGATAACGTTAGTAGCATCGCTGTCTATGGTGGCAACGACGGCTCACGTTTTGATCAGGAGATAAAGAGTTTGAGAGGTGGTGCACCTGTGGTTATCGCCACGCCAGGCCGCCTTCTCAGTCACCTAAAGGTCGGCAATTTGGATCTCTCACGCACATCGTTTTTTGTACTCGATGAAGCCGACCGTATGCTCGACATGGGCTTTATGGAGGATATCCTTCAAATTAATAAGCTGCTGCCCGAGAGTTGTCAAAAAGTGATGTTCTCTGCCACAATGCCTGCCAAGATTCGCGAGTTGGCCGTATCCCTACTTCACAACCCCATAGAAGTGAAACTCAAGGTGAGCCGTCCGGCAGAAAAGATTCACCAGATGGCCTATATCTGTTACGAACCCCAAAAGGTACGTATTATAGAAAACATCTTCAAGCAAGGCGACCTGAAACGTGTGATTATCTTCTGCGGTAAGAAAGATAAGGTGAAGGACATCAACCGCACCTTACAGAAACTGAAGATCAATTGTGCTCCCATGCACAGCGACTTAACCCAGGCCGAACGTGATGATGTGATGTATCGTTTCAAGGCCGGTCAGGTTGATGTCTTGGTAGCCACCGATATCGTAGCACGTGGCATCGATATTGATGACATCAGAATGGTTATCAACTTCGACGTGCCCCACGACAGTGAAGATTACGTTCATCGCATTGGCCGAACGGCCCGTGCAGATCGTGACGGCGAGGCAATTACTTTCGTCAACGACAACGACTTCCGTTTTTTCAAGCCTATAGAGCATTTCCTTCAGAAGGAAATAGAGAAGCTCCCCTTACCTGAAGGACTTGGAGAAGGTCCCGACTATCAAGCAATGAAGGAGGTCAGAAAAGGCGGTCGCGGACGAGGACATCGTAAGGGCAGCAAAAGGTCTGGCACGCATTTTGCTAAATCTTCTTCGAACAAACATAAGAAAGGAAACTCATGACGAATCAGTTTTCACCTAAAGTCTCCGAGATTTTGGCTTTCTCACGAGAGGAGGCTCAGCGTCTTTCGTCCAGCTACGTTGGCCCGGAACATCTGTTACTGGCTATGATGCGCATGAAAGACGGTCCTGTATTTGACATTTTCCAGAGACTCTCCATCAAGAAAGAAGATATCAAGTTGTCATTGGAAATGAAACTCAACGACACAAATGGTCTGTTTCAACAAACAAATGTAGAAGAGTTGCTTCTGAACGAGAGTGCCAACAACATACTGAAACTGGCCGTTCTCGAAGCACGTATGCAACACGAGCAATGCGTTGACGAACAACATCTTTTGTTGGCCATTCTTCATGATCGTTCTGAGAACGAAGCAAAACAGATATTGGAAAACAAGAATATCCACTACACCGATGTCCTCAATCTGCTAAAAGCACCCCAGACAAAGGATGCACTCCAATTGCCTGATGAGGATGAGGAAGAGACGGAAGAACAGACATCACAAACCACACAAACAGCAACAAATAGTCCCAAGGAAAAATCCAAGACACCTGTTTTAGATAATTTCTCCACAGACTTGACACGTGCAGCCCTTGAAGGCAAACTTGATCCCTGTGTAGGACGTGAGCAAGAGATACAACGTGTGATGGAAATTCTGGGACGGCGTAAGAAAAACAACCCCATACTGATTGGCGAACCTGGTGTAGGCAAGAGTGCTATCGTTGAAGGTCTGGCACAGATGATAGCCCAGCGTAAATGCTCACCCATGTTCTTCAACCGCCGCATAGTAAGCCTTGACATGACAGGTGTTGTTGCAGGAACGAAATATCGCGGACAGTTTGAGGAGCGTATCCGTGCCCTTCTCAAGGAAATAGAACAGACACCGAATATTATCGTCTTTATTGACGAAATTCACACGATTATCGGTGCCGGATCCACACCTGGCAGTATGGATGCTGCCAATATAATGAAGCCTGCATTGGCACGCGGTGTCATCCAGTGTATTGGTGCTACCACACTCGATGAATACCGTAACAGCATAGAGAAAGACGGAGCTTTGGAACGTCGTTTCCAGAAAGTTCTCGTAGAACCTACCACTGCTGAACAGACTTTACAAATCCTGTATAACATCAAAGACCGATACGAAGATCATCATCATGTAGAGTTCTCCGAAGATGCTATCATAGCATGTGTCAAATTGACAGAACGCTACATGACTGACCGTGCTCAGCCCGATAAAGCTATTGATGCAATGGATGAGACAGGTGCTCGCGTACATCTTAGAAATGCACAGATACCTCCCGAGATTGATGCACTGGAGAAACAGCTCGATGAGATAAAAGACAAAAAACATCAGGCTGTGAGCAACCAGAACTACGAGTTGGCTGCCGGCTACCGCGACAGGCAGTCAGCATTGGAGAAGCAATTGGCTGAGGTGCAGACAAAATGGCTTGCCGGTAATTCCGAAGAACGACAGACTGTCACCGAGGTCGAAGTATCTGATGTGGTATCTATGATGACTGGCATCCCAGTTCAGCGTATGGCAGAGAGCGAAGGTGTCCGTCTGAAAGATATGGCTCCAAAATTGAAAGCCAGCGTTATTGCACAGGATGCAGCCATCGACAAGATGGTGAAAGCCATCCAGCGCAACCGTGTGGGACTGAAAGATCCCAACCACCCCATTGGTGCCTTTATGTTCCTTGGTCCGACGGGTGTTGGAAAGACCTATCTAGCCAAGAAGCTGGCAGAACAAATGTTTGGCTCTGCCGATGCACTCATTCGTGTAGACATGAGTGAATATACCGAGTCGTTCAACGTCTCCAGACTTATAGGTGCACCTCCAGGCTATGTAGGCTATGAAGAGGGCGGTCAACTCACGGAGCGTGTTCGTCGCAAACCTTATAGTATTGTGCTTTTGGACGAAATCGAGAAAGCTCATGGAAACGTCTTCAATCTGTTGCTACAGGTTCTCGACGAGGGACGTCTTACTGATGGCAATGGTCGTTTTGTGGACTTCCGTAACACGGTTATCATCATGACCTCCAACGCAGGCACCCGTCAACTCAAGGAATTTGGCAACGGCATTGGCTTTACCGCCTCTACGCTGGGCATCAACATGAATGAGAAAGACCGCGAACATGCCCGTTCCATCATCCAGAAGGCGTTGTCCAAGCAGTTCTCTCCCGAGTTTCTCAATCGTCTTGATGAAATTATAACCTTCGACCAATTGGATATGGAGGCTATCAAACGGATTATCGACGTCGAACTGAAAGGACTGGTTAAGCGCATCAAGGATTTGGGGTATGAAATGCAGTTGACAGATGCTGCCAAGGTCTTCGTAGCCACTAAAGGCTATGATGTGCAGTTTGGTGCCCGTCCTCTGAAACGTGCCATCCAGAACTATATCGAAGACGGCATCTGTGAGATGATTCTCGACGAGAGCATTAAGCCAGGTTCCGTTATTGTAATCGACAAACATCCCGACAAGGAAGAACTTTCCATTCAATTACAAACAACAATTCAAAGTGATTAAACCTCAGTTCAACAAGCGTAAGGTTTTGGTGTTCCATCATTTTCAGCGCAAAGGCTATTCCGTCTTTGCCAGTTTAGGACGCGAAGTTATCATCTCTGTACTTAGCGTGGCTACACTCTCTGCAGCCAAGGCCGAAAGTATCAGTGATGAGACATGGCGTGTAGACTCCACCAAAACCCCTGCTCGCGAAGTGACTCTTGATGATGTATGCGTCATGGGGTCCCGAGCCCCCCTGACAGTGAGTCAGGCTGCGAGAATGGTAACTGTACTGAGCCGCGAGGACATTGCGCAGGCGCCAGTACAAAGTATTAACGATTTGCTCAAGATGGCTGTCGGCATCGACGTCCGACAACGCGGGCCTTTAGGTTCACAGACAGACATCTCAATTCGCGGAGGCACCCAAGAGCAAATCACAGTCCTGCTCAATGGCATAAATATCTGTGATCCACAGACTGCCCATAACACCCTTGACCTGCCATGCGACCTGAGCGACATCGTGCGTGTCGAAGTGCTTGAAGGTCCCGCTGGACGTATCTATGGAACCTCGTCGCTCGTTGGTGCTATCAACATTGTGACTACATCCCATAATAAAGGTACTGAGATCTACGCGGAAGGAGGCTCGTATGGCTATGGAAAAATTGGTGGACGCATGTCTATGGGCAACAATTCCATTTCATCATCATATACCCGAAGCGACGGCTATTCACGTTCCAAGAGTGGTAGGCTTAACACTGACTTCAGTGGTTCAAAGGCATTCTATCAAGGCAACTACGATGATGAACAGGTGCGACTATCATGGCATGTAGGTATAGCCGACAAAGGATGGGGGGCTGGCACTTTCTATGCCACACCCCGTTGGCAAGCCGATGAACAATATGAACATACCACAAAGATTTATTCCGCCCTGCAAGGTGAGAACAAACGCGGTTTCGTCCATTTCATGCCTGCCTTATATTGGAACCAGAATCGCGACCGCTATGAAGGCTATCGTGGACAATCCGACATTATGAAGTATAATTATAACCGTTGCGATGTATATGGATTAAAGCTTAACAGCTACTTTGACTGGACTCTTGGTCGCACTGCCTTTGGTGCCGAACTCAGAAACGAGGATTTGGTGAGCGGTAACCTAGGTGAGCCGCTCTTCAACACACACCATATTGCCGGCACAGACCGCGACTACACGTTGGGCGTCAACCGTACCAACATCTCAGCCCATCTAGAACATAATCTACTACTAAGGAGATTCACCCTCTCTGCAGGTTTCGTGGCCGCCAAGAGCACGTGGAGCAGCATGAATATGACCATCTATCCAGGAGTTGATATCAGTTATGTGGCATGGGAGAATCCATCCCTTCATAAGCTAAAGCTCTTTGCCTCATATAACACATCGCTGCGGCTACCCTCGTTCACAGAGATGTACTACAAACTACAAGGCTATGCTGCCGACCCACATCTAAAACCGGAAGAGATGCAGGCTATAGAGGTTGGCGCAAACTATCAGTCTGACATATTCCAGGCTAAGTTCACAGCCTATCATCATCACGGGAAAGACATGATTGACTGGGTAATGGACACACGACAGGGTGAGCAGGCACAATGGCAGAGCGTCAATCATACGAAGATCAACTCCTACGGCATTGAGGCTAATGCCACATTAGACCTGCGCCATCTGCTGAAGTTGGAGGCACACCAGTCTACGCTATACATTTCATATAATTATATAGAACAGGATAAAGATTTGGAGCGGGGCATCGTATCACAATACGCCTTGGAATATTTGCGCCATAAACTGATAGCACGACTTCAGACGGATGTTTGGCGACAACTCAGCATGGGTTTGAGCTGTCGTTGGCAGGACCGTGTAGGCTCATACACCAATTTTAGTGACGAGATTTGCGACTATCGCCCCTATGCGTTGGTCGATGCCCGCGTACAATGGGAAGCCCCTCGCTATACGCTCTATGTCGAAGCCAACAACTTGCTGGATAACCGTTCGTATGTAGACTTCGGTAATGTACAGCAACCTGGTCTCTGGCTCATTGCCGGTGTAAAGATACGGCTGTTACACTAACACTTTCGGATGCAAGGACAGGCTTTTCAGAAGAAAAATCCATTTTCATTTGGTTTTTCCCTCGAATTGCAGTACCTTTGCATCCGAAATTGCAATTTTTAGGAAAATGATACTTAAAAAAATAGACCAACTCCTTCAGCAAGTAGACTCGCTGGAGGCAAAGAATGCCGAGGAAGTAGAGCAGCTCCGACTGAAATACCTGAGTAAGAATGGTGAACTTAACGAGCTGATGAAAGACTTCCGCTCAGTACCCGCCGAGCAGAAGAAAGAAGTGGGTATGAAGATTAACGAGCTGAAGCAACGCATTACCGACCGCATCAATATGCTGCGCGAGGCATGTACCGCCCAGGATAGCGTTGACGAGGCCATCGACTTGACACGTACCCCCTATCCCATCCAGCTTGGCACGCGCCATCCGCTCACCATTGTGACTAACGAGATTATCGACATCTTCAGTCGTATGGGCTTTGTGTTGGCTGACGGTCCTGAAGTTGAGGACGACCTACATGTATTCACCAAGATGAATTTTGCTGCCGATCACCCCGCCCGCGATATGCAGGACACATTCTTTGTGTCTCAGCATCCCAACGACGTTACCAAGAATATCCTTCTGCGTTCCCACACATCGAGTGTTCAGGCCCGTGTGATGGAGAATATGCATACCAAGGACGGCAAGTTAACAGCTCCCATCCGCGTCATCTGCCCAGGTCGTGTCTATCGTAATGAGGCCATCACAGCCCGCGCTCACTGTTTCTTCCATCAGGTCGAAGGTCTGTATATCGACAAGAACGTATCGTTCACCGACCTGAAACAGGTGTTGCTTTCGTTTGCCAAGGAGATGTTTGGTGCCGACACGAAGATTCGTCTTCGTCCCTCCTATTTCCCCTTCACAGAGCCCTCTGCGGAGATGGATATCTCATGCTTCATCTGCGGCGGTGAGGGTTGCGGTTTCTGCAAGCACACCGGTTGGGTAGAGATTCTGGGATGTGGTATGGTTGACCCCAACGTGCTGGAACAGTGTGGAATAGATTCTAAAGAGTATAGTGGCTATGCCTTCGGTATGGGTGTTGAGCGTATTACCAACCTGAAGTATCGCGTCTCTGACCTGCGTATGTTCTCTGAGAACGACACCCGATTCTTAGAGGAATTCCAGTCGGCATAACAGAGCGACATCAGATTGTTAAAGGATGTTATCCGGTGTAAAGTTTCTGTCAAAACATTTTTTTATTTGAAGAAAAAGTAATACCTTTGCACCCGCAAAACAGACAGAGATGCAAAATGGTGCGTTAGTTCAGTAGGTTAGAATGCCTGCCTGTCACGCAGGAGGTCACGAGTTCGAATCTCGTACGCACCGCCTCTCAGGTCTGGAAGCAACTCAAAATATTATGGACTGGTGCGTTAGTTCAGTAGGTTAGAATGCCTGCCTGTCACGCAGGAGGTCACGAGTTCGAATCTCGTACGCACCGCAAAAACGAAGGCTCATTGATTTCTGGAATCGATGGGCTTTTTAAATATCAATTAAATATCAATCAAGAATACCAGACTGAAACTATGAGCAAGAAGATTATTATCGCCGTATTGATGGTCGCCATGTCGTTGGGTTCTTTTGCCCAGCAGCGCACCACACGACTCACCCTTTATCGTCAGTTCAAACCCTCTACCATCACGTTGAAGACCGGTCAGAAGATCAAGCAGTCGCTCACCAATGTGTTCCTGAAGAACAGCACTTTGGTCTATCTGAAAGACGAATACACGATGGAAGCCAATATGGATAATATTGCCGCCGTGGAGTTTGACGACCGTACTTATGTGAACATCAACAACCAGTTGGCCTATCTTGTCGATTCTGTTGGTGGCAACTGCGTTTACCGTATCGACATCTTCGATATGGATGCCTACAACGCCCAGTTGCGTAATAATGTGAACATCAACGCCATTCCGTCGTTCTCTGGCGACATGATCAGTACCTCGAGCGTAGATCTTAATACTGAGGAAGACTATAAGTTTCCCGTATTCCCCCATTTCTACCTTTCTTATAATGGTGAGATCATCAAAGCCCACGAACGTGAAATATCCCGTCGTCTGCCTAAAGACGAGGACATTCGCCGCAAATACCGTACGGCTATTAGCATGGACGGCTTCTCATGGATTGAAAATGAAAGTGTTGTAAGCGTACTTAGAGCCATCACTCCTACGAAGGAACAGCAGGAGGAAGCAGAACCCTAAAGTACCCTACCCCTCGTAAAACCTAAATCAACTGACATGAAGGATATCAAAGCATATTATCGTACCGCCATCAAGGTGGCCGATACGATGTTGAAAGATCCGAAGAATAGTGTCAACGAAGTACTCAAGACACAGCTCGGTTACAAATCGGGCATCAAGGGTTTCTTCTCTGACCCCTGGAACTGGCTTTTCTTCGCCCACCCTCTGACTTTGGGCGGGCGAATCCTCTATGTCTATATGAAGCATAAAGAGCGGCAGCGTGTGGAGATGGAGATGATGAAGCGCAACATCATTGCCAAGCAGCAGGCCATTATCAAGAAGATGGAACAGGAGTGCAATGAGAACGAGGCACAGCGCAAGAACCTTCAGGAAACCGTTGACTTCCTCGAAGAAACACTTCGACGTATTGAGGAAAGTAAGAAAAAGAAATAACTAAGTAACTAAAAATCCATAACAAGCCCTATGTCTGAGACAACATATACCGACGACGAGAAAAAGACCCTCAGCGTGATGAAGATGCAAGAGGACGATCTTGCCCGTCTGCAGAAACAGAACGATAGTCACCACCAGCAGCTGGACCGCATGGGACAACAGCTGGAGCAGATAAAACAACGTGCCAAACAACTAGCTGAGGACGAAGGTGTTGAGTTGCCAAAAGAGCACCATTATCCTGTCTCCGACAAACCCACGAAACAGATTCCCACAGAAGATATCCCTTCTTGGCAGTCGCTCGAAGAGCGTGCTGCCCAAGATGATAGTATCCTTGATGTCACCATCGAAGACCTGCTCAGTATCGATGAGATAGCAGGTGCGAAAGCCGATGCCAAGCGCATCAACGAACAGTTTGCAAAACTCACTGGACTCAGCAAGCGCGACATCGCCTTTCTATCTATTGCCGCCAGCATTCAGACTGCCCGTTGGATGATGATGCCCAAGATTGCAGGCTATCTGGGCAAGTCAGGAAAGGTGCTCGCTGCCCTCTCTCCATCTGCCATTGCCATGCTTGAAACACAAGCCAACCCTGACGAGCGACAGCTGTCAGTCATTGACGAGGCCAACCGCGAGTTTCAGGAAGAGGCAGAATGGGATGCCGAGGAGGTGCCCGAGGGTGAGAAGTCGTGGGAGGACATTCTGCAGGATAAGGACCGCGACGTAGAAAAGACCTTCAACAACGATGCCATGAACTGGATTTTCGGCATCGTTAACAATATTACCGGCACCAAGACAGGTAGCAACTTCAAGACCATTGATGAGATGAGCGGCGAGACTGTCAACACCACCACTGTCTTCTCTGATGCCTTCAAAAGTGTGAAGAAAGACTGGCTCCGCCTACCGGCTGCCGTCTATGCACAGTATGCCCGTCACCGAGTGTCCAACGGAGAAGATGCCCCCGACCTGCTAGCACCTGTTACTCAGGCATTTTCTCCCGAGATGGTAGGCGACCTCTACAAGGCACAGTTCTCCGAGTTGGCCGCAATGCGCGACATCACCATTATCGGACAGCAGGCCGCCATTCCCCTGATTATCAATATGGCCATCGGTCTGCTCCATGGCTATATGTACAACCCTGAGACCGATGGTCCGCGCGAGTTCTATGATGCCCGCACCAGAAAGATTCTTTCGTTATCAAACATGCTGGCAGCAGCATCTAACCTCACCTTCACCACTATTACTGAAGACTGGACACGTGTTGACGTGGGTGGACTAATGGTGACAGCCACCCGCGCCATTCAAGACGGTTCTTTCCTAATTAATTTACGTGAGGAGTTTATCCGTCGCCATCTGGACAAGGTCTACGAGAAAGAACTGAAGGACATTGAACGCCATTTCCAGAGCCTTCCCGACACCACCGAGCACGATGTTCAGAACGTGTAGGTGAAGCCCAACGACGAGTATTCCTTAAACTGCCAGTATCCCAATTCCTCGTCCCAGTTGTTGGAATCGTCGAAACGTGGGAACAGGAATAGGTTTGCCGAAATGTATTTCGACACCTTCAACGTGAACGTGTTTTCCCACTCTATCTCAGCACGTTTGTAGCTGGTAAATCCGTATAATCTTGATTTCCACGTTACATTATCATTCATGACCCATGTGAGCGAAGCCGTTAGCTGCGAACCGAAGTCGGTCAGCGAGTGGGTGTGCTTATCTGTCTCCACACCAAAGCTGGCTGCGAGTGCGGTACGGTCCACATAGCGGTAGTTAACAGCCAGGGGCGACATATTGATGGTACCCGTGAGCTTCTTGTTTAGCCATTCCACCTTATAATCCATACCGAGACCAACACTCAGGTTGAAGGGCGACATAAAGTCTGAAAAGGTGTTTTCGTTGTTGGCTTTGTGACCTTGTGTAAACTGCGTATAAGCCAGCAGCTGCAAGGTGTAGTACCATCTGTTGGCAGCCTGCAGTCCTACCTTTCCCGTATAACGGATGAGGTCTTCGTTGGTCTTAAAGCGATGGACGGTATCCGAGGGAGATGTCTGGAAACCAAGTTTCAACTCCAACTTATTCTCCCACTTCCATTTCGACTTATTGTCGTAGTTAGCCTCCAGTGTCAGGCTAGCCACAGCGGCATAATTGTTCTCACCGCCTTTATACCAGTTGCCCGACACATAG
>Ga0247608_10004115_pt1 | contig 16523 bp, 10 predicted proteins | sample 176DNAGHGlowgp2_FD_193490 | JGI IMG/M metagenome (GOLD analysis project Ga0247608, IMG submission 193490) | Sheep rumen microbial communities from Palmerston North, Manawatu-Wanganui, New Zealand - 1766 DNA GHGlow gp2 | ecosystem: Host-associated > Mammals > Digestive system > Stomach > Rumen ... | reverse complement strand
CTTGGAATACAGTAGAGGCTAAAAAGGCCATTGCCAATTTACAAGTGATTGATTATATTTGTGGAAGAAAAAGAGATATAAATAATATCAAATTTGAATTTGATTCTAAAACAAATAAGCTTGTTGGAGTACAGGGAATTAATAATGAGAAGAGCTTTTTTGCACCTAATCCAAAGCCTATAATTATAGGAGAAGAGGATTATTCTGATATTGAAAATATTAAGGTTATTGATTCAGAAATGGCTACAAAGATTTCCGCAATTGAAGAACCTGAATTTAAAGCACTTATGGTTCAATATGGCTTAAGTGAGACTGAGGTTGAAGAAGCTTGGAATAGATTATATGATTTAAAGAGAGTAATAAGAGATCCAAAGATTTTAGACGAAAAGGATGATCCTAATAAATTATTTAAGGAAGAAAAGTTTATCATCGTAAATGGAGATGATGCTTGGAATAATTTAAGTCTCAATGAATTAAAGGCAAAGGATAATATCTTTGATAAGGTAATTGAGGCACAGAATAAGCTTGTTAGTGCAGCAAAGGCTGATAAGTCTCTTGATGAGAATTATAAGATATTAAAGCATACTTATGATAAAAAGCTAATTGAGGGAGATTTATTCTTAGAAGAAGCTAGAAAGCATGCACCTTTATTTGGTACATCAAGACGTTATAGCAATATCCTAAAGGGACTAGCTGAATATAATAATGCTCAGACACCAGAGGAAAAGGCTTCTAAACTAGATAATTTACAATCATTAGTTGATTTATATGAGGCTGATAAGATTAAGGATGGTACTATTACTCAAAATGGTAATCTGATTAAGAATTTAAGTGGTAAGGATTTGGGTAGAGTTAATGTTGTACTTAAGCTAAATGAGTTTATAGGTAATGTAAGACAGCTTGGTAATGAGGTTGAGGATGCTAATAATAAGAGAAATGATGACTTTAAGAGAGTTGACGAGTTTAATTCAACATATCGCCTAGGTAAATATAAGAATTACGCTAAGGTATATACAAATGAAAAGGGTCAAATAAAGATTAACGCTAATATTCTTGAAAGAGAAAAACAAATTAATAATATTCTTACAGAAACTAATAAAAAGATGATTCTTGCAAATAATGGTGTTGATTTAGATAAATCTCCAGCACAAAAGGAAAAATATGAGGTTTATAAAAATTATATTGATTCAACAATTACTAATTGTAAGGAACAATTATTAAATGATTATCATCATGGTGCTATTCCAAAGGAATATTTTGAATATAAGATGAATAAATATGATAATAAAATATTTGATTTTGAGGAAGAAGAGAATAAGTTTGCTTATGAAAATCCGGAATCAGAAATATTTAAAAATAGCTTCCAGGAAGAAATTAATAATGCTTTAAAGAAAGATAACGTTGAAGAAGAAATGAAAGAACTTGAGGACTTCAGTAACAAGGTTGATCTTGAGATTAATGAAGAACAGATTGAAGCAAAATAATTAAACAAGGAGGTACCATTATGGGTAAACTATATGAGCTAGTTAAAAAAGAAATTGAAGAGATTGAAAAGCAAGCAACGCTTGAAAAATCAAATTTTATTAAGTCTAAGTCTTTTAATAATGTTAATAAGGATAATAAAAATATTCGAATTGTAAATGGATTAATTGATATAATTAATAGACAGGCTCCAGAGCTTTTCGGTTCTAGAGAAGCATTTAAAGAGTTCTTAAAGGATAATGATGAGCTTTTTGTAAAGAAAGCTGTTTTTAAGAATGATTATGTAACTACAATACCTACGATATCTAAGATGAATCCTCTTCATTATACAGGCAATATAAGTGATTATGAGACTATCTTTGATAAGCTAGAGGAAAAGCTTGGAGAGAATAAAATAAAAGAAATCATTGATGCATACGATAAGGATGCTTGTATAAAGAATCCTGTTCTTACTTATCCAATGGAGCCCTATGTAAATGATATTAAAAAGGATGTCGATACATTATTTAATGAGGCTGACGATAATACTAAAGATGAATTAAAGCAAAATTTAGATTATGTTAGTAAAATGCTTGTAGAAAAGAAAAACCGTGGTCAATATGATGATGTAATTGATGATGTTAGCTGTAGTAGAGCCTATACAGCTAAAAATAATATCGAGGAATATGCAATTCAAAAGGGAATTGATTCTGATAAGCTTGTAAGCCTTCAAACTGAAAATAGTCTTATTGATGTAGTGTGTAATACAAATGATGATGTTAAATTCACAAAAGGACTTGCACTTAATAATGAGGAGAATAAGATTTCACCTAAATTCAAGGAAAAGCTAATAGATTTAGATAGATTTATCACTGAGCAGGGAGTACCTACTGTATTTATTACAGGTGAGCAAGGAACAAAGGAATACGGATTCTATGATTATTATAAAAAATCAGAAGAAATCAGTAATTTGATCGGTACATATCAGGAGGTAACAACTGATGATCAAAAGAAAAATATAATTAATGAGATAAATGTAAAAGCGAATGAATTATCATTAATTGAAACTAAATATGATGCTATATTTAGAAAAATAGAGCGTACATTTGATTTAGATAAAATAAGCTTAAATGCCAATTTATATACAGGTAGAGAGGCTTCATTTGTTCCTGAGAATCTTAAAACATTTAGACCAAACTTACAGCCTAAATGGGATAATGAAAATTCTCCATGGGGTGTAATATTAAGTGGATTCTGCCAAATTAAGGGTGCGGCTGCGAGAGCTGGTATGTCTTTTGAAGAATACCTTGATAAGCCGGTAGAAGCTTTCTTAAAGATTGCTGACAATCATTCAAAGTATATGTTTGATCAGGTTTATATGGCAAGAGGAGAGGATAGTCCTACTGGTAAGAGACTTGCTCATTGTCTTGTTATGGATAGAGATATGGGTCAAAAATATCAATATGATGTTTCTCTTGAGGGTAGAGCTATTGAATTTTTAAATACAGCTGAGGATTTTGATGATAATACTATCGGTAAGGTTATAAATAATAATATTGGCTTTAATTATTTTAGACAATTTAACCGTTCACCAGATAAGATGTGGATGAAGGGTGAGGAGCCAGATTACGATAGCATTAAAAATGTATTCGCAATGGCTGAAAAAACAGATAGATTATATGAACTATCTAATAATAATTATGATGTAAACTTGAATATGGGTTCTAAATATTCATATAAGGATGTAGTAACCACTGAGCTTAATAATCATTCTGGACTTGAGGAAAAGAATAATGTATTATGCGTATTTAAGGATTATATGCTTGAAAGAAATGTAATGATGAGTAATCCAATGGAATACGTTCAGGTAGCTAAGGGTGACCTACAGGCTTATCTTGATGATATAGCTGTACTTGTCGCAGGAAAGAAATATTATGATGATTTCTTAATCATGAATAATAAAGACATTTATAGCTATAATAAAAATGAAAGAAAAGAAATCACTAGCTTCTTAAAGGACCCTGTTGGAGCGTTTGCTAAGAAATATAAGAAAGAATATGATTTAGATAATAATTTTATAAACACTCTAAAAGAGAATTATAAGGAAGAAAATGATAGAATCAATGGTGCTCCAAAGCTTGAAGCTTTTAGAACTGCATTTAATAAATATAATACATATGAGGGTAATAGAGGTAAAAACTTCAATCAATTATTAAAGGATAACGCAGGTGGATGGCTTGAGTGGCTTGGTAGAACTACATCAAGACAGTACTTAGATTTAAAGGAAGCCTTCGAAGCTGCAAATGACCCACAGAGTGCAACATTTGGAGATTTTAAGAGCTCTAAATATTTTGCCCAAAAATATATTGAGCATAAGCTACCTGAAGGTGTAAGTTTTGAAAATCTAAAGCCAAATGAGAAGAGAAGAGTAGAATTCTGTAGATCAATTATAGCGGCTGTAGATGAAATAGAAAAGACAAATCCTGATTTAGAAAATCAGAATAATAATGCAATTGATAATAATATTATCGATGATAATTTCCATAAAGAGCTTAACAAGGATGTAAATATCAATAAAGAAAATATTAATGAAAATATTATTGATATAACATCAAATGCTAATGTTGAGAATAAAGAAATAGAGCATAATAGTTAATATTAAATTAGAATAATAGGTACACTTTTTTGGTGTACCTGTTTTCGTTTTATGAAATAAGATATGAGTTATGGAGTGTTGCACATTTGTTGCATAGGCCATGTTATAATTATGTCATATAAGTAAGGTGGTGAAATATTATGCCTAAGACGATTCAAGATTTTTTAAAAAATATTAATACTGAAAATAATGATTTGAAAAATCTAACAAATAGTATTCTAGGTACTATTTATGAATATGAAATGTATAAAGAATCTGTTAAAAATGTTAACACACCAAGTGAAGAAGTACCTGATTTTTCGGAGTTTTTATATGCTATAAAGGAAAAACTAATAAATATTGAGTCAACTGGTAATCTTGAGTTTACTTCTGATAGTGATTCTAAATTTATAAAGAGTTTTATATTTAATCCGATTTCTACTATGACTAATGAAACAAAAAAAGTGGATGAACTTTGTGATAAATATATGAAGGAAAATCCAAATGCGAAGAATGAACTTAGTCAGGTTTCATTTAAGAATGGATTAATAAAGGAAGATTTACTTAACTATAAAACAAGCTATATGAATCTAGAAAAATCTAAAAAAGATTTATGGAAGGAAAAACAAAATTTAAAGTCTACATGGTTCATTAATTATTTTAATAATGGTAATAAAATGATATCAGAGAGTTTAGAAGAGAATAAGGGTGGATTGTTTGAACAGTTATTCCATACTACTTCAAAGGAATATAAAGATTTCGCAAGAAGATTAAGTATTATTGATAAAGAAGGACTTGAGAAGGGTGATTTATCAGGCTTAAGACAATCAACTTATAAATATTTAAATCATAAATTTAAGGATGGAAACTTCTTTTATTCGGGAAAGAATTATACATATATTGAAAGCCAAATTGAAAAAATGGATAAAACCTCACAGGGTAGAGTACGTTTATGTTTAAATGTTCTTAAATCTATAGATAATGCAGAAAAGGCTATAGAAGAAAAACTTAATCCTGATGAATTCACTCCAGAAAAGGATAATGTAGTAGATAACGAAATGTTAAAAGAGGTAACTACTATAGGTAGTATGGCAAACGATGTTTATAAGGAAGATAATACTATTGTTGATATAGAAGTACGTAATATAGTAAATAAATTAGATAATAGTAATTTCCAGAATGAAATTAAAAATGATGTAGATGATAATTTCATGAATTTAGGTAATGATGTTAACATCTATGATAACGAGAATAACGTATCTAAAGAATTAAATTAATAATTATTAGGAGATGATTTTATGCAAGAGAAATTAATAAATGAAGTAGATGAATTAGTATATATATCTATGGCTGATTTTTCAAGGAGAATCGATGAAATAAAGGATATGACTGAGAAAATTGTATTCGTATCTGAATATATACTAAGTCATAATAATAATGCGGATTGGTCACTTCCTGAGGCTGTTAATATTGCAAAAATGAAAATTGCTGATGGTATAGTAGAATATAGAAAAATGGAACAGAGGGCTAAATTAGTAGAAATGTCTAAAGAAGACTTCCCAGAAGATGACATAAAAGATGTTGATTTAGACCAATATGGTAATGTTTTAAATAATAATGAATTAAACAGATTTATGAATAATCCAGCCTCATATATAAGAAAATATGGAGTTCAAAAGCTTGCGGATCTTTCTGAGAAGAACGAAGGTAAGCAATTAGATTATTATGAACAGCTTAAATATGATAATATTATGCGTAATATGGAAATTTTAAAGAATACTACAAATGTAGACTTAAATAATAATGATAAAAACCATGTCCATATTAAAGCTAGATTAGAAGCTAAATATGGTGGTCAAAAAGCCTTAAGAAAAGCTTATAATAATATAAAACCAGGATTCTTTTCAACTATATTTAATACAACATCAACTGAAGGAAAGAATCTTATTGCTGCATACAAAAATTTTAATAATAATAGTAATCCTGCATTTGGTCAAATAGAGCCACTTGAAAGAGCAGCGAATGCTTATTTAATTCATATATTCCCTAAATTTAAAGAAGGTTATCCTCTTCCAGATATCCATCTTGTAAATCAGCTATCTGGTACTCAAAAGAGTAGAACATTACTATGTATGAATATTCTTGATTCAATACGTAAAGAACGTAAAATTGATGAGGAAAATCAAATTGATAATAATGAAGAAAATGAATTTGATATGGATAGTATGAGTGAAGATAACACAATTCAAAAGACAAATATTGAAAATCTTAATAATGATTTAGAAGAGTCATTTAGTGATGATAAATCACTAGAAAGTGATTCATCAAATAATATTATTCAATCTGAAGAAGTAAGTATTAAGAATTAATCCTTTCTCCAACAAAATTACTTCTTTAGAAAATAGCCTCAATTTTGAGGCTTTTCCATTTTATATGTTATTAGTTGCAAGTTTGTTGCACGCTATATATTATAATTATAATTGTAAGATAGATTGATGGAGGTTGACATTATGAAATTATATGAAGAGATTAAAAAAGATATAGAAAATATAAATAATAATAAAAACCATAATGATCTAAAATCATTACTTATAAGAAGCGTATCATTAAGCAGAATTAATTATTTATTAAATAGAATTGATACATATAATAAACAGAATTATTCTAATAATATTCCTAATAAATTATCAATAGATAATCTAGATGAATTAGAAGATGAATTAAATGCTACTGAGGATGTTTTTACTGAAGAAGAAACTAACGATATAGTATCTGAACTTGGTAAAATTAAGTCTCCTGAATTATCATTTTTAGATAATCAATTTGCTGAAGAATATACTCAATTTTTCTTGATTGATAAGACAGTAAAGGAAACTATTGAGATTTATTACCAAAATGTAAATCCAAGCGATAATATGAATGAAATTCCAAAGGAAATCATTATGGCCTTCCAAGAGGAAGCCAAGGTATTAATGGATAAGGAAGAATATATTGGATTGGTAAACAAAAAAACTAATATAGAATATGCATTTATTAGTAAATTTATTAAAAATCCTGCTAAAAACTTTGTTGATAGATATGAAAAAATCTTTAAATTTGATTCTTTAGATGATAAGGAATTATTCATTAGTGATGTCGATACTGCAGTATTTAATATAGATGCTAATGTAAAGGCAAGAGAAGAAGAAAATGATTTATTAAATCAGCTTGGAAGTAAGGGTAAATATGGAGCTGAGGATATCGCAGATGATGTTGTAAGAATCATTAATTCTTATTATAAAACTAGAAACGATTTTGTAGAGGAAAACCCTAATTATGATGATGTATTCCCATCTTTAGGTAAGTTCTTATATGATGTTAAAGAAAAATTAACAGAAATCGTTATTGATGATGATTTAGAGCTTGCCACTGATAAGCCCTCTAAATTCATTAAAGAATTCTTAAATGATCCTGTAAGTGGATTTAAAGGATATCTTGATGATGCTAATAATTTGAATGATTCATTTAAGAATAGTTTACTTGAGAATAATGAAATTAATGGTGTGGAATTCACTAATATAATTAATGAATATAAAGAAACTATATTAAATGAAAAAGAAAATTATGATAATTCAGCTATGGGTAAAGAAAACGCATGGAAGAATCATCAGGAATATAAAAAAGAATGGTTTATGAATTACTTTAATACTCAATTTAATAATAGGAGTATAGAAGCGATATTAAATGACAATAAAGGTGGTTTCTTCGAAAGATTGTTTAATACAACCTCAGATGAATATAAGGAATTCTCTACTGCTTTAGCCAATATGATGAAGGATGGAGTTTATAATGGAGACTTAGATGGTTTAAAAACATTAGCTCAAAAATATCTAAGTCATAAGCTTGATAACTACGATCCATTCCTTAATGGATATGATGAAAGTGAAATTGAATTACTTGATTCTACATCTAAAGGAAGAGTTAATCTGTGTTTATCTGTAATTGAAGTTATTTCAGAAGCAAAAGAAGCAGTAGAAAATAGATTAGATCCAAAGAGATATACCCATAAAGAAGTAGACTATCCAGAGGCATATGATAAATATTGGGAAAATAAAAATAATGATTTTCAAAATATGCTAAAGAATGATAGTGAGATTGAAAATGATAAAATGAATGAGGCTCAATTAGATATTGATATCAGTGATATAAATAATGATATCGATATAAAGAAGGAATAAATAAAATAACCAACAAAAAAACAAGCAAAAATGCTTGTTTTTATTATGTATTTAAAATTTTAATTATTTAAAGATATCCTGCTCATTATGGAAATCTAACTGATCATATTTTTGATCATATTCTTCAACATTTATGTTTTGTTGGTTATTCTTAGGTTCTTCAACTACTGGGGCATGTTCATTTCCTAAATCCTTTTCAAGCTGCTCCTCAAGTAGGCTTTTAACCCTAGTTTCATCATTTTCCCATGGGAATTTATCAATTGAATATTTTGCCTTTTGCTCTAGATCCCTTAATTTATCTTCAAGGGCTTCCTTTTCATTAACTGCATTAACAATCTTTAAACAGAATGAAGCTCTTGCTTTACCCTTACCACTTAGGGCTTCGATTTCTTCCATAGTTGGAAGTTTTCCTTCCTCAAGATTAGGGAATTTGTGCTTTAGATATGCCATTGCGACATCCTTTAATACATGTACATCACCAAATAGAGGTGAGTCTGGATTTCTAAAGTGTTTTTTATACATCTTTCTAAATGCTTTATATTCTTTTGATGTTTTACCTAGCACTTTTTCAAAAAAGTTTGCTTTTTGTCTTTTTAATTCACTCTTAATAGGAGTATCACTATCTAATAGTTGTGCAACAAGGGATGCCTCAACACTTAGAGCATTAATACGTTTTTCTTCTAGCATACGGTATTTATTTGCATATGGAGGTAAACGAAGACCATCAGCTAAAGCCTGAGCGTTACGTCTAAGGAAAGAAATATAATTAGGATCACTTTGTGGATAATCCTCAATTTCATCAAAAATATCATCTTCCTTCTTTAGATAAAAAGAAGCAGCTGAAACTGGATTGGCAATAAAAGATTTAACCATTATATCGCAATCCTTAATATCAATATTATATCTAGCAGCTATTTTTAATAATTCATTTTTAGTAACGAATAATAATTCAGTAATATCACATTTAGTGCTGTTTGGATCTAGATTGAATCTTGCAATATATTTCATTGAATCTTTTAAAGCTTCTCTTAAATCTTCATAATTTTTAGCTTTGAATCTTTTTGTGAAATCCTGGATACTACAATGATAAAATTCTCTAAGTTCTTGTTTAGTCATAATATATCATCCTTTCTAGATTTAATTATTTGTGCTTTGAGCTTCATTTTCAACTAGTATTTCATTACTTTCAACAAGATCATTGTTGTTATTTATTATTTCGTCTTTATTTATATCTTTATTTACAATACTTTGGAATTCGTTTTGGTTTACTTTATTGTCATTTTCTAAATCTCCTTCGATAGCAGTAGTCATTAGGTTTCTTTCAAAGCGTTGTTTAATAGACTGTAATACACCAAGGCAAAACTCTAATCTACCACGAGATGTTCCGCTAAAGCGTTCAATATCTTCCTTTTTTGGTAATTCATTAGGTAATTGGAATCCTGGAATTTTGTGTCTAACATAAGCTCTTGCTGCCTTATCAAGTTCAGCATCATTACCATATTTAAGGCTATTCTCATCATTGAATTCTTTATAAGCTTTAACGAATTCTTTGTATTCTTTAGAAGTAGTATTAAATAAATTCTCAAAAATTCCACCCTTATTGTGTCTAACGATATCATCGCATGTTGCAGTAGAATCCATATTGCAGGCTTTTTGTGAGTTTTCTAATACATCCTTTACGTGACGCTTTTTTTCGTTTGTATCGAAGATTTTATTAATTGAATAATATTGTCTAGCTACGTATTTTAGATTGTTTTGATATCTTTTAAAATCATCCTTATTTTTGAAATGACTCTCACCATCATTTTCAAGTTCTTTTCCTCTAAATCTTGCATAACCACTTAGGTATTTAGCTGGATTTAGAATAAATTGTTGCATCGCAATTTGAGCTTCAGAATCAGCCTTTTCATTTGGATTAACGATCTCATTTCCTAATTGCTTAACATTAGCTTCATTATATTTTTCCTTTTCCTTTAATACAGAAGCTACGAATTTTTCTCTTGCATGATGAATAAAATCTTCGGCTGGATTATCTAAAAGATTTACGACATTTGTTGGCTCTCTTTCATCAACTTCATCAATTCCATATGAAAGTAAATAATTATTTAAAAACTCGAATTTTTCATTTAATGTTTCACAAGCATCGAATAGCTTGTCAAAGTTTTCTTTTGAGATATTTTCATAGTAAAATTTAGGCATATTTTCAATCCTCCTCTAGCTTATTTACTTAATTATAACATTTAGGCTGCAACAAACTTGCAACTGTTAATGATTGAAACAATAATTTTATAAAAAAAAGCGACTTTATAAAAGTCGCTATAATAACCTAGTATTTATACATTATTAATTGGATTTATCTAGGCTGTTTTCAGGAGCAGTATCAATTATGAAAATATCATCGCTATTTGCGTCTTTGTTTTCAATATCAACTTGTTTTTCGAAATCCTCTATAACTTCAAATAATGGAACATTTTTTTGAATATTATTTTCATCCATATCATTGATATCTAGATAATCTTTTAAAGAATTTAAACATAAAGATGCGTTTTCTTTAGTTACATTACCTAAAGCTGCAATTTGTTCTTCAGTTGGAACCTTTCCCTCACTAAGATTAGGGAACTTAAATTTAAGATAAGCAGCTGCGCTTTTTTCATATTCATCTGCATCTTTTTCAGTTAATGGTGCTTTTTCATCTTTTAGTTTATTATTTAAATTAGTAAAACGTTCAAATAATTCTGTTTCTTTAATAATATTTGTTGCTTGCTGTTGAAGATCGTGTGTATCCTTATATACCTTTACGATATTTAAGCAGAAGTTTGCTCTTTCCTTACCTGCACCACCAAGTGCTGCAATTTGTTCCTCAGTTGGAAGTTTATCTTCAGTAATGTTAGGGAATTTATGCTTTAAGTAACCCATAGCAGCATCCTTTAAATATTCATCATTACCATATAGTTCATGTTTTTCATCATAATAATTATTAAAAGCTGCCTTAAAGTTATTATATTCTTCTGAAGTTGTATTGAATATTTTTTCAAAGAAACCAGCTTTTTGCTTATTGAAAGAAGCAGAAATAGTACTATCATTAATTGCTAATTTAGCACTTAAAGCAGTAACGAATAATTGATTTTTTTTAGCGTTCTTTTCGTATTCTCTATATGCGTTTATAAAATTCACACTTGTGAAATCAAAAGCAAATCTTTTAGCACTTAAGAAATAATCAATTCTATGTTGCTCTTTTTCCTTAGGATCCATTCTTGGGTCATCATAATGAATCATATCAACATAATATTCATCTTTAATTTTTCCAGCCATGTACTTTAATGGATCAGCTAAGAATTGTCTAACTTCCTCATTATCCTCTGCATTTCCTGATTGCATATTAGCTAAATCTTTAGGATCTTTTTGAAGTTGTTTTCTAGCTACGGATTTAGCAACCTCGTTTCTAGCATTAAATATTAATTCTTTTATATCACATTTAGTATAGTCATTATGCATACCATACTTTAAAATATAGGCTATCGCATTATTAATTGTGTCTACATCGTTTGAGAATTGAGATGTATTAAAATCATTAATGAAACCTTCAATAGTACATTCATACATTAATTTTTCAGTTGCTTTATTCATAATAAACACCTATCTTTCTTACTACTTTGACATTATTATACAATACTATTTGCAACAAATGTGCAACATAGTACATAAAAATTATGCTAATAAAAAAGAAGTATTTTGTTTGTGGCAGGTTTGTGGCATAACAAGTTGTAAAATATAATCACAAAATGAATTAGTACCGTTCTTTGACTACAAGGAGGTGTGTGTATATGCCAAAAACAACCTTAAAATTAACAGCATCAGAAAAGAATAATATTATTAATAAGCATAGAGCACTTGTTGATGAATTAAATGCTTATTTACCTGATGAATTTAAAATAGAATATAATAAGGATTTAGAGACTATTCTAGAAGATGAAAAATCAGTAAAATATTATAAGATGATTAATGCTTTAAATGAGAGAGATAAAAAACAAATAGAAATATATAAGGATAATATAAAGGATAATCCAATTCCACAAAATAGGAATTATCTTCAAAGAACTCTTTGGATTGGTTTAAAAACTGAAAATACAGATATGGCTAAGGAATACAATAAAAAGTATTTAGATGAATTCCGTACTGAACCAGAAAAGATTTTCTATCAAAGATATAAGAAGGTATTAGAATTTAATCCAAAAAAGCTTCTTGATGTCATTGATGATAAAGAAAAGCTTGTTGAATTCTATTACAACAACCAAGAGTTATGCGATGATGCATTTGTTTTTAATGCATCAATGGATAATAATTTTGCTAAAATCAATCCAGAGTTAAAAAATGCAGTTCCATGTATGGTTAAAATCGTTGAAGCATTAGCTTATCCGATGATTATCGCTAGAAGCGAAATGGATGTTGGAGCTTTTATATTTCCACAACTTACAAAAGAACAAGCTGCGATAATAGTGAATGCTCATCCTAAATATATGGATGGTAAATCACCACTTAGGAAAAGCTTTTCAGAGGCGCTAGACCATTCAAGTAGAGATAAAATCAAAAATACATTTAAAACTATAACAGACTTTGGATATAAATTAGAGCCAGGTTTAGCAGTAAAATATCAAGCTTTAATGCATGACCCTAAAACTAACAAGGATATTGAAATAAGTCTTGAGGATGGTATTAAGAATCTTAATAATAATGGAAATATTTGTGTTAGAGAAAGACAACCAGAAGAAATAGCTGAGATTATGAAAATAAATAATGCTCATGAAACAGCATATTTACATGTTTGGCAAAAGAATTTTTCTAATAATTATAACAAGAATAAAGAACCATTTGATTTTGAAAAGATTAAATATGAGAATAAGGGTGGTTTCTTTGAGAGAGCCTTCAATAGAACATCAGTTCAATATAGAGACTTCATTCAAGTATTTCAAGAATATAATGATCCACAATCTAAGAATTATCTAAATAAAGATTTACTAAAGGAAAAGGCAGAAAATTATTTTGATTATAAAACAGAGAAAGGTATATCATTTAGTAAATTGGATGAAACATCAAAGGGTAGATTAAAGCTTGTTTCATCAGTCATTAAAACAATTAATGATATGGATAAGGATGAAGATGGAGTAAATAGAGATATTGAAAATTATCTAAAAGAAATGCCATCTATAAGCCGTAAGCCATTCTTAGAGGAAAATGATGTTGAAGATGAACCTATTGCAGATAATTTAGACTGTGAAGAGAATATAATAGCAAAAGAAAACTCTATAGATTTATAATGTTAAAAGGGATGATTAGTCATCTCTTTTTCATATCTATATAGTTTATTACAATAAGAAAATAGCAATTTTTATATTTTTGTTTTTACTGACTGTTTGTGTGGCACTATTGTTGCACGGCATATTATATAATATGTCAAAAAGGAGGGCTATAATATGCCAGTAAAAAGAAAAATAGAAGATTTAAAACCAACAAAAATAGAGGATTATTTAGCAGAAATTGGGGAGGATAATAAACCTGATGTTCTCGCACCTAGATTATTCGAGGCTATTAATAATTATATCTATGATAGAGATTTTATTAGAAATACTAAATTTCATGGTTCAGGTGGATTGGATGATTTAGAAAATTATTTTGTTCCTGATTTTAATCAATTATTAAAGGCTACATATGATAAGATTAGTATTATGGTAAAGGATCTTGAGGCTAATTATAAATTAGGTAATGATAAGAATTCTGTTTTCCTTAAGGAATTTATGTATGACCCAATTGAAGCTTTAAAAAAGCAATCAGATTTATTAGGACCTATACTTGATAGATTAGCAAGATATCAAGCTACAGGTGAATTAAAAAACGAAGAAGATTATGCAAAATTAAGTAGCTTTAATCAAACATTTAAAAATGAGATTACAAATGCTAAGGAAGACTATGATGACTTTATTAGAAATGATAAGCACGAGTGGAGAGCAAAGCAAAATTTAAGATCTGGTTGGTTTATTAATTACTTTAATAAAGGTAAAGGTGATTTTACTGAGATATTAAAAAGTAATAAGGGTGGATTCTTTGAGAATTTGTTTGGAACAACATCAAAAGAATATAAAGAATTAGCAAGACGTTTAACTACAGTTCAAGAAGAAGGCCCTGAAAAAGGTGATTTATCAGGCTTAAGAGAAGCGGCTATTGCATATATGAAGCATAAATTTAAAGATTCATTCTCTATAGACGGAGATTCTTATATATTCTCTGGTGATGCGTTTGATAAACTTGATAGTACTTCAAAGGCTAGAGTGCGTTTATGCCAACAAATTTTAGAATCTGTTAAGCAGGCAGAACACGATAGTGAAAATGGATATAATCCAGCAGCATATGTCCCAGCTAATGAAAATGATGTGGATATTGCTGCAATTGAGGATGCAATTTTTGTTGGTATGCAAGCAAGCAAGGTAAAGACTAATCCTGAAAACAATATTTTAAATAATGATATTATCAAAGTAAATAATAAGATTTCATTCCAAAATGAAATCAAAAATGACGTTGATGATAAAATGATTAGTAATATTATTGTTAATGAAAATGATAATAATATTATTAAAAACGAGATTGAAGATATAAAAAATAATTAATATGTAATGGAGGTAATATTATGCCTGTTTTAAAAAAAGAAGAATTAGAAAATGTAAGATATAAATCAATGAATGATTTTTATTACAGTATTGATAGATATGATAGTGTTGCAGATAAGCGTAAATTCGCTGTTCAATATTTATTAACATATGGACTTGCAGGAGATCCTGATTTTCCACTTGATGAGGCAATCCATTTTGTAAGAGTAAAGCTTTCAGAAAGTGTTAATGAAAATACTGCTGATTTAAATACAAAGGTATTTTTAGCTAATCCAGTTAAGTATTTAAATGCATGTGCAAAAAATGAATATTCTAAATTTGATAAAAATCCAAATTTAATAGATGATGCTATAATATCAGAGCATTATCATAATTTGAATGAACAATTAAATCATATATTAGCTGATCAGGTTGCCGCACTTGATAGAAACAAAAATGCAGTTGATGTAAAGCTACGTATGGCAATTTCAATGGGTGGGCAAGCAAATTTAGCTAGCTGTGTTAAAAACACAAAGCCTGGTTTTTTCTCAAGATTATTTAATACATCATCAGATGAAGCAAAGAATCTTGATAGAGTATATAAGGAATTTAATAATCCGGATTCTAGAGGATATGGAAATTTAGATAATCTTGAGCGAGCTGGACTTGCTTATTTACGTCATAAATTCCCTAATCTAAATTTACAAAAGACACTTCCAACAATAGATGCAATATCAAGGCTTGATAAAACAGCAAAGGCACGTGCATTATTAAGCTTACAGGCAATTGAGGCCGCAAGAGCGCAAAGAAAAGTAGAAGCGTTTGTAGGTATGGGTAATCTTAGTACTGTAAATGATGTTAATGTCGAAAAATTAATAAATGATGATAGCCTTTTTGATAAAGAGAAATTTATGGAGGATTTAGCTAAACAGGATAAAGCTACTAAGCTTGAGGAGCTTAAGGAAGGCGAAGAGATGAATCTAGATGATGAACAGCTAGTTAAGCCAGCTAATGAAGATTCTGAGATATATGCATACGATGAAGAATTGCATCCATCTAAGATTGATATATTTAATAATACATTCGAAAAAGAGGTTGTAGAGGCTAATGAGGAATTAGGTGAATCTAAATACGAAACAGAAAACATTAAAAAGGCTAAAGAAGAGGAAGCTGAGCTTAGAAAACATTTTAAGGATGGTAAATTCAGAGACGAATTAGATGAATATGATGAATTCCAAAGCATGATAAAGGAAGATAGTGAAATATTCATTAACACTAAAGATATTGAAGAACAAATGGAAAGACATGAATATCATCCACGAAGAGCAGATGTTCACGAGGAACGTTATGAGTCACCAATACTAAAGCAGGTATATAAAGAAATGGAAGAAAAGGGTATTGAAGTAGATAAAGATGATGATTCATTTATAGATAATGGATTATAATTATTAAATTAACAAGGGGGCTGTAAAGAAATAAATTTCAGCAATGAGATTTAGAGCTTACAGCTCTTTTCTTTTTAGCCTAAAGATATAAATAGTAAAAAATACCCATTTTTGGGCATACTTAAAA
>Ga0247608_10004114_pt1 | contig 16527 bp, 14 predicted proteins | sample 176DNAGHGlowgp2_FD_193490 | JGI IMG/M metagenome (GOLD analysis project Ga0247608, IMG submission 193490) | Sheep rumen microbial communities from Palmerston North, Manawatu-Wanganui, New Zealand - 1766 DNA GHGlow gp2 | ecosystem: Host-associated > Mammals > Digestive system > Stomach > Rumen ... | reverse complement strand
ACGGTGGAAACCGAGCCGGTCATGTCGCTCTTCTTGACGGTACCGTAACCAATCACCACCACCTCGTCCAGGAATTCGGCATCCTCGGCAAGGGTGACGGTGGCCGGCACGGCAGAAGCCGCGAAGCTTTGGGTTGCATAGCCGATGCAGGAGATTTCCACCACTGCATTGGCACTGGAAACGGTGAGGGTGTAGTCGCCGTCGATACCGGTGGTGGTACCGTTGGTGGTGCCCTGTTCCATGACGGTTGCACCAATCACGGGACCCATGGCGTCTACTACCACACCTTTAACCTGGTATCCGCCCTGGGCGAATACGGTAGCGCAGGCTGCAAGCAGCACTGCGATTGCGGTTAAAAACCTTTTCATTAGTGTGTAGTTAATAATTGTTATTTGGTTTTGATGAATTTCACGCTTACGGCGCCCAGCACCAGGAACGCGGCCGCTATGAGCATCATGGCCGGCTGGCTGCCGCCTGCCAGGCCCAGGACGGCACCGCCCGTAGCCGCCGCCACAATCTGGGGCAGGCAGATGGTGCAGTTGAACAGGCCCAGGTAGCTTCCCATATAGGGGCTTCCCTCCAGGGCGTTGGTAAGGAGGGTGAAGGGCAGGGCCAGCATGGCCGCCCAGGCTGCTCCGATAAGGAAGTAGCTCACAAAGAGGACATACTGGTTATGGATGAAGTAGACGGAAGCGAAGCCCGCCGCGCCGATGAGCAGCGACAGGACATAGCCCAGCTTGATGCTCCTGAAACGGGGCAGCACGGCGGCCCAGACCAAGGAACCGACAGCCTGCACGGCAAAGAGCACGCCCACCCAGTTTCCGGCGGCCTGATAGGCCTCGGAGGCAGTGTCGAAGGTATTCCAGACATTGTCGGCAATGGCCCCGTTGGTATAGGTCCACATATACAGGAACGCGGCCCAGCAGAAGAACTGCACCAGGCCCACCGTCCAGAAGGTGGCCGGGGCCTTCACAAGGAGCTTGAAAAGGCCCTCGGAAGCCCGGTCGGAGCCGGGCCTCTCGATTCCGTGGAACTCCGCGTACTCTCTGGGAGGCATCTCCTTCACGCGCAGGAAGGTGTACAGCACGCAGAGAATGAGGATGGCGGCACCCACATAGAAGCTGTAAATCACGCTGTCCGGCACTACGCCCTTGGGTGCCGTATTGGCGATACCAATCCAGGTAAAGAAGATGGGGAACAGGTATCCGGCCAGCGAGCCGGCGTTGCAAAGGAAACTCTGGATGCTGTAGGCGGTGGTTTTCTGCCGCTCGTTCACCATGTCTCCCACCATCATCTTGAAGGGCTGCATGGCAATGTTGATGGAAGTGTCCAGGAAGATGAGGGAGAAAAGGCCGAACCACATGGCCATATTGAGGCCCAGGAACAGACGGGTGCTGAAATGCAGGCTTCCGGCGTTGGGCAGGAAGAGCATCACCAGCACGGCGATGACGGCGCCCACCAGCAGGTAAGGCTTACGCCGGCCCATCTTGCACCAGGTGCGGTCACTGTATTTGCCAATCAGGGGCTGAACAATCATCCCCATCAGCGGGGGAAGAATCCAGAAGAAAGAAAGCTGGTGAGGGTCTGCGCCCAGGGTGGCGAAGATACGGCTGATATTGGCGCTCTGCAGGGCATAGGCAATCTGCACCCCGAAAAAGCCAAAGCTGAGGTCTACCAGCTGACGGAAGGTTAAATCACGTTTTTGTGACATCGATTGTTAGTTTAAGCGTTATTGCCGACGCAAAAGTAAACAATTCGTTTATATTATAAGGTACATCGGCCCATCTTCCCCGCTGAACGGACATTTTTTTGCGACGAACGGAAAAACTCCTTACCTTTGCTCTTATGAGAATAAGGCCGATAGACTGGATTATCCATGGCTTCGCGCTCATGCACGCCGCCACCACCATCCTGTGCACGCTGTCCGGGATGCCGGACAGCATGCTCCTCACCCTTCTCACCATGGGGATGGCCGTCCTCATCTGCTACCGGGAAAACCTCACGGTGGAAATTACCGTCACGGCCCTCATCCTGGTGAATACGCTGGGCTTCATCCTCGGGAATATCGGCGCGCAGATTCCCCTGAACCGGATACCCGACATCTGGCAGCATGCCGTCACCACCTTCTCGGTGACGGAAATCCTGGGCTGGGCCCTCTACTTTTTCGCCCACCGCTTTTCTCCCGGCGGTGCCGCCGGCTACGAACGGGAGCAAAGCTGGTACCGCAATGCCGCCTGGCTGGTCATCAGCATCGCCCTGGTGTTCGGCATCCGCCTGTATATCGAGGCCAATTATACCGGGAACCTCCTCATAGAGAACTCCGGAGCCCTCATCGTACTGGTGGTCACCACCCTCCTCTGCCTCATTTTCATGGTGAACTTCGCCCTCCAGATGCAGCGGGAGGTATCGGCCCAGCGCAGCCGCCGCCACCAGGCCGAATTCAGCTACATGACCCTCAAGAACCAGATTAATCCGCACTTCCTGTTCAACAGCCTCAACGTGCTGGATTCCATCATCCAGGGAGGCGGAAGCCGGGAGCAAGCCAGCGAGTATGTCCAGAAAATGGCTTCCCTGTACCGCTACGTCCTCAAGCAGGAAGGAAAGCGCCTGGTTCCCCTGACAGAAGAGATTGAATTTGCCCGTACCTATCAGGACCTCATCCGCATCCGCTTCCCCGAAGGGCTGGCCTTCCGGGCCCTGTTCTCCGATGAAGAGTTGTACGGCTACATGGTGCCCGGCACCCTCCAGCTGCTCATCGAGAATGCCATCAAGCACAACGCCATATCGGCCGACAACCCCCTGGTGGTGAGCGCCTGGATAGAGGACGGCGCCATGGTGATCCGGAACAACCGCATCCCCAAGCTGTCGCCGGTGAGTTCCACCGGAATCGGCCTCCAATATATCCGGAACCAGTACAGGGACATTGCCGGAAAGGAGATCCTGGTTGAGGAAAAGGCCGATTCTTTCTCCGTCACCATTCCCATCGTCCGGGAATCCGAGGATTTTTTCGTACCTTTACACCGTAAGAGCAAGCGTATATGAGAGCACTGGTAATAGAGGACGAGCTCCTGGCTCGCGAGCACATGATCAAGCTGCTGCAGGACAACTTCCCGGAAGTGGAAGTTGCGGGAGCCGTCGGGTCCATCAAAGACGCCGTGGCCTGGATTACGGAGCAGCCGGCGCCGGATGTCATCTTCATGGACGTGGAGCTGAGCGACGGCACCAGCTTTGACATTTTCACCCAGGTGGAGATTCCCTGTCCGGTGGTCATGACCACCGCCTACGACCAGTATGCCGTGCAGGCCTTCGAGGTAAATGCCATAGACTACCTCCTCAAGCCCATCGGCCTTCCGGAACTGCGCCGGGCCATTTCCCGCGTCACTTCCGGCCAGGCGCAGACTCCTTCCACCGAGGCCGTGCGCAGGCTGGTACACCAGGTGCGCAAGGAAAAATTCCTGATTCGGATGAACAACCGGATTGTGCCGGTGCGCACCTCGGACATCGCCTATTTCTATTCGGAAGACAAGAATTCCTATATCGTGACCACCGGCGGGGCCTCCTACGTGATGGACGAGTCCCTGGACGCCATCGCCCAGAACCTGGACCCGGACGCCTTTTTCCGCATCTCCCGCAGCTGCATCATCTCGGACGGGGTCATCGACTCCGTCTCCCGTCTCATGGGCGGCCGCCTGCAGATATCCCTGCGCCGCGGCTTCCCCCAGCTCACAGACCTTACCGTCTCCCGGGCGCGGGTGGATGACTTCCTTGCCTGGCTGGAACGATAAAGCATCTTTGCATAAAAAACAAAACCATGACTCTGAAAGCCGCCCTTCGCTCCATGCGCCTCAGAACACTGCCCCTTTCCTGTGGCGGTGTGCTGCTGGGTATCCTCCTGGCCGTGGCCGATTGGAAGGTGGACCCTTGGACCGCCGTCCTCATCGTGCTCACCACCGTCTGCCTGCAAATCCTGTCCAACCTCTCCAACGAGTTGGGTGACGTCCTCCGCGGGACAGACACGGCGGAGCGCCAGGGACCGCGCTACGGCCTCAACGGCGGGGAGATGACCCAGGTCGAGATGAAGCGGCTCATCGGCCTGTTTGTAGGGCTTTGCGTAGTTTTGGGCACGCTGATGACCTGGAGGGCCTTCGGAACGCTCTTTAACCTGACGCCGCTGCTGGTACTGATGCTGGGGGCCGCCGCCATTGCCGGTGCCATGAAGTACACCCTGGGCCCCAATCCCTACGGCTACCGGGCCAAGGGAGACATTTATGTGTTCCTGTTTTTTGGCCTCGTGGCGGTGCTGGGGGCCTATTTCGTGTGTACCCGGGGGCTGGGCCTGCACTGGAAACTGCTGCTGCCGGCCTGCGGAACGGGCTTCTTCTCCGTGGGGGTTCTCAACGTGAACAACATCCGGGACATGAAAACGGACGCCGCCAACCGCGTCACCGTGGCCATCAAGCTGGGTGCACACCGTGCACGTATCTACCAGACGGTGCTTATCGGCCTGGGATGGGCCTCCATGACGGCCTACTGCCTCCTTTGCTGGCCCTCCTGGTGGCACTGGCTGTGGGTGATTACCCTGCCCCTGTACATCAGGCATCTGCAGATGATCTGGACCCGGGAAGACCGCGCCCTGGACCCGGCTCTGCCGCTGCTGGTGCTGTCCACCTTCACCCTCTGCCTGCTGATGGGCCTGGGCTTCTGCGCCTTCCTCTTCCGCTGAAGCTTGACAACTAACTCCCTGATTCACTGTTAGTTGTAATACATTTCTCGTTCGTTTTTCGAACGAGAAATGTATTACAATGCGTTCATGGTCAATTATTTAGTTGTCAAGGGTAAGTTGCGTTTCAAAGTTAAGCTTTTTTCATGTATCTTTGCAAACTATGAAGAATATCCGCAATTTCTGCATCATCGCCCATATCGACCACGGCAAATCCACCCTGGCCGACCGCCTGCTGGAACTCACCCGCACCCTGAGCGAGCGGGAGATGGAAAACCAGGTACTGGACGACATGGACCTGGAGAAGGAGAAGGGAATCACCATCAAGAGCCACGCCATCCAGATGGATTACATCAGGGGCGGAGAAACCTATCGGCTCAACTTGATTGACACGCCCGGCCACGTGGACTTCTCTTACGAGGTGTCCCGCTCCATCGCCTCATGCGAGGGCGCCCTGCTGGTGGTGGACGCCTCCCAGGGTATCCAGGCGCAGACCATCTCCAACCTGTACCAGGCCATCGACCACAGCCTGGAAATTATCCCGGTCCTCAACAAGATAGACATGGACAGCGCCCAGCCGGAGGTGGTGACGGACCAGATTTGCGACCTGCTGGGCTGCGACCCGGAGGATGTGCTGCGGGTGAGTGCCCGTACCGGAGAAGGCGTGCAGGCGGTGCTGGATGCCATCGTGGACAAGGTTCCCGCCCCGCAGGGAGACCCGGCCAAACCGCTTCAGGCCCTTATCTTCGACTCCGTCTTCAACCAGTTCCGGGGCATTATCGCCTATTTCAAGGTGGTGAATGGCACCCTCAAAACCGGAGACAAGGTGAAGTTCTTCTCTACCGGCAACGAGTACGAGGCCGAGGAAGTGGGCAACCTGAAACTGAAGCTGAACCCCACCGGCGAGGTGAAAGCCGGAGACGTGGGCTATATCATCACCGGCATCAAGGCGGCCGTGGAGGTGAAGGTGGGAGACACCATCACCCACGTGGAAGAGCCTTGCCGGGAAGCCATCGCCGGCTTTGAAGAAGTTAAGCCGATGGTGTTCGCCGGCCTGTATCCGGTGGATGCCTCCAAGTTTGAAGAACTGCGCGCCACGCTGGAGAAATTCCAGCTCAACGACGCCTCCTTCACCTACGAGCCGGAGAGCTCGCTGGCCCTGGGCTTCGGTTTCCGCTGCGGCTTCCTGGGCCTGCTGCATCTGGAGATTGTGCAGGAGCGCCTGTTCCGGGAGTTCAACATGGACGTGATTACCACCGTTCCCAACGTATCCTATAAGGTGTATACCACCAAGGGTGAAGTGGTGGACGTGCACAACCCGTCCGGTTTGCCGTCGGCCACCATCATAGACCATATTGAGGAGCCGTACATTCGGGCCCAGATTATCACCAAGGCCGATTTCTACGGCCCCATCATGAAACTGTGCATGGACAAGCGGGGAACGTTGATCGGCCAGCATTACATTACCACGGACCGCGTGGAGCTCAACTACGACCTGCCGCTCTCGGAGGTGGTTTTCGACTTCTATGACAAACTCAAGTCCATCTCAAAGGGCTATGCTTCCTTCGACTACCATGTGACGGACTTCCGCCCGGCCCGCCTGGTGAAGCTGGACATCCTCCTGAACGGAGACCCGGCCGACGCCCTGAGCACCCTCATCCACGAGGACCACGCCTACGACTTCGGCCGCAAAATCTGTCTCAAACTCAAGGACCTGATTCCCCGGCAGCAGTTCGACATTGCGGTGCAGGCGGCCATCGGCGCCAAGATTATTGCCCGTGAAACCGTGCGCCAGGTTCGCAAGGACGTGACGGCCAAATGCTACGGCGGCGACGTTACCCGTAAGCGCAAGCTGCTGGAAAAGCAGAAGGAAGGAAAGAAGCGCATGCGGCAGATTGGCACCGTACAGGTGCCCCAGAGCGCATTCATGGCCGTGCTCAAACTGGATTGACGCGCCGCACGGAACCGCCATTCCTTCCACTTTGGCACGGCATTGGCAAGTATGGGCCTGCATGTCAGAGCTTGAAAGCATATTCAACCGGATAGTGAAGGAGTACAGGGAGCGCCTGTACTGGCACGTGCGCCGCATGGTGGGCAGCCATGAGGATGCAGACGACCTGCTGCAGGAAATCTTCCTGAAAATCTGGACGGCCCTCCCCTCTTTCCGGGGAGAGGCGCAGCTCTACACCTGGGTGTGGCGCATCGCCACCAACGAAACCCTCAACTACCTCCGCAGGCAGAAGGTGCGGGCGGCGCTGCGTTTTGCATCGGCCGATGAACTGGTGGCCCGGAAGATAGAGGGAGACCCTTATTTCAACGGCACCGCCGCGCAGCGGGAACTGTGGAAAGCGGTGGCCCGCCTGCCGGAGCGGCAGCGCCAGGTGTTTGTGATGCGCTGGTGGGACGAACTGAGCTACGAGGACATATCGGCCATAACCGGAACCTCGGTGGGCGCCCTCAAGGCCTCCTATCACATTGCGCAGGAAAAAATCAAATTAAACCTTTCGGACTCGGAGGTGTCAAAGTAAGCAGTTATGACCAAGAAAAACGAAATATCTGTCCCCGAGGGCTACTTTGAGAAACTGGAGCAAAGCCTGAGCCGCATTCCCCGTCAGGAAGTGCGTCCCACGGTGATGCAAAAGGTCTCTCCCTGGCTGGCCTACGCCGCCTCCCTGGCCATTTTGGCCACCCTGGGGAATTTCATCTTCAGGCAGTCGTCTGCAGCCTCGGCCTGGGAAGATGACAGCTGGGACTACATCTCCTATCTTTCCCGTTCCCTGGATCCGGACGGGATGATTGAGCTCAAGGAGACGGAGCAACTCACGCAGGAAGATATCGTCAATTATCTGATGGCCAGCAACATTTCCGTTGAACAATTAGAACAGACAAACTATGAAGAAGATTATTAGTGTATTCCTTACCGTCGCGCTGGCAGGCAGCGTGGCGCTCGCCCAGAACGACAAGGCCGACAAGAAACGCGGAGACTGGAGAGAGAAAGTCCGCGCCGAGCAGGTGGCCAGCATCACCTCCCAGCTGGACCTTACCGAAGCCGAAGCCCAGGCCTTCTGGCCCGTGTACAACGAAGTCCAGAAACAGCGCCGGGAGGCCTTCAAGGCCAGCGCCCAGGCCTATAAAGCCCTGAACAAGGGAATCGAAGGCGAAGAAGTGAACGCCCTGTTGGAAGCATATCTGGACGCCAAGAAGGCGGCCGAAGCCATTGAAACCGAAGCCATCGCCCGTTACAAGAAGGTACTCCCCGTGAACAAAGTGGCCAAGCTCATTGTGGCCGAGGAAAACTTCCGTCACCAGCAGATTGGCAAACTGGGCGGCAAGGCCGGACGCCCCGAAGGTCCCCGTTCCGGCGGAAGGCGTCCCCAGATGCCGATGGGCGGCGAAATGACAGACTAACGGAATTCTCCGTCCCGCAGGACGCACGTCCTGTCACAGAGTTGAGCCAGACCGGCGTCATGTGTAACGATGACCATGGTCTGGCCCAATTGTTTTCTGACGCTCAGAAGCAGGGCGTGAATCTCCTCCTTGGTGCGGCTGTCCAGGTTGCCGGTGGGTTCGTCGGCAAAGAGGATGGCGGGATTCATGGAAAGGGCGCGGGCAATGGCTACGCGCTGCTGCTCGCCGCCGGAGAGTTCCGACGGCTTGTGCGCCAGGCGGGCACCCAGGCCCACCAGTTCCAGCAGTTCATCGGCCCGGGCACGGGCTCCGGCCTCCTTCTCCCCGCCTATCAGAAGCGGAATCATCACATTCTCGCGGGCCGAAAACTCCGGCAGCAGGTGATGGGCCTGAAAGACAAAGCCGATGCGGCGGTTCCGGAAGGCCGACAACTCCCCGGCTCCCAGCGAGAGCACGGACGTGCCGTCTATCAGCAAGGAGCCGCTGTCCGGCGTAAGGAGCGTTCCCAGTATCTGGAGAAGCGTGGACTTTCCGGCGCCGGAAGCGCCCATGACGGCCACGATTTCCCCGCGGGAGACCGCAAAATCAACCCCTTTCAGCACCTCTACGGAGCCAAAAGACTTCCGGATATTCTTGGCTTCTATAATCATTTTCGCTATCTTTGCACGATTTACAAAGATAGGAACATTCTTGCAAAAGCACAAACTCATAAGCCTGGTCCTGCTGCTTCTGTACTGGTTCTGTCCGGCGCAGGTTCCCCGCTTTGAACCCGTAGGCGGGAACACCCTTTGGATGACCAAATCCGGAGAGGAGTATCTGGAGCGCCTGCTGCAGGATATCGACGCCGCCCGCAGCACCATCGAAATGGAATACTACTGGTTCGACGTGGACAAAGCCGGCAAACTGGTACGGGACGCACTCGTGAAAAAGGCGCGGGAGGGCGTAAAAATCCGCATCCTGGTGGACAACTTCATCACGCCCGGCTCTCCGGAGTTCTTCTTTGAGCAGATGCGCCGCGAGGGCATGCAGGTGGCATACGTGCACAATCTGGAAAAAATGTGCCCCGGAAAGGCCGTGGCCAGCTTTTTCGGCTACCGGGACCACCGCAAGATTGTGGTGATTGACGGGCGCATCGCCTACACCGGCGGCATCAATTTCAACAACCAGACCATCTATGTCTGGAAAGACACGCAGGTGCGGATTGAAGGCCCGGCAGCGGGACAGCTCCGGGCGCTTTTCGAACAAGGCTGGGCCGATTTGGCCGAAGGAACCCCCGCCCCGGAAATTCCGGTGGAACCGGTGGGAACGGCCCTTGTGCAGACGGTGGGCACGGTGAGCCGGGACACCACCCTCACTCACCTGTACGTGCAGAAGCTTGCCGAGGCCAAAGAATACTTTTACCTGCAAACGCCTTACTTCGGCCCGCCGCCGCAGGTGCTCCAGGCCCTGAAGGACGCTGCCGCCCGCGGGGTGGACGTCCGGCTGCTGTTTCCGGAAAAATGCGACTGGGGCTTCATGAATTCCCTCACCCGGGACTACATTCCGGAACTCATTGCCTCCGGCATCCGCGTATTCGTGTTCAACGGCGTGTACGACCACTCCAAGCTCTTTGTCTCGGACGACCGCATAGCCAGTTGCGGCACCGTGAACCTGGACGGCCGCAGCTTCCACACCAACTGGGAAGACGCTCTCCTGTTCCATGACCGGGAAAGCGCCCTGCAAGTGAAGGAATCCTACCTGAACGTGCAGGCGGAATGCATTGAGATGGACGCAAGTTACCCGCAGGCCAAGGGCCTGAGCAAAGCCTGGCGGAAGTTTCTGAGAAAAATCTACCGCATTTTGTAGTTTTTTCGTATCTTTGGAGATATTCGGGGTGTGGCGCAGTTGGCTAGCGCATCTGCTTTGGGAGCAGAGGGTCGTGTGTTCGAGTCACATCACCCCGACATTATTTGATTAGGGGAGCAGCCCCCTAAGACCCCCGCGGCCTTAAACCCTTTCCGTATTTTTCAAGAAAAATACCCGGGCCGGCCGGTCGCCTGATGGCGACTTATTAATATTTTTGTGTTATGTATCTGTTAGGTTATGACATTGGGAGCTCTTCTGTAAAAGCCTCCCTGGTGGACGCGCAAAGCGGAAAATGCATCGCATCGGCCTTTTACCCCAAGACGGAGGCCCCCATTATCGCCAAACAGGCCGGCTGGGCCGAACAGGACCCGGCCATGTGGATAGGCAACCTGAAACTGGCCACCCACGACGTCCTGCACCAGGCGGCAAAGGTGAATCCGAAGGACATCAAGGCCATCGGCATTTCCTATCAAATGCACGGCCTGGTGTGCGTGGACAAAGACAAGAACGTCCTGAGGCCCTCCATCATCTGGTGCGACTCCCGCGCCGTCCCCTATGGGAACAGCGCTTTCGCGGCCCTGGGCAAGGACTTTTGCCAGGAGCATCTGCTCAACTCCCCCGGCAACTTCACCGCCGCCAAACTGGCCTGGGTGAAGCAGAACGAGCCGGAGCTGTACAAGCGCATCTGGAAAGTGATGCTGCCCGGAGACTACATTGCCATGCGGCTTACCGGCAGCGTGTGTACCACCGTAAGCGGCCTGTCGGAGGGCATTTTCTGGGATTTCAAAAAAAATGCGCCCTCGCAGGAACTGCTGGACTACTTCGGCTTCGACCCTTCCGTCCTGGCCCCGGTGAAACCCACCTTCGGCATCCAGGGCACCCTCACCCGCGAGGCGGCCGATGCGCTGGGCCTCTCAGAGGGCACACCCGTCACCTACCGGGCCGGAGACCAGCCCAACAACGCCCTGAGCCTGAACGTGTTCAACCCCGGAGAAATAGCCTCCACCGCCGGCACCTCCGGCGTGGTGTACGGGGTTATCGGCCAGGTTTCCTATGACCCGCTTTCCCGCGTGAATTCCTTCGCCCATGTGAACCACAGTGCGCAGGACCCTCGTCTGGGCGTGCTCCTGTGCATCAACGGAACGGGCATCCTCAACTCCTGGATACGCCGCAACGTGGCCCCGGAAGGCATGTCGTATGCCGAGATGAACGACGTGGCCGCCCAGGTGCCCATCGGCTCGGACGGCGTGAGCATCCTCCCCTTCGGAAACGGGGCGGAGCGCATGCTGGAAAACAAAGACAGCGGCTGCAGCATCCACGGCGTGCAGTTTACCCGTCACGGAAAGGCCCACCTCATGCGGGCCGCCCAGGAAGGCATTGTATTCTCCTTCCAGTACGGCATAGAAATCATGGAGCAGATGGGCCTGAAGGTGGACAAGATTCACGCCGGGGCCGCCAACATGTTCCAAAGTCCCATCTTCCGGAACACGCTTTCCGGCATTTCCGGCGCGGTTATCGAACTGTACGACACGGACGGCTCCGTGGGCGCCGCCAAGGGTGCGGGCCTGGGCGCCGGCATCTATAAATCCACCCAGGAAGCCTTCTCCACCCTGGAGCGCCTGTCCGTCATTACCCCGGACCACCAGGACGAGTACCGCGAGGCTTACGAAAAATGGAAATCTTATTTAACACTATAAACTATGGCAAAAGAGTATTTTCCCACTATCGGAAAGATTCCCTTCGAGGGAGTAGAAAGCAAGAATCCCCTGGCCTTCCATTACTATGACGCCAATCGCATCGTCATGGGAAAACCCATGAAGGAATGGCTTAAATTCGCCATGGCCTGGTGGCACACGCTGGGTCAGGCATCGGCCGACCCCTTCGGCGGACAAACCCGCAGCTACGCCTGGGACGAAGGCGAATGCCCCTACTGCCGCGCCAAGGCCAAGGCCGACGCCGGCTTCGAGATTATGCAGAAACTGGGCATCGAGTACTTCTGCTTCCACGACATCGACCTAGTGGAAGACTGCGAAGACATTGCCGAGTACGAAGCCCGCATGAAGGATATCACGGACTACCTCCTGGAAAAGATGAAGGAGACCGGTATCAAGAACCTCTGGGGCACGGCCAATGTCTTCGGCAACAAGCGCTATATGAACGGCGCCGCCACCAACCCGCAGTTTGACATTGTGGCCCGCGCCGCCGTCCAGATCAAGAACGCGCTGGATGCCACCATCAAGCTGGGAGGCTCCAACTACGTGTTCTGGGGTGGCCGTGAGGGTTATTACAGCCTCCTGAACACCCAGATGCAGCGGGAGAAGGACCACCTGGCCAAGATGCTCACCGCCGCCCGCGACTATGCCCGCGCCAAGGGCTTCAAGGGCACTTTCCTTATTGAGCCCAAACCCATGGAGCCCACCAAGCACCAGTACGACGTGGACACGGAAACCGTGATTGGCTTCCTCCGCGCCAACGGCCTGGACAAGGACTTCAAGGTGAATATCGAGGTGAACCACGCCACCCTGGCCGGCCACACCTTCGAGCATGAACTTACCGTAGCCCGTGAAAACGGCTTCCTGGGCTCTATCGACGCCAACCGCGGAGACGCCCAGAACGGCTGGGATACAGACCAGTTCCCCGTAGATGCCTTCGATCTCACCCAGGCCATGATGCAGATTCTGCTGAACGGCGGTTTCGGCAACGGCGGCACCAACTTTGACGCCAAGCTGCGCCGCTCCTCCACGGATCCGGAAGACATCTTCATCGCCCACATCAGCGCCATGGACGCTATGGCACACGCCCTCCTGAACGCCGCAGCCATTCTGGAAGAGAGCCCGCTCCCGAAGATGGTCAAAGAGCGCTATGCCAGCTTTGACAGCGGTCTGGGCAAGAAGTTCGAGGAAGGCAAGGCCACGCTGGAAGAACTTTACGACTATGCCAAGAGCAGCCCCGCTCCCGTGGCCGCCTCCGGCAAGCAGGAGCTTTATGAAACCTACCTGAACCTCTATGCAAAGTAGTCCATACAGACAGAAAGGCAGCGTCCTGTACCTTGTGAGCATCGTGCTCGTGGCGGTCCTGGGCGGTCTGCTGTTCGGATACGACACGGCCGTCATTTCCGGAGCGGAGAAAGGTCTCCAAGCCTTTTTCCAGGATGCCGATGACTTCGACTACACCAACGCACTGCACGGATTTACCACGTCCAGCGCCCTGATTGGCTGTATTATCGGCGCCTTCCTTTCCGGTGTCATGGCCTCCCACTTCGGCCGAAAGAGAACCCTCTTTGTTGCGGGTATCCTGTTTTTCCTGAGCGCCCTGGGCTCCTACTACCCCGAATTCCTCTTTTTCGAGGAAGGGGAAGCCAGCCTGAGCCTGCTGGTGGCCTTTAACTGCTACCGCGTGCTGGGCGGTATCGGCGTGGGACTGGCATCGGCCATCTGCCCCATGTACATTGCCGAGATTGCCCCTTACAAGCAGCGCGGCTCCCTGGTGTCCTGGAACCAGTTTGCCATTATCTTCGGCCAGCTGGTGGTGTACTTTGTGAACTTCCTCATTGTGCGCAGCCACGCCGCCGACCCCGAGGTGGTGGAATGGACCAACGAGGTGGGCTGGCGGCTGATGTTCGTCTCCGAAGCGGTGCCCGCAGGCCTGTTTGCTCTCCTGATTCTGCTGGTTCCCGAGACGCCCCGCTACCTTACGCTCATGGGACGCGACGAGGAGGCCATGAAGGTGCTGTCCAACATCAACGGCGAGCAAGACGCCCGGATTATCCTTTCGGAAATCAAGGCGACGGTGGAGACCCCCAAGGAAAACCTGCTCTCCTATGGCTGGATGGTGGTTTTCATCGGTTGCATGCTGTCCGTGTTCCAGCAGATTATCGGCATCAATGCCGTGCTGTACTTTGCCCCGCGCATCTTTGAATCCATGGGCGTGAGCAACAACATGCTCTTTACGGTAATCATGGGCGTGATTAACATCTCCTTCACCCTGGTGGCCGTTTTCACCGTGGACAAGCTGGGCCGCAAACCCCTGCTCATCACCGGCTCCCTGGGGATGGCCCTGGGCGCCCTGGGCGTGGCCCTGAGCAATGTGATGAGCCTGCCCGCCCTTGTGCCGGTCGTGAGCATCATGCTGTACAGCGCCTGTTTCATGTTCAGCTGGGGCCCCATCTGCTGGGTGTACATTGCCGAACTCTTCCCCAACACCATCCGAAGCCAGGCAACAGCCTGGGCCGTGGCATTCCAGTGGATTTTCAACTTCATCGTGAGCTCCACCTTCGTGCCCATGTATAGCTGGAGTCCCTTCTTCGCCTATGCCCTCTACGGTGTCATCTGCCTGATTGCCGCTGTCTTCGTGTGGAAGCTGGTGCCGGAAACCAAGGGCAAGACCCTGGAAGACATGACCGCCCTCTGGCGTGCACGGAAGTAGTTCCGGCCGTGTTACAGAAGTAATTGATTTATAACGTTTTATGCAAATCCTCCTCGGAAATATTCCGAGGAGGATTTGCATAATTTATTGATTAATAGCCCGTTCCACAACACGGACGCTATGAGTGGCAGGCAGGCGACAACCCGGTTCAAACCTTCTTCCGGCCGGTGAAGTGGTCCATAACGGTGTACAGGCCGCAGAGGTCTCCAAAGATGAAGTTGAACCAGCTGTGCGGGAAGATGCCCTCCATGAGGCGGATGAAGTGCGAGGGGAAGTTGATGCCCCGGTAGCCCAAATCCAGCTCGATGGCCCTGAGGGCCTTGCGGGCCACCTCCTCCGGCGGCAAAATACGGAAAAAGGAACGGATGCCGTCAAACATGCCCGTATTGATGAAGTACGGGGCGATGGTGGTCACTTTCACGGGACTTTTCTCCCGCTCCATCTCAAGGCGCAGACTCTCGCTCCAGCCAATGGCGGCCCACTTGGCTGCGGTGTACAGGCTCATCTTGGGAAGGGCCAGCATACCGGCCGATGAAGTGATGTTGCAGATGTGTCCCACTCCGCGGGAACGCATGTTGCCAATGAAGCGGAGCGTCACGTACATGGCCCCCTTGGCGTCGATGTCCATGGTAAGGTCGATGTCCCGGTCTGTCTGCTCGGCAAAAATCTTGTTGTTGGTGATGATGCCGGCGTTGTTGATGAGGATATCCACATCGCCGCAGGCGGCGTGGGTGGCCGATGCGGCTTCATCGACGGAGGCGGGGCTGGCAATATCGGCCTTGAAGCCCTTGACGGTTCCCAGGGCGGAGAGTTCCTGGACGGTGGCGGCGATGGCAGCCTCGTTGATGTCCCAGACAATCACCTGGGCGGCCCCTTTCTCCAGGCAGCGGCGGGCCATGATTTTGCCTATCCCGGAGCATCCTCCGGTGACAAGTACGGTTCTATTTTGAATTTTCATAATCTATTTGGCGCTCAGAAGGAGCATTTTCTTGATGATGGAAAACAGCTTGTAAGGCATGTAACGGAACTTAAGGTCTATCCAGGTGGGGCTCTTGATTACGGAACGCTCATGGCTGAAGGCCAGGAAACTGCGCTCGGAGTGGTAGCTGCCCATGCCGGAATTGCCCACGCCGCCAAAGGGAATCTTGCTGTTGGCAATGTGCATGATGGTGTCGTTGATGCAGGCGCCTCCGGAGGTAGTGCGGCCGATGATGTCCCAGCCGTCGGCCCCTTTGCCGAAGTAATAGAAAGCGAGGGGTTTTTCGCGGGATGTGACAAATTTCACCACTTCACTGCGGTCTTTGAACGTAAGGATGGGGAAGACGGGGCCGAAGATTTCCTCCTGCATCACGGGGGCTTCGGGGGAAACGCCGTCCAGAAGGGTGGGTTCTATCCAAAGTTTTTCCTTGTCGTAGCGGCCTCCGGCAATGACTTTTCCATCGGCCAGATAGCCGACAAGGCGGTCAAAGGCGCTGTCCTTCACAATATGGACGAACTTGTCGGAGTGCTCCGTCCCGTCCGGGTACAGCCCGGCCAGTTCCTTCTTGAAGGCCTCCACGAAGGCATCCTTGATGTCCTCATGCAGGAAGAGATAGTCCGGAGCGATGCATGTCTGGCCGCTGTTCAGGCACTTGCCCCAGGCAATGCGGCGGGCGGCGATGGCGAGGTTGGCATCCTTGTCCACGATGCACGGGCTCTTGCCGCCCAGTTCCAGCACCATGGGCGTGAGGTACTGGGCCTGCGACGTCATGGCTATGCGGCCCAGGGAAGGGCTGCCGGTAAGGAACACCAGGTCGTAGCGGTGCCTGAACAGTTCGCCGTTCACCACACGGTTCCCCTGCACCACGGCCACGTACTCCTCGGGGAAGGTATCGGCAATGAACTCCTCTATTACCTTGGAGACGTTGGGCACATAAGGGGAGGGTTTCAGAATGGCGGTACAACCGGCCGATATGCAGCCCACCAAGGGGTTCAGCAGCAGCTGCACGGGATAGTTCCAGGGACTCACGATGAGGGTGCAGCCCAGGGGTTCGCGTACGATATAGCTGGAGGAGGGCAGGCAGGTGAGCGGGGTGGGACGGGAGCGGCGGCGGGCCCATCGGCCTGTCTTGGAAATGGCTTCCCCAATT
>Ga0247608_10004113_pt1 | contig 16529 bp, 17 predicted proteins | sample 176DNAGHGlowgp2_FD_193490 | JGI IMG/M metagenome (GOLD analysis project Ga0247608, IMG submission 193490) | Sheep rumen microbial communities from Palmerston North, Manawatu-Wanganui, New Zealand - 1766 DNA GHGlow gp2 | ecosystem: Host-associated > Mammals > Digestive system > Stomach > Rumen ... | reverse complement strand
TCAAAAACTTTAATCGTCCCGGTTTGGAGGCCCTCCTGCGGACCCTTATTCCCGGAGTTCCTTATCGGAACCGCATAAGGGAAATGCAAACCCGGGACCAATGCCGGAAAAGTGGACAAAACGGCATTGGAGATGACAGAAAGTCCATTTTTGAGACAAAATGGCTAGCGCGTTTCTTCTAGACTTCTAGAAACACATACTTTTCCTCATGAGCCATTATTATATGGGGTATTGCGAAAAACGGGTATGGTTTTTTAGAAAAGGCCGGCCCTGCTAGGAACCGACCTTTTCAGTGTTTCAGAATAGCGTATACAACGGATAGCTGCAGAACCCGGAAGCAGCGAAGACTCCCATCCTCATACCGAGATGGTTGTCCTCGATCTACTTCCCGATGCCCGGCAGGTTGTTCTCATCGAGGAAAGCCATGCTGTCGAACTGCAACGGATGGCAGAGATTCACCGTCGCGACAGCATAGAGCTCTCCGTCAGTCTCGTTCAGCATCAGGGCGACAGTACCGTTGCGGTACGTCCCTTTCTCAAGGGATACCTCGGTCCCGTGATAGTCGTACGTTCTCATATCTTCTCCAGCAGGTTGGCGATGATATCGACCTGGGCGCGTTCGATTCCCGCGTTGTCGACGTACTTGCGGTTGCGGAGACGTCCGATCACATGGATTCTGTCACCCTTCTGAAGAGATGAGAGATCGGCACAGGCCTTTCCCTCCCATGCAGTCACCAGATGCCAGGTTGTCTCGATGACCGCACAGCCCTCGGCATCCTTGTAGCAGTAGTCCGTTGCGACAGCCGAGTCCAGCCCGAACTCCCCATCCATATCCATCAGGATAATCTTTGGGAGGCCTTGACTGGATGATCTTTATCGGCTATATTCGCTGTAAATCGTCGCCTATTTGTCGGTAGAGAGTCAATCGTTCTCCCCGATAAGAGAGACAAGCACTTGATAGAGAAAAATATAGGGCAATAACCTTGATAGTCTCTTTTGGGACCACGGCGCTGAATAATGCCAGCCTTTTTGGCTGGCATTATCGCGTCGTGGCCGCTTGGGTGCCTCAGGTTTTCAGTAACTACTTCATTCCCAGACGATCTCGACCGAGGTCACGTAGACGGCGCCGTTGTTGGAACGGATGCCGACATAGGAATAGTTACCCGTGAAAGTGATCGTGCCGGTCGCGGACAGCGAGCCGATCTTGGTGCCCTGGTTGGCACCGTAGAGGTCAGCTGCGCCGGTGTAGGCCGTGTTGCTGCCATACACGTCGATGACGTTCGAGCCGGATTCGACCGTGATCGTCACGGACTTGACCCGGCCGCCGGAGACCGTGGACACGATACCGGAGTTGCTGTTCTTGGAACGCAGCTGGATGCCGCCGCTACTGGACTTGGCGGAGTTGCCGGCATACCGGGCGCTGGACGTCGCGGCGACGTTCGTGAAGTCGTCATAGGTCGTGCTCGTAGCGGTGAGCAGGGAGGACGTGATCGTATCCTTAACCCCCGAAGAGCCGCCCGCGCCCTGCTGCGTGATGGTGATGGTCACGTCATCGCAGCCCGCAGCGCTGACCGTAGCCGTGTAGGTTGCAGCCGTGCTGCCCGTATTGGCGGCGAAGGCGAGGGTGATGTCGGCGTTGCCGTTGCCGGAAGTCGCGGAAGCGGTGACGCCCGTGCCCGGCGTGATCGTCCAGTTGGTGTTGGAGGTAATGGTCCAGGTTACGGAAGTCGCCGTGGCGGCGACGGTCGTCGCGGCAGGCGAAGCGGAAAGGACCGGAGCCGCCGTCGTGACGGTCAGGTCGGCGGCCTTCCAGACCTTGACCTCTTCGGTCGTGTTGTACTTCGTCACGGTGCCTTCGGCCGTGAACACGTCGCCGGTGTTGACCGGGACGGCCACGTTCGTGTAGACGACATAGTCAGTGCCATTCTGGGTGGCCTGGATGTTGCCCTTCTTCGTCGTAGTGGTATTGGAGGTGACGCCGACCACTTTGACATAGGCGCTCTCATACGTGGCAAAGTTGTTTTTGAGCTGGGCGAAAGTGACGACCTGCGGCTCGACGGCGCTTTCTTCACCCGTGACCGTGGCGGCGAGGTCCGTAATCTCGTTGATGCCGTTGTAGATCACCCCATCGACGATGACTTCGCCGGAGATGGTCTGGCCCTGCAGCAGGCCGTGGCCGCTCTCCTTATGATAGAGAATGGAGCCCGTGGCGTCCTTGATGATGGCGTCGCCCGTACCCGCGATGAAGGATACGACCGCATCCGTCAGCGTGCCGGTGAAGGTGGCCGACTCGGCGCCCAGGAGGGCCTTGAGTCCGGCGACGGTCGTGAAGTCCGGCTCCGCAGGGATGTTGATGGTATAGGCGGCGGTAGCGATCTCGCTGTCGGTCATATTCTCCTTGACGGCGATGGCCTTGATGGTCATCGTCGAGCCGACGGCGATGGCGGTGGTGTAGGCCGTGCTCGCCGCGGTCGGGGCGGTGCCGTCGGTCGTGTAGTAGATCGTGGCGCCGTCGGTCGCGCAGGCGATCTCCACGCTCTGGGCGGCGTTGTACTCACCGGCGGCCGGCGTGAAGGTCGGGGTGGCGACCTGCTCCAGGCCCTCGTCGGGATCCGGATCGATGATGACCGGAACGATAATGCTGAAGTCGTCGTCGAAGATATTGCCCACGAGGTTGGTGCGGACGTTGGCCTTGAGCGGGGTGTCCGTCACCTGCCTGTCGGCGGCGGACTGCGTCCCGGCGGTCACGGAGAACGTGATATCATAGCTGGCCGAAGCGGTCTGGTCCACGAGGACGTAGTTCATCGCGACGTATTTGTAAGCATTGGCATAGTTGCCGAAGGCGCCTTCCGTAATCGCAGCCGTACTGAAGGACCAGTCGGCGGGAGTGGAAGTGGCCTTGGTGGCCAGGTTCAGCTTGGTCGGCGCCTGGGCTATGGTCATCGAAGAAGTCACCGCGGCCGAAGCGTCGCTGATGCTGGCGTTCGGCACGAGGACGTTGACCTGCGCGAAGGGGCGTTTCAGCGTGACCGGCGAGTTGGTCAGATCGATGTTGCCGGTAACCTCCCCCGTATCATAGATACCGAAGAAGGCATCCCGGCCCTCGTCGTTGGCGTCTCCCGTAGCCGTCGCGGTGACGACGGGACCGGCGGTGCCGGAAACGGCCCAGTCGATCGTATAAGGAGCGCCCGCCTTCTGTGCCCAGGACACGACCCGGTAGGACTTGCCGCGCTGCAACTTGCCCGAGAAGGTGACGGTGGCCGTCTTGTTGCTGATCGACGCGGGAGCGGAGGAATTGTCAGCCACCCAGGTGAATGTGCCGTCCGTGCCAAGTTCATAGATACCGGCATAGAGCTTGTCCACCGTGGTACCGTCGGCAAAAGCCTTGGTATTCGTACCAAGGACCATAGAGAAGGTGGCATCCACGAGGGTGCCGTCGTCAGGGTTGGCGGGACCGCCGATCTTGTCCAGCTGGCAGGACGCCACGCCGAGCGCGGCGGCCAGGGTGAAGAGAAAATAGAATAATTTCTTCATTTGTTTATTATATTTCCAATAGTTGTTTCAGACGAGATACAATTATACGAATTAATTAATTATGACACAATACCTTGTTTCACTTCGTCGTGACCGGCCTGGCGGCAAGGCTCTGAAAAAAGAAATCTTTCAAGAGTTTTTTTTACCTTTACACAAATTCAAGAAATAATATCAAAATCACTGGCGAAAAGCTTGATGAGTAGTAAAAAAAACAGTAAAGGACTCGTTTCTTTAGCTAAAGCATTCCTCTCCGGCGAATTCATCCGTTTTATTATTGTCGGTCTGCTTGCGACGGCCCTTCACTATGGCATTTATCGCCTGCTCATTTTATTTATCCCTACGAATCCCGCCTATGCGACGGGTTATATCCTAAGCTTCCTCTTCAACTTTTTCCTAAGCTCTCATTTCACCTTTAAAAAGAAGCCAACCGTAAAAAAAGGACTTGGATTCGGTCTTAGTCACCTGGTCAATTTTACACTGCAGATGGTCCTCCTGAACGTATTCCTCTTCCTCGGGCTTAGTGAAGCGTGGGCCCCGATTCCTGTTTATTGTATCTGTGTTCCAGTCAATTTCCTCCTTGTCAAGTACGTATTCAGCAAGCTTTAGAATATAATTATTCCACAAAAATCCCGATATTACAAAATGCCCCCTTCCCTGGTTATTACCATACCGTGTTTCAATGAAGACGCCGTGCTGACGGAGACTGTCGGCAGATTGAGCGAGCTCGTACGTGAATTGATCTCCGACCAGAACCTTATCGCCCCGGGGAGCCGGATCCTTCTTGTCAACGATGGTTCCACCGACAACACCTGGCCTGTCATCCAACAACTGCATCAGACAAATCCTTTCGTCTGCGGCTTGAATCTCGCGGGCAATGTCGGACAGCAGAATGCTTTGATGGCCGGTTTGGAAACGGCGAAAGAGTTTGGTGACATCGTTGTCACCATCGATGCCGACCTTCAAGATGATATCGGTATCATACCCGAAATGATACAGAAATATCTGACCGGGTGCGACATCGTCTATGGAGTAAGAAAAGAGCGGAAAACCGATACATGGTTCAAGCGCGTTACCGCTCGCGGTTTCTATAAGCTGATGGACAGGCTCGGCGTCAAGTCTGTCTATAACCATGCCGATTACCGATTGATGAGCAAGCGGGCCGTAGAACAACTATGCCGCTACCAGGAAAGGAACCTGTTCCTCCGTGGCATCATACCGACGCTTGGTTACAAGACGGCGTTTGTTTACTATGATCGGGCAGAGAGATTTGCCGGCGAAAGCAAGTACCCGCTCAGGAAGATGGTTAACTTTGCACTCGACGGGATCACCTCTTTCAGCATCAGACCTGTCCGCATCATCTCATTGATCGGAGTTGTTTTTTTACTGATTGCCTTAGGAATATTTGTCTATGTCGTCTTTTCGCTGATCCGCGGAAACACCGTCTCCGGTTGGGCTTCCCTGATCCTTTCCATCTGGCTCATCGGAGGCTGTACTTTACTGGGGATTGGCGTTATCGGAGAGTATATCGGGAAGATTTACCTGGAAGTCAAGAATCGTCCGCGCTATAATATTGAAAGCAGATTATTGAAATGAGCCGAACTGACTCCCGAAATGTCCAAGTGACGAAATAATTATGTATCTTTAGGCCGATGAAGAGATTGCGCATTAAGATTCCGGACAAAGGATTGGTGATCATTTATCTGGCCGCCATCGTCTGCGTCGTGGCCCTGATGCTCTTCATGGGGCCGTGGTTCACGCCGGATTCGCCGTCGTATGTCTCCGCCTGGGAGGATTCGCTCCAGAAAGGGCATCCCGACATCTGGAGAACGCCTGTCTATCCCATTTTTCTGGGGCTCCTGCAGGCGATTTTCGGTGCGCCTTACCTGAAAATCGCGATCATCGTCCAGAACCTGGTCTTCCTGGTGTCGTTGTATTTCCTGTATGATGTCCTGCGCAAGGTGAGCTCGAACGGGTGGATTCCGTTCTGTCTCACACTGTTTTATGCCTTGTACCCCGGAGTCGTCAACTGCAACAACGTTATCATGACGGAGTCTCTGGCCATGTCGTTGATGATCTTCCTGATCCACTCGCTGTTTTCCATCATGACGCAGGGGTCGTGGCGGTGGCGGTCCGTTGCCGTTTTCGGCCTTTCCCTTTTCCTGCTGGTGTTCCTGCGTCCGGCTCAGATCTACATCCTCCCGGCCTTGCTGGTGGCCCTGGGTGCCGTGTCTTTGACCCGGAAGTACAGGAAGAACCTGAAAGGATGGCTGCCGGTGGTCGGCGCCGTGGGGGTGCTGTTCTTTTTCTATGTGATGCACTTCCATGCTTCGTTCGGAATATACTCTTCTTCAGGAATCAGTACGGTCAATCAGTTTTTCATCGCCCGTGATTGGGGCCTGATTACGGAAGACAATGTCCACAATCCGGAAGTCGGCCGGTGCTTTGTCGTCGACAAGTGGGAGCGCCCCGCGCCGGAAGGGCGGGGTTTCCGGGAGACGAAGCGTTTCTATGCGGATGAAGGGAAGAAGCAGGAAATGTTCGAAAGAGGAGGCCTCCTATACAAGGAGGCATACGATGCCATTGATGCCGTGGGCCTGGCTGCAGTTCAGGATGAGGTCCATCATTCCATACAGGACAATCCCCGCGGCTGGGCGAAGAGCGTGTGGGGCCGTTTCCGGCTCTCCTTGATTGAACCGCTCTTTTATCCCACGTTCAATGTGTTGCGCTTCGAAGTGTGGTTCTTGTACCTGTTGATGCTGTTGATTGCAGCATTGATTTGCGTGGATATCGTTCGGGCCCGACGGTTGCCGTGGTTCATGCTGACACTCTACCTGATGGCGGCCGGCAACATCGTCTTGGTAATCGTGGGCGCCCAGAACGATTGGGGCAGGCTGTGCCTGCCTTCCGTGTCCCAGGTGTTGATTATGCTTGGGGCTGTGGCAGATTCCGTTCGGTATGGAAAGAAGAAATGACTGGAGAATACTCGCGGGGCTGACGCTGTTTGTGACGGTCCTGCTGTTTTTCGTATCCCAGGACTCGTATATCTATGATTTCTTCGACCGGGTGGATTCGGCGTGGTTCTTCATGTGCGGCAAGGCCTGGATGAAAGGCCTCGTCCCTTATGTGGATTTCGCGGACTCCAAGGGGCCGGTCCTGTGGTTGATCTACGGACTGGGCTATCTGCTGGACCACACCAGTTATGCGGGCGTTTACTGGATTTCCTGCCTCTGGTACGGGTTGATTTATTTCATTACCTTCAAGATTGCCCGACTTTTCCTGAAAGACGACAGGAAAGCCCTGGTCTGTACGCTCCTGATGTCGTTCGCCTATTTCAACACTTGGTTCCACAAGGAGGTCCGGGCAGAGGATTTCTGCATGCTCTTCCTGGTCCTGTCGCTGTATCGGGTTTGTCGCCTGATGTACGCGGGCCCGGCGGAGGACCGGGAGATCCGTCGGACGAGCGGGATCCTCGGGGCCTGCTTCGGGGTCCTGCTCCTAATCAAGTTCAACATCGCGGCGATGCAGGCGGCGTTCATCCTCAGCGTCCTGTGGGTGCTGATCCGGGAGAAGAAGAAGTTGTGGGGGCCGTTGCTCTCCGGTTTGGGCGGATTCGCCGCCGTGACGGTGCCTTTCGTTGTATACTTCCTGATTCAGGGGAACTTCTCCGCCTTCCTGGTGGAGTATTTCGTGCGGACCACCCAGACGGTGAACAATCCCTCTTTCCTGAACTGGGTGAAGGAGTTCCTCCTGGAATGGTCCGATCTGTGCCGGGCGGACATCGGCGCCTGGCTCCTGCTGCTTTTCTTGGGTGGCCTTGCTTTTGCCCAGAAGGAAAAAGGGCCCTACCGGTGGATGCCGCTGGCGGTCTCGCTGTTCTTCTTCGTCGTCACGATGCGTCACCACCGGGTCGGTTGGATCCTGTACTATTTCAACAGTTGTTCCTTCCTGCTGATCTTCCTGGTAATCTTCGTGGTGCGGGAACTTGGTTCCCTGTCCGGCCGACCCGAGCCGAAGGCCGTCGTCCCCGTGACCGCGGCCGTCACGTTCGTGCTGGTCTCGGTGTTCAACTTTTTTGCCCTCACTAACCACGTTTTCGCCTTCGGTGACGCATATGGCCGCGAGGTTTATTATAAGGTGAACTACGTTATGTCGCAGGTGAAGTCCCCGACCCTGATCAATGCCTATCTGGTGGAACAGGGTTACGGAATGCCTTCGGAGGTCCTGCCGGCCGGGAAGTATTGGGTGGAACAGGGCGGGATGACCCCCCGGATGATGCGGGAGCACGAGCAGCTGATCCTGTCCGGGAAGGCCGATTTTATCCTGGCCCCCTACCCCTTGATCTCCGAAGACGGTCGCATTACCTGGGAGCAGTTGTTGGAAAGCGGTTATAAGGAACTCTTTCGAACCGACTATCTGGTCCTGCTTACGAAATGGGACAACCTGGATGTGAATGGGTATGTCCCGCCGAGTTATACGGACGTCCTGCTGCGCCGGCTTCCCTTCCTGAAAGTCCTGTCAAGGTAACTGGGGAGGGCGGCGCCGAGGACCGCGCCGGCGGTGTTCAGCACCAGGTCCGTCAGTTCGAACATGCCCGCGCGGAGGATCAGCTGGAGGCATTCGATGCATAGGGACAGCCCCAGCGCGGTCAGCGCCGTGTATTTCAGGCACCGCCAGCCCGCCAGGCGCTTTGCGGAGGCGAGGAATTCCGCCAGCGTGAAGCCGAAAGGCACGAAGACGGCGATATTGAACAGGATCAGGAAGAGGATTTCCTCATTGCCGGAGACCAGGCGCCGGTATTCGGCGGCCAGGTCGATTCCCGGATGTGCAAGCGGCTGGGAGCCGCCCCGGCGAACCAGCACCAGTCCGTCCAGCAGGAACAGCCCCAGCAGGACAGTGAACCCGAGGGCGGCCGCAGCGTAAAGCGGATACTTCCTGCGAAGGGCCAAGAACACGGTCAGGACCAGCGCCAAGACTCCCATCCCGATCCAGTGCGGGGCGGGAAGCTCCGGAAAGAAGGCGCGGACGTAGGCCTGGAGGGTCGCGAAAGACATGGAGAGATCCTGTCTAGTCTTCTTCGGGGGTGTCTTCCTTGAGCATCTGCACGTAACCGGGGATGGCGCGGCCGCCCGCCTTGTGCAGGTCCTTTTTGTCCTGGGTGACGGTGATGACTTCCCCCTCTGGGGTGATGCAGGCGAAGGCGTCCTGGAATTCGGAATAGCGGTTGCCGATGTCGACGCGTCCGGAGAAGACGTAGTCGTAGTAGGCGACTTCGTCCAGGCGTCCCGCCAGGCCGGCCTTCAGGCTGTCCAGGCCCTGCATGACCTCCCGGGTGCGCAGGATGGCGTCCGAGTGGCGGGCGGCGTTCCTCGGCTTGCCCTGCCGGACATAGTCGTTGTAGAGCCGGGTCTCCTCCCGGAGCTTAAGTTCGAAGACGTTCTGCCGGTGTTCGAACTCGGTGCGGAAGGTCGTGGAATCGACCTTTTCGATGCGGTCCAGGCGGAAGGTCCCCTCCCGGCCGTGGAGGATGTAGCCGCCCAGGGCGTCCTGAAGGGGATTGGGGGCGGGGGTTTCCGCGCAGCCGGCGAGGGCGCAGAGCAGCGCCAGGACCAGTATTCTAACGATATTCTTCATATTCGGGCATGGCGAGCTGGGAGAGGAAGTCCTTGAGCTTCTCTTCGTCGCGGGGGCAGATCATCAGGACGTCGTCGGTGTCGATGACGATGAAGTCGTCCAGGCCGCGGAGTGCGAGCAGTTTGCCCTCCCGCGTGGAATACACGATGTCGTCGTTGCATTCGAGCAGGAGCCGTCGGGTGGTGCGGTTGAGGGCGTTTCCCTGCTCGTCGTGGTAGGCGAGGTAGTCGTAGAAGGTCTCCCAGTTGCCGATGTCGGCCCAGCGGAAGGTGGCGGGATAGACCCAGGCCTTGTCGGTCTTCTCCATCACGGCGTAGTCCACGGAGTTGCGCGGCATGTCGGTGTAGATGCGCTCCAGGAAGGCTTTCTGCGCATCGGTGCCGAGCACTTCCTGCCAGCCGGACCACAGGCGGGTGATTTCGGGGGCGTAGCGCTCCAGCGCGGCGGCGATGGCGTCCGCCCGCCATACGAAGATACCGGAGTTCCAGAGGAATTCCCGGGTCTCGATGAACACGCGGGCGAGGTCCGGGTCGGGTTTCTCGGTGAAGGTCTTGACCTTGACCGGCTTGCCGGGCTCGGGGTGGCCGGCCATCTGGATGTAGCCGAAGTTGGCGTCGGGCCGCGTGGGTACGACGCCCAGGGTGATGAGCGCGTCGGAGCCGGCGGCATAGGCCAGGGCGTCCTGGATGGTGCGGTTGAAGTCCACGTGCCGGCCGATGGAGTGGTCGGACGGGGTGACGACGGTCACGGCGTCCGGATCGCGCCGCAGGATGTCGTAGGTGGCGAAGGTGATGCAGGGGGCGGTGTTGCGGTTGTACGGCTCCAGCAGGAGATTCTCTTCCGGCAGCTCCGGCAGCTGGGCGCGCACGTGCTCCCGGTAGCGCTCCAGGCTGACTACGATGATGTTCTCCTCCGGGATGACGGCTTTCATACGGTCGTAGGTGCGCCGCAGGAAGGAACGTCCCTGGATGTTGAAGTCCAGGAACTGCTTGGGCAGGTCCGCCCGGCTGACGGGCCAGAAGCGCGAGCCGACGCCGCCGGCCATGATTATGCAGTAGTAGTGGTTATTAAGCATATAGCGGTATGAAGGCTTTAGGGTAGTACTCGATGTCAAAGTCCCGTCCGGTGCCGTAGAAGGTCACCGACACGACGTCGAAGAAGACTTCGAGGTCGGCGGGGAGGTTCCGGCGGTCGTCGGAATGCAGGAAGGCGTTGGTGGCCGCGACCAGGCGGCGCTGCTTTTGGGGACCGACGTTGCGTTCGGGTTCTGCCATCATCGGTGCCGTGCGGCTCTTGACCTCCACGACGTGGAGTTCGGAGCCGAGCAGGGTGACGATGTCCAGTTCCAGGTGTCCGCCGCGCCAGTTCCGGGCGAGGATGCGGTGGCCGTTGCGGCAGAGGTAGCTGCAGGCTTCCTCTTCGCCTTTCCGGCCGACGGTGGGTTTGTGCGTTTTCATAGTGTTAAAGTTTGACGAGGGTGACGCCGGTGCCGCCGTTTCGGATGTCTTCGTCGCTGACGGTCAGCCCGGGGATGGTCCTGAGGTATTTCTGGATCTCTTCGCGCAGCACGCCGGTGCCTTTGCCGTGGATGATGCGGACGTTGCCCACGCCCAGCATCACGGCGTCGTCGATGAAGTGCGTGACGATGTCCAGGGCGTCGGCGAGGCGCTCGCCGCGCACGTCCAGCTCGGGCTTGAAATTGAGCTTGCGCTCGGTGATGGCGCTGTCCACGCGCTGCTGTACGGGGGCGAACACCTTGCGGGAAGCCTCCCGGAATTCATTGGAGGAGATGCGCTCCACGCGGGCGGGCGCCATGGTGCTGGTGATGTTGCCCACGATCACCGTGACGGACTTGCTGCTGATCTTGGATACCTCGCCCACGAGCCCGTTCTCCTTGATGCGGACCTTTTCGCCGACCTTCAGCGGGGCGGCCTTGGCGGGCTCCCGCTCGGTGGGTTCCCCAGTCTTCTTGCGCTTGCGGAGCTGGTCGATCTTGCGGTCGATGTATTCGTCCCGCGTCTTCTTTTCGCGGGCCTTCCGCTCCTCGAGCGCGCCCAGGAAGCCCTGCAGCTCCTGGCGGGCGGCCTTGGTCTGCTCCTTGCCGGCCTGGGCCTCGCGGATGTCGCGGATGGTCTTCTCCACCTGCTTGCCCGCGCCCTTGACGATCTGCTCCGCCTCCTTGCGGGCCTCGTCGAGGATGGCCTTCTTCTGGTCCCGGATGTCTTCCAGTTCCTTCTGGTATCGTTCCGTCAGGCCTTCCAGGGCCTTGTCGGTGTGCTTGATCTTCTGGAGCCGCTCGTCGAGGGCGCGGCGGTTGCGGGCGATCTTGCGCAGGTTGCGCTCAATGCCCACGAACTCCTCGCCGGCCCGGGCCTCGGCATCCTTGACGATGCTCTCCGGGAGGCGCATCTTGCGGGCCAGCTCGAAGGCGAAGGAGTTGCCGGGCAGGCCGATCTCCAGCTGGAACAGCGGGGCGATCTTCGCGGCGTCGTACAGCATCGCGCCGTTGGCCACGTGGGTGTCGGCTCCGGCGGCGTACAGCTTGAGGTTGGTGTAGTGCGTGGTGATCACGCCGTAAACGCCCCGGCGGTCGATCTCGGCCAGGATGGCCTCGGCGATCGCGCCGCCTGCGGCCGGCTCCGTGCCGGCGCCGAACTCGTCGATGAGCACGAGCGTCTTTTCGTCCGCATGCTCGAGCAGGCTGCGCATGTCGGCCAGGAAGGAACTGTAGGTGCTGAGGTCGTTCTCGAGGTTCTGGTCGTCCCCGATACTCACCGCAATATGTTCGAAAACAGGTAGTTCCGAGCTTTCCGAGGTGGGGATGAGCATCCCCCACTGGAACATGTACTGCAGCAGGCCCACCGTCTTCAGGCACACGGATTTGCCGCCGGCGTTGGGGCCGGAGATGAGCAGGATGCGCTTGCGGTCCGTGAGCGTGACGGTCAGCGGGACGATGCTGCGCCCCTCGCGCGTGAGCGCCTTTTCCAAAAGGGGATGGCGCGCCTTGCGGAGCGACAGGCTGCCGTCTTCGGAGATGACGGGCATCCCGGCGATCATGTCCAGGGCGGTCTGCGCCTTCGCCATCAGGAAGTCGATCTCCCCGATGAATGCGGCCCCGGCCAGCAGGTCGGGCAGGTACGGGCGGAGGAACTCGGTGAATTCGAAGAGGATCTTCTGGATCTCCCGGCCCTCCTCGAAACGGAGTTCGGCGATGTCGTTTTCCAGTTCGATGATCTCGGCGGGCTCGACGAAGGCGGTCTTGCCGGAGGCGGAGACGTCGTGCACGAAGCCCTGGATCTTGCGCTTGGCGGAAGTGCCCACCGGGATGAGGAACTTGCCGTCGCGCACGGTCACGTCGGCGTCGGCGTCCACGATGCCTTCCTCCTGCGCCTTGCGGAGGATGGCCCCGGCGCGCTTGGAGATCGCGGCTTCCTTGCTGCGCAGGTCGCGCCGGATCTCGAAGAGGCGGTCGGAGGCGGAGTCCTTGACGTCGCCGTACTTGTCGAGGATGCCCTCGATGCGGCGCTGGACCTCCGGGAAACTCCGGACGGGGGCGGCGAGCCGCTCCAGGCGGGGGTAGATGCCGCTCTTGATGCTGCTGAAGAAGTGGAGGATGCGCCGGAGGGTGTCGGTGACGGTCTTGAGCTTGCCCAGGCTCAGCACGTCGATGCTGGATCCCGCGCGCTCCAGGGCGCTCAGGAAGGGGATGGCGTCGATGTAGCCGGTGGTGGGGAAGTTCTCCTCGAACATCAGGATCAGGCGCATCTCGTCCGTGAGGGCGAGGCGCTGCCGGATGATGGAGGGATCCGTGCAGAAGTCCTCTTCCGCGACGCGGCCGGCGGCGTAATCCGTCATGCAGCGGTCGGAGACGGCCTTGCGGACCTTGTCGAAACCGAGTTTGCTTTCCAGGCGGGCGTCTGTCATTCCGAAATCTCCCCGAGCATGAGTTTCAGGTTGTTGACCGTCTCCACGGCGGTCAGCGTGCCGCCGCGGACGAATGAGATGCCGCCGGTTTCCTCGCTGACCACGATCACGTCGGCGTCGCACTGTTCGGTGATGCCGATGGCGGCCTTGTGCCGCATGCCGAAGCGGGCGGGAAGGTCGGTGCGTTCGGTGATCGGGAGGGTGCAGCGGGCGGCGACGATGCGGTTGCCGCCGATGATCATGGCCCCGTCGTGCAGGGGGGAGTTCTTGAAGAAAATGTTCATGATCAGGCGCCGGCCGATCTCTGCGTCCACGGTGTCGCCGGTGGCGATGATGTCCTCGAGGGAGTTCTTGTGCTGGATGACGATGAGCGCGCCGGTGCGTGCCGCGGACATCTCCTGGCAGGCTTCGGCGATCTCCTGCACGGCGCGGGTGTCCACGCTGCGGGCCTGCCTGCGGAAAAAGATTTTTTGGAGGAAACTCTGCTTCTCGAGCGTCGTGCCGGCCTTGCGGCCCATCGAGCCGAGGAAGCGGCGCACCTCGGGCTGGAAGATGATCACGAGGGCGACCGCGCCCATATCGATGATGGTGCCCAGCAGGGAGGAGATCATTTTCATCCCGATCGCCTCCGCGACCACGCGGACGACGAGCACGAGGATGATGGCGATGAAGATATAGATGGCCGTGGACCCGCGGATCCACCTGAACACTAGGTAGATGATCAGCGCGACCATCAAGATGTCCAGGATGTCGATCCAGGAAAAATGCAGGAAGTCCAACATCGTCTTGTCTATTACGATACAAAGATAGATGAATTTCTTGTAAATCAAGTGTTTGTAAATTGAGAAAATAGTTGTATATTTGCAGCCCGCAAAAATGCGGGAAAACTTATAAAGTGTTTATAAACAATTAATTAACAAACCAATGCCTGGATTAATTGGAAAGAAAATCGGAATGACTTCCGTTTTCGGTGCCGACGGTAAGAACATACCGTGCACCGTCATCGAGGCTGGTCCGTGCGTCGTTACGCAGCTGCGTACAGTTGAAAAAGATGGTTATGCCGCTGTACAGCTTGCCTATGACGAAACCACAGAAAAGCACACCAGCGCGCCTCTTCAGGGGCATTTCAAAAAGGCAGGAACCACTCCCAAGCGCAAGTTGGTCGAGTTCAAGGCCGACTTCCCGGGAGAGCTGAATCTCGGTACCACGTTCACGGTGGCCGACATCTTCACCGAGGATGTCAAGTTCGTGGATGTGACCGGTACTTCCAAGGGCAAGGGTTTCCAGGGCGTTGTTCACCGTCATCATTTCGCCGGCGTCGGCGGACAGACTCACGGTCAGCACAACCGCCTTCGTCACCCCGGTTCCATGGGCGCATCCTCCTGGCCGTCCCGCGTTCTTCCCGGAATGCGCATGGCCGGTCATATGGGCAACGAGCGCGTGAAGGTCGAGAACCTGCAGGTGCTCAGGGTGCTTCCTGAGAACAATCTTCTCGTCGTCAAGGGTTCCGTTCCCGGAGCCAAGGGTTCTTATGTAATTTTGGAGGCCTAAGCCATGGAATTAGAAGTTTTGAAAATCGACGGCACTCCGTCCGGCAAGAAAGTTACGCTTGAAGAGAACGTCTTCGCCATCGAACCCAACGACCACGCCGTGTATCTCGACGTCGTCCAGTATCTCGCCAACCAGCGTCACGGCAACGCCAAGACCAAGGACCGCAGCGAGACCGCATTCAGCACCAAGAAGCTCGGACGCCAGAAGGGCGGCGGCGGCGCACGCCACGGCTCCCGCAAGGCCAACATCTTCGTCGGTGGCGGCCGTGTCTTCGGACCCGTCCCCCGTTTCTATCATAACAAGTTGAACAAGAAAGTGAAGGCCCTGGCCCGCAAGTCCGCGCTGACCTACAAGGCCCAGGAGAACGCCATCATCGTTCTCGAGCCGTTCACGATGGATGCACCCAAGACCAAGGAGCTCCTCGGCATCACCTCCGCCATCAAGGCCGGTGACCGCAAGGTCCTCTACGTGCTTCCGCAGAATTCAACCAACATCTATCTTTCATCCCGCAACCTCCCGCAGGTGAACGTCATCTCGGTCGACGAGATCAACACCTACGCCATCATGAACGCCAACACCCTGGTGCTCGTGGACGGTGTCCAGGACATCCTCGCGGAGCGGAACATGCGCTAAAAGTACACGAAGATGGGAATTATCATTAAGCCAATCGTTACAGAGAAGCTGACGGATCAGGGCGAAAAGTTGAACCGTTACGGTTTTATCGTCGATGGTAAAGCCAACAAGCTTCAGATCAAGGACGCCGTGGAGAAGATGTACAACGTCTCCGTGGCAGCTGTCAATACGGTGAACTATCACGGCAAGCGCAAGAGCCGCTACACCAAGGCGGGTCTGCTCCGCGGCCGGATGAATCACTTCAAGAAGGCGTACATCACCCTCGCCGGTGACGACAAGATCGATTTCTACGCTAATATCTAAAGGAGGGACAGACAATGGCAGTAAGAAAATTCAAACCGGTTACTCCCGGTCAGCGGAACAAAGTGATCAGCACCTTTGAGGAGATCACCGCTAAGAAACCCCAGAAATCATTGTTGGAGCCCCTCAAGAGCACGGGCGGACGCAACAACACCGGTCAGATGACCGTGCGTTACCTCGGCGGCGGCCACAAGAGGATGTACCGCATCATCGACTTCCGCCGCGCCAAGGACGAGTGCACCGCGACCGTTCAGACCATCGAGTATGATCCGAACCGCAGCGCCCGCATCGCCCTCGTGCAGTATGAAGACGGAGAGAAGAGATACATCATCGCTCCGAACGGACTCAAGGTCGGTCAGGTGATCGCTTCCGGCAGCGGCATCGCTCCGGAGGTCGGCAACTGCCTGCCTCTCGGTGAAATTCCTGTCGGTACCCTCGTGCACTGCATCGAGCTCCGTCCCGGCCAGGGCGCGGCCATGGCCCGCTCCGCCGGTACGTTTGCCCAGCTCGCGGCCCGCGAAGGCACCCACGCCGTGCTCCGTCTGCCTTCCGGCGAGACGCGCATGGTGCTGGTGTCCTGCCGCGCCACCGTGGGTGTGGTGTCGAACACCGACCACAACCTGGAGAGCCACGGCAAGGCCGGCCGTCGTCGCTGGCTGGGCAAGCGCCCGCACAACCGTGGTGTCGTGATGAACCCGCACGACCATCCGATGGGTGGTGGTGAAGGACGTGCTTCCGGCGGTCACCCGCGTTCCCGCAAGGGTCTGCCTGCAAAGGGCTACAAGACGCGTAATCCGAAGGCGGCTTCCAACAAGTTCATCATCGAGAGAAGAAAGAAATAACAGGAATAATACTTAAGAGATTATGAGTCGTTCTTTAAGAAAAGGTCCCTATATCCAGGAAGCCCTGGAGAAGAGAGTTCTTGCTATGAATGATGGTAGCAAGAAGAAGGAAGTG
>Ga0247608_10004109_pt1 | contig 16536 bp, 12 predicted proteins | sample 176DNAGHGlowgp2_FD_193490 | JGI IMG/M metagenome (GOLD analysis project Ga0247608, IMG submission 193490) | Sheep rumen microbial communities from Palmerston North, Manawatu-Wanganui, New Zealand - 1766 DNA GHGlow gp2 | ecosystem: Host-associated > Mammals > Digestive system > Stomach > Rumen ... | reverse complement strand
GCGTAAGCGAAGAATCTAAAATAAAAGAGGTGTAACAGTAATATGCAGACAATAATATTTGCCACAGGAAATAAGGGAAAGCTCCGTGAGATAAAAGAGATAATGGAAGGACTCCCTTACAATATAGTATCCATGAAGGAAGCGGGTCTTGAGACGGATGTTGATGAAACAGGTACAAGTTTTGAGGAAAACTCGGTATTAAAAGCCAGGGCTGTAGCGGAAAAAGCCGCAAAAACAGTAGAGTACCGCGATGCGTTAGTGATGGCCGATGATTCGGGATTTGAGGTGGATTACCTGGGTAAAGAACCGGGGATCTATTCCGCAAGGTACATGGGCACGGATACACCGTATTCCATAAAGAACCAGAATATACTTGACCGTATGAAGGGCGTACCGGATGAACAGCGTGCAGCAAGATTCGTGGCCGCCATCGCATGCGTATTTCCGGACGGGAGATGCGAGGTAGTCAGGGACACCTTCGAAGGAAAAGTAGCTTATGAGTCAAAAGGTATATACGGCTTCGGATATGACCCTATCATGTATGTACCCGAGAAAGGCTGTAATTCTGGAGAACTTCTGCCTGAAGAGAAAAATAAGATAAGCCACCGCGGAAAAGCACTTATGAAGATGAGAAAGCTGCTGGAAAAGTAAACAAGGCTGACTGAAGAGGTGTACAACGTGAAAAATGTCGATAAATACGGGATCAATTATTTCCCGGTGGGAAAAGAATACAGTTCATGGGCAGATAAAGACCACATAGAAAAAGCGCCGGTCTGGTGCAGCGTGGACTTAAGGGACGGCAACCAGAGTCTTGTCATCCCCATGAGCATAAAAGAGAAAACAGAATATTTTAAAACCCTTGTACAGGTAGGCTTTAAGGAGATAGAGGTTGGATTTCCCGCCGCAAGTGAGACAGAGTATGAATTTGTGCGTACGCTTATAGACAAAAAACTCATCCCCCAGGATGTGACCATACAGGTACTTACCCAGTGCCGCGAGCATATCATAAGAAAAACCTTTGAAGCCTTAAAGGGAGCACCTCGTGCCATTGTACATTTTTATAATTCCATAAGTCTGGCACAGCGTGAGCAGGTGTTTGAAAAATCAAAGGAAGAAATGAAGCAGATGGCGGTTGAGGCCGCAGAACTTGTGGCAGAACTGGCAAAGGAATGTGGCGGTAATTTCAGATTCGAGTATTCGCCGGAATCATTTACCGGAACGGAGCCGGAGTATGCCCTTACGGTCTGCAATGCGGTACTTGATGTGCTCAAGCCTTCTAAGACCAACAATGTCATAATCAATCTTCCGGCTACGGTTGAGATGAGCATGCCCCATGTATACGCTTCCCAGATAGAATACATGAGCAAAAACTTAAAATACAGAGAGTACGTGACGCTCTCAGTCCACACTCACAATGACAGGGGTACCGGTATAGCCGATACCGAGCTTGCACTTCTTGCGGGAGCTGACAGAGTAGAGGGCACATTGTTCGGGAACGGCGAAAGGACCGGAAATGTTGATATAGTAACGTTGGCGCTTAACATGTATACGCACGGAGTCGACCCGAAGCTTGATTTTTCGGACATTGATGCTCTTATAGAGAAGTATGAGAAAAGCACCGGCATGAAGGTATATGAGAGGTCGCCTTATGCGGGAGCACTTGTATTTGCTGCTTTTTCGGGCAGCCACCAGGATGCCATTGCCAAAGGTATACATTACAGGGAAAGAAACAATATACGCAAATGGGCAGTGCCCTATATCCCCATCGATCCGAAGGATATCGGAAGGACCTATACCATGGATGTTATCCGAGTCAATTCGCAGTCCGGGAAGGGCGGCATAGGATATGTGCTTGAGCGTACTTACGGTTATGTCCTGCCTCGTGAGATGCGTGAGCATTTAAGCAGGCTCTGCAAGAATCTTTCCGATCATGAGCAGAAGGAGCTGCGTCCGGGAGATGTGCTTAAAGTATTTACCGACAATTACCTGAATATCAAGGGTGATATAGAGATACTCGATTTTGAATTCATGCGTAACAAAGGTGATGTAAAAATATATGTTACCTTTGTAAAGGACGGTGTGGAAACACCTATGCAGGCCGAAGGAAACGGTTCTCTGTCCGCAGTGAGCAACGCTCTTAAAAGCTTTACCGGAAAGGATTACACACTTCAGGTATTTACCCAGCACAGTATGCAGGGCAGGGGCTCACAGAGTGTGGCTGCTTCATACATAGGACTTGAGGATGAAAAGGGTACCATGTACTGGGGTGCCGGCACCGACACCGACGTCATAAAGGCCAACTTCAAAGCACTCATGAGTGCTTTTTACAACATGACACATGTGGAATGATATGACACACGCGGAATGATATGTCACATGCAGTGTAATATGACACCTGTTAAGGCTTCCCCTTGAGGGGAAGCTGTCAGCTTTAGCTGACTGATGAGGTGTATAACAACAGGAGGCAGGAATGTATCTTACAGGATCCGAAATAGTAGTAAGAATACTTTTAGAACAGGGCTGCGATACCGTATTCGGGTATCCGGGAGGCCAGGTTCTGGACATATATGACAGCCTGTACAGGCACAGAAAAGAGATAAAGCATGTCTTAACTGCCCATGAGCAGGGAGCGGCACATGCTGCGGACGGCTATGCCAGAGCTACGGGCAGAGTGGGCGTTGTTATAGCTACCTCCGGTCCCGGTGCTACCAACCTTGTAACAGGTATAGCTACAGCCTATATGGATTCCGTACCCATGGTAGCCATATGCGGAAACGTGCCTACCACACAGATAGGTACCGACAGTTTTCAGGAGATAGACATCACGGGTATCACCGTACCTATTACCAAATACAACTTCTTTGTAAAAAGGATAGAGGATTTGGCTGACGCGGTAAGAAGAGCATTTGTGCTTGCAAAAACAGGCAGGCCCGGCCCTGTTCTTATAGATGTACCTAAGGATATCCAGGAGGCAAAATACCAATATGAGGAAAAACTGCCCGAAGCAGGACCTGAACCCTTTGCGGCAAAGGATGTCCGTATAGAGGAAGCTGCGGGTATGATAAATACGGCAAAACGTCCTTTTATATATTTCGGAGGCGGTATCGTTTCCTCGGGAGCAGAGAAAGAGATGCAGGCTCTTGCACGCAGTATAGATGCACCCATAGCCTGCTCGATGATGGGACTTTCCGCTATACCTACCGATCATCCGGGCTTTTTGGGTATGCAGGGCATGCATGGGCGTTATGCTGCTACCGCAGCCATGCAGAAAGCTGATGTTATAGTAGCTCTGGGTGTAAGATTTAACGACAGGGTTACAGGAGACAGGACCAAGTTTGCACTTAAACAGAAAGTAGTACATATAGATATAGACGGCTCGGAGCTTGCCAAAACAGTGGATGAGGCCTGCTCATTGAGAGGTGACCTGAAGCTTACATTAAAGAAGCTGCTCCCTATGATCCAAAAGTCGGAAAAACCTGCCTGGAAAAAGCAGGTTGAAGAACTGAAGACAAAAGAACAGGATATGACCGGGATACGGGAAGGCTTTACTCCCCAGTGTATCATGCGGATGATAAACAGATATACAAATGAGGATACTCCTATAGCAACAGATGTAGGCCAGCATCAGGTATGGGCAGCACAGGAGTTGAAGTTCCGGACTCCGAGGCGTTTCATCTCGAGCGGGGGCTTAGGTACCATGGGGTACGGATTCGGTGCAGCCATGGGAGCATATTTCGGGACAGGAGAGAGGCCTGTGCTCATCACCGGTGACGGCAGCTTCGGCATGAGCTTAAACGAACTGGCTACTGCAGTAACATATAAGGTACCGATAGTTATCATCATCATAAATAACGGTGTCCTTGGCATGGTAAGACAGCTGCAGACCGAATACTATAAAAAGCATTATTCTTCAACGGTACTTGACCGTAAGACGGACTTCCCGGCACTGGCAAAAAGCTTCGGAGCGGACGGAATGACCGTTTCTTCGGAAGAAGAGTTTGAATCAGCATTAAAAAAGGCATTTACCGGAAAAATGCCTTTTGTCATCGACTGCCGTATAGATAAAGATGAGGAAGTGACATATAATAACCTTTCCGAATAACCGGATTTTACGGGATTTTTTTTGAAATATAAAAAAAATGTTGACAAGTGGAAAAAGTCGCGATATAATATCCCTTGCGTTGTGAGAAAGACGTGTTTCCTGTTAGGTCTCTGACGATCTTTCATGCGCCGTTAGTTCGGGGTGTGGCTCAGTTTGGCTAGAGTGCTAGATTTGGGATCTAGAGGTCGCAGGTTCAAGTCCTGTCACCCCGACGCAAACTGAATAAGTTGTATTGTGATATGCGGGTGTAGTTCAATGGTAGAACACCAGCCTTCCAAGCTGGACACGTGGGTTCGATTCCCATCACCCGCTTTTAGCATGAAATAAGGTTATTACTTTTTACGGTTATGTACTGTTGTGAAGCCTTCATGCTAAGTGTTCATCCGTGTCGGATGATTAAAGTGTGCCAGTAGCTCAGTTGGATAGAGCAACGGCCTTCTAAGCCGTGTGTCGGGGGTTCGAATCCCTTCTGGCACGTTTGTACTCAGGTACATATTTTTACAGGTCTGGTCTTTTTGACAGAACCGCAGGAGATAGCTTTACTGCTATCGGTTTATGGTGGGTATGGCGCAGTTGGTTAGCGCGCCAGATTGTGGCTCTGGAGGCCCTGGGTTCGAGTCCCAGTACCCACCCGCTTAGGGCTATCGCCAAGCGGTAAGGCACAGGACTTTGACTCCTGCATTCGCTGGTTCGAATCCAGCTAGCCCTGCTTGGTAGTTTGTTACCGTATTATTTACATGAACTGCTATAGTTGGTAGTTGATCGGCAGTTTTATTTTTTTGATATCGTTCCCTTATTTGGGATTGATATGATAAAAGGGCCACTAGCTCAGGCGGTAGAGCACTTGACTTTTAATCAAGTTGTCTCGGGTTCGAGTCCCGAGTGGCTCAAGATTTTTAAAGGAGCTGTGAAGAATGGGACAATTTTTAGTCCCATTTTTTCACAGCCCCTTTTATATTGACACGTATATACAAAAGGTAATATAATAAATACAGGATTTTTGAAAATACCCATAGGAAAGGACCGGCGGGGGATATGAAGATTGTAGAATTTGTCAATATGGAAGAATTCGGACGCATCATGAGCAACTGGGCTACTGCGACCGGTTTGGCTACTGTGGCGGTGGACGCTGACGGAAATTATATATCGGAGTGCTTTAACTTTACCGACTTCTGTATCAAGCTCACCCGAGGAAGCAAGGAAGGCTTAAGAAGATGTGTCAAGTGCGACCAGGAGGGTAAGGGCGTATATCATTGTCATGCAGGACTTATAGATTTTGGCATTGACCTGGTGGTAAAAGGAGAAAAACTCGGCTCGGTCATCGGAGGACAGGTGCTACCCAAGCAGCCTGACGAAGAGGCGTTCCGAAAAGTGGCCAGAGAGATCGGAGTGGATGAAGATACTTATATAAAAGCTTTGGGGAAAGTAAACGTCAGGACCGAAGAGTCGATCCGAGCTGCAGCCAATCTTTTGGGAGAAGTATTAAACGAATTCATCAATGCGGAATTTGAGAGGACCTATGTAAAGGATATCGTAGTAGGCTTAAAGGAAGGCGTGGAAAAAACTTCAGCCATAGTAGATAAGATCATGCATTCCACACAGGAACTTAAAAAGCTTCAGAACAAGCAGAAAATCCTTTCTCTAAATGCCAATATAGAAGCTGCCCGTGCGGGAGACCAGGGAAAGGGGTTTGCGGTGGTTGCAAGCGAAGTAGGAAAACTCTCGGAGAACAGCTCTGTGGCGAATGAGCGTATAGAGAGCCTTGTGCAGGAGATAGCTCAGGTCGTCAGACATATGCATGACGAAAAGAAATTTGAACTTTTGATGAAAGAGTAATGTTAAATACAATCACTTTATACAAGGTTAGAAAAGAATGGCAATGAGAAATCCCATTGCCATTCTTTCAGTTAAAAATAAAATTACACGAATAGATCATTGAAATAATACATGCGAGTAAAAGCACAACTGCGATTATGCCGATCGGTTTGAAGGAACTTAAAGATTCACTGTCATCAAGCTGGACATCACCTTTGGATTTTGCAAGGATGACTATCAGGATGATGGATATGAGCAATACTATCGAAGTTACGAGCCTAAAGATGGCCTGAAATTTTGTGGTAAGGTCTATGTAGAGGATATCGCTCCCATCGGAGACCACTTTGATACCTTCGGCATTCAGGTCATTTATCATATCAGATGACTCTCGTTTGATCTGACTGTCAAGCTCTCGCACCCTGCCCTTTATATGGGCCCCATAATACTTGCCCTCGGCATTGGGCGTATTGACTTCTTCATAAAACTCCTCAGCATAATCTTCTGATGCACGTACAAATATGCATCGGGTAAGATCATTGCTGTACAGGAGAAAATAATACTCAGTACCTATCGGTATCAGACCGTTTATGGTGTGTTTCATCGAAAAGACCGGACCGTCGGTCAGGTAATAAAAATCACCCTCTACCGATATACCGTCTTCACGTATGTCTGTTAAGTCGTCTTTGATCTGTACGGCATTCCCGAGCGAGACTAAGTCTCTTACAGCGGTAAACAGATACAATACAAATATTCCGATCAGCATCAGAAAGCCCAATATTGTCCAGACTGTGCCTTTGCGTTTCATAGTGTCCCCTTTTCCTATATATGATTTACGAACAGTAATATGATACCAAATATCGGAAAAAAGTCAAGTTACAGGGCTCCGCTAAATATTTATTGATATCTTTACTAAAAACAAATATAATAAAAATGTAAAGCATAATAAAAGAAGGTATGGGGTGCAAAGAATGAATGAGAAGGCTACGACACAGGAGTTATGGGGAAGACTCTTTAACTCACGGACTGTAGTGGAGTATCTTGATAAGACAGGAGAAAACCAGCTTCCGCATTTCTCGGAATATATCAGGTCTCTTTGTTTTGCAAAAGGGGAAAAGGAAGAAACCGTGATAAAACGCGGCAATATTGAATCCTCCTATGGACACAGGCTGTTTAAAGGCACCCGTAATCCTTCCAGGGATACGGTATTACAGTTGGCTTTCGGGCTTGAACTGGATTCGGACGGGACACAGCAGCTGCTTAAGGTTGCCCGCGCTACCGCACTTCATCCCCGTGTAAAGAGGGATGCAGTGATAGCGTATTGTTTGTACAATCACAAGAGTTTCTTAGAAGCTCAGGAATTACTTTTTGAAAATAAACTGCCCGCGATAGGTGAAAAACATAATGAATTACAATGATCCCCTTGATGACATATTAAGAACATATGATGATACCGGTTATCCGGAAGAGTTCTATAGTAAGTATGATATTATGGAATGTCTTTCGGATCTGAATGGTATTATTACTTTCCTTGTCCGGGATAAAAACGGTACGGAATATATCGCAAAATGCTTTGAAAGATCATTTTGGAACGGATTTTCGGGCAATGAGATACTGACCGGTCTGTCCCATAAGGGGCTTCCGGAATATGTTGCCACTTATGAAAACGGATCCATGATGGTGGCTGTAAGAAAATATGTATCGGGAGTTTCACTGGACCGTTATGCATCGGAAAATGATATATCACAGCAAAAAGCTGTCGATATATGCTTACAGCTGTGTGATATCCTTATGTATCTGCATCACAGGGACACTCCCGTGATCCACCGCGATATAAAGCCGCAGAATATCATTATAAAATCTGACGGAAGTATAGTCCTGATAGACTTTGATATCGCCCGCATGCTTAACAGCGAAAACGAAACCGATACGGTCTTTTTCGGGACACGGTCTTATGCACCTCCTGAGCAATACGGATTTTCGCAGACGGATGAACGTACTGATATCTATGCATTGGGGATCTTGCTCAGATGGCTGCTTACAGGCAGTACCAAAGAAAATAAAAAAATCAAGATATATCGTCCGTTGGAAAATATCATAAAAAAATGTACCGGATTTTCACCAAAGGAACGCTTTTCGGATGCCGGGAAGGTAAAGAAGGCGCTGGAAAAAGCCAATCCGCGTTCACAGGCGATCCGCATGACTGTACTGATCACTATAGCAGCTTTATCTTTGGCGGTATTGTGCTTTGTCGGTATAAAGATATATAAATATGCTACTTATTCACCTTTTAATGAAGATGCCATCCCTGCATTTTTATCCGATGAAGAAACAGTAAAGGATGCGGTAAAATATATGAAGGATAAATATGGGACGGCAATGTTTGATGACGACACTACGGTAGCCAGGGTAGGGGACCTTCGTAAAGCGATGATCGACCTTTACGGACTCGACCGTGATTATGTGTATGGGATCAATACCGATATGCCTCAGGAGAACGACGCTTATTTCCTGCCATGGGGGTGGGATGACAACCAGACATTGGATAAGAATATCGTTATATATGCAGCTGTAAAAGTGCATGATCCGGCTTATGTCGCTGACTGGTCGAGCCTGAAGGATGATAACGGTTATTATCCCGGAACACGGGTGGCTGTTGCATTTGCGGAAGAAAACGGGATAGCAGAACTGGTTCACAGACCAAGCGATATAACGCTGGGAGATATGGCTGTCATTCTGGCAAATACCGACAGGATTTTTGAAACAGAAAAATAATACGGGTTTTATCTGAAAAGTGGTCACTCGGACCACTTTTTTTAATGCCGTCCCTGTTAAAATGATTATGTATTGCAGGTTTACATGCGTTTTATACGATGCATGGATATAAAACAAGAAAGGGAAGGTGTCTATGAAGAAAAGTTTGTTTGCTTTATTGTGTACCATAGTGATGGTATTGATCTTTGCTCCGAATAAAGCATTTGCAGGGCATGATATCGGAGTACTGTCAAAAAACAACCCTTATCTGGAAGTTGAGATAAGTATGACAAAGGATGATGAACATGTCTGTTTCTTTCAGATAGACGGAGAGGTTGAGAAAGTAGGATTATATGTTAAAAACCTGAGCGGTGGCGGCTCAACGATAGAGTATGATCTGCTTGATAACGACTGGAATGTTATCGAGGATTATAAATTTGATGCGGATACCATAGCCGTGGAGGGAGACATTTTTATCCCGGCATCAGAGTATTACTATATTGATTTCAAAAATCCTTCGTTTACGGGAATGAACGAGATGAAGCTCGGGATATGTGTTTATTGCCCGGCTTTTGGCGGGAAAGCTTCTGATTATTCAAGGTATAATGACTTAAATCAGGAATGGAGTAAGAAAACGGAAACCGTAACCGCGGATAAAGCCCCTTTAACCCTGTCGGAAACAGAAGTTACACTCAAAAAGGGAAAATCGGTTACGCTAAAGGCAACTTTATCTAAGAAGTACAAAAAGAAAGGCGTAACCTGGAAATCTTCGGATACCAAAGTGGCCAAGGTCTCAAAGAAGGGAAAGGTTACAGCTAAGGGATACGGTACGGCAGTGATCACCTGTACTTCAAAAAAGAGCAAGAAGGTTAAAGCCACCTGTACGGTTACGGTTGTTAAGAAGACGTCTTCAGGCAGCGGGAATACCGAGACCAACCCTCCTGTAACTTCCGGTGAGCTTTCGGGAGTATCCATAAAGGTCGGTCACGGAAGTGATAATAAGTCCGTGGTTTTCAGATATATGGCAGGTACTATGGTAGGTGCAGACGGCTATTATACGTTAAAAACCAATGATTATTCCGGAAATCTCACGCTTGACTTTAAGACTTCGGATGGGAATGACAGCCATAAGATAAATGTTGAAAAGAATGCTACATATTATATAACTTACTCTTATATAATAAACCAGATACAGGATACGGTTATTTATAATCCGCCTCAGCAGATCTTTTCAGGGACGGATCCTATCACCGGATTACCCAGATATATTACTATCCCGGGAAGCGAAACCAGGATCCCGGCAGTACAGTCACCTGTTTCCATAGATGTTTCTGTTCAGGGCGGACCGACGGCAACGAATTCCATAACCTTAGCCGGTACGGTAAAAAAGGGTTCGTTTACAATTGAGAAGCAGTAATACTGAAGATTGAACGACAATTCCAACAAAGCTGTTTAATTGATTGACTTTAAAGCCGGGTGGCATTATATTGTATATTATAAATTTATCTGATGAAGATGTAATAAAGGATTATAATATTAATCCAGAGGAGGTATGTGATGAAAGGTAAAAAGCATGTAAAAGTATTGTGTGTTTTTGCACTTGTACTTGCACTTGTTGCGGAATGTTTTATCCTTCCGGCAAAACAGGCAAGTGCTGCTGAAGCGGGGCAGATGGTGTCCATAACATCATCAAAGCTTAAGAAAGCAAAGGTCAATGTAGCCGTATATATCAATGGCAAAAAGCAGAGTGCAAAGGGATTCAAGGTATCCGGCAAGCTGAACGGAAAGAAACAGACTTTTATGTATGTTCCGGCTGAGGCATTTGCAAAGGCAGTGGATGCAACGTATTCGATAAAAAAGAAGAAAGTTACCATAACTACAGGAAATAACTGGAAGATGGTATTTACTTCTGGCAAGGACGGATATACCTATGCAACCGTTAAGGGGAAAAAGGAAAAGTACGGTCCTGTGAGCCTTGGAAAATCATATACAAAGAGTAAGGTTATATATGTTCCCGCAGAAAGTTTTGCGGTGCTTGCCGAGAAACTTGGGTTAAAAGTTGAGACCAAGTTAAAGGGCAAAAAATATACCGCGGTTATTTCATATCTTTCGGATAACCCCGGGGGCGAGAACGGTGACAACTGGCAGAATGCCGAGACCGCTGCAGTTCCTTCCGATATCGTAAAAGCAGTTGATAAAGCACAGGAAACCTTTACAGGCGGAACCATTACACCTGTAGCCCAGGTAGTTACACAAAAAACAGACAGCGGCGAAGAGTACGGTATGCTTGGCAGGCTTAATCCTACTGTTCCCAATGCAGCTGAAAAATATGTATTCTTTATAATCTATATCGGTGCAGACGGAAAGACTGAGATAAAAGGAATAGCAGATACCGAGTTCGCAACAAACATTAACAATCTGCCCGGTGGCTGGTATCAGGTTGAATCAGTAGAACTTACCGCTGAAGAGAAAGAAGCTTTTGACAAGCTTATGTCCGAGATGGACGGAGTGGAATACAAGCCCATAGCTAAGATAGCAGAGCAGGTAGTGGCAGGCAAGAATGTATGTGTTCTTTGTGAATCAAGAGTTGTTGCACCCGATGCACCTACCACATATTCATTCGTTTATGTATATATGGGGCTTGACGGAAAAGCAGAGATTACGGATATAAAGGTCTTCAATCCTGATGATAATAAACAGGAAGGTCAGCAGGGTGAGAAAGAAGGTCAGGGAAACGAGGAAAAACCTTCAGCAGAGATGCTCGATATAAGCAAAGCTTCAGATGATGACTTTGTCAGGAGGACTGACGGTAACTTTGAAGCGTATACCGAGTTGGGACTTGCTGCAGCACTTGAAGAATGCATGAAGCTTAATAACAACTGGGATGACCCGAACTTTGTTGAGGTTAAGACAGAAATTAAGAATGACATTACGGTATCACATGAGATATGCGTTATGGCAAGTCTTGTTATTACAAACGGCGCCACTGTTACCATAGAAAAAGGCGGTATTATCCAGGCATCGACAGATATACTGCAGGGTTGTAAAGTGATCGTTAAGGACGGCGGAAAATTCTGGACCACACAGGGCGGAAATATTAATAATGACAGTACCGTAATAATCGAAAAAGGCGGAGAGATCGCAAGTATGATGGGTGGCAAAGTGATCAACCACGGCACTATCGAACTTAACGGTATTTTCTCATGCGGCAGCGTAAGATTTGACGGAAACACCGGTATCTGGTTCGAGAATCAGGGCGGTAAGGTGACCGGAAATGGAGACGCTGTAGTTTCCGGTGCTTACTTTGACAAGGACGATCCCATAGACTTAAATGACTGTGCGGACAAGTTAAAGACGGAGCTTGGACCCGATTCCAAGATCAAGATATCAATTGATTCCGAAGGACCTTCTCTTATGGGTAGCGGAGATGATGAACAGGGAGAAAACGGCAGTACCGGCGGATCGGTCAACATCAATCTTGACTTTAACGGCGGTGAAGTTGGAATGGAAGTGGACGGCGTATATCAACTGTTTGCTACCGATGATGTACATACACCTGAGATGGGCAGCAAATATAAAGTGGGTATGATGGGACCGCTCCATAAGGATGGGTATGAGCTTGTGGGCTGGTGTGAGAAGAAAGACGGCTCCGGTAAGATTTATAAGAATCTGGAAGAGGAGATAACCGTGACCGGTGACATGACATTTTATGCTATCTGGAAGAAGTCTTAAAAAGAGTGTTTAACAAAAACCGGACTGCTCAGCAGTCCGGTTTTTGTTACGCCAGATCAAGTTTCTTTAAAAGTGCTTCCTGTAGAACCTTTGACAGACTTAGATTGTGCTGTTCGGATTCTTTGGCGAGCCAGGCGGGTATTGACAGCATTTTTTTAACAGCTCTTGTATCTCTGTGATACTTACTTACATCGGTTGCTATATATGTTTTTGTACCGTTGCAGATGATATCATCCAGTTTTGACGGTTTATGAATGGTGTTTCCGAGTTCGAGGGCAGTGGCCAGATATAATCCGAGTACTTCTTCGGCATTAGTCATAAGCTCTTCGATTGTGTCTCCGGATGTTTGGCATCCTTCAAGATCAGGAAATTCAAGCCATACACCATCCGTATCATTATGTATGATTGCTGGATAAACAGTTAACATTTTAAATTCTCCTTTCTTGGAAATCGTATTGAGATCATGGTTTTATCCCTGTTCTTCTTAATATTGTATTCAATAAACCTTTTGGTAAATCTTTATTACCGTGAACCGGGATAACTTCAATTCTTTGCCCTTTACGTAAAATATGGTGACTTCCTTCTATCCGAATTAATTCCCAACCGTTTTGGATTAGAAGATGGAGCAATTCTTTTCCTGTCATTGTCATATTACATACTCCTATTATATTATATAATTTATATAATGTCAATTGGGATACTTTTAACTTTTTTAGAAATAACGGGAAGGCAGATAAAGACATCAAAAATCTAATGTAAGAAATAAAATCAGCCGTTTAGATATATTATACAAAAATTAATTAACACCACACACTAACACTATACAAAGATAACATAGCTGATATTAAGATGTCAATATAATACATCCTTTTTTCAAAGATAGCCTATTTTCATTCTTGATATCCGGTTGTACACTTACCGCAGATAAAACAAAGAGTTAGCGACCGACGTTAAGAGAATGAGACGTCATAGAAGAGGGCGATATTATAAGATGAATAAGACAAGATCCGGAGTATTAAATATGACGACGGGAAATCCTACGTCGCTCATAATAAAGTTTTCCATACCGATGCTTTTGGGAAATCTGTTCCAGCAGCTATATAATCTGGTGGATTCCATCATAGTAGGACAGTTTGTAGGACCAAATGCGTTAGCTGCCATAGGTGCCACGGGCTCGGCTACCTTTATGTTTTTTGCACTATGCAACGGTATCGGCAGCGGTGGAGGTATCATTACGGCACAGTGCTTTGGTAAAGGTGATAAAAAGGAAGTTAAATCCTGTATCACCAATACGGCATACATCATGGCAGTATTTCCCATGATAATAGGTTTTACCGCTTTTGTGCTGTCAGGACCGCTTTTAAGGCTGCTTGAGACTCCCGAGGATATCCTGCCGGATTCCTTAACCTACATGCGTATCATGTGTGTGGGTATTATGTTTGTTTCCCTGTACAATTTTGCATCGGCTATGTTAAGAGCGCTGGGAGACTCACGTACACCGTTATATTTCCTGATATTCTCATGTATACTTAATACCGTACTTGACATTATCTTTGTATACGGACTTAACATGAGCGTGGCCGGCGCAGGTATAGCTACCGTCATCTCGCAGTTTGTATCAGGTGTCACATGCCTTTTATATGCAGTAAAGAAAAATGAGTATTTCCGTATAGAAAAGTCCGATCTTAAGTTTAATAAGACGCTGACCGTAAGGATAGTAAAGATCGGTATTCCGCTTTCACTGCAGTTCTCGCTTATAGCCATCTCGTGTATGGCACTGCAGAAAGTAGTTAACGGTTTTGGTGCTACAGCCATGGCGGCATTTACGGCTACAAGCCGTATAGAACAGCTTATCCATCAGCCTTACCAGACCTTATCTGCAGCACTTTCTACATTTACCGGTCAGAATTACGGTGCAGGCAAGAACGACAGAGTAGTATCCGGATTCCATAAGGGAGCTGCCATTATGGCAGTGTTCTCGATAGCCATGCTTCCGATCATGCAGTTTTTCGGTGACAATATCATAAAGATATTCGTCAGCGATGCGGATGTTATAGAGATGGGCGCGCATGCTTTAAGGATCACAAGTTACTTCTATATCTGCTTAGGAGCCATCTACATTATCCGCGGAGTATTAAACGGATTGGGAGATGCATTCTTTGCTCTGCTTAACGGTATAGTTGAAGTTATAGGACGATTTGTGGTACCCGTTATCCTTACCGGCATAGCAGCCATAGGTCTGTGGGGTATCTGGTGGTCCGTAGGTATAGTATGGAGTATGGCAGGATTATCTGCTGTGGTAAGATACCGTCAGTATATCAAAAAACTGGGGGTAAAAAATGATATAAAGGCTCTTCCGGTACCGGAGAGCAAGCTGCTGAGAGCCAATGTGGCAAAATGATCAAGTCTTTCCGGAAAATGCTCCTATAGAGCATTTATAAAAATATATCAAGCTGGGACCTATGATTTCATCCTTCTCGAAGTCATAGGTCTTTTTGCAGATACGCGGCAAAAAAATAGTTATTGCAAACAAGTTTTTTTTATGTTATTCTAATCAAAGATACAGATTCTTGGCTGAAACCGTCCGGTTTCATATATTTCTATTGTAGCGGAGCCTTAAGGCTCTGTCGGGTTTTTCGGATTTTCCCCTATGTATAAATGATAGTTGATATGTTGGTGCGGACGTGTATACATATTGAGTTTAAAGCAGCGGTAAGAATGTTTTAATATATAAAGACAGGAGATTTATTATGGATTATAGTCATATGACTGTTACTGAACTTCGTAAGATCGCAAAGGAAAAGGGTGTGCCTAAGGCTACATCACTAAAGAAGCAGGAACTGCTCGATGCCCTTCAGGCTGTAGAAGCAGAGGCTGAGAAAAAAGAGAATGAGGCGGCAGAAGATACTGCGGAAGTGTCCGTAGTTGAGGATGCCCCCGTATTAGAGAGAAGACCGGCAGACAGCGTCAGAAATGAGGCATCAGAAGATGGTTCGGAGTCTGACAGTAACGGCACTGAAGAAAATGAAAACGGAGAGGAATCCGAGAACACAGCAGCCGAAGGCGAAGGTCAGGAAAAGCCTGCCGACGGCCAGCAGCAGGGCGAACAGCCTCAGCGAAAGGACGGTCCCGGCTTCTTTAACAGAGGAGATACTAAGGAAGGTATCTTAGAGATCATGCCTGACGGTTTCGGATTCATCAGAAGTGAAAACTTCCTTCCCGGTGATGCGGATGTATATGTATCTCCCCAGCAGATCAGGAAATTTAATTTGAGGACCGGCGATATCATAGTAGGTATCACAAAACAGAAGACACCTACGGAAAAGTTTAACGCCATGCTCTACTGCAAGACGGTAAACGGCAACCATCCTTATGATTCCGTAAGGCGTCCGAAGTTCGAAAACCTGACACCCATATTCCCTCATGAGAGGCTGAGATTAGAGACTCCCGGGTGTTCACCCGCCATGAGGATCATGGATATCTTATCTCCCATAGGAAAGGGACAGCGTGGTATGATCGTATCCCAACCTAAGGCAGGTAAGACCACACTCTTAAAGCAGATAGCAAAAGCTATATGTACCAACAACCCCGAGATGCATATGATCATCCTTCTTATAGATGAGCGTCCCGAGGAAGTTACGGATATGAAGGAATCCATATCCGGCGACAATGTTGACGTTATATACTCAACCTTTGATGAGCTTCCGGAGAATCACAAGAGAGTATCCGAGATGGTTATCGAAAGAGCTAAGCGTCTGGTAGAGCAGAAAAAGGATGTAGTTATCTTACTTGACAGTATCACAAGACTTGCCCGTGCATATAACCTTACATGTACCGCGAGCGGACGTACCCTGTCAGGCGGTCTTGATCCTGCGGCCCTTCATATGCCTAAAAAGTTCTTCGGTGCAGCCAGATGCATGAGAGAGGGCGGAAGCCTTACCATCCTTGCTACCGCACTTGTTGAGACAGGCAGCCGTATGGATGATGTAGTATTCGAGGAGTTCAAGGGCACAGGTAACATGGAACTTGTACTTGACAGGAATCTCTCGGAGAGAAGGATATTCCCTGCCATTGACTTACCTAAGTCCAGCACCCGCCGTGATGACCTCCTTCTTACCCAGGATGAGGCAGAGGTC
>Ga0247608_10004108_pt1 | contig 16540 bp, 35 predicted proteins | sample 176DNAGHGlowgp2_FD_193490 | JGI IMG/M metagenome (GOLD analysis project Ga0247608, IMG submission 193490) | Sheep rumen microbial communities from Palmerston North, Manawatu-Wanganui, New Zealand - 1766 DNA GHGlow gp2 | ecosystem: Host-associated > Mammals > Digestive system > Stomach > Rumen ... | reverse complement strand
TATTCATATTTAAGAATCTAATTGAACAAATAAAGAATATTTACAACTTCAATAATTAAGGATTAATGTTCTTATGTTTTCTAAAATTTTGAGTGAAATTAATGAAGAATCCGTAGACTTAGAGAGTAAATCTGAAATTATGGAACTTCTTAATGACGATTATGCTGAAGCTGAGTTTTTTGCAAAGCTTCGTTCAAATTCAGAACTTACTGATGAAGAGATAGCTTCTTTAGAATCTGAATTTGAAGCTTTAGATATAAATTCAGAAGCAAGACTTTAAACTTATAACAAAAGGTAAAATTATGAAGAATCTTTTTAACGAAGATGATTTCAATTCCCTCTTCGAAAATTCCGTTATTGATGCCAAGGGCCAGGGTCCTGAAGGCAACCGTGAAACTCCGAAGGTTGGCGCTACTAAGGGCATGCAGTCCGACTTCGACAGCATGTTTGACGAACTCTTCAATGATCTCGGTGATGACCAGTCTAAGCCGGTTGGCAAGCAGGAAGACACTGGTGCATCTGGCGGTTCTATCGATCCTGAACCGACTGATAATGGTAAGGGCGGTTTGACTCCTCCGACTAAGAGCGAATGGGATTCTCTCTTTGAAAACAACGGTGGCGAATCCGATGACGATGGTTCCGATGTCGATAAGAAAGTTGCTGGTAATGAATTCGATAAGAAGAAGTGCCATGGCAAGGGTGGTAAGAAGCTCAAGTCTGATTTCGAAGCGCTCTTTGAAGAAATGGATACAACTAAGGATCCTGAAGTTACTGATCCGTCAGGCGATAGCTCCGATGCCGATAGCTCTGTCCCAGATGGTTCTAATACTGATGGCTCTGTCTCAGATAGTTCTGATATCGATGGCGAAGAATTTAATGCTGATGAATTCGTTGATTTGCTTGCAGATGCCAACGATTTCGAACTTTAATTAAAATTTTAATAAGTGACTAAGGAATCTTAGTCACTTATTACACCACAACAAGGAAACATTATGATTCATATTTCTATTGATTATACAGGAATTATTCCTGGTCTTGGACGTGGTCCATTTACAAACATCCCAATTTCCAATACGGTATATGCTCGTTTGAAGGCTATTGGATATCCTATCAAGGTTTTAAGCACGGATAGAATTATTCGTAATACTGTGAAGAAAACAGTAGCTCCTGTGGCACAGCCAGTCGTGGCTAAACCTGTTCCAGTAGTAGAACCTGCTCCTGTTATTGTTGAAGTAAAACAGGAAGAACCAGTTGAATGTACTGCAGGATATGTTGAAGTTGTTAAAGAACAACCAGTAGAAGCTCCAGTGGCTGAAGAAATCAAGGCTGAACCGAATGTAATTCCTAAGAAAGTTTCTAAAGAAGATCTTGATGGAATGACTAAGGAAGAACTTGATGAGCTTTTAAGCCAATATACTTCTGAACGTCCTTCTAGATACGGTAAGCCGTGGTTGATTAGAATGCTTAAGACATACGTTTAAAAAAAAATACCCATAGCAACGCTATGGGTATAATTTATCTTTGAGGGATCTTAGACAAGTCTGGTTTATAAGGATCTTTATCTAATGACATTCTTCCATTATTTTTACGGTCACAATACCAGAGCATTGTATTAATCATAATTTTAGAAGAAGTATACAAGTCAAAGTCCTTTATAAAGGCACACAATTGCATCATTGTATCGAATGATACAAATCCAGACTTATTAGGGTCATTAATCATCATCATACATCCGAGTTCTTGAGTTCCATTATCAAGCTCACGGATGTGTGGCATAATCATGATTGATTTATTTCCAATTAAATTCTCAAGTTTATAACCATGTTTATAATTTGGGTCAACGCCATATGCCTGATTAGCTTCATTATATACAAGAGCCTGATCCAAGAATTCGCGAATTTCCTGAAATCCTTCTTTTAGTGTTGCTAAATGTAAATAAGAAGCCATTACATTTTCATATTCATTGCCATTATTAAACTTAAACACAATATATTCACTTGACGAGAATTTTAGATTCCATCCATCCTTTCTTTTAAATTCATAAAACAAAGAATGTTTCTCATCTTCAGTTCTTACCATCAATTCTATAGATATAGAACTCTTAGGAAGGACTACCAATGTTTCAGTAACTACACTTGGCAGTCCACTCATTTCTTAGTGTTCCTTTCTCTGAATATAATTCTTCCACGAGTTAAGTCATAAGGACTAACTTCGACAAGAATTTTATCTCCGGGAATTGTTCTAATAAAATGCCGTCTAATATTACCAGACAGATAAGCTTGAGTTAGCATACCATTGCCAAGACGGATTTTAAAGAAGAATCCATTAACTTCTTCGACTGTTCCTTCAAGGACTATTCCTTTTTCTTTAGCCATTATTCTCCTTCGATTTATCTAGCATTTCTTTTAATGTTTTAGAATCTTCTATATCTTCTGACACATTTGTAATAGCCATTAAAATGAGAATATTATTCTCTGTGTTCTTTCCAATTATGTCCTTAAGACGCCGCAAAATTTCCTTATTAGAATATTTATGATTTCTTTCATTAAGGAGTTTTGCAGCGTGCATTTTAATCAATGCGTACTTATACATTTTCATTCCAAGGTGTCTATAAGACGGGCGATCCGATTTTATCATAATGCCTCGATAACCATCTATCTTCTAATAATTTCCTTCGATATATCTTATTTAAAACTCTAATTATATCGATATTAGTAATCAATTTTGAAAAGTGATGACGACAATCTCTTAATAAAAAGCGCTCAGGAGTAAACCTATCAAACAACTCTCGTATGTATTCTGCAACAATATACTCTTTTTGTCTATCTGTTATTTTTATGTCAAAGATATCACCGTATTTATCAAAAGAGCATAGTTGTCTAAGCGTATCTATATTGTCAAATTCACTAAAAGGATTATAGCCTGTAAATGCAAATTCATCAATCATATTATGAATCATCCTTAGCTTCCTTGATAGCTAAAATAATATCTTTGTATTCTATCGTACCATACTTTAATCCTTCTTTAATACATTCTAAGATATGTTCTTTATTATATGTAGAATCCTTAATATTAACATTTCTTGTAGTTGTAAGTAAATCAGAATAATAATCGCCAAAGCTAGCAAATCCAACTCCGAGTCCTTCTTCACTAAGTTCTTCTTCATTTAGCCTTTCAATTAAATCTTCGTCATTATTAAGCATCAGATTTAGACTCCTTTAATTTTGCAAATAGCAGAATTATATCTTTAGGGCTAATCTTTCCTTTAGTTATTGCATTTTCAATGAGCTGTAAGATAGCATCTTTATCTAATTCTATTATTCTATAGCTATTATTAAAACTATCGCATGCCACAGTAGTAATTTTAGTTGGACGGGATATAGTTCCTAGCCCCGGATGATCCATTCTTGAAGTGCGATCCACAGATTCGAAAACTTGTTCTGGATATGATCGATTATTCCTAGTAGTAGACGATGGATATTCTCTAATATATCTATATGATCTGCGCTTATTCTTATGAAAGAAGTCTACAGCGGATGACAATTCATCTTCAGTCATGAGAATCACCCACCTTCTTAAAGATTTTCAATATATCTCTTGAGTCAATTAATTTCTTACGTAAGGCCTTTTCTATTAAATCTAACATCATTGGCTTACTATCTAATGGCGTTATTTGTCTAATTGTAGAATGTTTGCCAATCGGAATCCATCCGCTATTATCAAAATTCAATTCGTTTGGAATAATTTCTGACGGTTCTATATTAATACTATCCGTCAATCTAGCTTCTACAAAGTCTGCGACTGCTTCATCAGAAATGTTAGCACCTACATAATTTGTATTAACTCTACTAGAATCGCCAGTATCTTCTGGCCTTAGTCTAGCACTAATAATTTCGTCAATCGTATTACGGATTGCTCGATTCCTTTCTTCTGTTGTCATATGAAATCTCGTTATTTAATATAAAAAAATAAAGGCCACTTTAATGTGGCCAGTATTTTATGCTGCTGCGTCATTATTTTATGCAGCAGCAACTTTGTTTTTTGAATTGGTTATCTTGTTTATTAGGCACATAAATTTACCAAATGAATTCTTTGAATTCTTAAAATCATTCATATTGAATTCATCTTTTTCTTTTTTGACTTTTTTCTTTGTTTTTGATTTAGATTTTACTGTTTTAGTTGTTGACATATTAAACTCCTTTTTAAATGTCATAATTTAATATAATAATTTTTGTATAATTTTTGCAGATGAAATTAACCTATAATTGAATATCTAAAATTGTTATTCAAAATAAACAAAAGGATTACATATATGTATCTTGATCATTTAAATTTTAATAATAATAATGCTACTGCTGCTGTTGAATCTGTGTCCTTCATGGACTGCATGGAAGCAGCTCTTAGCTGCACTGAAGTTCACTCTTCTGCTGCTGCTTATCTCATCAAAGCTGAAGCTGAATATCTTGCCATGGGTTCCGAAGGCGAAGCTCTTGAAGGTTTCTGGGCTAAGATTAAGACTGTTATTCGTAAGCTTTGGGAAACTGTCAAGAACCTTGCTACTAAGGTCTATATTTTCGTGACAGGCATTCCGGCTAAGATTGGTCGTGCTTTTGCAAAGCTTTCTATTGCTCATAAAGCCGATAATATTAAGCAGGACTTTAATGCTGCTAAGAAAGGTGCAAAGATTGATGAAGCTGAACGTAAGGGCGTGAAGTTCTTGGATCTCAATAAGTTTGGTGCACAATTGCAACAACTCACCCCGTACGATGGTGCTGAACTCGACGTTCGTGAAGGTGCTAAGGGTATCGATGCAGAACGCAAGAAGAATGCTTCACTTCGTACGAAGATTAAGGAAGCTGTTGGCAATAAGAATTCTGCTGTTTGGTTTTCTGTCAAGAAGCTCGATGATTCTATTATTAATGATGCCTTTAGTGCTATTAAGGGTAAAGGCGTCAGCGGCATTGTTGACAAGATGCTTAAGCAGTTTGCTGATGGCTCTAAGAAAGTTCAGTCTGATGCCGATAAGATTGCCAAGGGCTATGATGCAGCTTATAAGGCTAAGGATCAGGAAAAGGTTAAGCAGATTACTAAGGCTTTGAGCGCTGCTCGTTCTGCTCTTATTGAAAATGCTACTAACGCTAACTTCGTGGCTTCTTTGGTCTTTAAGCAGGTTTCTTCTGTTCTTTCTGCTATTCGCGCTACCATTGGTGCTTATAAGAAGGAAGAAAAAGAAGAAAAGAAGTAATTATTACTTTAACAATTTAAATACCTTAAGGTCAAACCTTAAGGTATTTATTATTTTAGCAATTATGCTGCTTCGGCATTAGACATATCAACTTTTTCTTCTTTAACTTTATTCTTATTATCTTTCTTTTTAGCTTCTTTATTTTCATCGGTATTAGCGGATGCTACCCAAAGCTTTAAGAATGTATTAATAATCTTTAATCTTGATATGTTAATCTTAATCATTTCATTTTGGAACATGTTAGATAACTTTGCAGTATAGCTAAGAAGCCTATTTATAGCCTGATATCCTACAGCCAAATTACCTTTATTATTTGCATTATTTGTAGCATTTTGCATTGATGTAAATTTCTTAGATAATGCAGAAGCATTAGTTCCAAATTTAGCTACTGCAGTTGTAAATGGTTTTGCAACTACTTCAGCTCTTTTTGAATCATTGATTGATGTAAATAATCCTTGAACTAATGGCAAAGATGTTTTAAGATTGTTAGCAAAATATGTAGCTTGGAAAGTTTTTCCCTTAACTTGCATCTTTTCCAAAGATGCTTTAAGCTTAGTTTCCATAAATGTATCAAGAGCTTTAGTATCTACGGATACAGCTTCGGATCCAGATTTATTCTTTATGTTATCTAATGAAGTATTACATTCATTGATACCACCCATAAATGTATCTACTATTTCTTTAGTTAAAGGATTAGTAAAATCTGTTTCTGCTACAGTTTTATTATAATAATCAACATCAAATTTATAAAGCTTAATATTAGACTTCATAGAATTTAATGCACCTTCTACACCAGCTTTCTGAATTTTTTCGCCTATCTTGGTATGAAGCAAAGAAAGCTTTTGAAATATGCTCTTAGTAAAATTCATTATAAAATCAATAAGTTTTTGCAATCCAGCTTTCATTTTTCCAGCTAAGTTTTTAGCTTTATCAGCTATCGCTGTAGACTCCGCTTCACTAGCTAATTTTTCAGCAGCTTTAAGAATAGCCAAACTTTCTAAATATTCACCATATCTTTCAGAAAGAGATGCAGATTCTAGCAAAAATTCTGGATATGAATTTATTGAATTATTTAATTCAATATTTTCAATACTATTTTGAGGTAAATACATAATAAATTCCTATTTTTATTTAGACAATATATTGTCTAAATCTTTAATTCTAAAAGGAATAATTTAATATGGAGCGTTTTGAATCTTTTTTCGAAGATGAAAATACTGAAGTAGCTAATGAAGGTTTTGCTGAATTATGGGAAAAATTCGTTAAATGGATGGCTCCTAACTATAAGAAAGGTCTTCAAAATTTAAAAGAACGCGCTAAAGATGCTGATAATGTGACTGATATCAAAGACGTGCTTGATGATGCCAAAAAGCTTCAGGATACTCTTGAATCTATTATTGATGATTCGCAGCATAGTACTATGCTAGTTTCTTGGGGAACAGCTTGGCAAAGATTTAAGACCATTTGGCCTATACTTCTTCCCGGTGTAAATCTTCCGCTTTTTGTTACAGGCTTAGCAAGTGCCATTAAGGAAAACACAAGAGAAGCTCGTAAAGAAAAGACAGATATGGGCATGCCAGGTGACTTCGACTACTTGCAGAAGAGATTGTTTGAACTTGCTAAAGGTAGCATTGGCGATGTTAAGAAGCTCGTTAAGCTCCTTGAAGAAAAGCTTAAGAAAGCTGAAAAATCTTCTAAATAAAAAATAAAAGAAACCTCTAAGGGTTTCTTTTATTTATTCCAATCTGACTAATAATCGCCAATTTAGATATATCTTCTTTGCTAAATGTGAAAAATTCTGGTGGATATTTATACGCAATATTCTTTAAGTAATATTCATGATCCATTCTTGAACATGTTCGGCTCATTGAGAAATTCAACGCATTTTGCATGTTAACCAATAGTGGATTTATAAGCATTACACCATGACTTTCTTCAAGACCAAATCGTGAATTATATCCTATCTCTAATCTTACACATGCACCTATAAAGAATTCATTACACTCAGCATCAATTAAACTTTGCTTAAGTAATGATATCTGAAATCTATCTCCACCTATTACAAATGAATCATCGGTAAGAAGAGGACTTTCATGTTTAGGATCTGTTAAGTCATCTAAGAATTCTATGAATTTTTTCCTATGACGTTCAGCCATAAGAACAGGAAAATTCAGATTGCCATTATATGGAAAAGATGCTACATAAAATTTATCAAGCATTATCTATTTCCTTTATAGTATTTAACTTCTGCAAGAATATCACCATATAAAAATACCTTAACAGTACTTCCTATGTTTTCTTCTCTATGCAGATATTTCCGTAAAGCCCTAAGTGCATTCATATATGACGTAAATTTTCTGCTTAAATCGTCATAGTTTAATTCTCTATAAGTAAACAAACCATATTTTATGCGTACAAGATATGCGCCACCATAATCAGGCACAATCTTACATTTTATTTTCATGAATAGCATTCTGGCAAATAAGAAATCAGCTACTTGCCAAAATGATTTAAAAATTACCAATCTGTCATCAGAAACTCTCCATTTACCAGCATTTCCAGCCATTTCATAATATACTGCTGTCATAAGCCATGCCAATATAATTAATGCTAATGTAAGCAAAAATGTAACGATTATCGTTTTGAACATTTCTTATCATCCTTTATTACAAATAATTCTGCACGCATTAGTTTATTACTTTTGAACATATATACTCCTTATAAAAATTAAAGGGCATGAGATTTCTCATGCCCAGGTTATTTAGATTTTCTTGCCACGTATAAGTTTGGCTTTCTTAAGGACAGGGATTACATAATCTCTCTTATCCTTAAAATAGTCGAACCATGTGCCAATAGCATCCAACTGGCTATTTGGTTTACTAAATGCACTCGCTTCCCAGTCGCAAATAGCTTCTTCCCATTTAACCTTTTCTGGATCCCTGTGTTGACAGTGATGTGGCTTAAGTTTATGTGCCGCATTTACTTCATTATAAGGCATACCTATAGTTAATTTTAAAGGCTTGTCTATATCATGAAGTGGAAAGAGCTTACCAAACTTAGTAAGTCCTTGATAGTTTACTGCTAACCAATGGAAGAACCAGTAGAACCAGCATAAGCCCCATTTAGCTCTCCAACTTTCCGGGATTGGAACCCATGTCTTTTTCGAGCATTCATGCACATAAGTTTCTACAAGAAAGCTCTTATAATATGAATCCTCTTTGGCGAATTCATGTCTAAGATCTGCAATAGCTTCAGTTTCTGTTAAACCAAAGCCATAGCGTGGTTCACTTTCATCATATGATTTTCCTACACAGATAAAAAGTATCATATTTATCTCCTATATAAGTGCATTATTTAATATATAAAAAAGAAAGAACCCTATGCGGATTCTTTCTCTAACTATACATACCATTTTATATCCCAACATTTCACATCATAGAATATGAAATCCCTATAAGCTATTAACCAGAAATCTTTATCTATGACTTTCTGCAATTCTATCTTATTAGATTTTGGATTATAACCGTATGCATGAATTTCCATATGATCTGAATTCTTTTCCTTAACGACTTCATAAAGATAATGGTTTACATCGTATGGAAAGAAGTATCTATTTTGCCAGCATTGATCATAATTGACAAAGAAATCTTCAGCTAATGCTCGTTCCATCACTCTTTATCTTTATATCTTTATCCATTTTGGCAAGAATTCTATCTGATTCGTCAGTACATTCAATGATTATTTGAAGAGCTTCAGGAGTACGCATTTCAAGTTCATAATATGCAAATCCTTTATAATCTTCATCATCACTTTTAAACTTATAGCATTCACCGCCAACGTCTACTGGAAGATAACCATGCCAGTGAAGACCGGGAAGTCCAAACTGATAATAGAATTCATTGACACTAAATACCTTCGATATCCAGCAGATAGCTTTTTTAGTTTTTCCATCTGCAGATGGTTTCATTATAAAGCGTTTGTATTTATCTTTGAGTAATTTATCAAAGTCTTTCCAATTTTTATATGCTTTCATTGTATGCCTTCTTTTGTGTTGTCATCATTAAACGGTAATATTCTTCATATCTTTTGTTGCTATTCATTTCTTGTATCTCATATTCTGCACAATGTTGTTCCATATGATATTCTGGTTGAAATATGAAATTACCATATGTAGAATTCACTAGAAGCTTCTTAAGTTCTTTTACCATAAGTAATGCATGCATATTATTTAAAGCATTATACTTGCTAATCTCTCTATATGATGCATATTCATAGTCATTTGGGAAAGGATCATTATCTTCTGCCATACTAATCATCCTGTGGGGCTATTAAGCCAATATGTTCAGTAGATACAATGAATATTCTTTCTTTTCCAAGAAAGCTCTCCATTTCAGTCTTTTCTGATAATACTTTAAATGTAAGCAATTTTAAGGGCATATTAATATGCAGCAATTTAGCTTTAACAGTATATCCTCTATTAAATTGCCCAAACATTTTGTAAGTCTTTCCAACTTCAAGCATATTAACCTGCATTGTGAGCTATAAAGTACATAATAATGTAATATACTATCATACAGAAGAAATAAAACATTGTAGCTATAATAGATATTACTAACGCGCCAAATAATATCATTGCTACTGCATCTTTAAATCTCTTAATTCTTGTATCTCGTAACCTTTCGGAAAACTCCCGTTGCTTTATTGCTTTCCTTCGACGCTTCAAAGCTCTACGGTATCTATTATAGGCTTTAGTACCTTTTTTCAGCTTCATATTTATTAAGAATCTCTATTAATTCTTCTTCAGTATTAAAAGGTTTTTCGATAGGATTCAAACTTCTGCAATTATATTCATCTATCATATCAGGCTCCCATGTATCCAAGATGAATCCAGGAATTCCTACAAAATATCTAATTGATGTTGGTAATGATATAAACTTATCGTAATGAATCCACCACAAGAATTGCTTACGAGCCATAGAGTTCTTGATGATATCACCAGTCTTTTCATCAATAGTCTTCATGATTAGTTTGCATTTCTTATATCCATGTTGCTTCAAAATCTTTGAAGCTCGCTTTAGTGTAAGTCTGCCCATGCTATTTTCCTAAATTTAATTGTGTCTAATTTGAGAATTAATTTATAGTAGCCCATGCGTACTACTTGCATACCTATAAATATTTTCTAGAGTTTCTAATACTATAGGATACGTGTTATACTGATTATAAACCTGCCAATCAAATTCTTCATCGTCTGTATCACTATTTACAAATATTTTACTATATCTATCTTTAAATAATACTTCTGGCCGCCTGTCTTTATCTGTTGTAGATATCAAATTCAGCATTAATAGATCTCTGCGTTTAGCTAAAAGATTCCAAGGCATTGCCACAGATCTAGTAAATTTTATGCTAAATATAGTCCATGTATCACAATAACCATTTGGAATACACTTTACATGATATAATTTACGCAAATTACTACGCGGTCCTACGTATAATTCTATTTGTATATCATATTGACCTATAGTTACTCTATATTTAATTCCATATGGATTAATTTCATATGTCATACTATGCAATGAAGCATTAGGATGCTCTATGCAACCAGGACAATCTACAATTGCATTATGTATCATATTTAATAACAACAATGCACGATTATCATTATTCATAGTCTTCCTTACAAATTTTTCTAAATTATAATATAAAAAATAAAACCGCATCTAGGATGCGGCATATATTTATAAAGATTCTTCTTAATAACTTAAAATACGCTTTACATAGAAATTACTAAGATGATAAATCTTCTTTCCATCTTTCATTTTTAATGTATACGTGGCATTATAAGCTGAACCATCCATAGATATCATTCCAGTATAGCATTTATCTGTATCTATAAAGCAAATTTCAACTTCCTCCATATTAAGCTTATTAGCGCAGCTTGTCATGAGGATCATAGATAATAATATTAGAATTTTACGCATTTTGTCTCTCCTTAATCTCCCGTAGGAGCATGTTCATTAGTTTGTGATTGCCATGTTTATTCGATGAAGCCTTACCACGCTTCCAATTTAAACGATGATATCTATTCTTTGTATTTTCAAAAACTCGCCATGCAGTAATACATGCTTCATCATTGAATTCTGGATGAAGTTCCCATACACAACAAATTGGAAGTATCTTCTCTAGCTTTGCCCTTCTTTCTTTAGGCATCTTATCTAATATATTATCAGGAATAAGATCATATCTAAGCAGGAATCTATTTCTACACGGTAATCTTAGTCCATAAGTTCTTGCCAATAAGCACATGTCTTTATCTATATTTCTTTCAATACATCTATCAACAGCGTGATCAGTAAGAACTCTGGTTCTAACCCTTTTCATTCATATTACTCCTTTTCTAATTGTTATACTTTAATTTATATATACTTGAGAGACTTCTCTCAAGTATTTTAGCACCAACCTAAATCGTAGACATCATCAATATTCTCTTTCTTCCAAGCTTGAAAGGCTTTCAATATATCATCATACATGGGAACTATTCCCATAAAATGTGAATCTCGTTTAGGCTTTCTATACATATCAAATATAAATGCATGTAAAAATTCTTCTTTATATATTACACTTAACTCGTTAAAACTACTAGCTATTGGCTTACACATATCGATAGGATTTCCGTGTGAATCAGTCCACGTCCAGAAACCGCTAGGATCTAGAGTAGCACTAAAAGAGAAGGATTTTTTAGTAACCATATATACTCCTTGTCTATATTTAATATAATTATATTAAGATATAGACATATTAAAAAGGAATCATTATGTTTGGATTATCATTAGAGCTTACAATTGCAGTAATTATACTTGCATTTATTATATTTGTAATTATATTAGTACTCATTCATAAGACCACAACAGATTTCTGCAGTAAAAATTGTAATAACAAGATGTGTCCATTCAATAGAAAATTTTTTACTGAAGAACTATATGAATATTATAGGCATATGTATGTAGGATATAAACTTTCGAAGTTAGATCCTGAGCTAAGATCGTTGTACGTAAAGTACATGATTATGAGTAACATGTCACCTATAGAATTTGAGAAATCTATGTATAAAAAATTTAAAGGTAAGAAATTATCATGAATATGCCATTCTTCTTCAGCTTAAGTGAATTTGTAAAGAATTTCGTATCTAATGCGGAATTAATAGCCACGGAAAGTTCTACAGGTATTAGATGTAGTATAAATGAACTAGATTTATTCATTAGCATCTACAATAATACAATATTTTATTTAAATCTAAGCTCCCATGATGGATATATAACCAAGTATTTATATGAAGAAGTATTTGGATATGAACCTGTTCCTGTCGAATACATAAAGAAACATTCTCATTCAGGATATTATCCATACGGTAGATGGGATATATTCCACGTCTATATTTCAAATATAGAACATCTAGGCTCTTGGAAATGGCTCATTAATGGATATATAACTAAAGAATCTATTAAGAAAAAATTTGCTACGAATGGATTATTAGACCTCTTAAAATTCTCAGGAGATTTTGCTATTAAAGACTTTAACATTTACACTGGTCAACAACGTGAAGATGGTTCATATAAATTTGTTTGGTCTACTATAGATAAATATCAACTGGAATTTGACGAACATCTTAAATCTATAAATAATAATTATATTTCAAAGTTGTCATTACATAAAGAACTTTATAACAAAGAGTGGTTCAATGTCCAATATCAAGCATTTCGAGAATCCCAGAATAACCGCTTTTAATGCTATAAGCTGTTTATTATACTTTATTTATAAATTTCCAAATAAGTCTATAGAACTTTCATCATCTGAAAATGTATGTAAAATTAAAATAAATTCTTTATATCTTAGAATTCATAATGATGGAGATGCATCTTCTTGTAAATTCAGTTTAAGAATTTTAGATGATACAAGATGTAGAAATATGTATGCTTCAGCATTTGAAAATTCTTCAGTAAAATATGACCATTCTTCTCCTTTTAACAAATGGACCATATTTAGTGTAGAATTACCAGTAGATTTTAGTAAAATAATAAAGAAGAAATTTGACTTTAGTAATGGGTTGTATCCATATTTAAAGCATAAACTAAAGACAATAAGCAAACCTAGAAATGGGTTATCATGTATGCTATGGATTAAACCTAAATTTAGCAAGCTTTACTATCCTGCAGATTGTACATTACACTTAGAATTTACTAAAAATTGCTGGCAATGGATGTATGTATTGCATGATGATCTTCCAGATAATGATATCTCAAATGATTATATTTTAACACATATTATAAGAATTATAAAATTTTTAATCAATACTTTAGGAGAATAGTATGTCATTTTGGTCTTATATTCAAGGCACGATTGAAGTTGAAACGTTGCCTGATTTTCATTCTAGAGAAGATTTAGAAACATATGTAAGATATGTCATAGAGGAGATTAATAAGAAGACTGGTGGAATTACTGGTTCTGAAGGTCCAGCTGAATTCTTCGTAAATAGTCATAGATATGCATCTATGTTTTCAAATGCTGGCGAAGGCTTTACTAAAGCTTATATTACCATTCATGGACACCTTCGTGATAGAGGTAATCATGTAACTATTCCTGAATTTAAGAAATTCATTAATCATTTATATCTGTATGTGGATATTGAAAATATCTTAGTAAGAACCTCTGATTCTCTTCAAAGTCATCTATTTACATCTGCAGACATTGGAAGTAATCATCTTAGTAATACTTTCCTTGCAGAGCATATAGATGCTGATCCATATCCAATTTTCAGTGATAATGATGAAGAAGATGCTGTAAATGAATCTAAGCGCCGTAAGCTATTTCGCATTCAGCAAAAACATGCAGAAAAATATTTCAAGATGCTTTTTAAGGGTAAGGAATTAGATAAGTATAAATGGGCGTTAGCTCATATGCCGTTATCAGAAGTAGCTTCTACCTTAGATTCTATGCGTGCAATTGAAGATTATACTCCAGATATTGACTATATTGAAATATACTTAGAAAGAGGATTAAATATTCCTAAAACTTGGTTAGATTATTACAACCGCCACAAGGATGATCAACGTGCCTAATGAAGAAAATAGATTCTATAGATGCTCATTTTGTTATACAGGATTTAACTCTTCAAAAGGGGTTTATCATGATGCCACACTCTTTGATAAAGGCTATTATGTAGCTATTTGTCCTAAGTGTGGTGGCATGGTGAAGTCTAAGGTATAACTTATGACTAACCTAGATACAAAAAATGTAATAAAGCAGATTTATTATCCTAAAATTACGGATTTCAAATTTATTAGTGTAAATGATAAGATAATATTTAACTTCATAACTCGATTTTTCGATAAATACATTTTCGAAGCAAAAGATGAAGATGTAGTAATGTACAATGAACAGAATAGACTTTCAGATAAAATCTTATGCATAAATCAGCGAAATGGAATAGTTTTAAAGCTATTAAAGCAAAGTTTTAATCATTATGAATTTTATATACCATCTTTAGAAGAATTATTTATATATAAGAATCCGATTCAGCAACTTACGCCAACTCAAAAGCAAACTGGGTATCATAGACGTATGCGATACCTTGATGCTACTAAAGAGTTTGAATTGTATTATGATCCTGATGAAAGTAAGCTGCTAAGTCCGGGTTATGCTCTTGAAAGCTTCTTTATGCCAGATAAGCCAAATAAGACGGGATTTAAAGTGATCCTTAGATATGCAATTATTGTAGATAAAACGCTTGGAAAATATGGATATAAACCATCAAATGATGTAAGCTTAGAGGCTATTTTGAAGATGTTATCTCAATTCAATAGCTTATTTATAGAAGATAATGGATTTATGCCGCAATTATCACATGAAGTAGCAAATTCATCACATTATAATACATGGTAAAATAAAAGCCCTTAGCGGCTTTTATTTTTTATATAAACAAGGCATGAACTTCCAATTGTATAAAATTTAAGCAGGTCTCTATGGCTAAAGATACGATTGGAAATGTGAATGCAATTGTATCTGAAGATCCTAATAATCTTAGATATGTAATACCTTATAAAGAATATATCGTATATCTTCAGAATCAAATTAAGACTTCAGATAGCGTCTTGCATACAAAAGAGCAAGAATTGCAAAAATGCCAGAGCGAAGTTAGAGAGTTGGACAAGGCTTTATCATCAAATTCTGTCTGGCCTTCTCTCATGAATCCTTATGGTGTTGTGATAGTTGGTATAATTGCCCTTGTGATCTTAGTGATTATTAATACAAAACGTAACATTAAAATCGGAAATGGTAATATTAATTTAAGTATTGAATCTCAACAATCTTCTAACGAGGATAAGACCAAATGAATCATCCTTCTCTTAGACTATTACTTATTATACTATTGTGCGTAGGATTTTCCTATGCGATGCCTATAGAAAAACAGACTCATATGTCTTCTTCGTCTGATTCTATAGATTCTAACATTGAAATTAAAAGTGTAACAGCCATTGCAAATACACTTGTAGTAGCTAGCACTGACCTTACAAACTTGAATAAGAGTAAGTTCAATGTATATTATGATATATCTAATCCAAGCATTAAAGCTGGTATCAATTCTCTAAGCGATCGGAATCTATGCGATATTACGAAATTTAAGAAATCCGCTGGTTCTTTTACTTGCTCTAAAGATATCTCATATACAATTATCTATGACCCTAAAAAGGCAGATATTTATGTAACTGATAACCCACAGTTGTATATTTATGGAAAAAAATTATTTGTATATATCGGAGAGCGCATTGCGGCGGATTCAATTCCTTTAAAATTTATAATTAATGAAAATAAGATGAAGATGGAAATTGATACAAAGAAACTCAAAGAACAAGGGTTCGTACCAGATCCATTACTAAAGATTTCTAAGTAAAAAAAATCATGCATCATAAGATGCATGATTTTAAATTTAAATGGGTCTAAAGGTAATATTCCATTCATATTCATTAAGAATCTTAATAAAGAAATTTATTGCTACGCAGAATACATCATATAGATTTTTTGGACTAACTATTGGTTTTATAAGATCAGCATATTTATCTTTAAAAACTGCATCATTTTTTATATCTACGATACCGAATGAACCAGTGTAATAAATATACTTTGCCGGAAGAATTGTACTTTTATAAATTTCCTCGCCATTGTTATCAGTAAAATATTCTGGTAATGCCATTTCCATACTATCTCGTATAAATGTCAACATAGAAGATATTGTTGCAA
>Ga0247608_10004107_pt1 | contig 16540 bp, 8 predicted proteins | sample 176DNAGHGlowgp2_FD_193490 | JGI IMG/M metagenome (GOLD analysis project Ga0247608, IMG submission 193490) | Sheep rumen microbial communities from Palmerston North, Manawatu-Wanganui, New Zealand - 1766 DNA GHGlow gp2 | ecosystem: Host-associated > Mammals > Digestive system > Stomach > Rumen ... | reverse complement strand
TGTGACCATCTTCAGGGAACTGAACAGTCAGCTGGCAGCTCTGATGGTGAAATACAATGCTGACAAGCAGTTGAAACAGGTCTTGCATCAGATGATTCAGGACGAGTTGCGTGTGTCGCGTCCGGATCGCGGCTATATCGGCAATAACGTGAAGATTATCAATGCAAAGGATATCACGAACACCATCATCAAGGGTGACTGTGAGATTAGCGGTGCCGCCCGCCTGTCGGAGTGTACCGTGATGAGTTCGATGGATGCCCCTGTGTTTATCGGTACGGGCGTGATTTGTGAGAACTCGATCATTTGTGATGGTTGCAGCATCAATAATTCCGTGAAGATGCAGGATTGCTTCGTGGGTGAGGCCTGTCAGATAACCAATGGCTTTACGGCCGAGGCCAGCCTGTTTTTCGCCAACTCGTTTATGGCCAACGGCGAGGCTTGTGCCGCCTTCTGCGGACCATTCTCGGCCTCTCACCATAAGAGTTCACTGTTGATAGGTGGGGAATTCTCATTCTATAATGCTGGTTCGAACACCAACTTCTCGAACCACGCCTATAAGATGGGTCCCATGCACTGGGGCACGCTGGAGCGAGGCACAAAGACCGCCTCCGGCTCTTACATCCTGATGCCAGCCACCATCGGTGCCTTCAGCGTCTGCTTCGGTAAACTGATGCACCATCCCGATACGCGCAACCTGCCTTTCTCCTATCTGATTGCCTATGGCGACGAGATGGTGCTGGTGCCCGGACGTAATATCACGACGGTCGGTCTCTATCGCGACATCAAGAAATGGCCCAAGCGTGACAAGCGTTCGAAGCAGTCGAGGAAGAGCATCATCAACTTCGACTGGCTGTCGCCGTTTACTGTCGGTGAAATCATACAGGGTATCCAGATCCTGAAAGATCTGCGCCATGCTTCTGGTGACAATGTATCAAGCTATAACTTCCATGAATATGTGATAGCTTGCAGTTCGTTGAAGAAAGGATTAAAATACTACGATATAGCCTTGCGTATCTATATGGGTGCTGTATTGAAACGTGCTCAGAAAGAAGGGTTTATTGGTAAACCTGTAAGTAGTGTCGGTAAAGGCAAATGGGTGGACTTGAGTGGTTTGCTACTTCCTGAGAGTGAGGAACAACGTCTCATCAATGATATTAAGAGTGGTGTCATTGACAATATCCAGCAGGTGCTCGATCGATTCACAGAAATCAATAATAACTATTCAGACTACCGCTGGGCTTGGAGTTACCAGATGATTCTCGACTATTACAAGCTCGGAGAACTGGATGCTGCAGCCTGTGAGCGTATCCATGAGGATTATGTAAAGGCCCGTCGCGCTTGGATTGCCGAGATTCGCAAGGATGCAGAGAAAGAGTTTGCCATGGGTGATGTCGAGCGTGAGGTGTTTGATGACTTCCTCGAGAAGTTGGATCATGAGATAGATTATGAGAATTAGTTTAGAGTTTATAGTTTACGGTTTATAGTTTACAGTTTACGGCTTACAGATGATATGAAAAAGGTATTATTATTGATGATGGGGCTGGTGGTACTCGGGATGAGTTCATGCAGCAAGTACAAGTATGAGAGCGTAAAAGGCGATCTGGCGCAGACGCGCATCTATACCCTTGAGAATGGACTGAAGGTCTATCTGAGTGTAAACAAGGAGGAACCGCGCATTCAGACGTATATTGCTGTACGTACGGGCTCAAAGAATGACCCTGCCGAAACGACGGGTTTGGCCCATTATCTGGAGCACCTGATGTTTAAGGGTACCAAGCAGTTTGGTACCAACAACCCCGAAGCTGAGGCTCCGTTGCTGGATGAGATTGAGAAACGCTATGAGGCCTATCGTAAACTGACCGATCCGGAGGCTCGCAAGCAAGCTTATCATGAGATCGACTCCTTGTCGCAGGTAGCTGCCCAGTATTTTATTCCCAACGAGTATGACAAACTGATGGCTGCCATTGGTGCCGAGGGAACGAATGCTTACACCTCGAACGATGTCACCTGTTATACGGAGAACATCCCTGCTAACGAGGTGGAAAACTGGGCAAAGATCCAGAGCGACCGTTTTATGAATATGGTGATACGTGGGTTCCATACGGAGTTGGAGGCTGTGTATGAGGAATACAACATCGGCCTGACCAGCGACCAGCGTAAACTGTATTACACGTTGTGTGCCATGCTGTTCCCCAACCATCCTTATGGTACACAGACCACCATTGGAACTCAGGAGCATCTGAAGAATCCCTCCATTACCAATATCAAGAACTATTTCAAGAAATGGTATGTGCCCAATAATGTGGCCATCTGTATGAGTGGTGATTTGGATCCGGATAAGACGATAGAGATTATCGAGAAGTACTTCTCAGAGTGGAAACCAGGCGATGATGTCAGTCAGCCTACATTTGCGCCACTCACCGAACTGAAGGAGCCTAAAGATTCGACCGTGATAGGTCAGGAGGCAGAGCAGGTATGGGTAGGATGGCGCGCCCTTCAGGCTAACACCCAGCAGGCAGATACGCTGGAGCTGATGGAGAGTGTGCTCAGCAACGGTAAGGCCGGTCTCTTTGACCTGGATCTGAACCAGACGATGAAGGTGCAACGTGCCTTTGCCACTCCGGAACTGCTGCATGATCATGGTGGCTTCGTACTGATGGGTACACCGAAGGAGGGACAGAGCCTAGAAGAGGTAAGAAGTCTTATGCTTGCCGAGATTGACAAACTGAAGAAAGGCGATTTCCCCGACAACCTGTTGCCCAGCATTATCAACAACAAGAAACGTAACTACTACGAGCTGATGGAAAGCAACGAGGGCAGGGCAGACATGTTTGTGAATGCCTTTATTAATGAAGTAGACTGGCAACAGGAGGTGGGAAAGATTGACCGTATCTCAAAGATTACCAAACAGGAACTGGTTGACTTTGCCAACCGATTCTTCACAGAAGGCTATGTCACAGTATTCAAGAAGCAGGGTATCGACACCAACCAGAAGAAGATTGAGAAGCCAGCCATTACTCCCATTCAGGCCAATCGCGATCAGGTAAGCGACTTTGTGAAGGCAATTCAGGAAGCGAAGGTGGATCCCATTCAACCTCAGTTTGTTGACTATCAGAAAGATCTGACCATCAGTAAGACAAGTTGCGATCAACCTCTCTACTATGTTAAGAACAATACCAATGGTCTGTTTGAACTGGTGTTCCAATACGACTTTGGTCAGAGTGCTGATCGCCGTTTCGATGTAGCCTCCGATTACTTCAGCTATTTAGGTACGGATCAGCTCTCGGCGGCAGATCTGCGCCAGAAGTTCTATGAGTTGGCTTGTGACTGTAGTGTAAGTGTAAGTGCTGAGAACATCAGCGTGAGTCTGTATGGCCTCAGTGAGAACATGGAGCCAGCCATCGCTTTGATGCAGGATGTGCTGCAGAATGCCAAGGTGGATAAAGATGCCTATAACGAGTTGGTGAACGTGATTCTGAAGAACAGAAACGATGCCAAGAAAAACCAGCGCAACTACTTTGAATTCCTTTATAGATATGGTGCTCAGGGGGAGCATAATGCCTATCGCGATGTAATGACCGAGCAGGAACTCAAGGAGACCGATCCTCAGGTGTTCGTCGATTTACTGAAGAGTCTGGGAACCTATCAGCATAAAGTGCTCTACTATGGTCCGCTGGATGAGGCAAAGGTGTCAGAATCTGTCAGTCAGTTGTTTGCGAAGGATCTGAAACCGGCTCTTGAGAACAAACCTTATCTGGAGCAGTTGGCTAATGAAAACGAAATATGGATTGCACCTTATGAAGCCAAGAACATCTATATGCGCATGTACCATAATGAAGGACGAGACTGGAATCCGGACGAGGCCGCTATTCGGGCACTGTTTAATGAGTACTTTGGCGGTGGCATGAACGGCATTGTATTCCAGGAGATGCGTGAGACACGAGGCCTGGCTTATAATGCCTATGCCATTTATAACCGCCCAGCAGTAAAGGGTCGCAAAGAGTCGTTTATGACACATATCATCACTCAGAATGACAAGATGATGGACGCTGTGAACCACTTCAATGAGATTATGAATCAGATGCCAGCCAGCGAGGCTGCATTTAAGATTGCCAAGGAAGCTCTGACCAAGCAGTTGGCCAGCAATCGTATCACAAAGATGGGCATCATCTGGAATTATATTGCAGCCCAGAAATTAGGTATCGACTACGATCTGAATGCCAAGATCTATGAACAACTGCCACAGCTCACTCTTCAGGATGTGGTGGATTTTGCCAATCAGCGAATTGCGAACAAGCCTTATCGTTATCTTATCCTCGGTGATGAGAAGGAACTTGATATGAAGGCATTAGAGAAAATCGGTCCTGTCAGAAGACTGAAGACAGAAGAAGTATTTGGATATTAATTGATATAATATGGCTAAAAACGTAGAATTTAAGTACGCCCCGATGTTTCAGATGGGCGAGGACAAGACGGAGTACCGCTTGTTGAGTAAGGAAGGCGTGACGACCGCCGAGTTTGAAGGAAAGCAGATTGTGAAGGTGTCGAAGGAGGCACTGACATTGTTGGCCCAGCAGGCTTTCCACGATGTGGAATTCATGTTGCGTCGTGAGCATAACCTGCAGGTGGCTCAGATTCTTAATGATCCTGAGGCCTCAGAGAATGATAAGTATGTGGCCCTGCAGTTCCTGCGCAATGCCGAGGTTGCAGCCCGTGGCATCCTGCCTTTCTGTCAGGATACAGGTACTGCTATCATCCACGGCGAGAAGGGACAGCAGATCTGGACTGGTTTCGAGGATGAAGAGGCCTTGTCGTTGGGTGTGTTCAACACCTTTACTCAGGACAACCTCCGTTATTCTCAGAACGCCCCGCTGAATATGTATGACGAGGTGAACACCCGTTGCAACCTGCCAGCACAGATTGACATCGAGGCTACAGAGGGTGCTGAGTATAAGTTCGTGATGGTGGCAAAGGGTGGTGGTAGTGCCAATAAGACCTACTTCTATCCGATGACCAAGGCTACCATCCAGAACGAGGGGACACTCATTCCCTTCCTTGTAGAGAAGATGAAGTCATTGGGTACAGCCGCTTGTCCTCCGTATCATATTGCTTTCGTGATTGGTGGTACATCAGCCGAGAAGAACCTGCTTACCGTGAAGCTCGCTTCTATTAAGTATTATGATGGTCTGCCCACTACTGGCGATGAGACCGGTCGTGCCTTCCGTGATGTCGACCTCGAGGAGAAGCTTCTGAAGGAGGCTCATAAGATTGGCCTAGGAGCCCAGTTCGGTGGTAAGTATCTGGCTCATGACATCCGTGTGGTCCGTCTGCCTCGTCATGGTGCCAGCTGTCCGATAGGTATGGGTGTCAGTTGTTCTGCCGACCGCAATATCAAGGCAAAGATCAATGCCGATGGTATCTGGCTTGAGAAGATGGATTCGAACCCCTCAGAGTTGATTCCTGCTGAGTATGCCAAGGCAGGGGAGGGCGCCAATACCATCACCATCGACCTGAACGAGGGTATCGATGCTGTTCGCAAGGAACTCTCTAAGTATCCTGTCTCTACCCGTGTGAACCTGAAGGGTACCATCATCGTGGCTCGTGATATTGCTCACGCCAAGCTGAAGGCTCGTCTGGATGCTGGAGAGGGATTACCCGATTACTTCAAGAAATATCCTGTGCTCTATGCCGGACCAGCAAAGACGCCAGAGGGCTATCCTTGTGGTTCGATGGGACCGACTACGGCCAACCGTATGGATCCTTATGTGGATGAGTTCCAGTCGCAGGGTGCCTCTCTTGTGATGATCGCCAAGGGTAATCGTTCTGACGTGGTGACGGAGGCCTGTAAGAAGTACGGCGGTTTCTATCTGGGTTCTATCGGCGGTGTGGCTGCCGTGCTCTCTCAGAGCTCTATCAAGAGCATCGAATGCGTGGAATACCCCGAGCTTGGCATGGAGGCTGTCTGGAAGATCGACGTGGAAGACTTCCCCGCCTTCATCCTCGTCGATGATAAAGGTAACGACTTCTTCAAGACCCTGAAGCCCTGGTGCCCTCAAGGTTGCAAGAAGTAATGTCTTGAACTCCCGGGACTCCATGTCTTATAGTCTCCTGAAAGTCCGTTTGTTTCTTCTGCTGCTGTTCGTCACTCTGACGGCAGCGGCAGAAGAATATTCTCTAAGGGGTTGTCGTAGGGGTACGCCTCGTCCGCAGACCGCGCTGCGTCGTGGAGCTGAAAATACGCAGCCCCGGCAGGTGGGCGGTGATTTCTACCAAGGTGTGCGTCATCAACTGGTGATAATGGCGTCTTTTAAGGACAAGTCCTTCCAAGACGATGAGAATATGACGATAGAAAAGTGGGACAAAGTCTTCAATGAAAGAGACTATGTTGAGGGCGGTCTCGTAGGTTCTGTCCACGACTATTTCTATGCCCAGAGTTATGGAGAGTTCGACCTTCGGTTTGATTTACTGTATATTGCCCTGAATGACTCAGTCAAAAAATATCGGAGTACTGGAAGCTATGGTGATGATGAGAATTCCCAGTATCTGGTAAACGACCTGGCTGATGTGTTGCAAACGTATGACATCGATTGGAGTAAGTATGACTGGAATGGCGACGGCTTTGTTAACCAGTTGATGATTATCTTCCCTGGCAAGGGACAAAATAATGGAGGAGGGTCCAACAGCATCTGGCCACACCAATGGTGGTTGAGCCAACATAAGAAAGACCGCAGACCTAATGAGTATTGCGAACCCCGTAAAATGACCAGTGATGGAAAGGAGTATTGGATAGACTGTTATTGTGCTTTGCAGGAAATAGCAGGCAATAAGACTTTTGGTAGTTTCGGCACCATTTGCCATGAGTATACCCATTGTTTCGGTTTCCCCGATTTTTATGGTCCTAGTCAAAGTCCTCATAATTGGGATCTGATGGACTATGGCAATAATAATGGTAGCGGCCTCTGTCCACCTGGCTACTCTGCTCATGAGCGCTTCCTGATGGGATGGCTCAAGCCCATAGTTCTTGCGGAGGAAACATCGGTTACAGATATGCCAGCTCTTGGGGATGAGCCACAGGCCTACATGATCTGTAACGATGGCTATGAAAACGAATTCTATATGGTGGAAAACCGCCAGCAGAGGGGGTGGGATGCAGAACTGCCAGGCAGTGGTTTGGTCGTGTTTCACATCGACTTTGATAAAGACATCTGGCTAGGCATCAATAGCGAAATGCCCAATATGTCTTCTAAACTGCGCTACCATATTTTCCCTGCCAATAATATAATGTCGTATAAGCAATCTAAGGGCTGGGCCTATCCCTTTGATGGTAATAACAGCCTGACCAACATGTCGGTACCTGTTGATACTTTGAATAACGCGAATGCCGATGGCACATATTATATGAACAAACCGTTGACCAATATGCAGGTGACCGGCGGTTTGGCCTCATTCGATTTCATGAAGGACCCATCGTCAATACATGGAATAGAAACATCTCCTGCTATCACGTCACGTTGGTACGATTTGCAGGGGCGAAAGCTTTCTCGTCGTCCTCAGCGCAAAGGAATTTATATTGTTGAAGGTCGTAAAGTGGTAGTCAAATGAGAAAGTTGGTGACAGTCTTTATCTTATCCCTTCTGATGGTATCTCCGGCATGGTCGGATGATTTGCGCTTACCCCTTCGGCAGTGTTGTATGGATGAAGCTCCTTCGTTGTGGCCTTCTGTTCCAACGCGTTCCGGCACTACTACCTCGTTTTTTGGCGATGTGCGTGTTCCTATTATCCTTGTCGCCTATCAGGATGTGCCATTTACCATCGAGAATGTCCGTGAAGTGTGGAATGACATAGCTAATAAACCCGGTTATTCCGAGCATGGCGCTGTGGGGTCTATGGCGGACTATTTCTACGAACAGAGCCACGGACAGTTCCGAGTCACTTTCGATGTCATCGGACCAGTCACGCTCCCTGAGAAACGTGAGTATTATGGTATGGATAAAGGGGGCAGGACAGATGTCGGGATCAATCAGATGATCATGGAGGCTAGTAACATGACGAATGCCTTGCCTGATGTGGATTTCTCTCGTTACGACTGGGACGGTGACGGAAGTGTGGAAACGGTACTTGTGGTGTATGCAGGAGTCGGTCAGAACTACATCGGGGCCCCCGCTGACGTGGTCTGGCCAAAACAAGGCTATATCGGAGGCCGGCTCGACAACAAGATCGGTCTTCGGAATTATGCCTGTGCCAATGAACTGGGTTGGCCGAGCATGCAGCAGGAGGGCTTCGGTACGCTCACCCATGAGTTTTCTCATTGCTTGGGACTGCCAGACCTCTATAATGTTTCCAATGACGTTAATGACTATATCATTTTCGACGAATGGGATGTGATGGATGGTGGGTGCTATGCCAACGACAGTTGGGCTCCTGTGGGTTATTCTGCCTATGAGCGCTATCTCTGTGGATGGCTGGAACCTGAAGTTTTGCCAGATGATGCCGGTGTCGAAGCGATGGCACCCATGTATGACGGAGGTAAAGTATATAGACTCGATCATAGCTCAGGTAAAGAATACGTGCTATTTGAGAATCGCCAGCAGCAATGTTTCGATTCATATCTGCCGGGTCATGGGTTGCTCGTTACCCATGTCGGCTCCAGCAATATAAACCCAAACAACGGGACTATGGTTACAGTCTATCCTATTCCTGCCGATGGCCTTGATTATCCGCATAGCTATAAGAAGTATGTGCAGGACTATTATGGCGTGACCCTGTCGGATGACTCGTTGAATATGACAGGGAAATACAAGAAATATCAATATGATGAGAATGGCAGAAGCCGTTTGATGACGGGCACGGCTTTTCCTTATCTGGAAGGTGATAATGTGGTAAATGATGCGCTGACCATATTTTCGAAGACGATTAGTGGCATTCGTGAAGAGAATGGACGGATATTCTTCCATGTGTCCTCTGCTGAAGATGTGGCTGGTGTAATAGCGGATGACCGTCCCGTGGCTTATTACGACCTGCAGGGGCGACTTTCCGAAGGTCGTTCTCCTGGCATCTATATCGTCAGATACCCCAACGGAACCACAAAAAAATGCATCCGCAGATAGCAGATGCATTTCCCTGATTTTCAATCTTCAATTTCTAAATACAAGTCCTTCTCCAAATTCATCGATGATGATCGGCTTGTTGCGATCCACCTCGTCTGCCAATAGCTTCTTCGACAGGTCGTTGAGTACATACTGTTGGATGGCGCGCTTCACAGGTCGTGCACCGAAGTCCGGGTCATAACCCTGTTCTGCCAGGTAGGCAATCGCCTGTGGCGTACACTCAAGCTTGATGTCCTGCGGCTCCAGCATATCCGTCACCTTCTTCATCTGCAGACGCACCACATCGGCAATCTGCTCCTTGGTCAGCGGCGTGAAGGTGATAATCTCATCGATACGGTTCAGAAACTCCGGACGCATGGTCGAGCGCAGTTGCTCTCGGGTGGCGTTCGAGGTCATGATGATGATGGTGTTCTTGAAGTTGGCTGTACGTCCCTTGTTATCCGTCAGCCGTCCGTCGTCGAGCACTTGTAGCAGGATGTTGAATACATCCGGATGCGCCTTCTCAATCTCGTCGAAGAGCACCACAGAGTAAGGCTTTCTGCGCACAGCCTCTGTCAACTGTCCACCCTCATCATAGCCTACATAGCCCGGAGGTGCACCAATCAATCGCGACACGCTGTATTTCTCCTGATACTCACTCATGTCGATACGCGTCATCATCGTCTCGTCGTTGAACAGATAGTCTGCCAGCGTCTTGGCGAGTTCCGTCTTACCCACACCCGTGGTACCGAGGAAGATAAACGAGGCGATAGGTCGCTTGGGGTCTTGCAATCCTGCCCTGGAACGTCTGACGGCATCCGAGACGGCCGTGATAGCTTCGTCCTGACCGATCACACGCTTGTGCAGTTCCTCCTCCAGATGGAGCAGCTTTTCGCGCTCGCTCTGCATCATCCGTGTCACCGGGATACCCGTCCAACGACTCACCACCTCTGCGATGTCATCGGCGGTCACTTCTTCGCGCACCAGTGAATCACCATTCTGGGCGGTGGCCAGTTGCTGCTGTATTGCCTTGATGTCATCCTCGAGTACCTTCAGCTTCGAGTAGCGTATCTCAGCCACTTTGCCATAGTCACCTTCGCGCTCTGCACGCTCGGCCTCGTACTTCAGGTTCTCGATCTCCTGCTTGTCCTGCTGGATTTTGTTTACCAGCTGGCGTTCACCTTCCCACTTGGCACGGAATTGTGTCTCCTGCTCCTTCAGTTCAGCGATGTCCTTATCCAATTGGGCAATCTTCGGCTCATCGCCCTCGCGCTTAATGGCCTCGCGCTCAATCTCCAGCTGAGCCAGTCGGCGTGTGATCTCATCGAGTTCCTCAGGCACAGAGTCGCGCTCCATCCTCAGCTTCGCAGCCGCCTCATCCATCAGGTCAATGGCCTTGTCAGGCAAGAACCTTTCAGAGATATATCGCTCAGAGAGTTGTACGGCAGCGATACACGCATCATCCTGGATCCTTACCTTATGGTGGTTCTCGTAGCGTTCCTTCAGACCTCTTAAGATTGAGATGGCCGAAAGCTCATCCGGTTCATCCACCATTACGGTCTGGAAACGACGTTCGAGGGCCTTGTCTTTCTCGAAATATTTCTGATATTCGTTCAGGGTGGTCGCACCGATGGCCCGCAGCTCACCACGCGCCAGGGCCGGTTTCAGGATGTTAGCGGCATCCATCGCGCCCTCACCCCCACCGGCTCCTACCAGTGTGTGGATTTCATCGATAAAGAGGATGATACGTCCCTCGGCCTTCGTCACCTCGTTGATCACACTCTTCAGGCGCTCTTCAAACTCACCCTTGTACTTCGCACCAGCCACCAGTGCACCCATATCGAGCGAGTAGAGCTGCTTGTCCTTCAGGTTCTCAGGCACATCACCGCGAACGATACGCCCAGCCAGACCTTCCACGATAGCGGTCTTACCCGTACCAGGCTCACCAATCAGGATCGGGTTGTTCTTCGTCCTTCGCGAGAGTATCTGGAGCAGTCGTCTGATTTCGTCGTCGCGCCCGATGACAGGATCGAGCTTCCCTTTGCGGGCGAGATCCACCAGGTTCTTTGCGTATTTCTCCAGACTCTGATAGTTCTCGTCTGCCGATTGCGACCGCACTTTCTGTCCCTGACGCAGCTCTTGGATAGCCGTCAGCAGGTCCTTTTCCGTGCACCCGGCATCTTTCATAATACGTGAGGCTGTCGAGTTCACGTGGAGTAGAGCCCATATGATGGGTTCACATGAAACGAACTCATCACCCATCTTTTGCGATTGCTCTTGTGCACGCACGAGTACATTATTACTGTCACTTGAGAGATACGGTTGTCCGCCCTGCACCTTCGGCAGATGCTGGATCTCCTGAGATACGAGCATGTCTATCTGCTGGGCGTTTACACCGAGTTTCTGGAAGATGAAGTTCGTTACGTCCTTCGCCTTCTCCAATATACCTTTAAGTATATGTACAGGTTCTATGACCTGCTGACCGTTCAGTTGTGCGTTATTCACCGCCTGCTGTACGGCCTCTTGTGCTTTAATTGTAAATTTGTCTAATGTCATAATCATATCCTCCTATGTTTTGACAAAAAAGCATCAAAGCCTGTGCCGAACAGAATAAGGCCGACAAATAGTCAGGCGGTTATGACGATTTGTCGGTAAAAGAAGCGCTATTGTTTGCGAAATAATGATTACCTTTGCAGCGATGAAAAGAATAATGATATTATTGGTTTGCGTGCTGATGTGCGGCACGGCAAGTGCTCAGAAGGACAGAACGGCTCTCAAGAGAAAGAAAGTAGCCGTTGTTTTAAGTGGCGGGGGGGCGAAGGGCATGGCCCATATCGGCGTGTTGAAGGTGCTGGAGAAGGCGGGCATACCTGTCGATATTGTCACTGGCACCTCAATGGGTAGTATCATCGGTGGCCTTTACGCTATTGGTTACAATTCCCATTCACTCGACTCGATGGTCCGTGTACAGGACTGGAGCTATGTCATCACCGATAAGGAAGACTTGCGCCACCAGAGCCTCAGTGACCGGCAGAAACAGAACACCTACTTCTTCACGACGGGTGTGACCATTGGCAAGAAGGATATGAATGCCGGTGGTATCATCAAAGGTAAGAACCTGGCTGAGCTGTTCAATCAGCTCTGTGTGGGCTTTACCGACTCACTCGATTTCACCCGTGATCTGCCTATCCCTTTCGCCTGTGTGGCAACCGATATCATTACCAACGATGAAGTTGACTTCCATAGTGGCCGGCTGCCGCAGGCCATGCGTGCCTCGATGGCTATCCCCGCAGCCTTCTCGCCTGTGAGAATCGGTGATAAGGTGTTGGTCGACGGTGGTCTGAAGAATAATTATCCTGTGGATATCGCCCGTAAGATGGGTGCTGACATCGTTATCGGTGTCACCGTGCAGGGACCTCCGAAAGAGGCCGAGGACATGGGCGGTACCATGAGCATCCTGAGCCAGATGATCGATGTGAACTGTAAGAACAAGGTCGAAGAGAACATCCAGATGACCGACCTTCACATGGCTGTCGATACAAAGGGCTACAATGCCGCAAGTTTCTCGTTAGGAGCCATCGACACCCTCGTGCGTCGCGGTGAGGAAGAAGCCATGCGTCATTGGGATCAGATCATCGCTCTGAAGAGGCGTATCGGTGTTCCTGATGATTACCGGCCCGTGCTCTTGCATCCCCTGCGCCCTCAGGTGATGACTGAGAAACACCGCATTCTGGAAGTTTCTTTTGAAAACATGACACCGCAAGACGAGCGATTCCTTCATCAGAAGTTCCACCTGACCCCGATGGAAGACTATATCGATGCCAGTTTGGAACAGGAGGTCACCACTTCGATGCGCGTGGATTTGTTCTATCAGACAGCAGAGTGTCGTGTCATCCCCATGAAATCATCCACTGTAGCTCCCCGTTCGCGATTTGACGAAGAGCACAAGAAGTGGACAGAGGCTGATGGTGTACGCGTTATTTTCTCTGCCGGCAACCGCAAATCGGTGCAGTTCCAAGCTGGCTTTCGTTATGATTCTGAGGAATATGCCGCCGTACAACTCGGCCTCGACATTCCGTTGAAGACCGCTGTGCCTGTGAATACCGATATCACGCTGCGTCTAGGCAAAAGACTGATGGCGCGTGGCGAACTGACTGTCCATCCCAGATCCTTTACCCGTCCTGCGCTCAGCTATACCTTTTGCCGCAACGATGTGGATGTCTACATGGAAGGTGACCTCGACTATAACGTCCGCTACAACCAGTTCCAGGCTGAGCTGACACCCATCAATTTCGACCTGCGTCACTTCAATCTCCAGCTGGGACTGCGCTGGGACTATATGCACTATCGCAATAAACTCGGTTCGGAGACATCGAAGCAGGTGAACCTCGATAACGAGCACTTCTACAGCTACCGCGCCCGTATCAATTATAATAGCGAAGACGATTGGAATTTCCCCACACGTGGTACCCGTTTCAAGGCCGAATATGCTTATCTGACCGATAATTTCGCTGAACTGGAGGATGGTCCAGGTATGAGCGAGGTGAATGCGAACTGGCGCATGTCGTTCCCCATCGGTAATCGATTTGCCTTCCAGCCCATGCTCTATGGCCGTTTGCTTTTCGGTTCCGTTTTTCCACCCGTCTTCGGCAATACCATCGGTACCGAGTGGTTCGGCCACTATGTCGAGCAGCAGATGCCCTTCGCCGGAATCGGCAACATGGAGTATGTCGACCATCAGTTTGTGGCAGCCCAGTTGCAGGCACAACAGCGCATCGGTGGTAAAAGCTATGTGTTGGTTCGTGTGGCTGGAGCCCAGCAGGCTGGCAAGGTTAAGGAGCTTCTTGATCGTCGCACCCTGCTTGGCATCCAGGCTGCTTACTATTACGACACGATATTCGGCCCCGTTGGTGCTACCTTTGGTTACAGCAACCGCACCAAGAACCCCTATTTCTATCTGAACCTCGGCTATGAGTTCTAACGGGATTATCGAGCAAAGCCTGATAGCGAAGGACCCTAAGAAGAAAAGCGAGGACGGGCTTATCGTTACCCGCCATTTCATCGCTGTTATCGATGGTTCCACCTCGAAAGCTACCAGCCGTTACTCTTATTTTATGAGTAACGGCCGATATGCCATGAAGATTATCTCGCGCTATATCTGCAAGATGCCTGCCAACACATCCTGTCATCAGTTCTGTCTTGGTGTCACCCGTGCCGTCAATAAGCACTACGGGAAAAAGCGGATTGCTGAATTGACCGTCCATCCTGAAGAGAGAATGACGGCTTCTGTGGTACTCTTTTCCCGTCTGCGTCGTGAGATCTGGATGGTTGGCGACTGCCAGTGTCTGTTGGATGGCGAGCTCCTCGAGAATCCGAAACCCTATGAGCAGACCTTAGCCGAGATGCGGGCTGCTAAAGTGAAAGAACTGCTGGCAGCAGGTATGACTCAGGAAGAGCTTCTGACCAACGATAAGGCTCGCGCGGCTATTATTCCCCGTATGCTGCAGGAGATGAAAGGGCAGAACATCACCTATTCCGTTGTCGATGGCTTCCATATTCCCGAGCAGTTGGTGCCGGTGGTCTCCCTTGATTTCCGTCCCCACGAGATTGTCCTTGCCAGCGACGGCTATCCCTTTCTTTGTCCCACCCTCGAAGCGTCAGAGGCCCGTTTGCGCCACCAGCACGAAACAGATCCTCTGAATATCGGCGACTTCAAAGCCACCAAAGCCTTCACACCCGGCAACCGCTCCTTCGACGATCGTACTTATATCAGGTTTACCATATAGTACAGAGGTCATCCCACCAGGTTCCGCAGCCATCGCGGTAGAAATTGGCAAAGCACAGAAACTGCCGGGTCGGTGAACAGAAAAAGAATGCAAAAGAAGATAACAATTTAAGATTCCAAGATTATGATGACTAAGATGAATCAGGCAAAGACGATGCTCATGAGCATCCTTTCTGCTGCAATCCTGCTGCTGGGCCTCTCAGCATGTTCAGCAGGTGAGTTCGACAACCCCGTCAGCAATAACCCACTGGGCAATCAGGTGGCCGATGTCTGTAAGCAGGCCAATGATGCGGACAGGACGCACTTCACCGAACTGTACGACAGCCAGGTGGCGCTGAACTACGAGTAACATTATGCTTATCTTTGCAGCCAAAAGAAGAGATCTATTTAAATAGAAACAAAACAATGAGAAAAATAATGCTTATCGCCCTGCTGACGATGGCGATGGTTGGCGTATGGGCAGCCAATGACCAGAAACCGTGGGCGAACGGACGGCTGAGGGTGTCGGACAACCAGCGATTCCTGATGCACGAGAACGGCACGCCCTTCTTCTGGCAGGGAGAGACGGGCTGGCTGTTGCCTGAGCGGCTCGACCGGGCTGAAGCGGGATGGTATCTTCAACGCTGCCGCGAAGAGGGATATAATGTGGTGCAGATACAGGTGATCAACGGCGTGCCTGCCTACAATATCTACGGACAGATGTCGCACCCGCTGCCCGTGGCATCACGGGGACAGGTCCGTGATGCGACCTACGGCTACTGGGATCACCTTGACTACATCATCGACCTGGCCCGACAGAACGGCATCTACATCGGCATGGTCTGTATCTGGGGCGGACTGGTGAAGGACGGCAAGCTGACGGTAGAAGGGGCTAAGGAATACGGTGAATTCCTCGCCAAGCGCTACAAGGACTGTCCTAACATCATCTGGTTTATGGGCGGCGACATCCAGGGCGACATCAAGCCGGAGGTGTGGAATGCCCTCGCCACCAGCATCAAGGCCGTCGACAAGAATCATCTGATGACCTACCACCCCCGCGGGCGATATACCTCAGCCAAGTGGTGGAGCCAGGCTTCATGGATCGACTTCCACACCTTCCAGAGCGGCCATCGCAGGTACGGCCAGCGCATGGGTAATGCCGACTACCCCATCCCCGACAATACGGAGGAGGACAACTGGATGTATGTGGACTCTACCTGGGCCTACAAGCCTGTCAAGCCCGTACTCGATGCCGAGCCATCCTATGAGGATATCCCCATGGGGCTGCACGACAAGAACGAGCCCCGCTGGAAGGCCTGCGACGTGAGACGCTATGCCTACTGGAGTGTCTTCGCGGGCAGTTGCGGCCACACCTACGGCCATAATGCCATCATGCAGATGCTGAAGCCGGGCTATCCCACAAGCTACGGCGATGCTGGTGATGTGAAGGCCTGGTATCAGGCACTCAACGACCCGGGGTTCCAGCAGATGAAGTTCCTCCGACAGCTGATACTTTCATTCCCTTATTTCGAGCGCGTGCCCGACCAAAGCATCATCGTAGAGAACGGGAAACAATATGACCGTCTGATTGCCACGCGCGGCAATGACTATCTGCTGGTCTACAACTACACCAGCCGTGACATGAAGCTCGACCTCACAAAAATCTCCGGCCCGAAGAAAAACGTATGGT
>Ga0247608_10004106_pt1 | contig 16543 bp, 9 predicted proteins | sample 176DNAGHGlowgp2_FD_193490 | JGI IMG/M metagenome (GOLD analysis project Ga0247608, IMG submission 193490) | Sheep rumen microbial communities from Palmerston North, Manawatu-Wanganui, New Zealand - 1766 DNA GHGlow gp2 | ecosystem: Host-associated > Mammals > Digestive system > Stomach > Rumen ... | reverse complement strand
GGCCGGCGTCAACGTCACCGCATCGCACAACCCCCGCGAATATAACGGCTACAAGGCCTACTGGGACGATGGTGCACAGGTGCTGGCTCCACACGACAAGGGCATCATTGACGAGGTGAACAAAGTAAAGATAGAAGACGTGAAGTTCGAGGGCAACAAGGAGCTTATCGACATCATCGGAGGTGAGATGGACTGGGACTACCTGCAGGCCGTGAAGGAGGCCATGGTGGACCAGGATGTCATCCTGCGCCATAAGGACCTGAACATTGTCTACTCGCCCATGCACGGCACCGGACGCGTCATTGTTCCCGAGGCATTGCGCTCATGGGGATTCCAGAACATCCATGTCGTACCCGAGCAGATGGTCATCGACGGTAACTTCCCAACCGTCGTCAGCCCCAACCCCGAGAATGCTGAGGCCATGACACTGGGCATGAAGCTGGGTACTCGCCTGAACGCCGACCTCGTAATAGCCTCCGACCCCGATGCCGACCGTCTGGCCATTGTATGCCGCAACCCGAAGGGCGAGTGGGAGATACTGAACGGTAACCAGACTTGCATGATGTTCTCGTGGTACATCATTGCCAACAAGAAGAAGCTTGGCCAGCTCAAGGGCAACGAGTTCCTGGTGAAGACCATCGTTACTACAGAAGTCATTGCCGAGATAGCCAAGAAGAACGGCGTGGAGCTGCGCGACTGCTATACCGGTTTCAAGTGGATAGCCAACGAGATTCGTATCTCTGAGGGCAAGCAGAAGTTCATCGGCGGTGGCGAGGAGTCGTTCGGATTCCTGCCCTTCGACAAGGTGCGCGACAAGGACTCCCCTGCCAGCATCTGCCTTATCTGCGAGATTGCGGCATGGGCCAAGGACAACGGCATGACCCTCTACGACCTGCTTATGAACATCTATGCCGAGTACGGCTTCTCGAAGGAGGTTACCATCAATGTGGTGAAGCCTGGCAAGAGCGGTGCTGACGAGATTAAGCAGATGATGGCGGACTTCCGCAACAATCCTCCCAAGGAGCTGGGCGGTACGCCCATCTGCCTGTGGAAGGACTACCAGACGCTGGAGGCCAAGTATGCCGATGGCAAGGTAGAGAAGATTAACATGCCTACCACGGCCAACGTGCTGCAGTGGTTCTGCGAGGACGGCACCAAGATCAGTGTCCGCCCGTCGGGTACCGAGCCTAAGATTAAGTTCTACTGCGAAATCAAGGACGCTTCCTTCAAGTGTGCTGGGTGCTACGAGCGTTGCTCGAACGCAGCCATGGAGAAGATAGAGGCCATCAAGAAGAGTCTTAACTTATAAGACCCATTACTGAAGTTCATATAGACAATGGGGAGGGCATCTGATGTGAGTCAGGTGCCCTCTCTCTCTATGCATTCTGCAGGCCCTCTTGGAATGCATTCTGTGTGAGGGATATAAAAATCCATATAAATAGGGATTGCGGGTATGTGGGGAAATGTGTACCTTTGCACCCGGATATGGAACAATGGATAACAGAGCAAACCACATAACAAACATTAACAAGTAGTATAATAATGAGAAGAACGATTCTGGCGGCGATGGCCGCCAACCTGATGCTGCCCCTGATGGCAGGAAACGACATGGCACTGGCAGACTCGTCGCGCGTCTACGACCTTGACGAGGTGGTGGTGGTGTCGCAGTCGAAGGAGTACATGAAGCTGCGCCAGCAGCCACTAAGTTCGAACGTGCTGACAGGCAACGAAATGAGCACACTGGGAGTGCGCGACCTGAGAGATATATCCGACTTTGTGCCCTCGTTCGTCATGCCTAACTATGGCCCACGCTTTACGTCGTCCATCTATGTGCGCGGTATAGGTTCGCGTGTGAACAGCCCGTCGATGGGTATCTACATGGACGACATTCCCCTGATGAATAAGTCGGCCTTCAACAGCCACACCTACCAGCTGGACCGTGTCGACGTGCTGCGTGGTCCGCAGGGTACCCTCTACGGTATCAACACCGAGGGCGGACTGGTGCGCCAGTACACCAAGAATCCCATGCGCTATCAGGGCACCGACGTCCGACTGGGCATAGGCACACACTTCTACCGCAACGCAGAGGTGGCCCATTACAATAAGATAAACGACCAGCTGGCCTTCTCGGTGGCCGCCTTCTACGACGGCACCAACGGTTTCTGGAAAAAACAGCTGACGAGCGATCGCGCCGACGACATGAACGAGGCCGGAGGTCGTCTGCGACTGGTGTACCAGCCTACAGAACGATTGTCGTTCGACTGGATGGCCGACTATCAGTATGTGCGCCAGAAGGCATATCCTTATGGCGTACTTGACCCTCGGAGCGGCGACTTGACGGGCGACCCTAACCAGGACCACCAGAGCAAGTACAAGCGTAACATGCTGAACACCGGTCTGGCCATCAAGTATCAGGGCAACGGCTTCGACTTCCATTCGAACACCAGCTACCAGTTCCTGAAGGACAACTTGTTCATGGACAACGACTACTCCGACATAGACTTCGTTACCGTCGACCAGTCGCAGCTGAGCAATGCCTTGACGCAGGAGTTCACCGTGAAGAGCACCAACCCGAGCCGCTGGCACTGGACAACGGGCGTCTTTGGCAGCTATTCGTGGCTGAAGACTACTGCTCCCAACCAGTTTGGCTCCTTCTTCAGCAGCATGATGAAGAGCCAGATGCATCTCGACCAAGCAGAGGCCGGCATCTACAATGCCATTCTTTCCTCTATGTTAGCCCGCATGCCAGAAGCCGCTGCCAAGGCCGCCATCGAGCAGGCCGGCGGTGTGAGTGTTGGTGTAGAGATGCTGGTGCCATGCCAGTTCCATACTCCACAGTTCAATCTGGGCGTATTCCACGAGTCGAATATCGACCTTACCGATCGTCTGACCGTTACGCTTGGCTTGCGCTATGACTACACCCACAGCAAAGTCAACTACGACACCAGTGGCGACTTCAGTCTGAAGTTCTCTATCATGGGGCAGGACGCCATTGCTCGTGTGCTGTCGCTTTATCAGCATGAGGAGAAAGCTAATTTCAGCCAGTTGCTTCCCAAGTTCGGTCTGACCTATAAGTTTGACAATGGCAGCAACATCTATGCTGTCGTTGCCAAAGGTTACCGGGCCGGAGGTTTTAATGTCCAAATGTTTGGCGACATTATTCAGAACGACATCCAAGGTAATGCCGCTGTTATCATGGCCGCAGCCCAACAGGCACAGACCACTCATCAGAATGTGGAGCAAACCGTCACCCAAGACGACGCCAAATATGCCTCGCTGCTCGAGGGCATCAAGTTCAAGCCCGAGGAGTCGTGGAACTATGAACTGGGTACACACCTCAACCTCTTCGACAATCTGATACATGCCGACCTTTCGGCCTACTATATGCAGATTCGCAACCAGCAGCTCTCCGTCTTTGCAGAGGATTATGGCTATGGCCGTAAGATGGTCAATGCCGGCAAGAGCTACAGCTGCGGCGTCGAGATGACCCTGCGTGGCAGCGCCATGAGCAATCACCTGACATGGTCGTTGGGCTATGGCTATACACACGCAGCCTTCAAGGAGTACACAACGAAGACCAGCGCCCGTGGCGAGGTGGTGGACTACAAGGACAAGAAGGTACCCTTCGTGCCTGCACACACGCTCTCAGCCATGGCCGACTATAGGTTCGACTTCGAGAATTCGGCGCTGAAGAGCCTGACCTTCGGACTGAACATGAATGCCCAGGGCAAGATATGGTGGGACGAGGCCAACACCTACAGCCAGAAGTTCTATGCCGTGCTGGGAGCTCACATTGCAGCCGACCTGGGCGTATGCAGCCTGAACCTTTGGGCACGTAATCTGACGGATACGAAGTACAATACGTTTGCCTTCTCGAGCAAGGCTACCGGTCAGGAAGTGTTTATGGCACAACGTGGAAACCCGTTCCAAGTTGGAGTGGATATAAGTATTCATTTTTAATTAAAAAGAAGTATTTCTGTTAAAGACGTTAAAATTAACGGAAATAATTAACTAAAAGACTTCCTCGTAACGGGAAAAGTGTTAACTTTGCCAACGTTATGAGGAAGTCTACTATTTGGATTATAGCCGTCATCATGGGATTCTCGTTCCTGGCGCTTCTCTACCTTCAGTTCTCGTATGTTGAGGAGATGGTAAAGATGAAGAAAGAGCAATTTGACGAGAGTGTCAACCGTGCATTGTATCAGGCCTCGCGCAACCTGGAGAAGGACGAGACCCTTCGCTATTTGCAGAAGGACATCAACGCCACAGAGCGCCGTGCCTTCCAGCAGGACTCCGTCACCATCGACGGGTTGGGCGGCACTATCAAGCACTCCCATCAGTTTGCTGTCGCTGCCGACGACGGCACCGTGTACAGCTCCTTCCAGGTGAAAGCTTTCCAGATGAAACCTTCCACGGTGCCCAAGGCCATGATACTGCGTAAGGACAAGAACTCGCTGGTGGATGCCACAAAGTCGATGCAGGAGATTATTCGCAACCGATACATCTATCAGAAGGCCCTGCTTGACGAGGTGGTGTACAACATACTCTATACCGCCAGTGAAAAGCCGCTGAAGGAACGTGTCAACTTCCGCATGCTGGACCAGGACTTGCGCAACGAGCTTATCAACAACGGTGTGAACATACCCTATCACCTTATTGTCTCGACCGCCGACGGGCGCGAGGTGTATCGTTGTCCGGACTATACGTCAGAAGGCGAGCAGTATACCTATACTCAGGTGTTGTTCCGCAACGACCCCCAGTCGAAGATGGGCGTGGTGAAGATTCACTTTCCGGAGATGTCGAAGTACATCTTCTCGTCCGTGCGTTTCATGATTCCCAGCATCATCTTCACCATCGTGCTGCTGCTGACGTTCCTCTTCACCATCGTCGTCATCTTCCGGCAGAAACGCTACTCAGAAATAAAGAACGACTTCATCAACAACATGACGCACGAGCTGAAAACCCCCATCGCTTCTATCTCATTGGCAGCACAGATGATGAACGACGAGTCGGTGCAGAAGTCCGAACAGATGACCCGCCATCTGGGACAGGTCATCGGCGACGAGTCGAAGCGTCTGAGATTCCTCGTGGAGAAAGTGCTGCAGATGTCGATGTTCGACAAGAAGAGCGTTGTATTCAAGAAGAAGGAGCTGGACCTGAACGAGATGGTGGAACAGATAGCCCAGACGTTCACCCTGCGTGTGGAGCACACGGGTGGTAAGATATATACGGATATAGAAGCCGTTGATTCGGCTATCTATGTTGACGAGGTACACTTCCAAAACGCCATCACCAACCTGATGGACAATGCCGTGAAGTATCGCAAGCAGGACGAGCCGCTGGACATATACATTCGTACGTGGAACGACGAACACCAGCACCTGTGCCTGTCCATCCGCGACACAGGCCAGGGCATTAAGAAGGAGAACCTGCGGAAGATATTTGAAAAGTTCTATCGCGTGCACACTGGCAACAAACACGACGTGAAGGGCTTTGGACTGGGGCTGGCCTACGTCAAGAAGGTGATAGACCTGCACCAGGGCGAGATAAAAGCCGAGAGTGAAGTAGGGAAGGGTACTAAGTTTACCATTATCCTGCCCGAACTGAAAGAAGACTAATTATTAACACAATAAACATGATAAGATTATGGACGAAAAACTGAAAATTCTTCTTTGCGAAGACGACGAGAATCTGGGAATGCTGTTGCGTGAATATCTGGCCGCCAAGGGCTATGCCGCCGAGTTGTGTCCCGACGGTGAGGCTGGCTATAAGGCCTTCCTCAAGGTCAAGTTCGACATCTGTATCCTCGACGTGATGATGCCCAAGAAAGACGGTTTCACGCTGGCTCAGGAAATACGTCAGGCCAACCCCGACATCCCCATCATCTTCCTTACGGCCAAGACGCTGAAGGAGGACATTCTGGAGGGCTTCAAGATTGGTGCCGACGACTACATTACCAAGCCTTTCTCCATGGAGGAGCTGGTGTTCCGTGTGGAAGCCATACTGCGCCGTGTACGTGGCAAGAAGAATCGTGAGAGCAACTTGTATCACATCGGCAAGTTCATCTTCGACACCCAGAAGCAGCTGCTCGTTCTGGGCGACAAGCAGACCAAGCTGACTACCAAGGAGAACGAACTGCTGGGGCTGCTCTGTGCACACGCCAACGAAATACTGCAGCGTGACTTTGCCCTGAAGACTATCTGGATTGACGACAACTACTTCAATGCCCGTTCCATGGACGTATACATCACCAAGCTGCGCAAGCACCTGAAAGGCGACCCGCAGATTGAGATTATCAACATCCACGGCAAGGGCTATAAGCTCATCACTCCAGAGGAAGAATAAGAAGAGACTAAGGGAAAGTGGCAGTTTGCCCGGAGCAAAGTGATACTTTACCTTAGGCAAAGTGTCGGTTTACCTTAGGTAAAGTGTCAGTTTACCTTAGGCAAAAAGGCTGAGGATTTACAAGAAAATCGGGTAAAGGTTTTGTGCTTTGCCCGATTTTTTGTAATTTTGTGCCCGATTTCGAAATATACAATTATTTGCGCAATGAATATATCGTATAAATGGTTAAAGGAGTACGTTGATTTCGACCTTACACCTCAGCAGGTGTGTGACGCTCTGACGTCGACAGGTCTGGAGGTTGACGCACTCGAGGAAGTACAAAGTATTAAGGGCGGTCTGAAGGGCTTGTACGTAGGCCAGGTGCTTACGTGTGATATGCACCCTGACTCAGACCACCTGCATGTAACTACCGTAGACCTGGGCAAAGGCGAGCCACAGCAGATTGTATGCGGCGCCCCTAACGTTGCAGCAGGTCAGAAGGTGATAGTGGCCGACCTGGGCTGCGTACTATACGACGGCGATAAGGAATTCGTCATCAAGAAGTCAAAGCTACGCGGCGTAGAGTCGTTGGGCATGATATGTGCCGAAGACGAAATTGGCATCGGCACCAGCCATGCTGGCATCATCGTGCTGCCTGACGACGCCGTGGTGGGCACGCCGGCTGCCGAATACTACCATCTGGAAAGCGACTGGCTTATAGAGATAGACATCACGGCCAACCGTGCTGACGCATTGTCGCACTGGGGCGTGGCTCGCGACCTGTATGCATGGCTGAAGCAGAACGGTTATCAGACGGCTATGCACAAACCCTCTGTCGACGATTTTGCCGTCGATAACAACGACCTGCCTATTGATGTGACCATCGAAAACACGGAGGCCTGTCGCCGCTATGCCTGTGTGAGCATTACAGACTGCGAGGTCAAGGAGTCGCCTCAGTGGCTGAAAGACCGTCTGAATGTCATCGGTCTGCGCCCAATCAACAATATCGTGGACATCACCAACTACGTGATGATGGCACTGGGACAGCCCCTGCATACCTTCGATGCCGACATGGTGAAGGGACACAGGATAGTGGTGAAGACCATGCCCGAGGGTACCCCTTTCCAGACGCTGGATGGTGTGGAGCACAAACTGTCTGAACGTGACCTGGCCATCTGCAATGCAGAAGACCCCATGTGCATTGCCGGTGTCTTCGGTGGTAAAGGTAGCGGCACTTATGAGACGACGAGAAATGTCGTCCTGGAGTCAGCCTACTTCCATCCTACGTGGATTCGCAAGTCGGCACGTCGTCACGGACTCAGCACTGATGCCTCGTTCCGTTTCGAGCGTGGCGTCGACCCCAACGGCACCATTGAGGCACTAAAGTATGCTGCACTGCTGTGCAAGCAGTTGGCAGGCGGTAAGGTATCAATGGAAATAAAAGACGTCTATCCCACCAAGATGGAAAATGCCAAGGTGACGCTTGAATACAGTTATGTCAACCAGCTCATAGGCAAGGAGATAGCGAAAGACACTATCAAGAGCATTCTTGACTCGCTGGAGATGAAGATAATCTCAGAGACAGCAGAAGCATTGGAAATAGAAATTCCTGCCTATCGTGTGGACGTTCAGCGTCCGTGCGACGTAGTGGAAGACATTCTGCGCATCTACGGATATAACAATGTTGAGATTCCTACACAGCTCAAGTCAAGCCTTGTCATCAAGGGCGAGGAAGACCAAAAGCACAAGTTGGCCAATCTGGTGTCAGAACAGCTGGTCGGCGCAGGGTTTAACGAGATACTAAACAACTCGCTGACCAAGTCGGCATACTATGACGAGACACAGACCAAAGAGCTGGTGCACATTATGAACCCGCTGTCGAGTGACCTGAACGTGATGCGAGCCACACTGCTCTACGGAGGACTGGAAAGCATAGCCCACAATGCCAACAGAAAGAGCCCCAACTGTCGTTTCTTCGAATTTGGTAACATTTACCACTTCTCACCTGAAAAGCAGAGTGACGACAACCCCATGCAGGCCTACAAGGAACAGTACCACATGGCACTATGGCTTACAGGCAAGCGAGTGGAAGGCTCTTGGGCCCATGCCGATGAAAAGACCTCGTTTGCTGAACTGGACGCCCACGTGGACAATATCCTGGCACGTATCGGCGTACAGCCTGGCATGCTGGTGCGCAAGAAGACCCAGAACCCCAACTTCACTGCCGGACTGACCATCGAAAACCGTGGCGGCAAGCAGCTTGTTGAGTTGGGAGTGCTGAGCAAGAAGCTGCTGAAGCAGGCTGGTATTGACAACCCTGTGTATTATGCTGAGCTGAACTGGACGGCATTGATGAAGGTTATACGTAAGCAGAAGGTTGAGTTCACGGAAATTCCTAAGTATCCTGCCGTCAGCCGTGACCTGGCACTGCTCATCGACCAGAGCGTGGAGTTTGCACAAATTGAGGAAATAGCACGCCAGACGGAGAAGAAGCTACTGAAGAAAGTTGAACTCTTCGACGTCTATGAGGGTGAGAAACTGCCTGCCGGCAAGAAATCGTATGCCGTCAACTTTATTCTTCAGGATACAGAAAAGACCATGGGCGACAAGCAGATTGACGCCATCATGCAGAAACTTATCCAGAACCTGAAGCAGAAACTGGGTGCAGAGCTTCGCTAATTATGCATTATGAATTATTAATTATTAAATATGGGAAGAGCATTTGAATATCGTAAAGCTACAAAGCTGAAGAGATGGGGCCACATGGCCAAGACATTCACCAAGATTGGTAAGCAGATAGCCATCGCTGTCAAGGCCGGTGGTCCTGACCCTGACATGAACCCGGCACTGCGTGCATGCATTGCTAACGCCAAGCGTGAGAACATGCCGAAGGATAATATCGAGCGTGCCATTAAGAACGCTATGGGTAAGGACCATGCTGACTACAAGGAAGTGACTTACGAGGGATATGGCCCACACGGCATTGCCATTTTCGTGGAGACACTGACAGACAACACCACACGTACCGTAGGTGACGTCCGTTCCGTGTTCAACAAGTTCAACGGCAATCTGGGTACTCAGGGTTCGCTGTCGTTCCTTTTCGACCATAAGGCTGTGTTCACCTTCAAGAAAAAAGACGGCTTGGACATGGACGAGATGATACTCGAACTGATAGACTACGGCGTAGAAGACGAGTACGATGAGGACGAGGAAGAGAACAGCATCACTATCTATGGTGACCCGTCATCGTTTGCTGCCATCCAGAAGCATCTGGAGGAAGGTGGCTTCGAGGTGACAGGAGCTGAATTCACACGAATCCCCAACGACTTGAAGGACGTCACTCCCGAGGAGCGTGAGACTATTGATAAAATGGTCGAGAAGCTCGAGGACTTCGACGACGTTCAAACCGTTTACACCAACATGAAACCCGAAGAGATGTAAGCATTCTGAGTGCTCAGCACACTCAGGAAAAGTCTACTTCGAGTAATCCTTTTCATGGAACGTGGCTTCAAAAAGCCGCGTTCCTTTGTTTTTAGTGGACCAGTAGATATAGCAGAAGTTATAGCCTGCCTCCTTATAGTCCTTCATCGTGGTTGAGTTTCTGAGTTCCTTAAGCAACATGCCACGAAGGTCGTTCTCCTTCAGTTTCGTCGAGTCGTCTACCAGGCCCTTGGCTGTAAAGTAGTATACCAATGTGCGGCTCTCTGGTACAAAAACCATGCTGTCGATAGTGACGTCAGTGGTCAGTTGTACAGGACACTTCTTTTCCGTAAACTCACGTGCCTCGCGAGCACAACGCTCGTCCATAGACTCCTGGCAACCTGTTAGCAGAAGTCCTAACACACATAGTGATAATAGCTGTTTCTTCATATCTCAATTATCTTTTTTATACCTTCGTATCGGGCACCCACATCCAGAATGTACTTCCTTTGCCCTCACCCTCGCTCTCGACACCAATCTTACCGTCATAGCGTTCTGCAATGGACTTACAGATGGCAAGGCCCATACCTGTTCCCTGTACAAACTCGTCGAGCTTGACAAATCGTTCGAATATCTGTTGCTGCTTGTCTTTAGGAATGCCCATGCCTGTATCCTCGCAGAACACTGTCAGTCCATGGTTCTCATAGCGATAACCTACACGTATATGTCCATTACGAGTGAACTTTATTGCATTCGTAACGAAATTGGTGAGCACCTGCTGTATGCGTTCTATGTCGAGAGACATGGTGAGGCTCTGACAAGGACTGTCCTTTATGAACACCACCTCAGGGCCTTGTACGCGTTGTTCCAGTGTTATGCAGATGTCATTAAAAGCCTTAACGAAGTCGAGCTCTTCCAGTTTGATACTTGAGAGGCCGTCAGACATTGACGAGGCTTCAATGATGTCGTTGATGAGACGTTGCAGCATGTCGCTACTGTTGCGTATGATGCGCACGTATTCAGCTCTTTCTGCAGCCTCGCCCAGGTGTTCCAGGATACTTGTAAAGCCCACAATGGCGTTCAGCGGTGTACGAAGTTCATGGGTCATAGACGCCATGAAGGCACTCTTCAACTGTACACTCTGTTTGGCGCGCTCAGTCATCAGTTCAAGACTCTTCCGAGTAGTTTCCATTTCAGTTATATCGGTAGCTATACCTTCGTAGCCGCTAACATTGCCCTCATGGTCGTAAAGGGGCGTCAGACGAGTATTAAGCTGACGCTGTTGCCGGTCTATCTCTATAGGTTCACCAGGCGCACGGAAGAATGTAGAGTGCTGTTGTTGCTTGTCAGCCTTTATAAGGTATCTGTTGCTCCGTTCTAACAAGAAGCCCAAACGCTCATGCTGCTTATCGATACGACGTAATAACCGCTGTTTCTCCTTTCGCTTGCAATGCGTCTGGTAACTATTGTTACGCTCCCTGGTCTGGTCGTGTGCAGAGATGAAGTAGTTTGCCACCTCACCATCGGCATTGAAGAGGGGCATGATTTGCAGTTCGATATACTTGTCGATGCCTAAGTCCGGATATACCATGTGTTGACATGCGACGGCATCATCAGTGCTGTTCTTGTTGATTAAATCGTGGAACAGGGGCACGTCGAACAGACATATCCTATCCCAGAAACGACGTGTCTCCGGATTATCGTCTTCAATGTTCGTAAGTTTCTTCATGGTGTCGTTCAGGTTGATGAGCCATCCTCCCTGATTGTAAAAGGAGATTCCTACAAAGGGCATGTTGGACAGCTTGTCGTACTTGCAAACTAAGTCACGTGCAGCTTTGTCTTCCTCCATCTCCTGGGTCACATCGTGAATAGCATTAACCACATAGGCAGGATGTCCGTCTTCGTCGAGCTCAGAGATGGCATGGCCGTTGAAGATGAGCCAATGGGGCTCCTCGTCGGTTCCTGCATTCCAGCGCTTGTTCAACTCGAAGCGACGCTCGCGGCCAGTCAGCAGCTGTTGCATCTTATGAGTAAACTCCTCTTGCTGGTCAGGGTGTATTCGATGGGTGAATTCCTCCAAGGAGAGTCCTTTCTCCGGCAGGATATTACCGCCTTGGCTGTTAACAAAACGATTCTCCTTGATGTTATACTCCATCACCTGATAGTTGCCCATGTGCAAGGCTTTGTACATCATTTCGTTCAGCTCAGTCGAACTGCGCGTAGCTTTCCTTACATGTGACCTGGCAAGTCTGTTGAACAATAGTATCAGTCCTGCCAGCACCAATAGTCCCAGGATACTATAGACAACATAGGGTGGGGTAGAACTGGACAGCTTTTCAGGATGGAACCATTTGTTAAGCATGATTTCCAGCTCTCCACTCTGCTTCAGGCGCGAATAGTGGTCGTCTATCTGGTCTATCAGTTCCTTGTCGCGTCCAATGATATGCACTTCACTGACAGGAATACTGACGTCGTTCAGGTAGATGCCCTCAAGGTTCAGCTTCTTAATCTTCCACTTCAAGGGCTCCTCACCCCAGACAAAATATTTGTTGTCACCAGCCAGCAGCCCGGTCAGTGCAACTTTGGGTGACTGATACTCTATTCGGCTCTGAATGGCAGAGTCGGCATCCTTGAAGTACATGCTGGTATAATCGCCCGACTTCAGTACTACGCCTTCGTTTTCCAGTGTTTTTATGGAAACGATGTCGGTCGTGTCCTTCGTCATGGCAACACGAACACGGTTGTAGTTGATAATTTGTGTAACGTGGAACTCCTTGCCTTTAAAACGGTTCACATTGGCCAGAATGAGGTCAGCATCCCTTCGCTCAAAGGTCTTAATGGCATTCCCCCATTCCTTCATTACAAAGCAGAAGTGGACGTTAAGGTCGGTAAGTATTCTGGTGAGCACGTCAATGTTGGAGCCTGCAGGCTCTCCTTGGTCGTCAAGGAATTCGTAAGGAGGCTTGTCCCAGTCGCAGACAATGATAAGAGGATGGGACTTATCGTATTTGGCGCTCAGTTGCCCCCAGACTGCTTTTGACGTCAACAGCACCATCAGTAAGAATATGTATCGTATAGTTCGCATTGTTGTCACCCGTTAATCTGTTCTTGTTTATTACTGATGGCCTTTCTCTTACGCGACGTAGCGTTGCAGGGAATGGTTATGTAGACGGTAGTACCAGAGCCAAGCTCTGATGTTATATCCATTGTACCGCCCATCTGGCTGACCAGTTCCTGGCAGATAGCCAGTCCCAGGCCTTTCGTAGGATGGGCCTTACGTTCGTCAGCATCTTGTAGCATAGCCAGTGCCTCAGGGGGAATGCCCTCACCGGTGTCATCGACCGAGATAATGAGACGACGTCCTATGTACTCACAACGAGCTCTCACCAGACCATGACGGGTGTGCTGTGCGGCATTGGCCGTCAACTGCTCTATGGCATGTCCTATATTGACCAAGTCAATGTCTACCGTAAGCTCGTCATAGGGATTGTCTACTACGTATCGCGTATCAGTATTCTGGTACATGCCCCAGCCTTTCATGCACAAAGATTCAAAAACCTGGGCGAAGTCGCATGGCTCACGATGAATCTCTACCATACGGGCTTCCAGTCTCGACAGAAAAAGTATGTTGTCTATCAGATGCAACAGATGGTCTGAGTTCTGCAGGATACGTTTGCGCAGCTCTGCTTCGTTGTCCGAAGGCTTCTGTTCGCCCAACTGTGAGACACTGCTTGTCACCGTCTCCATAGGAATCCTTATCTCTTGAATCATGTTTTTCACGAAACTGTTCTTCGTGTTCTCTACTTCCTGTACCTTGGCTGTCTGACGTTCCATCTCCATGGTCATGTAGCAACGTTCACTAAGGTCTCTTAGCAATCCCCAATACTCCGTAACTTGCCCCTCACTATCATACAGAGGCATCAGGTCAAAGTCCATGCAGAGCTGCCGATGTCCTTTTGTACGCAGGGTAGTGTGTATGTGGGCATGGACCGGTCTGTCACACTTGTCGTCCATGGCGTTCAGTGTGCGCATAGCCAAACTCTTTGACCGGTCGTCAACAAGCGTCATACAGCGGGTCTGCGTCAGCTTGTGCTGAACTTGGTTAGTATAATAATATACGGTGAGCAGGTGTTCAGTAGGCGAATAGGATATCATACGGATGTCGCTTTCGTGCAACACCAGGTCAATGTCCTTATTGTATTCCTCAAGTAGCTTGGCCGCTTCTTTGGCCTGTTCTGTTTCTATCAGCTCTTCCTCCTGGCCACGTATCAGATCCTTTGTGTCGTGACAGATGGCAAATACTCCCAGCAAGCTGTTTGATGAGTCGTAAACGGTCATCATCTGATATTCCAGACGGGTCTCATCGTCCAGCAAGCCATGCACGCCGTCAGCGTCTTCAGGTCTTAGGTCACCTGTATGGAAGAGGGCGTCCATACTCACATGACGGTCAATAACCTCTTCCGGGTCACAGCATAGCATTTCACAGGCCTTGGGATTGATGTTGACAAGCTGTCCCTGCTTGTCGAAGAGGATGATACCCACCATCTGGGTGTAGAATATCGACCAATAGCGTAGTGTCCGCTCGTCCGAGAGCCGTTGCTGACGACGCTCTTCCGTCACATCTTTCTTGGTGCCCAATATTACAGACACATGTCCTGTCTTGTCGCGCTCAAGAACAGACAGCACGATGTAGTAGTCACGCCGCTCAGTGTCACCCTCTTCCAAATCCTTGGCCTTCAGCTCCAATGTAACATCGCACTCATCATCCTTACTTTGTCGCGAAACTTTGTCGAGCGAGTCTCTCAGACGAAGGAAATCGTCGGCAGTATAGCGCTGTGCGAACTCTTCCATCGTGTATTCGTAGGCTATTTGTCCTTTCTCGTTGCGCCATGCAAACTGGTGGTTCCTGACATCGTAGGTCCAGATGTGCACATGACTGGTCTCCATAATGAGTGCCAGCCGTTTGTTGCGTCTCAGGTTGCTGCGAGTCAGTCTTCTGGCCTGGACGCGATAAGTAATACCGTAGATACTCATCAGCAGTAACAACACAGCAGAGCCTCCCAACAGCTGCCATACCCAGGGTTCCACTTCGCGCACCTTACGTTCCGGATAGAACCACTTGTCTTGCAATGGCGTGATTCGGTTCTGGGCATACAACAGGGTATAGGTCTTGTCCAGCAGGTCCAGCAAGTGGGTGTCGTTCGACATGAATTTGTATTGTCCGTGCTGCATGTTCACCGGTGTGAGCTCCAGATTGTCAGTATGGTACCGGCGCATAAGCCATTTTAGCGACAGCGTGTTCCATACTATTTGTCCTTCCTCCTTTGCGCTGACCTGCTGGATGGCTTCGCGCATGTCTTCCACAGGCTGTGCGTTTGCGCTCCAGCCATATTCTATCATCAGGTGATGCACCAGCGAACTGTCGTTGACAATGACCTGATGATTGCTCAAATCATGGAATCGGCTGATGGTAAGGGGCCTCTTCTTTGGTCTTACCAGACTCTGCGTGAACAAGGTGACGGAATTCTTGGAATAGTGTCCGAACTCATCGTGAAAGCCTACTGCCAATCCCAGCATGAGGTCTGACCTGCCGCTCTTCAGGTCTCGAAAAGCCTCGGCCGATGGCTTCATCTTGATGACGTAGGGTATACCAAGTTCGTCCATCAACATGCGTATCAGGTCGACATTAAATCCCTCAGGCTCACCACGCTCGTTAAGATATGAGTAGGGCCATAGGTCCCATACGTCCTCATACACCAAGGGACGTTCGGCCGTATATGTCCTAATACTGTCCTTTTGAGCTGCCTCTATGTGGACGGCAAGTCCAAAAGCCAGAATAAGCAAGATACAAATTCTTTGTCGCATGGCTGTCTGTTGATGCTTTTAGTTCACTTGATGATGCAAAGGTACAAAAAGTCGGGAAAAAAGCCAAATTTATTTATGCTTTTGTTCTGAAGACACAGCCCATGCCAGCCGTTTAATACAACAATCCAAAGAGCCAAAGGGGAATCTTCTTGCCGTGACCGATGTCGATGCCAACAGACGACCATAAGTCTTAAACAACCTATCCATTTCTCTTTTCCCGTTTATGGCGCAAAGTTACGAATTTAACTTTAAAGAAACAAATATTTGTATGGCTTTTTACTTTTGAAAGTTAAAAATCATAGTAAAGTACTGGGAGGCTACCTGTTATTCTATCACTCCCTCTTTGTCCTTATTCACAGACGGTATCATGGCACAGCCTTGCTGCCTCTTCGTCGGGCAGGCACTCCAAGTGCCACATCGGCACGGTGGAAGCCAACTTGTTCGTCGTCTGGTGCAGACCCTCGGCGATACGGCTCAATTCACCGTCGATGATGTCCTCGTCCTCGACGGGAGCACCCGTGCGCTCGTCAATCTTCTGCCACGACACGTTGTTGGCGAACTCCTGGCTGAACTTGATGCTCACCGAGGCACCCAGACGGCTCTTGCCCTTGTTGGCAGTCAGCATCTTGGCCGTGGCCACGGTCACCTTGCCCTCCTTGTCCTTGACGTCCTTTACCGAGGCGTTCAGGTTGGGATAGACCGTCAGGTAATCGTCAATAGACGCTTGCAAAGCAAGAACTGGTCGCCCACGGGGACGCGGAAGCCCTTCAGCACGTTCGACTGCACCGTCTTCATGTACTCAGCCACCGCAGCCTTCATAATCGAGGGTTCAATACTTGTGTTACGACATGCCTCCTCGCAAACTTCGTTGAAGGTCAATGTACCATTTGGTAATCGGCAAAAGCCGCTTGCAAGGCAAGAACCGGCACGGCAT
>Ga0247608_10004102_pt1 | contig 16557 bp, 11 predicted proteins | sample 176DNAGHGlowgp2_FD_193490 | JGI IMG/M metagenome (GOLD analysis project Ga0247608, IMG submission 193490) | Sheep rumen microbial communities from Palmerston North, Manawatu-Wanganui, New Zealand - 1766 DNA GHGlow gp2 | ecosystem: Host-associated > Mammals > Digestive system > Stomach > Rumen ... | reverse complement strand
CTTCTCAGGAATCGTTTTGTAGATGAATACAATGTCGCCAACTGAGAACTTATCAGTCCTCCAATCTGCCATTCCATCTTGTGCTGCAATAGCATCACCAATACGGAAGGTACTGTCATTACTTGGGACTATCCAATACTTCATACTAATCCATTGTCAAAACCTTTGTTGATTCCTCGCCAAACTGAGAGACTACACGGACAGCAATCTTCTTACCTTTTTCGTAGTCGATAGGTTCGCTCCTGAAGTCGTAGAGCGTATTCCAAATCTCATCGTTGAATTCCAGACGCAGGGTGCGCTCGGCCTTTTTCTTGGCGAGGTCTTTAGCCACTGTATCAAGGCCTTTGCGCCAGGCTTTGAAGTCATCCTTACTGCCACCACAGAAGTGGATACTACGCACCTTAAAGAGTCCACCCGTATAGTTGTCGTCCATCTCCCAATAGGCGATGTCGTTCACATTGCGGGCTTTAACCTCATCTTGTATGGGGTCATACATATCCATTCCGTTAATCTCTACATGACATTTGCCGTCGCCATCGTTTACCAAACTGATGTCTGGCTCACCGATGATGATAAACGAGCCCGCTTTCTTGTCTTTCTTCAGCAGACCGTCTTGCAGCAGGTCGTCGCTCATACGGACCTTTGACACTTGGAACGTACCGAAGTTGTAGTCTTTGTTCTCGCCACTCTCAATGCTGTCCTCGAAAGAGAAACCAAGAATCACGAGCCAGTTCGATTCGTCCAGATGCTGACGGAAAGCACGTACTGCTTCGTTCACGGCGTGTTTGCTGACGGTTCCGAACTTGGGACCAATCATAAAGAACACACAATGCTCCGTACCGTCCTCCTGTTTATAATAGCCCTTGGCATTCAGATAAGGTTCATCCAGATGTTCCATCGAGTGCATCACAGCTTGTTGCTGCTTCACGCCATTACGAATACCATTGGCCTTCAGGTTGTTAAAGATGCGTTCTGTAAAGGCTGCATATTCGTCGTAGTCGTTCTGCTTGTCATTCAAGCTCTCAGGCGAACTGACATCAAGGCTCTGTAAGGTCTCGACTGTAAATGGACCACTCACGCGAATGCGTTTCTTATCCTCTTCTGGCTGGTCGTAAAGAATCTCATCTGTATCAGAGAAATCTTGGTTTGCAATGGACTTTAGAGTAATATGTGGTAATCTTTTATATTCAAAACCAAGACGAATGTTTTGAGAACCTTCTTTCTCATGAACTTTATAATAAGGAAAGAGTGTGGTTAACAGTCTTTTTTTAGCTATGTTCAAAGCGATACGACTCGTATCTATGGTTATCCATCTTCTCCCCCATTGCTCTGCCACAAAGGCTGTTGTTCCACTTCCACATGTTGGATCAAGCACTAAGTCTCCTGGGTCTGTAGTCATAAGAATACACCTTTGAACGGCTTTCTTTGAAGACTGAACTACATAAACTTTATCAGACATAAAACTACTTACGGCATCAGTCCACAAGTTAGTTATAGGTTGAGCAGGAAAATCATTAAAGTATCTAACATAACCCACTCGACCATTCGAAGAAACATCTATTCTTCTCTCTTTCTTTAAATTCTCAATTCCTACTTTATTTGTTTTCCAAACGTTATTACCATTCATTTTGTAGATTTTCCCCTCAAACTCAATGTCAAATCTACCTATATCTGAACCAGATTGCGAAGTGAGGTTATCAAGAGTATACACTCTAGAACCTTTTGGTCTCAAGTCATACTCAAATGTTTTTCCTGTTTCTTTCTCAAAATCTGCGATAGACAATCTCCTTCCATCTTCTAATTCAATGTTATGATATGAAGAACTACCTTCACCTCCAAACACTTTAGGCACAAATAGCTTTCTGAATTTAATTTGTTCCTTGCTTTTAGCATACCAAATTATATAATCACAAACAGACGCAGGTGCTAGTAATTCGCCAGGACTGCCTGCACCTGAGGTCTTTTGATAAACAATTTGGTTTATATAATTATCGCTTCCAAAAACATCATCCATCACACTACGTATCAGATGCACATTTTCGTCAGAGATTTGGATAAAACAAGATCCGCTCTCTGAAAGAAGTTCTCTTGCCATCACAAGTCTGTCTCTGAGATACGACAAGTAACTATGAATTCCTAATTCCCATGTATCACGATATGCTTTAATCATCTCAGGCTCATTGGATAACTCTGAATCTTTTGATTCATGAGCCATCTTTGGCTTGTTTATCATTATCTGCCAGTTTCCACCATAACGTATCCCATACGGCGGATCAAAGTAGATGCATTGCACCTGACCTTTCATGCCCTCACGATTCAACAAGGAATTCATCACCAGCAAACTATCACCTTGAATTAGTCGGTTCTGCCAGTTGTCGCTATGCTTGTAGTAACCTGCCAATCGTTCCAGTTCATCCTCTTGCTCTTCCTCAAAATCGCCAAACAAGTCGAGCTGTAACTTGGCACTCTCGCTCTTATGCTCATGCAGTTCATAGAGACTGTCGATGATGGCTTCCGGGCGGATGTCCTCATGCTTATACAGGCTTCGGATGTCTGTACGCAATTGTGGCATATAGTCAGGATTGTCCTCATCATCATTCTTATATTTGTTAAGCCAATAGAGTTCCGGATCTCTACCACGCTGGAATTCATGACGGAAGATGTCGTACTCACTCTGTTCTGGCATGCCACTAATAGCCATCTGTTCCTCTCCCTGATGGGCACTATCAGGAATGGCAACACGCTTATCCTCGTGCTTGATGCTTGAAACGGGTCTGTTCTTGTCGACTTTGTTCATTTTATCTCGTATTTATTTGTTTATTCAGAAATTATGCTTAACTTTGCAGCAAATTAAAAAGAATTGTAACTATGACAGCAATACAGATGAATGCCGAACTGCTTCGTAATATGAGTATTATAGCAGAGGATGAACACTTGCTGAAACGAGCCGCAAAATACTTGCGTAAGCTTGTAGCAGAGAAGGAAGACTCCTCATTAATGACGGAGGAAGAATTCTTCACCAAGATTGAGCGTGCCGAGAAACAACCTGGAAAGAGTTTTGAAAGTGTTGAAGAACTCGACAAGTATATTCGTAGTTTATGAGCCAATATAAGGTCATCATCAAGGAGGAGGCTCAGGCAGACTTGAAGAATCTTCTGCGCTATGAGCCTAAGGCGTACAAAAAAGCTCTTAGGTTTATAGGCGAACTTTACGATCATCCCAAGACTGGACTGGGCCACCCTGAACCACTGAAAGGAAAGCCCGAGGGTAGATGGAGCCGTGAAATCACAAAGAAGCATCGACTTATTTATCGCATTTTCGAAACAGAAGTCCATGTTGATGTTCTCTCTGCCTATGGGCATTATGATGACAAATAACCTCTTCATTACCCAACCTTTTTTTGTATCTCACTTCCCAACTGATCAATGTCTCTCACTTCCAGCAAGTCCCAAGTACCGTATGTTCTGAGGTTGTTGGCAGCAGGAATCCAATAGTCTTTCAGATAGTGGCGCTTGGCTTCTTTGTTGCCTGACTTATCGCTGTCGAAGTCTTCACACTCCACAATGAGGTTTATTCCCTTGACACGAACGATGAATGTAGGCTGGTATTCCTTATTCTCATCACCAACGGTATAAGGAATGCGGAAACCAAGGTAGGTATTCTTTACCCAACACTCTACACACTCCATCGCGTCGAGTGTCTTGGCTGCTATCTGCTGCCAACTGTTGTCTTCGGCTATCACGTAGTTGACATGACTCTTTTGTGTGGGATAGACCGTTTTGTTCGTGGGGCGATACACATGGATGGTACTGCCTTCTGGATTGTAGTAGTTGAGCACAGCAGAAATCTCTTCGTGGTCCTCATTGGCTTTATGAACACCTTCCATGATATTGTCAAGCACAGCCTTATAGTTCCAAAGCATCACCAGACGTTTCTGCTCTGTGCTCCCATCGCCACCAACAATCTCCAGTTGCTCATTATACCATGTCTCTACAATCTGCTTGATGTCAGGGAACTTCTGGAACTGCTGGCCATGCTCACGACTGGTATAGTATTCGCGAATCATCAGATGGGCAAAGTAATAGATGACCTGCAAATCACGCAGTTCCATATAGTCTGTTTTCAGCATCTTTTGATCACCATTCACTACGGTCTGTAAGACGGTTTCCGTAGGAATCTGATTGAAGTTGAGCTGAAATTTGGGAAGGCCAGTAAAGTCTGCTTTCAGAGAACCCTCGATATTATCCGAACGATAGCCCGTAATGACAGGGAATCGTATCTCCATCTGTTGACGCTCTGGCAAAGCACGGATAATGGCCTTGGGCTTCTGAGGTTTCGTTACTACCGTATCACCACCTTTGAAGGTGTTGAATGGCACACCAATGATACGGGCGTATTCTGGTGGGAACTTGTAGGTGACGTTCTCCTCTTTATATTTATAGAGGTCTTTCCGATCTATCTCCCGTCCCAGTTTGTCGTATGGAATCAGGTCATAACTCTGACGACGCAAGGCACGACCCACTACTTGTTCACACAACAGCTGACTGCCAAAGGCACGGATGCCACAGACATGGGTAACGGTATTGGCGTCCCAACCTTCCGTCAGCATCGATACGCTGACCACACATTTGATGTCACCACCCAACTTGCCAGGCTTACCAACGGTATTCACCACTTCTCGCAGAATATCTGCATCCGTCAGGTTATCGGCAGAACCAGCACCGTGCTGATTGGCATATTCGTGACGGAATTCCTCAATCTCGTTAGCGTATGCTTTCTTGAATGCCTCGTCAATACGGGTTGATGCTTCATCAAGTGCTGAAGAATCTATCAACAAGGTTGGGAACTTTTCTTTAGGCAAGCCCATACCATCGTAGTTCGAGAACACGTCGAAACGACCTTTACGATAGCGAGGCTCACCATCTTCGTTGACACCGTCCTGATAGCCGGCAATGTCGCGATAGACCTCATGTGAAACGGTTGTGTTATTGCAAACCACTATCAATACAGGCGGAGCCGTATAGAGTGTACCCATAGCCTCGTATGCCTGGCGCAGACCTCTGTCGTAGTCCTCATAGTCTTTCACGAATTGCTCTAAGGCAGTATTCAGAAGCGTTGGCAGGTTAGGTGCTTGAACTGTCAAGACAGATGTATCTACATTATCTTCTTTGTCCTTTTTCTTCTGAGCACGAATGCCACGCTTGGGCAGTTTGTCTTTGATACTTTCGTAGATATTACGCAGCTTGGGTTCATCCAAGTCTGTCGTATTGTCGTAGGCTGGCAAGAATGGAATCTTAACCAAGCCACTCTCAATGGCATCCACTAATCCAAAATCGCTCACCACCCAGGGGAATAGGGAGTATTCCGGATAGCCTGATCCTTTCAGATAATAAGGTGTAGCAGAGAGGTCATATACCTGCTGTAGTTTATAACCCAATAGCTTCATCTGTCGCAGACCTTCATACCACACCATAGCGGCCTCATTCTCTTGTTTCAGGTCACTCTTTTCGTCATCGGTCAGACTCTTGTCCTTGTTTTGTCTGGGCAGATAGCAATGGTGGGCTTCGTCGTTGATAACAACGATACGCTTGCCTTTCACACCTTTTTCCAAGATACGACTCAGCATTACGCTGTAGTCCTCTTTGTCTTTCTGAGTCACCAACTCTCCATCTACCCATTTCTGCTTGCCGTCAAGAGGCGAGGCATGCTTGCCTGAAAACACGCGAGGCAGGAACTGTTGGTAATTGACAATGGTGATGCTGGCATTCAGTCCACCCAGTTCTTTTTCGAATTGAGGTGGTATCAATCCACGCTGATGGTAGTAGTCTGTTCGCTCAAAGTTATTGCTGCGCTGACTATAGTCTAACTGCAACACGGAAAGGCGGTCGCGAATGGTGATGCCTGGCGCACAAAGCAGGAAATGGTCTGCATAGTGGGTATCCATCGGATTGGCTCGCTTATTCAGGTAGTTATAGAGAATCAGCATCGCCATCACCACCGTTTTACCTGTACCTGTCGCCATCTTGAAAGCTGTACGTGGCAGTACATAGGCATCGTCTGTTGACACGGTATGCCTACGCTCGCCCAACAGGTTCAGGATATAGTTGCCTGTATTGGGGTCGCGCTCTGCTATCTCGTTCAGCCAGACTGCTGTCTCTACGGCCTCGCGCTGACAGAAGAACAACCGCAGGTTCGCTCTGCGTTCTTTGTTGTCAAACCAGAAGTCAAGCAATTCCTTGGTGATACGAGAGGCTTTGGGATAGCCACCCTCACGCCATGCTTTTACCTCCTTACGAATGCCATTGATAAACTCGGCATTGGGATCAACTGATATAAAGTCTTCTTGCGAGAAGAAAGTCTTATCTCCTCGTTTCTTTGGCACGATATTCACGTCATAGCCGAATGGCCTTCGTCCGTTGATAACGGTGGCATAGTCTATGTTACCGTTCATATCGGTGTCGTAGTAATACTGCGGTTCCTCGTACGGATTGTTCAGTACGGGATTGTCATTATTGGCTTGCATAAGCGTATTATCGTTTATGCGCTGCTCTCTAAAAAACAAAAGCAAGACCAAGCACAAAGAAACGTGGACGATTACCCATCCACATTCCAGGTGCTTGGTCATACCCATCCGAGAAACAAGTAACGCCCACGCATAGCGTGAACGTTTGCAAGTTTTACTCGGATATTCCTTCTGCGACCAAGCTTTGGAATGTTCTGTAAACAGCAAACGCTATATTTTACCCTCAAAAATCGCACCGGCGGGCTTCCGCTGAAGCCTGGATGAAATATATTAGGTTTGACAACTTTCCTGTCCCATTAGGACCATCAGCCGGTGTTCAAGGGGCAAAGATACGAAAAACTTTGGAAAGTAATTCTCTTTTTGGCAAAAATCTGAAATAAAATGGAGAAATAATTGGAAGTTAACCGAAAAAATCCCTATCTTTGCACCGTCAAGATGTATGTTTTGACTACGCCGCTGAGTGCGGGGAGCAAGACCTGATCGACACTACTCCATTTACAAACAAAGAGTCACTTCGTGTGGCATAGATGGTTGGAGGCTCATCTACCTTGTTTCTTAATATTACATGTTCTTTCCACCTGCAAGTTTCTGAACGTTTTGAATAATAGCCAACGCTAATGTTTAACCCTCGAAAGTCGCACCGCTCCGTCACTACGGCTTGCAGCAAGCGGGTAATGGAGTGCTATCTCCTTTATGCCCCGTGCCCTTTGCGGTGTTCAATTGGCAAAGTTATGAAAAATCTTTGAAATGACATAATTTTAATCATTATTTTTACAAAAAAAGCACTGGATAACTCCCTTTGTTACGTTTTGTAATACCCGAGACGGATATTGCAACGGAGATGGAACGAAGGCGTTCCTTCTCTTGCAAAGTAAACCTTTAAAACATGAAACGGCAAACATTTTTCCAATTTTAAAATGTTAAGTTTTGCAAAACGGAAAACTTTTCAGTTCAAAATCTTTGAGAAGTTGTCAAAAATGGGTAACTTTGCAGAACAAATTGAAAATTTAATAGCACAAATGGAACATACAGATTATCTTTCCAAGACAGAGGAAAACATCTTCTACATCATAGACACCCTCAAATGTTATACAGAGGATGGCTTTATTGCCAGTCTATATGTGCGGAATATAGGTGAGTTGCAAATACAGAAGCGGCTTGCCGAGACACGCAAGTGTCTTTCGATTGCGCACCTCGAATATCTGAATCTCGTGGAGTGTTCCTTGAGATTCAATGAGTTGTGGGCAACGGAAGATAACAATCGTTACACTACAGCCGAGCGAATGTTCAACATGCTCAGAAGTTCTATGGAATCTCTGAAACGTGAATTCCGGAAGAGCTGTCCTATTTCGCATGCAAAACTTCCTGGTGAAGAGAGAAAACTTTCCGTGTTTGAGAAATCGGTATTAGCACGGGGAGGATGTGCAAGAGACCTTTTTGGCATTGACTCATTTAGAGATAACATTCAGGCCCTGTTCTTTGAGCAGCGGGCCTTGTTTACCAATGTTCTCGCTTCTTTACTCGTCTGTCGGGATGTTATCAATAAGGAAAAAGATATTAAATCCAACAAAATTCTGTGTGTCGAACTTTTGATGAAACAATGCGACGAGATTATAGCAGACATGAAGAGCTCTATTAAATACACGCAAGCTCCCGTGACCTGTGAAATCCAGAAACTTATTGATGACATTGGTCTTGACAATGCAGCCCAGCAAGGATTTCACCATTTCGGATTGGATGATATTACGGACTACGCCTTGTTAAGAAATGCTGCCAAGCAACAGGCCTTGGTATTGCCATTGAACATTAAGCAGTGTTATCAAAAGGCCGAAGATGTACGTATTCTTTTCAAGTATTTCAATGAGTTCCATCCTGAGCCGACTCGTAAAAAGCCGTCTTCCCTTAAAGTCCTGATGGTAGTAAATTGGATGGGAGGAACCACAGATACTCCTATTAAGAGCTACTATGATGTCCTTGTCAATGGTTTAGGGTATCCTTTGCCCACCTGGCATACAGTGAGTACCAGAAAGAACACAATTGCCAAACTAAGCGAAGAACAAGTAGGTTTTAATAGAGAACTGGATGCATTTATAACCGAAAAAAAGACTCTTGCTGCAGGTCAAAGCGTGGTTTAAGTTTTTTTATACTATCGTCATTATCACATTTCCTGACTGGTTCCAATTTCGGACCAGTCATTTTTTTTGATTTTCAATCGAACCAATATCATTTTTCCTAAAATCTGACAAGAAATAGATTTGGGGAGTCAGATTTTCTGATAGTAAATATCGGAAAAACTGACTACTCATGAAACATTCTGACGAGAGGTGTCGATTTTTGATACAATAGTGTCATTTGCAGTCGTAATTATCTAATAATCAACATGTTAGATATTCCTGGAATTACTTTTTTTATCCAAAATAACTCCGTACCTTTGCAACAACTTCTCAGGACGAAGCCGCGTGCCGATTACTGAAGGGGCGGTCATAAAGTAAGGTGATGCTGACGGCAAGGTAAACCCGAGACCACATAAAACCATAATAGTAAATAACGATTATGGAAAACAGTAAAGACAGCTCCATGAACTTGGAGCAGACGCTGGCCCAGAAGGCTGGTGAGTTGGCAGCTCAGCGCAGGGTGCGCGAGCTGCAGTTGGTAGACCTCACGCTTCGTCGGATTGCTGATGGCGTGGTGTCGAAGGAGGCGGACATCCAGACACTGATGGACGCTACCAAAGGAAAGTGTCAGGTTGCTTTGCGGGAAATCGTCGTGCGCGAAGTCAAACGCTCCGCCGACGGACTGCTGTGGTGTCGGGAGTACATAGAGCGGCTGAAGAGTGACCAACAGGTGAATGTCTTCACCGGTAGTCACTGGCAGGTCGTAGAGCCACAGCAATGGAAGGACTTCGTGGCCCAATGCGCCAAACAGTGCGGCGTACCGGAACAGATGCTCATGAACCCTGTCTTCATGAAGGCACTGTTCGAGGGCTTGGCCTTCAATCTGGCCGAGTACCGTAAGCAGATCATACCCGACGGTGAGGTATGGCTGAACGTCAGCAACGGCACTCTGGTCATCAAGAGCGACGGCAGCGTCACGCTCCGCGATCACGACAAGGCCGACCTCTTTTTTTATTGCCTCGGCTATTGCTATGACAGCGAGGCGGAATGCCCGCTGTGGCAGCAGTTCCTCGACCGTGTCCTGCCCAGTGCCGATGCGCAGTTGTTGCTGGCGGAATTCATCGGCTATTGTCTCATGCCAGGCCATGAACTGGAAAAAATGCTCCTGCTCTATGGCGAAGGCCTGAACGGCAAATCCGTGACGCTGGAGGTCGTAGAATCGCTTCTCGGATCAGTCAATGTCAGCTTTCTTAGTCTGGCCGACCTGACCAACGACGATGTGAAGCGCGCCGGCATCGAAGGTAAGATGCTCAACATTAGTCACGAGTCGGGCAAGGATGTCAATCCCAACGTGCTGAAGCAGCTCACATCGGGCGAAAGGGTGCTCATCAAGCATCTGTACCGCGATCCGCGCGAGACGAATGACTACGGCAAACTCATGGCTGCCTTCAACATTCTGCCCCGTGCTGAGAACACCTTCGGTTTCTTCCGTCGTCTGCTCATCCTGGCCTATCAGGTCACTATCCCTAAAGAGGAGATCGACCGACAACTGGCATCGAAACTCAAAGGCGAATTGCCGGGTATCCTCCGCTGGGTGCTCAATGCCCTGCCTGCGCTGATGACCCGACGGGAGTTCTCGCCATGTGAGAGTAGTGACAAGGCACTCGAACAATACCGACTTCAGTCGGACAATGTCCGATTGTTCCTCAACGAGGCTTGCGAGGCATCTGAGTACACCACTCAGGCATCCGAACTCTATACAGCCTACCGTAACTATTGCTTCAGTTCATCGCTCAAGCCAACAGGCAAGAACAAGTTCTATGACCGTCTCGAAAGTCTGGGCTACGAGCGCGTGACGTATGCGAATACCTTATATTTCAAACTTAAAGTCACAGAGCAATGAACAGTCAGCATGAACATTTCGACCTCGACCGTCTCAAAGCCATCTCCATTACGGAGGTGGCCCGACGGCTGGGCTGTCAGTTGCAACGATCAGGCACCGTCAGTAAGACCATCTGCCCCTGGCATGAAGACTCACACCCGTCGCTGACCTTCTATGAGCGCACAGGCGAGAATCATTGCCACTGCTTCGCCTGCGGCAAAGGCGGTAGTGTCATCGACTTTGTCATGCAGAACGAAAGCTGGTCGTTCCAAGAGGCCTGTCAGTGGCTGTCAAACGAGTTTGGCATCAGCACCACTCGGTATGACGGCTATGTACCAAGACCTAATCCGCGGCCAGTGGTGAAGCCTGCAGAACCCGAGTACACCTATATCCCCATGTCGATGGTCGATGAGCTGGTGTCGACAGAGAATTCGCTTTGCCAGTGCCTCATGCGAATGCAGCCGTCTGAAGCCGTCAAATGGATGACAGAGGAATACCGCATCGGCAGTTACTCGATGAACGGGCACGACAACTTAACCGTCTATCCCAGCATCGACCAGCAAGGTCGTGTGTGTAACTTGAAGGTGCAGCATTACGAGACCGACCCCTTGTCGCCCCGTTTTGCTCACAGCACTCCCAACTCCTGCTTCTGGCTGGGGAGCATCTGGGCACGTGAGGGCCGACTGCCCCAAAATGCGAGGTTCCGGTCAACATGCCTCTTTGGAGAGCATTTGCTGAATCGTTATCCTGACAGTCTGGTGATACTTGTCGAAAGTCCGAAGAACGCTCTATTCGGTGCTATGGCCTTTCCAAAGTGGACGTGGGTGGCTGCAGGCAACAAAGGAATGCTCCGCCGCGAGGTGCTTCAGCCTCTGCAAGGCCGCGATGTGATTGTCATCCCCGACCGTGATGCCATCGGTGAATGGAGCACCGTCATCGCAGGTATGGCCGACCTGGCCAACTTCACCGTTGTTGATATCTGCGAGCACAAGGCACCGGAATGAGAACTGAAGTTCGACATTGCCGATTATCTGCAGAACGAGTATTTCAAGCACGTCGTTTGAGTTTTTAGGGGATTTTTCAAAGCCGTCTGAAGAGCTGCAATGCCCTTACAGACGGCTTTTCACGCGGGTCGGTTTAGTTTTTGCCACTTTTTTCTTAAAACTTTCTATGCTTTTTTGAACTGAAAAAAAAGTTTTAGAAGAAAAGCAGTCAAAAGCCCAAAACACAATAGTCAACATCTTGAATCACAGACTCTTATAACGATTTCTGTCCTGATCAAAACACCAAAATTTCTCAAACTAACGTCATTTTGCCAATACCTCAGAAATTTTGTCGGAAGGCCTCCTGACACTTGTCGGAAGGCCACGGAAAAAGTGTCAGGAGGCCTTGTAAAAAACATGGGGTCAGAGAAAAAATCTCAGACCCCATGGATTATATAAAATAGATACTATCCCAGTAACTACATACGTTATGAGCTACTGGGCACTATTCGCTTCTTTCTTTTCCAAATACTTAATAATGGCAGTTCCAACAATTGCCACTAAAACCATAGATCCAGCTACAATCAATGTATTCATTTCCTACTTCCTTTCTTTAATCTCTTTTCATACTGGTCACTGTCGTAAATAACATAAAGACCTAATACTAATATTACTAATGACAATAGCACCACCATATATATAATGATAGGGTCGTACATGTCTTTAAAGATGGTTGCAAGCAATAATGCTGTTACCATATATTTGGCTATATCAAGTAGCCATTTTCCAAATTCCCTTTTCATCGGCAAAAGTAGATAAAAAGTTCGACACTTGCAAACATTTTGCACGATTTTACACAATTTTTTGCGTTTTTCTTTCTCATACGTATTCAATTTAATTATTATAAAGGGTTTTATCGACTGCAAAGATAGAGATCTATTTTGATATCACCAAATTATTTTCAAAAAATCGCACGCATTCTCTAGTGGATTTTTACCCCGAATAATTTACATTATTTACTAAAAATATTGACTAAAATACTTGCATAATTCAGAAATTTTTCGTAACTTTGTACCATAATTAGAAAGCGGGAAGCGGCCACCCGGTGTAGCTGGTCGCAGAATAGTTTAATACCATGAAATATTTTTAAGACTATGGCATTAAAAGTAAAAGCAAAGGAGAAGAAGCTTAAATTCTCCAAGAACGAGAACGATCCTGGCATCTGGCGCTACGTGATGGTGCCCGACCTGTACTCCACACTCGGCCAGGACAAAGTGATCAAGGAGGCAGCCATCCGCTCAGGCGTGAGCGAGGGCGTGATGCAAGCCTGTTGGAAGGGTGCCGGAGAGGTAATCAAGGCCTGGGCCACGGAAGGTCACTCGGTGGCTCTGCCCGGACTGGGCAACATGCGCTTCGGTCTGTCGGCCAAGGCCGTGGAGGATGTCAACGATGTGAAGACCTCGCTCATCACCACCCGTCGCATCATCTTCACACCCACCTCGGCCCTGAAGGAGGAACTGGCCAACACGGCCATCCAGATCACCTGCTACGACCGCAATGGTGAGATGGTGAAGCGTGTTACCTCGACCGACCCGGGTACCGTTGAAGACCCGGTGGGCGACGACAACGGCACCGGCGAGACTCAGACCGGCTCCGACACTCAGGGCAATGGCTCTCAGACGGGCTCTGACACCCAGGGCGGTAACGGCAGTTCGGGTTCAGGCACCGGCGGCGGTAATGACAATACCGGAGGTGGCGGCGATGACTACGACCCCAATGGCAACTAATCCAGAAGGGAAGTAGCACATGAAGAGAAAGGGCTGGCATCGGAGGTGATGTCAGCCTTTTTTATAAGAAGATTTCCGGTTTCTGCCCACAAAAAGGCACCAGTCTGGACAATTTCAGAAGGCTTTTCACTGATTTGTCCATAATCCTGGCATTTGTCCATACAACTTCACAAGAAAATCACAAGAATTGTTACAACGTGATGAAAATGTCCATACCTTTGCACCGACAAAACAATTATCGGACTACTAAATAATTTTGATTATGACAACAAAGAAGAATTTTGGTGAGAAGATGTTCATGAACATCCTGACCTTAGGAATGATCGCAGTAGTTTTCACAGCATGTAGTGACGAATTGGACGCGCTGAATGACAACGCCCCTGCCGACGAAAAGCAGTCAGACCGCAAAGAACTGTTGGAGCCTCTGGCACTTAACTTTTTTGACTATATTAAATCTAATGATGTACAAATTCTGAATGCCGACACTACGTTGATCAGTGTCAGCAGGGCATACGCCGACAAGATGGGCATTACCTCGTTTTTGAATCATCCTACCGGCATCTGGCAAGGCGCCAATAATCGTCCTTTCCACGTGAGAGCCATCAGCGAGAAGATCAACGGCGACCGCTACGAGTTGAAGGTGGAACGCTCCGGCCTCGGTGAGTTTCTTGTTGGCAAGAGTGTAGGATTCGACACCAGCTTCTTTATCAACGAGAACGCCAGCATTACCCGCGGTGCCGACGGCGACCTCTCATCGCGCTATACCGACAGCGAGAACTTCATCCATCCGATTGGTGTGCGTGTGATTTATCGCAACGGCGAGCCTACTGAACTGACGCGTGGCATGGACGGTTTCGAGAGCGAATATTTCACCGCTGAGGAGCTGCTGGGCGTGAACCAGACCCGCGGTTGGCTATCAGACGCATGGGATGCCATCAAGAATGCGGCCAAGAGTGTCGTGAGCGGACACTATTTCACCATCGACAAGAATGGCAACATCATTAACATCGAGACAGCCATCAAGGCTGACCCGAAGTTCGGTTCTGAGGGCGATACCCTTAACCTTCACATCAAGGCGCCCGTAGCTCTGAACCTGAACTACAAGTTCTACCTTGACGTTGACCGCGACTACGTGGCTCTGCCCGTCGTGAACAAATTCGACGCCGGTGTCGACGGCCGTTTCACCTTCAAGCCACAGATCACCATTGGCTTCGACAAGAAGAAGAAACTTGCCGATGTCAAGAAGGAAATCTGGAACTTCGACGCCTTCTCCTTTACCTTCGCCATCGGCCCCGTGGTGTTCTGGGTGGATGTCAATCCGAATATCTACTTGAAGTTTGACGCCGATGTCAAGGGTTCCTTCTATGGCGGTATCAAATACGAATACGACCGTACCTTCAAGGGGGGCGTAACTTACTCCAACGGATGGAATGCCTATGGCGAGACCAAGGAAGTGAAGAACGAGATCAGCTTCATCACCCCCACCACCGCATTCAAGGCAGAAGCTGGCATAGGACTCTTTCTGGGTGTCGACCTCATCATCGACAAGGTGGCAGGTCCCAAGATCGCTATCGGACCGAAACTGTCGGCAGCAGCTGAGCTGAAGGTAGCCCCGATGGAAGATGAGCCGATCTCGCTCGAGGCAGAAATCAAGGCAGGTGTCTACGCAGAGATGGGAGCCAAGCTGAAGGTATGGAAGTTTAACATCGCCGAGTGGGACACTTCGATGAAACTGGTACCTGAAAAGAGTCTCTGGAAATACGAATATCCAAAAGACAATGCCGACGACAACGTATCGCAGGTACTCAACATCGCCTCTGAGAAAATCAAGAGCACGCGCCAGTCGATAAAAGATGCCATCTGATAATACTTAAGACAAATAAGAAACTACGAATTTCACGAATTATACGAATTGAATAGCCATTGATTATCAAACACTAGTCAAATTCGTATAATTCGTGAAATTCGTAGTCGTTATTATTGACACATCTCCTTTTAACTTGTTAAAAATGATTTATGACCCGAAAAATTTGGTCGTTCGAATCTTTTATGCTATCTTTGCAACTTGAATCATTAATAACTAGAAATATGCCAGTAAAGATATTAAGCGTAGACGACGAGATCGATCTCGAATTGCTGTTGACGCAGTACTTCCGGAGACAGATCAGAAAAGGAGAGTATGAGTTTAAGTTTGCCCACAACGGGCTGGAGGCACTCACCATGCTCCTCAAGGAAAAAGACTTCGACATTATCCTGAGCGATATCAACATGCCCGAGATGGACGGACTGACGCTGCTCACGAAGATCAACGAGATGCAGAACCCCGCCCTGAAGTGCATCATGGTATCTGCCTACGGAGACATGGGCAATATCCGCCAGGCCATGAACAACGGCGCCTTCGACTTTGCCACGAAGCCCATCGACCTCGATGACCTGAGTGTCACCATCGAGAAAGCCATCGAGCATATCACCTACATCAAGCAGATGCAGCAGGAGCACACCCAGCTGGAGTCGATCAAGGGCGACTTGGCCGTAGCTCGCGAGATACAGTTGGCCATCCTGCCCAGAATCTTCCCGCCATTCCCCGAGAATGCTGAGCAACTCGACATAGCAGCCTCGATGAATGCCGCCAAGGACGTGGGAGGCGACTTCTACGACTTCTTCCGCATCGACGACGACCGCATCGGCTTCGTGATTGCCGACGTCAGCGGCAAGGGCGTGCCTGCAGCCATCTTCATGGCCGTGAGCCGCACGCTCATACGCGCCACAGGCATCAGGGGTGTCAGTCCGTCGGAATGCATCAACTACAGCAACGCACTGCTCGAGAAGGAATCGGTGAACAACATGTTCGTGACCGTGTTCTACGGCATCTATAACATCAAGACCGGCGAGATCAGATACACCAACGCCGGACATAACCCACCCTATCTCCTGAAAAATGACGGCAGCATAGAAAGACTGCCAGTGGCCGGCAATATGGCCATCGGCATCTTCGGCGACTTCGAATACACGGAGACGACCCTCCAGCTACAGCCAGGCGAGACACTGCTGCTCTATACCGACGGTGTGACAGAAGCCATCAACCCACGTGAGGAGGAATTTACGGAGATGCGTCTGGAACAGACACTCAAGAAGGTGACCAGCTGCTCGTGTCAGGAAATCATCGACACCATCAAAGCCGATGTGAAAGCCTTTGCCGACGGTGCTGAACAGAGCGACGACATTACCCTGCTGGCGCTGAAGAGGAGGTAAAAGGTAAAAAAGTAAA